>Ga0070735_10004496_pt1 | contig 11754 bp, 11 predicted proteins | sample Coa_R1_FD_66443 | JGI IMG/M metagenome (GOLD analysis project Ga0070735, IMG submission 66443) | Surface soil microbial communities from Centralia Pennsylvania, which are recovering from an underground coalmine fire - Coalmine... | ecosystem: Environmental > Terrestrial > Soil > Unclassified ... | reverse complement strand
AGGGTGTCGCGACCCGGCCATCCTTTACCTTTTGCGGCCCTTCGTCTGAGGCTCGCTGACCTCTTCCGCCGCCGTCTCCACCGCCACCTCGCCGGCGTCGGTGAGGAGGACATCGGCCTCGAGCTCGTCATCGACCGCCGCATCGTCCTCGACCTCGATTTCCTCGGCATCGGCAAGCTCGGAGGGCCAGGATTGCGCCGCGCCGAGCTCGATCTCCTGATCCTCCTCGGGTTCATCGATCTCGACATGCTTCTGCATGCCCTTGATGAGGGCTTCCTGCAATTGATCGAACGGGACCGATTCCGCGGCGATCTCGCGAAGCGCCACCACCGGGTTCTTGTCATTGTCCCGCTCGACGGTGAGCGCGCCGCCCGCCGCCACGGTGCGCGCCCGCTGTGCCGCCAAAAGCACCAGCTCGAACCGGTTGGGAATCTTTACGACACAATCTTCGACGGTCACACGCGCCATGGTACGGGGATACTCCTCAAGGGGGAAAATCGATTCATTACAATATATTGACGCCGACGCCCTACTGCAATATCGCCCTAACCCCCCGCCCTAATCCAAGGGCTCGGCCGTCTGATCGGGGGGAAGCGCGGCAATGAGCGAGGAAATCGCGGCGTCGCTCACCGGATGGCGCCACTCGGGCGCGATTTCCGCCAGGGGCAGCAAAACGAAGGCGCGGTTCTCGAGGCGGGGATGAGGCAGGATGAGCCCCCCTTCCCCCGTTTCCACCCGCGTCCCATAGGCCAGGAGATCGAGATCGAGCGGCCGCGCCTCGTTCCGCTGCCGCCGCACCCGGCCGAAGCGCGCCTCGATCCGGTGCAGCAACGCCATGAGCGGGGCCGGTGAAAGCTCGGTCGCGACCGCCGCCACCGCGTTGATGAACCAAGGCTGGTCGGAGATCGGCACCGGCGCCGAGCGATACCAACGCGACCGCGCGAGCACCCTCACGCCTTCTTCCTCCAGTGCCTCCAAGGCCCGCGCGAGCGTTGCTTGTGGCGGGATTGATGGCGCACTCGGAATGTTGGCACCAAGACCGATCAGAATCATCGATGACCACCTTTAAGCTGACTTGACGGGCGTGCGCGGATGCCGGCAAATGCCGATATTGGTTCTCTTGTCCCATATTGAGTCTGGAGATATTACGATGATTTTCTATCCTCAAGAGCGGCTTGCCCTGTTCATCGACGGCGCCAACCTCTATGCCGCGGCCCGGGCACTGCAATTCGACATCGACTATAAGCGCTTGCTCGACCTCTTCAGCTCGAAGGGGAGGCTCATTCGTGCCTTTTATTACACCGCCATGATCGAGGATCAGGAATATTCCCCGATCCGCCCCCTCGTCGATTGGCTCGACTATAACGGCTACACCATGGTGACAAAACCCACCAAGGAGTACACCGATGCCACCGGGCGGCGCAAGATCAAAGGCAATATGGATATCGAGCTCGCGATCGATGTGATGGAGATGGCGAGCCATCTCGATCATATCGTGCTGTTCTCGGGCGATGGTGATTTCCGCCGCCTGGTGGAAGCGGTGCAGCGCAAGGGGTTGCGCGTGACCGTGGTCTCGACCATCCGCTCCGTTCCGCCCATGGTCGCCGACGAGCTGCGCCGCCAGGCCGATACTTTCATCGAGCTTCAGGATTTAGCGCCGAGCATCATGCGCGCCCATCATCGCGACGAGCGGCCCGGCTACCCCGTCTCGCCATGACGATGAAGACCCCGGAGCGGGATTGTCTGCTCTGCCCGCGACTGGGCGCATTTCGCCAGGAGCAGCGCCGCACCTTTCCCGATTGGCACAATGCCCCTGTCCCTGCTTTCGGCAGTAAGAATGTGCGGCTTCTGGTGGTGGGGTTGGCGCCGGGTTTGCGCGGCGCCAACCGCACCGGCCGCCCCTTCACCGGCGATTATGCCGGCGATCTTCTTTACGCGACGCTCGCCAAATTCGGCTTCGCGAGCGGGACTTATCAGAAGCGCGCCGATGACGGGTTTACCCTCGTTGATACCCGCGTGACCAATGCGGTGCGGTGCGTCCCTCCGGAAAACAAGCCGGAAACGAGCGAGATCAACACCTGCCGCACCTTCCTCGGCGAGGAGCTCGGCGCACTTTGGGAACTCAAGATCATTCTGGCGCTAGGCCTCATTGCCCACCGATCGGTGCTCGCGGCGTTGAAGGCGCGGACTCGCGCCTACCCCTTCGCGCATGGCGCGTTTCACGAGATCCGCGACGGCCTCACCCTGGCCGATAGCTATCACTGCTCGCGCTACAACACGAACACCGGCAGGCTCACCACCGAGATGTTCGAGTCGGTCGTTGCCGCCATCCGCGAGCGGCTGCCCTCACCCGCCTCGCTTACGGGAGAGGGGGGACTTAGCCTGCGGAACGCGATGGGGGGTGAGGGTGCTGCCCCCCGCGAGATCTGAGGGTTCGAGGGCGCCGCTTCCCTCACCCTCCCACTTCGCGGGCGAGGGGTGGCTTTTGCGTGGCCCGCATGCGCGGGCTGGTCTGGCAGCCTGGGGGGCGCCGCTTTCCCTCACCCGCCTCGCTTACGCGAGGCCGCCCTCTCCCGCGAAGCGGGAGAGGGGGGACCCGCCGCGGAACGCGGTGGGGGGTGAGGGTGCCGCAGCCCGCGAGATCTGAGGGTTCGGGGGCGCCGCTTCCCTCACCCTCCCACTTCGCGCTGGTAACGAATTGAATATATTCGAAAAGATGTGTGCATCCCGTAACCCGCATGGCGTCGAGAGGGAAGGGGTGAGGGCCTACCGCTCGCGCATGAGGCGCGCCTTGTCCCGCTGCCAGTCGCGGGCCTTCTCGCTCTCGCGCTTATCGACCTTGCGCTTGCCCTTGGCGAGGCCCAGCTCGAGCTTGGCGCGGCCGCGCTCGTTGAAATAGATGGAAAGCGGCACCAGCGTGTAGCCGTCACGCCGCACCGCGCCCAGGAGCTTGTTGATCTCGCGCCGGCGCAACAGCAATTTGCGCCGTCGCTCGGGCTCGTGGTTGGCGCGCGCCCCCGGATAGATCGGGAAATGGGCGTTCACCAGGAAGAGCTCACCCCCGTTCTCGGCGGCGTAAGCCTCGTTGATGCTGGCAAGGCCGCTGCGCAGCACCTTCACCTCGGTGGCGGCGAGCGCCATCCCCGCTTCGATCTTGTCTTCGATAAAATAATCATGCCGCGCCCGGCGGTTGAGCGCGACGTATTTTTCCGCGCCCCTTAATCCCATGATACCGGGCGCCATGGCCAAAGACCCTCAACCCAGAAGCCGGGCCTGACGCATCGCCGCCGCCACCGCGTCTTGGACTGGGGCGCTTGCCGGCAGCAGGGGAAGCCGCACCTCGGGCGTTGCCTTCCCCAAAAGCGAGGCCGCGTATTTCGCCGGTGCCGGGTTGGGCTCGAGGAAGAGCGCGTCATGAAGCGCGGCCAGGCGGTCATTGATCGCCATCGCCCCGCCAAGATCGCCCTTCTCCCACGCCTCCTGCATGCGGGCGCAATCGCGGGGGGCGACATTGGCGGTGACCGAGATGCACCCCCGTCCGCCTTGTGCCAGGAACGCCAGCGCCGTCACATCATCCCCCGAAAGCATGCAGAACGCGGGGCCGAGGGCGGCGCGGGTGCGCAACGGGCGCGCGAGGTCGCCGGCCGCGTCCTTGACGCCGACGATGTTCGGAAGCTCGGCCAGTCGCGCCATGGTCTTAATGCTCATATCAATGACACTGCGGCCGGGAATGTTATAGATGATGATCGGTAGATCGACCGCGTCATGGATCGCCTGGAAATGCGCATAAAGCCCCTCTTGCGAGGGCTTGTTGTAATAGGGGGTAACAATGAGCGCGGCATCGGCCCCGGCCCCCTTCGCGTGGCGGGTGAATTCGATCGCCTCGGCGGTCGAGTTCGATCCGGTGCCCGCGATCACTGGAACCCGGCCCTTGGCGACCTCGACCGCGAGCTCCACCACCCGCTTATGCTCGGCATGGCTGAGCGTCGGCGATTCGCCGGTCGTGCCGCAGGGCACGACCCCATGCGTGCCTTCGCGGATCTGCCAATCGACAAACGCGCGAAATCCCTTCTCATCCACGGCACCGTCGCGGAACGGCGTGATGAGAGCGGCGATCGAGCCCTTGAACATCGGTATCCTCCACACTCGCGATTGGCCTCGACCTTACTCTCCTGCGGGAGAGGCAGCAACATGTGGGACATAAGCTCCCCCAGAAAATCGCATGCCGTTCACCCTTAGTTGCGCTGGCCCAAAAACCGCCCTCGTGGCACTCTGTATCAGTGGGCCGAATCTTGTTTCCTCGCGCCGCGGATCGCTAAGATTGCTTTGGAATGGGCGTGGTGCAAGAAGACCGGTTCCCAGGAGATCGTTCCCGTGAAATGGTTTTACTGTTGGCTGTGGGCGCGGCGCTTTCCGGCAGCCCTGGCGGTTTGTCTCGGACTGATCTTCTCCTCTTCCCTCGCCTATGGCTTGAGCGAGGCCGATCGGCGCCTCTATGCGAGCGCCTTCGCCGCCGCCCGGCTTGGCGACATCGCGACGGCCGCGAACCTTGCCGCAAAGGCACAGGATCAGAGCCTCGTCAAAGTCGTGCGTTGGCTCACCCTCACCCATGACCGGGCCCCCGTCCGTTTTGCCGATATCGCGCATTTCCTCGAAGAGAACCCGGATTGGCCCGACCAGGTGGCGCTTCGCCAACGCGCCGAGGAGCTCGACGGTACCGCGAGCGACGGCGAGCTTGCCGATTGGTTCCAGCATTATCCCCCGGTGACGCCGCTCGGGCGGGTGCGCGAGGCCGAGCTCTGGCAAAAAGGCGGGCACCAGCAGGAAGCGCGGGCGCTCATCCGCCAAACCTGGGTGAACGGTGATTTCTCGAGCTTCGAAGAGGGAAGCCTCTTGCAGCGTTTTCACGAGACGATCGGCGCAGGCGATCACGTGAAGCGGCTCGACCGGCTGGTCTGGGATGGCGACGCGGACGCGGCACAGCGCATGATGCTCCGGGTCGAGCCCGGCTACCGCGCCTTGGCGAAGGCGCGGCTTGCTCTCCAGCAAGGATCGCGCGGCGCGGAAAAGCTTCTGGCGCTCGTCCCCGCCGCCTTGCGCAAGGATCCGGGCCTTCTCTATGACGAGATGCGCTGGTATCGGCACAAGGACCAATATGCCGAAGCGCTCAAGATCCTCGATCATGTGACCGGCGATTTCGACCGACCGGCTGTCTGGGGCGCCGAACGCCAGGCGCTCGCCCGGGTGGCGCTCTCGCGCGGGGATCAGCCACTCGCCTATCGCCTGGCGTCCCAACACGGCCTCTCAACCGGGCAGACCTTCGGTGAGCTCGAATTCCTGGCGGGCTGGATCGCGCTTCGCTCGCTCCATCAACCGGAGCGCGCCTATGATCATTTCGTGCGTCTTCATGACGATGCGACCTATCCGGTGAGCGTCGCCCGCGGCGCCTATTGGGCGGGACGCGCCGCCGAGGAAATGAAATCCTCGGCGCTCGCCAAGAGCTGGTACAAGGTTGCCGCGCAGCTTCCCACCACCTTCTATGGCCAGCTCGCCGCCGCCCAACTCGAACCTGACCTGGCGGGCGAGGCCGAAAACCGCGCGGGTCTTGCGTCCTTCGAGCCGAGTGCCGCCGAGACCAGCACCTTCGAGAAGAACGAGCTCACCCGGATCGCCCGGCAATTGGCCGAGCTCGGCGCGCATGAGTATGTCCGCCCCTTCGTGAGAAAGCTCCTCGAAAGCGCCAAGAGTCCGGGCGAGCAGACCCTGGTAGCGCGGCTTGCCCTCGAGCTCGATCTCACCGATCTCGCGGTGAGTGCCGCCAAACGCGCAAGCCGCGCCGGCATCGTACTCTTGAGCGAAGGCTATCCGGCCCCCGAGCTCCCGCAAAAAGGCCAGGCCGAGGCGCCGCTGGTGCTCGCGATGGCGCGCCAGGAAAGCGCCTTTGACCGCCAGGCGATCTCGCGCACCGGGGCGCGCGGATTGATGCAGCTCATGCCCGCCACCGCCCGGCGCGTCGCCCGCTCGCTCCAGCTTCCTTACTCGGCGACCCGCCTCACGGCCGATGGCGATTACAATTTCACTCTCGGCCGCAGCTATCTCGATCAGCTTCTCGATGATTTCGCCGGTTCCTATGTGCTGGCGATCGCCGCCTACAATGCCGGCCCCAACCGCGTCCATCAATGGACCCTCGATTTCGGTGATCCGCGTAAGGGCACCATCGATACCGTCGATTGGATCGAATCCATCCCCTTCACCGAAACCCGCGATTATGTGCAGCGGGTTCTCGAGAATTTGCAGATCTACCGGCTGCGCCTCGGCGATCGCCGTCTCGCCTTCTCGTTAGCAAGCGACTTGAAGCGCTAACCCTCGTTGCGATAGAAGGGCATCGATCCGATGCGCGACGGAAATTTAGTCGAACGAGCTCCTCTTATGAGTATGAGACCAAACCACCGGGAACGCCGGGTCACCAGCCATGATGGGCTATCCCTCTATTATCGCGATTTCGGCGATGCGCGCTCGAAGCGCTTGCCGGTGCTTTGTCTTGCCGGCCTCACCCGCAACAGCGCCGATTTTCTCGATCTCGCCGAACATCTGTCGATCACGCGCCGGGTGGTCTGTCCCGATTATCGCGGCCGCGGCCGCTCTGCCTACGATCGCAATCCCCGCAACTATGCCACCCCCCACGCCTATCTCGGCGACATCCATGACGTGATGGCGGCGGCTGGGCTCCATCGGGCGGTGGTGATCGGCACCTCCTTCGGCGCCATCCTCACCATGGGGCTTGCGGTGCAGCGGCCGACCGCGATCGCGGGCGCGGTGATCAATGATGCCGGTCCGGAAATGGCCGATGGCGGTTTGGGGCGCATCATGACGGAACTCGCAAGCGCCAAGCCCTTGCCCGACTGGGAAAGCGCGGTCGCCTTCCTCAAGCGCTCGATGCCGATCCTCTCGGTGCGCTCGGAGGAGGGATGGCGGAAGCTCGCCCACGCCACCTTCCGCGAGGATGAGAAGGGACTGATCCATTTCGATTGGGATGGCAAGCTCATCAAGCCGCTCGCGCAAGGGCGAAGCGCGCTTCCCGATCTCTGGAGCTATTACCGGGCGCTTGCGCAGGTGCCGGTGCTCGCCGTACGGGGGGCCCTCTCCGACGTGCTTTCGGTCGATACCTTCGAGCGCATGGCCCGCGCCAAACCCGATCTGGTGCGCGTCACCGTCGAAGGCTCGGGCCACGCGCCCACCTTGAGCGAACCGGTGGTGACCCAAGCGCTCGACGATTTCCTGGATCGGTTCTAACCATAATATCCCCCTCTCCCGCATTCGCGGGAGAGGGGGCTTTTTACTCCGTCTCTTATCCGAACAGTATTAGGGCTAATCACTCCGCGGGCTCGGGTACTTTGGCTTGTGTCATCGTGAGCGGCGGCGCGAGCCGCGCTACCTTGTCGGAAGCCGCGAGGTCCTCGACCGCGTCGACACGACGGCTGAAGCCTTCGAAGCTCGCCCCGGATTCGATGGTGAGCGAGACATGAGTGACATCGGCCGCCACGTGCGCGGTGCGGGTGAAGGTCGCGCGGCCGGCCGCCAGCCGGCCGGCGAGGTGGCCGGAGATCGTTACCTCCTCGGCTTTGACCGTGCCGTTGATCGAGCCGCCTTCGGCGAGCGTGAGCTTTCTCGCGGTGACATCGCCGGTGACCGCGCCCGAGATATGAACCTCGCCTTCGCTGACAATATCGCCATCGATCTTGAGATCGACGCTCAGGATCGAGGGGACCGCGTTGCTGCTGACGCGGGGCCGCGCCGCCTTGGAGTTATTGTCCGCTGGTTTTGACCACATAGTTGCCTGCCTCAATGAATTTTGCGGGATCACGGGGGACGCCATCAATGATGACTTCGTAGTGAACATGCGGCCCGGTGCTGCGTCCGGTACTGCCGAGCTCGCCAATCTGCTGATGTTTGGTGACCTTCTGGTGACGCTTCACGAGAATGGCATGGAGGTGGGCGTATCGGGTGTGAATGCCATTGCCATGATCGATCTCGATGAGTTTGCCATATTTGCCATGGCGGCCGGCGAACACCACCACCCCGGGCCCGGTGGTATGGACCGGCGAGCGGAAGGGCGCCACCAGATCCATGCCGCGATGAAAGGATTTGCGCCGGTTGAACGGATCGCGGCGCGGCCCGAAGGGGCTCCGGAGCTGATAGCTCGCGAGCGGCGCCCCCAGCGGCAATTGACGCACGATCCTGGTCAAGGCCACATTTTTAAGCAGCGCCGGATCCGGGGCACCGTCATCGAGGGCATAGAACGGCCCCCCTTCACCCGGAACCGGCCGCATCCCATCGAGGAGCGCCTCAAGGCTGGTGCCGGCTTCCGCGAGCTTCCGCTCGAGCTCGCCCGATTGCTTGGGCTTCGGTTCGTTGTTCTGGTCCTCATCCTCGGACTCGGAGGCGGGCGCGGCGGTATCGGCGGCAGGCGGCGGCGGGGAAGAAGACGGGGAGGGGGACGACGCGGCAACGGGCTTGCGTTCCGCGAGCTTCTTGAGCTCGGTCTCCTTCGCCGCGAGATTGAGGCGAAGCCGCGCCGTCTCGGCGGTGGCGGTGTCGAGCGCGCTTTCAAGATGCTGGAGCCTCTGCTTCATCTCGGCGCGCTGGGCGTCGGCCTGTTTGAGCTCGGCCCGGTTCGCTTCCAGCGATTTGGCGAGCTCCTTGAGCTCGGCGGCACGATTGGCGAGGGTTTCCGCACCGGCATCGCGCGTCGCGGTGGCATTGGTCCGTTCCGCGTCGAACGCGGCGAGCCTCAATTGGAGCGCATCGAGCGACGCCGCAAGCTCACTGTTCTTGGCGCCGGCAGCGCGAATATCCTCGTGCGCACTCGCCAATAGGCGGCCCGTCTCCTCGAGCCGCGTCTCCAACTCGAGCCGGCCGTGCGCCTCTTGCGCCGCCAGATGCCGATAATAACCGGAAGTGAGGCCGGCATAGAGCGCCGCCCCTCCTACCCCCAGAATGAGGCCAAGCCCGGCCATCTGGGAGAAACGGGAAAGCCGCACCTGCCGTATCGTGCCGTGGGCACGAATCAAAATTTGGCGGTCGGGAAATAATCGTTCTGTCCAACGGTGTATTATCATAATCGACCCCTTTGCTCTCTACCGCTCACCAAAGGTTCAGTCTCTATTCTTTGAGAATTGCGTCGATCGAGAACTAGGGGTTGATTTTTTTCATTTCCCCTTCACCAAAATAACTATATCTTACCGACCTCACTCATACAAGCTGATTCGACTTGGGCGCGCCCGACTTGGCCCGAGCGACACCGCTGGTGAAGAGTGTGCGGCGCTTTGCCTCGCTTGACATGTGTCAAAAAAAAGCCGACCCCGAGAGGGGCCGGCCTTAATATCGGGAAATACCCTACTTTAGGGCAGGGCGAAGACGGTGAGGACGCCGCCGAGCTGGGTGTAGTTGGCGAGGGCCTTATAGGCCCCGACCGCGCCCAACCCATCGGTATCCTTGCTGAGACCGGCCGCCATGCCGATCCCCGCCCAGCCCCCCACCCCGGAGAGCACCGCGACATACTGCTTGCCGCCATGGGTGTAGCTCATCACATTGCCGATGATCCCAGAGGGGGTCTTGAAGCGATAAAGCTCCTTCCCCGTCTGCATATCGACCGCCTTCAGATAGCCTTCGAGCGTGCCGTAGAACACCACGCCCCCGGCGGTGGCGAGCGCTCCCGACCACACCGAGAAGGGCTCCGGATCCGACCATACGATCTTCCCCGTCCCCGCATCCCAGGCAATGAAGTTGCCGAGATTCTGCTCACCCTTCGGCGGGAACATCGAAAGCGTCGCCCCGACATAGGGCTGGCCCGCCGTGTAGGACACCTTGAACGGCTCGTAATCCATGCAGACATGGTTGGTCGGCACGTAGAACATCCCGCTCTTCGGTGAGAAGGCCGCCGGCTGCTGGTCCTTCGACCCCAAGGCCGCCGGGCAGATCTGCTTGGTGTTGTGGTCTTCGCCGCCGGCGCCGGTGCTATATTCCTTCACCACTTCCGGCCGTCCCGTGGTCATATCGACATGGGTCGCCCAATTGACCTTGGGATCGTACTTCTCGGCCACCAAGAGTGCCCCGGTCTCGCGATTGAGCGTGTAGCCGAAGCCGTTGCGATCGAAATGCACCAGCGCCTTGGTCGCCTGCCCCTTCACCGGGATGTCGGCGAGGATCATCTCATTGATGCCGTCATAATCCCATTCGTCATGCGGCGTCATCTGATAGACCCACTTCGCCACCCCGCTATCGGCATCGCGGGCGAAGATCGTCATCGACCATTTATTGTCCCCCGGCCGCTGCACCGGATTCCAGGTGCTGGGGTTGCCCGAGCCGTAATAGACCAGGTTGAGCTTCGGGTCATAGGAGATCCAGCCCCAGGTATCGCCGCCGCCGATCTTCCATTGATCCCCTTGCCAGGTGGCGAGCGAGCTGTCCTTGCCCACCGGCTTCCCCAACGAGGTGGTCTTCTCGTCGAACAGGATCTGGTCGTCCGGTCCCACCGAGAACGCCTTCCAGGCGAGCGAGCCATCTTTGAGGTGATAGGCGGTGAGCCGCCCCTGCACCCCGAACTCGCCCCCGCTGATGCCCACCAGCACCTTGTCCTTCACCACCATCGGCGCCCCGGTCATCGTCTCGCCCTTCTTCGGGTCGCCGTTCTTGACCTTCCATTCTTCCTTGCCGGTCTTCGCATCCAACGCCACCACCGTGGCATCAGCCTGATTGAGAATGATCTTCCCTTCGGCATAGGCCAGACCACGATTGACCGTGTCGCAGCACATCACCGGGATCACGCTCGGATCCTGCTTCGGTTCGTATTTCCAAATCACCCGGGCATTGTCGTTAAGATCGAGCGCGAACACGTTATTGGGGAAAGGTGTATGCACATACATGACATCGCCGATCACCAGCGGTGCGCCTTCGTGGCCGCGCAACACGCCCGTCGAGAAGGTCCAGACGGGACGGAGATTCTTGACGTTCTCGGTATTGATCTGGTCGAGCTTGCTGTAACGCTGATTGGCATAGTCGCCGGTCGGCATCACCCATTGCGCCGGATCCTGCTCCATCTTCAAGAGCTCGTCATTCGCCCACGCCATTGGAGAGAGCGCCAGGAGGGCGGCGAACGCGATCCCTCCACCGGCTTTCCTCGAAGTCATTTTCATCGGATTCCTCCCAGGGACCCGTCTCTTCAAGAGAAGACCTCTTGAGTTCATGAAACCAGTATTATAGGACCAGCATCGCCAGCCAAAAATCAGATTTCAGTATACGCCAATTTTCTTTTCATAGATAACAATTATTGAAAATTTACTTGGGCGCGATCAAACCTTGGCACTGTTCTGGCAAGGGTTGCTTGGGGCCGGGGGGAAAGGGCGCAGGGTTGGGGTGGAACCACCATTCCAGGCTTTCATCGCACCCATCGCCCGGCGGGATCGGGGCTTGCGACCGGCAATCGGGGGAGTCGGGGGGGCAGGTGAGGCGGACATGAAAATGTGCGTCGTGACCATGCCAGGGCCGGATCCGATGGATCCAGGCGCGGTCATCGGTTCCGGCACCGCCCACGCCTTGGCAGAGGGCGAGCTTGATGCGGGGATTGACGAAGATGCGTTCGACCATGGAGTCTTCGGCGGCAAGACGCAGGAGCTTCACCTGCCGCTCATCGAAGCGCTCTGGGTCGATGGCGCTCCCGTCGGCGAGCAGCATCGAGGGAAGATCGACCTCCTC
>Ga0070735_10004495_pt1 | contig 11756 bp, 8 predicted proteins | sample Coa_R1_FD_66443 | JGI IMG/M metagenome (GOLD analysis project Ga0070735, IMG submission 66443) | Surface soil microbial communities from Centralia Pennsylvania, which are recovering from an underground coalmine fire - Coalmine... | ecosystem: Environmental > Terrestrial > Soil > Unclassified ... | reverse complement strand
TACCGGAGCCTTCCTGGGTCCGCCCCGCGCTGCCCTCGATGCGATGAAAGCGCTCAAAGAGCTTCGGCAACTCGTGCAAGGGGATCCCGACGCCGGTGTCGGCTACCTCGAGCACGGCGTGACCAGGCTCCGGCCAGACCCGAACGCTCACCTCGCCCGCGAGGGTGAACTTGAACGCATTCGAGAGCAGGTTCAGCACTATCTTTTCCCACATCTCGTGATCGAGATACACCGGCTCGGGCAGCTTCTGGCACGCGACCGTGAAGCGCAGCCCCGCGCGCTCCATGGTCGAGCGAAAGGTGCTGGCGAGATCGCGGGTGAGCGCAGCGAGATCGCTCGGTTCGTAGGAGGCTTGGGCACGTCCCGCCTCGATGCGCGAGAAATCGAGGAGGCTGTTGACCAGCTTCGACAGGCGCAAGGAGTTGCGGTGGGCAAGCTCGAGTTGCCCGCGCACGGGCTCAGGCGTCGCCGGGTTGGCCATGGCCTCCAGGATCGGGCCCAGCATGAGCGTGAGCGGGGTGCGGAACTCGTGACTGACGTTGGAGAAGAAGATCGTCTTGGCACGGTCGATGGCGGCCAGCGACTCGGCACGCTGCCGCTCGGCCTCATAGGCCTGCGCATCCGCAAGGGCACCGGCGAACTGCCGCGCGACCAGGTCGAGAAATCCCCGATAGGAATCATTGAGTGCCTGGCGCGGCGACAGGCCGGCGACGAGCACCGCGATCGGGGCTGCCGAGCCCTGGCCGCGAATGGGCAGAACCATCGCCTGGGTGATCGGCTGCTCCGGCCAGAGCGGCGAAGGAATTGCCGCGCCCAGGCCCGTGAGTGAGATGGCACAGGGCTCGTTGCGCATCAGCGCCTCGGTGAGCCCGGGGTCAAGGGCTCCCCCCGCCGCGGCCCGATGCCGCAGACGCTCGGGAAGGTTGCCGTGGTGGCTGGCGAGTCTCCCCTGCGGTGCCGCCTCGTCGATCAGATACAAGGAGGAAAAAGGCACATCCAGCGGATTCTCGGAAAGGACGCCGATCAGTCGATCGCACGCCTGCTGTACCGTCTCCATTCCCGAAGCTCTTGCCGCCAGGTCGCGCAACACGCGCAGGTGCCGCTCGCCGATCACCCGCTCGGTGACCTCGGTGACCACGCACAGCATCCCGGCGATGCGACTCTCATCGTCATAGACGGGGCTGTAGGAAAAGGTGTGATAGGTCTCTTCGGTGAAGCCACTTCGCTCGAGAAAGAGCAGCAGCGCCTCGTCCCAGGTCGCCTGGCCGTGCTCGAGTACCCGGTTGATGCGCGGACCAATGTCGGGCCAGATCTCTTCCCAGACCTTGTCGGCCCGCGAGCCGAGTACCCAATCGCGCCTGATGCCGACCGTCGGAAGGTAGGCATCGTTACAGAAGAAGGTCAGGTCGGATCCCCACAACATCCACATCGCATAACGCGAATCCAACATCACGCGCACGATGGTCTTGAGCGATTGCGGCCAGTGCTGCGGTGGCCCGAGGGGAGTATGACCCCAGTCCAGCGCTCGCAGCCGCGCTCCGACCTCGCCGCCGCCGGCGAGGAAGTCAACAGAGGCCCTCGCCCTGGCTTGCGAGCGAACAGACGGCAACAGAGCTTCCCTGGGGAACTGGTTTGACCGGCGAATCTACTCTGTGCGAGGGCTTGGCCGTGTCAGACAAAGTAGCATTTCGAAGCTCAGCGCCCCGGCGCGCCCCGACGCGACCTCGGGCGGAGCCGCGGGAACCGGCGACGCTGATCGGCGAGCGGCGCGCGACGTTCCGATTCCGGCCGATCGCGGGAGCGATCGGCCGGAACTGAGGATCACGGTACGTTGACCTTGATCTTGCGTGTACGGAACTCAACGCGCTTCGGGATCCGAACCGTCAGCACTCCGTCCTTGAGGCTCGCTTCAATCCTCTCGGTCTCGAGCTCGCCGCTCAGAACGAAGCTGCGCCGGTAACGGGTCGTCTGCAGGTCAGCATGCAGCGCCGTCATACCGGCCGGCATGGCGATCTGCATGTCGCCCTCGAGGAGCAGCCCGTTGCGGTCGGCCTGGATATTGAGCTTGTCCCGCGACACGCCCGGCATCTCCGCCTGCACAGTGATCTGGTGGGCATCCTCGAAGATATCGACCATGGGGACGATCACGCTCTCCCGCTCCCTCGCCTTCTTGTCGCTGGCGCCGGCTTCCTTCCGCGCCACATCCTGGTTAGCTGTCATGTGTCTGTCCTCCTGCCTCAGTTCACGGCGATCTGCCGTGGCCGCGCAGCCTCGCGGCGCTGAACCGTAATCTGTAAAACCCCGTCGCGGTACTTCGCCTCCACCCGCTCAGGATCCACATCATCCGGCAGCGTGATCACGCGCCTGAAGTCCCCGTCGTAGCGCTCGCGCCGGTAATACTCCGCGTTCTCATTGGCCTCGATCCTGCGGCTGCCGGAAAGCGACAGCAGGTTCTGCTGTATGGACACCTCGAGCTTGCTCGCATCGAGCCCCGCCGCGAACAGATACACGTCGACGCGCTCGGGGGTCGCGCCTACGTTGATGGGCGGGAAGGAGCCGCGCTGCGCGGCGCGGATGCCAGCCGGCCAGGACGGCCATTGGCTCATCTCGCTCTCCAGGCGTCTGAAGTGATCGAAGAGATCGGTGTCGAATCCACCGAACAGATTCTCGAACATGGCAAACACCTCCTATGCAGTGGCTGAGCGCACGAAAAAGTAGGTGCGCTGCCGCTGATTTCAAGGTGTCGGACGCCGCTGGCGGGGTCCGAGCGAATGGGTGCCTTAAGGCACTGAAGAACTTGGATTTCTTGTCAGCCGGACGGGGCGCCAAAGGCGCGGCTTTGGCGCCCTGCGCAGCCGCGCCTATCCCGCCTTCTCGAGCCGGGGCTTCTGATTCATTGGAAAAATCGCCTGACGGCGATTTTTCGGACATCAGCTTCGTTGCCGGGCGCCAAAGGCGCGGCTTTGGCGCCCTGCGCAGCCGCGCCTATCCCGCCTTCTCGAGCCGGGGCTTCTTCACGCCACTGAACTGCTGCTCCTCGGTACTGCCGCTGAGGGCGGTGATCGAGGAGTTGCCGCCGCTCACCACCTGCGTCACCGCATCGAAGTAGCCGGCGCCGACTTCGCGCTGGTGCTTGGTGGCGGTGTAACCGGCGCTCTCGGCGGCGAACTCCGCCTGCTGCAGCGCCACGTAGGCGGTCATCTGCTGAGCCTTGTAGGCGCGCGCCAGATCGAACATCGAGTAGTTGAGCGCATGGAAACCGGCGAGCGTGATGAACTGGAAGCGGTAGCCCATGGCGCCGAGCTCGCGCTGGAAGCGCGCGATCTGAGCATCGTCGAGCTTTCTCTTCCAGTTGAAGGACGGCGAGCAGTTGTAGGCCAGCATCTTGTCGGGATAGCGCGCGTGCACGCCCTCGGCGAATTCGCGCGCCTCGTCCAGGTCCGGCTTGGCGGTCTCGCACCACACCAGATCCACGTATGGGGCATAGGCGCAGCCGCGGGCGATGGCGGCCGCGAGCCCCGCCTTCACCGCATAGAAGCCTTCCGCGGTGCGCTCCTTCGAAGCGTCGATGAACGGCCGGTCACGCTCATCGACGTCCGAGGTGAGGAGCGTCGCCCCTTCGGCGTCGGTGCGTGCGATGAGCACTGTCGGCACGTTGCAGACATCCGCCGCCAGGCGCGCGGCGACGAGCTTGGCAATGGCCTCCTGGGTCGGCACCAGTACCTTGCCACCCATGTGGCCGCACTTCTTGGCCGAGGACAGCTGGTCCTCGAAATGCACGCCCGCGGCGCCCGCATCGATCATCTGCTTCATCAGCTCGAAGGCGTTCAGCACGCCGCCGAAGCCGGCCTCGGCGTCGGCGACGATGGGCTTGAGCCAGTCGATGGAGTCATCGCCCTCGGCGTGGTGGAGCTCGTCGGCGCGGCGCAGCGTGTTGTTGATGCGCCGTACCACCGCGGGCACCGAGTCCGCCGGATACAGCGACTGATCGGGGTACATCTCGCCTGCGAGGTTGGCATCACCCGCCACCTGCCAGCCGGAGAGATAGATCGCATCGAGCCCCGCCTTCACCTGCTGCATCGCCTGGTTGCCGGTGAGGGCGCCGAGCGCGTTGACGAAGGGCCGATCGGTGAGATATCGCCAGAGTTTCTCGGCCGTGAGCTTCGCCACCGAATGCTCGACCGGGATCGTGCCGCGCAGGCGCACCACGTCGCCCGCGTCGTAGCCGCGCTCGACGCCCCGCCAGCGCGGACTCTCGCGCCACGCGCGGCGCAGCTCCTCGGCGGCCGGAAGGGACCGGGACAGGGGCGTGATGGTGCTGTCGGTCATGTGCAGGTGTCTCCGTGTCTTTTCTCGCTCATTCGAGCAGCTCATAGGCGGGCAACGTCAGGAACTCGTCGAAGGCATCCGCCTTGATCATCTGCTCGAAGAGCCGCGCTGCCGTCGGGAAGACCCCCTGGCTGAGGCGCGCGGCGCCGACCTCGCCGTGGATGCGGTCGAGCTCCGCATTGAGCAGGCTGCTCAGGCGCGCCTCCGTCACGGGGGCGCCGTCGCTGGTGCGCGCCCCGTGGCGCAGCCACTGCCACAGCTGCGCGCGGCAGATCTCCGCGGTCGCGGCATCCTCCATGAGGTTGTAGAGCGGCACGCAGCCGTTGCCGCGCAGCCAGGCCTCCAGATACTGCACGCCGACGCGAATGTTGCCGCGCAGTCCCTCCTCGGTGATCGCGCCGTCGGGGACCGTGAGCAGGTCGCGTGCCGCCACCGCCACCTCCGTGCGCAGCACCCCGAGCTGGTTCGGTCCCGACATCACCGCATCGAAAGGCTCACGCGCGACGGTCGCGAGCCCCGGATGCGCGATCCAGGTGCCGTCGTGGCCGGCGCGGGCCTCACGCAGCTTGTCGGCTCGCACCCGCGCCATGGCGGCCTCGTTCGCCGCCGGGTCGTCGCGGATCGGAATCTGCGCGGCCATGCCGCCCATGGCGTGCGCGCCGCGCCGATGGCAGGTCTTGATCAGCAAGTCGACGTATGACTTGAGGAAGTGCCGCTCCATGGTGACGCTGGCGCGGTCGGGCAGCAGGAAGTCCGCGCGGCTGCGAAATTTCTTGATGAAGCTGAAGATGTAATCCCAGCGTCCACAGTTGAGCCCCGCGGAGTGCTCGCGCAGCTCATAGAGAATCTCGTCCATCTCGAAGGCCGCGGGCAGCGTCTCGATGAGCACCGTGGCCTTGATGGTGCCGCGCGGCATGCCGAGCGCCTCCTGCGCGGCGAGAAACACGTCGTTCCAGAGCCGCGCCTCGAGGTGGCTCTCGAGCTTCGGCAGATAGAAATAGGGACCTGTGCCGTGACGCCTGAGCTCGGCGTGATTGTTGGCGAGGTACAGCGCAAAGTCGAACAGCGCGCCCGACACCGCCTCGCCCCCGCCGTTCACACGCACGTGCTTCTCGGGCAGGTGCCAGCCGCGCGGACGCACGATGAGGGTCGCCGTGCGCTCGGCCAGGCGATAGGTGCGCCCGGTGGCCGCATCCTCGAAGGTGATGGTCCGCCGCACGGCATCCGCGAGGTTCACCTGGCCGGCGATCAGGTTCTGCCAGGTTGGCGAGCAGGCGTCCTCGAAGTCCGCCATGAAGGTGCGCACCGGCGCATTCAGCGCATTGATGATCATCTTGCGCTCGACGGGACCTGTGATCTCGACGCGCCGGTCGGCGAGGTCCGCCGGGACCGGCGCCACCCGCCAATCCCCCGCGCGCACCTCCGCGGTGGTCTTCAGGAAATCAGGCAGCGCCCCCGCGTCGAACTGCGCCTGGCGCCGCGCACGCTCCTCGAGGAGCTCGAGCCGCCGGGCGTTGAACCGGCGGTGCAGGCTCGCGAGCAGCTGCAACGCGAGTGGCGTCAGCACCTCCCCGGACCGCTCGACCGGGGGACCGAGGATCTCGACCTTAGGTCCCCCCGGCTCGCGCGAATAGGCCAGCTGCTCTGCACCTTGCGGCATGGACACAGGATACCCCCAAGTCATGGGAATTTGACTACAGAAACTTCACACTGTTAATTTCACAAGATAGTAGGCCGACCGACTCGACCGACCTGACATATGGCACAGCTCGTACGACGCGGCCACTTTCTCGGCACGAAACTGCGGGCCCTGCGCAAACGCAACGGACTCACGCTGGAAGAGCTCTCGGTGCGCTGCATCCAGCGCAGCGCCGACCTCGCCCCCTCGGTCTCCTACCTCAGCATGATCGAGAGCGGCAAGCGCCGACCCGCCCCTGCCCTGCTCGAGCTTCTCGCGACGATTTTTCAGCGCTCGCCTGCCTGGTTTCTCGACGAAAGCACCGAGCCGGAGGCGCCGCCGGCGGAGGCGTCCGCGGGGGCGCCACGCATGCCCTTTGAGCCCGCCTTTCTCTTCTCGCGAAATCTCCTGCAGGCGGCGATCCCCGAGCTGCTGGCGCAGACCGGCACCAGCGGGCGGCAGTTCGCGCACCTCCTGATCCGCTCGCACCAGGAGATGTCGCACAACGACTTTCCGGATCTGGAGCGGGCCGCCGAGTCGGTCGGGGAGCGGCGCTTCCCGCTCGGAGTCGAGGACCTCACCCGGCTCGCCAGGCGCCACGGGCTCGAGATCCGCTGGTTCGAGAGGAAGCCCGTCCTGGCGCGCGATAAGGATCGCGAGGTACGCAGCATGGTGCGCTCGTTCTACGAGGCGCCGAACGTGGTGTACGCGAACCGCGCGCTGCAGGCTGACCCGGCGCGCCTCAAGTTCGACCTGGCCGCGCACATCGCGCACAAGGTGCTGCACGGCGGGGACGGGCTCAAATCCCCGCACGCGACGGGTGGCGAGATGGGCGGCAGCCCCGAGGGTGGCTCGGGCGCGGCGGGACTCGAGCCGCAGGACGTGCTGCACGCCTGGCGGGACTTCGAGTGCAGTTTCTTCGCCGGCGCCTTGCTGGCTCCGCGGCTGCCGTTCCGACGCTTCCTCGCGCGCGAGCGTCATCGGGTGGAAGCGGCCGTGAAGCTCGAGCTGACCCCGGCGGTGGTGATGCGCCGCATGACCAAGGTGTCGCCCTACCCTTACTGGCATTTCTTCGATGCCTATCCGCCCGGGTACCTGCGCGCGGTCTATCGCGGCAACGGCATTCCGCTCCCCTGGGGGAATCTCGCCCAGGTGAGCGACCCGTGCCCCAACTGGGCGGTGTTCCGCATGATCGAGGGCGGGCATGGTGAATCCGGCTCGCAGATCTCGGTGCTGCGCGACGGCGAGCGCTCACTGCTTTACTGCTGCCACTCGCTGCGCGTGCGGGACATGGCGGGGAATCATCACGTGCTGTCGGTCGGCGTCGATCTCGTGCCCGCGCTCGATGCCAACGGCGTCGACAGCGCCGCGGCGGTCGATGCGATCCTGCGCGAATGCCTGCATCGGCGCGGCGAAGCCCGCATTCCCAAAGAAGCGGCGAATTCCCTCGGCGCACTCGCCAACGTGCTCAACATCGCCTGGATCGACGATGCCCTGGGCTCCCCCGCGCGCGTCATCTGTCCGCGCAGTGCCCGCTGCCCCCGACCGGAGCGCTGCGAGGGAGCGCGTCCCTCGCGCGCGCGTGAAATCGCCGACGTCCGCGAGGAGATCCTCGGACGCGAGCCCTGATGGCATCATTGCGGCTCAACGGCTGAGGGAAACGCTCATGTCATCCCGTCCCCGCACCGGCCGCCTCTGCGGCGCCCTGTCACTGCTCATCCCCGCCCTCTCGGCGGGCCTTACGCCGGCTGCCGCCTTTTGCGCCACCGCGGACACGGCCGCGCTCGAGTCCGAGCGGGCGGCGATCGATCAGTGGCGCGCGCAGCGGCGCGAGAGCCTGCTGAGCGATGACGGCTGGCTGACACTCACGGGACTTTTCTGGCTGAAGGAAGGCGACAACAGTTTCGGCCGCGCCGCCTCCAACTCGCTCTCCCTCGATAATGCCGCACTCGCACCACACGCCGGCAATTTCGTGCGCAGCGGCCAGCAGGTGCGCTTCGTCGCGGCGGCTGGGAGTGGGATCACGCACGAAGGGAAACCGGTCGGTGCGCTCGACCTCGCTGCCGACACGAGCGGCAAACCGACCGTGCTCGAAAGCGGCACACTGCGCTTCCACGTCATCGAGCGCGCCGGCAACCTCGGGGTGCGCGTCCGCGATCTCGCCAACCCGCATCGCCTCCATTTCCGGGGCCTCGAGTACTTTCCCGTGAGCACCGACTGGGTGGTGAACGCGCGCTTTGAGCGCTACCAGCCGGTACATCACGTGCCCATCGTGAATGTTCTCGGCATGCAGCTCCAGATGGAGTCCCCGGGCGCGCTGGTATTCAGCAAGGACGGACGCGAGTGGCGGCTCGATGCGGTACTGGAAGAGCCGGGCGATACCGAGCTTTTCATCATGTTCGCGGACGGAACCAGCGGACACGAGACCTACGGCGGGGGGCGCTTCCTCCATGTGCCGACACCAAAGGGCTCATCCGCGGCGGTGGACTTCAACGAGGCCTATAACCCCCCCTGCGCGCTCAACGAATTCGCGACCTGTCCGCTGCCGCCGCAGCAAAACCGCCTGACGCTGCGCGTGACGGCGGGCGAGAAGAAGTATGCGGGCGGCGCGGGGCATCAGCTCTAGCGGACCGCGCGGCCCCGCGACAAGGAGGCGGCGGCGAAGGATCAGCGGTCGATGAAGATCGTGGCGGGGTGCTCGAGGCACTCCTTCAGTGCCTGGATCATGGCCGCCGCGTCATAGCCGTCGACGAAGCGGTGGTCGAAGGATGAGGACAGATTCATCGTGAGGCGGATCGCGATCGCTCCGTCGCGCACCACCGGCCGCTCGATCGCCCGATTGACACCGATGATCGCCACTTCCGGCGCATTGATGATCGGCGTGCTCACGATGCCGCCGAGCTTGCCGAGACTGGTGATGGTGATGGTGGAGCCGGTGAGCTCCTCGCGGGTCGCCTTGTTGGTGCGCGCCGCCTCGCTCACCCGGCGAATCTCGCCCGCCAGCTCCCACAGCGACAGCCGGTCGGCATCGCGCACCACCGGCACCTTGAGCCCATCGGGAGTCTGGCTCGCAACGCCGAGGTGCACCGCCGAGTAGCGCACGATGACACCGCGCTCGGCGTCGTAGTGCGCGTTGCATTGCGGGAAATCCTTGAGCACCCGCACCAGCGCAAGACCCAGGAACGGCAGGTAGGTGAGCGACGGTGCGCCCCGCTCGAGCCCGGCGTTCAGGTGACGGCGCAGCGCCTCGAGCTCGGTGATGTCGAGCTCCTCGACGTAGGCGAAGTGCGGGATGTTGCGCTTCGCCTCGCTCATGCGCTGGGCGATGAGGCGCCGCACTCCGATCACCTTGATCTCCTCGGTCGCAGCGCCCGCGCGCGGCGCAAGCCCGGCGGCCGGAACCGCGCGCGGCGCCGGCCGCAGCGGCACCGGCTGGCCCTGGGAGGCGCGGGCCACGTAGGCATCCAGGTCCTTCGAGACGATGCGACCGCTCGGACCGGAGCCGGACACCTGCCTCAGGTCCACACCGGCATCGTGCGCACGTCGACGGATCGCAGGCGAGGTGGCCACCCGTGCGCCGCGCGATGCCTCGGCCGCCGCGCCCTCGTGCACGGCACCCGCGCCATTGCCGGCGCTGCGCGCGGGGGCAGCCGCAGGCGTTGCGGCCGCGGGCGCCGCCGCCGCGCCCGCGCCCGAATCGACCGCCGTCGCGGCTGAAGGCTGCGCGCGTGCCTCGGTCTCGAGCACCAGGAGCTCCGATCCCACCGGCACCATGTCGCCCGGCTGCCCGGTGATCGAGACCACGCGACCGCTCACCGGCGCCGGCACTTCCACCGCCGCCTTCTCTGTCATCACCTCGACCACTATGTCGTCTTCGGCCACGGTGTCGCCCGGCTTGACGCGCCAGCCGACGATTTCCGCCTGGACCGTGCCCTCGCCGAGGTCTGGCAGCTTGAAGACAAACCGACTCATGCCGCCTCCATCACCTGCTTGAGGGCCGCCGCGATACGCGCCTGGCCGGGGAAATAATCCCATTCGAAGGCATGCGGGTAGGGAGTGTCCCAGCCGGTCACGCGCAGCACCGGCGCCTCGAGATTCCAGAAGCACTGCTCCTGGACCGTCGCCACGAGCTCGGCTCCGTAGCCGCCGAAGCGTGTCGCCTCGTGCACGACGACGCAGCGGCCGGTCTTGCACACCGAGGCACAGATCGTCTCGACATCGAGCGGCGCCATGGTGCGCACGTCGACGATCTCGGCATCGATTCCGCAGTTACGGACTGCGGCCTCGGCGACGTGCACCATGGTGCCGTAAGCGACCACCGACACCTCGCGCCCGGGGCGGACGATCTCGGCGCGGCCGATGGGCACGGTGTAGTGCCCCTGCGGGACCTCGCCGCGCGGATGCGCGCTCCAGGGCACCGCGGGCTTGTGCGGATCGCCATCGAAGGGGCCGTTGTAGATGCGCTTGGGCTCGAAGAACACCACCGGGTCGTCGCCCTCGATGGAGCTGATGAGAAGCCCCTTCGCATCGTAGGGATTGGAGGGCATCACGACCTTGATGCCGCAGACGTGCGCGAAAATCGCCTCCGGGCTCTGCGAATGCGTCTGGCCGCCACGGATGCCGCCGCCACAGGGCGTGCGGATGGTGACCGGAGCGGAGAAATCGCCGGCCGAGCGATAGCGCAGCCGCGCGAGCTCGCTCACCACCTGGTCGTAACCGGGGTAGATGTAGTCGGCGAACTGGATCTCCGCCACCGGCTTCAGTCCGTTGACGCCCATGCCGATCGCGGTCGCGATGATGCCGCCCTCGGCGATCGGCGTGTCGAGCACGCGGTGCTCGCCGTATTTGCGTTGCAGTCCATCGGTCACGCGAAAGACGCCGCCGAAGTAGCCGACATCCTCGCCGAGAACCACCACGCGCGGATCGCGCTCCAGCATCACGTCCATGGCGGAATTGAGCGCCTGGACCATGTTCATGCGCGCCATGGCTAGTACGCCTTGCTCGCGGCGGCCTCCGGCCGCACGGCCGTGCCCGCCTCGCGCTGCGCCTCGCGCAGTGCCCGCAGCTCCGCCTGCTGCGCCTTGAGATTCGCCGGCATCTCCTTGAAGACGTCCTCGAACATCGTCAGCGGATCGAGCGCCGGGCCGCCGGTGAGCGTGCCGTAGCTCTCGGCTTCCTTCCAGCAGGCGCTGACGTGGGCTTCGAGCTCCTTCTCGAGCTGCGCGTGCCGCTCCTCCGACCACTCCCCGAGCCCGATCAGGTGCTGCTTGAGGCGGATGACGGGATCGCCCAGGGGCCAGGCACGCCATTCCTCCTTGGGCCGATAGCGCGAGGGATCATCGCTGGTCGAGTGTGCGCCGGCGCGGTAGGTCACGAGCTCCACCAGCGTCGGTCCCCCGCTGTGTCGGGCGCGCTGCGCCGCCCACTGCGTCACGGCATAGACCGCGAGGAAGTCGTTGCCGTCGACACGAATCCCCGGAATGCCATAGCCGGGGCCGCGCTGCGCAAAGGTCTGATGCTCCCCGCCCGCGAAACCCTGAAAGGTGGAGATCGCCCACTGGTTGTTGACGACGTTGAGGATCACGGGCGCCTGGTAGACGGCCGCGAAGGTGAGTGCGTGATGGAAGTCGGCCTCGGCGCTCGAGCCCTCGCCGAGCCAGCTCGCGGCGATGCGCTCCTCGCCCTTGATGGCGGCGGCCATGGCCCAGCCGACCGCCTGCGGAAACTGCGTGGCGAGGTTGCCGGAGAT
>Ga0070735_10004494_pt1 | contig 11757 bp, 9 predicted proteins | sample Coa_R1_FD_66443 | JGI IMG/M metagenome (GOLD analysis project Ga0070735, IMG submission 66443) | Surface soil microbial communities from Centralia Pennsylvania, which are recovering from an underground coalmine fire - Coalmine... | ecosystem: Environmental > Terrestrial > Soil > Unclassified ... | reverse complement strand
CGCCGCGAATAAAGATTTGATCGCCAAGATCGGCGGCGTCGTCATCGTGATCTTGGGTCTCAACATGATGGGCGTCTTTCGCATCCCGTTCTTGATGATGACCAAAAAAGTGCAAGTTCACAGCCCTAACCGCTCGCTTCTCGCATCGTTTTTGGTGGGCGTCGGGTTCGCCGCGGGTTGGTCGCCCTGCGTCGGACCATTCTTAGCCAGCGTCATTCTCCTCGCGTCGCAGCAGACGAACATCGCAAACGCAGTTTTCTTACTTGCCGTCTATTCGCTCGGTCTTGCGATACCGTTCTTGATTGCAGCGGCAGCTATTAGTTTCTCGCTCGCCGCGATGAACCGGATCAAACGGTTCCTCGGCCCAATCGAGTTCGTCGCCGGCGGACTTCTCGTCGCAACGGGATTCGTCGCGTTCTTCGGACTCTTCTCAAAAGTTGCGAGCTTCTTCTCGCAGTTCATTCCGACGCCGAGCCTGTGAACGCGCTCTGGCTCTCAGCGCTGATCGTGCTCGTCGCCGATCAGCTGACGAAGCGTTTCGTCATGAACACGTTTCTTCCAAACGAGAGCCGGACGGCAATCCCGCGCGTACTGTGGTGGGACTACGTGCAGAATACGCACGGGGCGTTCGGCCTTTTCGGTGATTCGGCCGTTCTTTTGGTCGTGATGGCACTCGTCGTGCTTGCGATCTTTTGGTTCGCGTTCCGCGATGCGGCACGGCAATCGCTGATCGTGCGCATCGCGTTCGGCGCGATCGTGGGCGGCGCGATCGGAAATATCCTGGATCGCATACATTACCACTTTGTCGTCGATTTCATCGACCTGCGCTGGTGGCCCGTGTTCAACATCGCAGATTCTTGCATCAGCATCGGCGTCGTTACGCTCGTGCTCGTGAGCTTACGCACTGAATCGGTACGTCGCCAAGCCGGAGGATAACGGTCACCGCACCGACGCGGTGATTGCACGCATTAGCGGCTTGCCGCGTTCGCGCGTCGCAGCCGCCCATAAGGCCGCGCTTATTCGCGTCAACGGTGAGCCCGCAAAGCCGAGCTTGCCTTTGCACGAAGGCGACGTCGTCGACTACGAGGTGACGGTACGCCCTGAGCTCGTCGTCGAACCCGAGGAGCTACCGCTCGAAATCGTCTTCGAAGACGAGGATCTGCTCGTCGTCAACAAGCCCGCCGGCATGGTGACGCATCCTGCGCACGGCGCCAGCGACGGAACGCTCGTCAATGCGCTGCTCGCGTACCTGCCGTCGCTGCCGGGCGAACGCGTGCGCGCCGGCTTGATTCATCGCCTCGATCGCGATACGAGCGGATTGATTGCGATTGCCAAGACGCCCGAAGCGCTTACGACGCTCGGCCGCGCGATGCAAAAACGCTACATTCAGCGCGAATATCTTGCAATCGTCCGTGGCATCCCAAGTGCACCCGAAGGCACGATCGAAGGCCCGATCGGGCGCGATCCCACCAATCGCTTGCGTTTTACGATCCGCACTGATGGCCGCCCCGCGGTTACGCACTACACGCTACGCGAAAAACTCAACAGTGCGGCGGAGCTGCTGGTACGTTTGGAAACCGGACGCACGCATCAGATTCGCGTGCACCTTGCAACAATCGGGCATCCGGTCATCAACGATCCGATTTACGGACGCGCGGATCATCGTCTCGCGCTACCCGGCCAGGCGCTGCACGCATGGCGCTTGGATCTCAAGCATCCGCGAACCAAAGAGAGACTGCACTTTGAGGTCGAGCCTCCCCCTGAGTACCTCGCCGCCCGCGAGTCTTTGCGCGTGTGAGCTTTCATCTCGAAGCGACAGACGGCCCGGCGCGCGCCGGGACGCTCACGCTCGCGCATGGGGTCGTGCAAACGCCGGCGTTCATGCCGGTCGGCACGGCTGCGACCGTCAAGGCACTCGCGCCGCGCGATCTCATTGAAATGGGCGCGCAGATCGTTCTCGCAAACACGTATCATCTGTGGCTGCGTCCTGGCCTTGAAACGATCGTGGCGGCGGGCGGCCTGCACAAGTTCATGGCGTGGGAGCGTCCGATCCTAACCGACAGCGGCGGTTTTCAAGTCTTCAGTCTTGAATCGCGCCGTGAGCTCGACGATGACGGCGTGACATTCCGTTCCCATCTCGACGGCAGCACGCATCGCTTCACGCCCGAGAACGTCGTTGCGTTTCAAGAAACGGTCGGCGTCGACATCGCGATGGCTCTCGATGTTTGCGTTCGCCTACCGGCTGACGAAGCCACGTTGCGCGATTCGGTGCGCCGCACGACCGAATGGGCGAAGCGTTGCGCAGAAGCGTGGAAAGCACGCGACAAGACGTTGCTCTTCGGAATCACGCAGGGTGGCCTCGATCAGACGTTGCGAACGCAAAGTGCAAACGAACTCATACCGCTTGATCTTCCCGGCTATGCGATCGGGGGGCTCTCTGTGGGAGAAAGCCGCGATGCGACGGAGAGCATGATGCGCTTTGCGGCTGCAACTCTGCCGCCACAAAAGCCGCGCTACTTGATGGGTGTCGGCACCGTGCGCGATGTCATTCTTGCCGTCGACTCAGGCGTCGACATGTTCGATTGCGTGTATCCGACCCGATGCGGCCGCAACGGTCGCGCGATGACACGCAAAGGCGAGCTGCATATAAAGAACGCGGCATTTACGCGCGATTTTTCGCCACTCGATCCTGATTGTGACTGCCAGGTCTGCACGACATATACACGCGCGTACCTGTCACATCTCTTCCGCGCCGGTGAGATGCTAGCCGCGCAGCTGCTTTCGTACCACAATGTTTATGTGCTTGTTCGACTCATGCGAGATGCGCGCTCGGCGATCATTCGTCACGAGTGGGACCAGTTTAAAGATTCGCTGGTTACGCTCTAAGCGCGCCTGTACTCCTCGCACGTGCTACTGCTTCGCCGCGGCTGCGAGCCTGCAGCTTTTTCAATATAGCGGAGACCTGATTGTCAACTGTCTTGACCGACTTGCCGGTGATCGCTGCAATCTCTTTATTAGATCGGCCAAGCGCCAACGATTCAAGAACGCGTCGCTCCGCAGGGGTTAGCGATCCTTGCTGGGTTCGCACAACTGACCTTCGGATGAGTTCAACGACACCTTTCGCAAAATGCATCGCGCTTTCGGAGGGTTCGGTTTCCGCATTGACGAGCAGCGCGTACGCCCAACGAGCGAGATCACGTCGATACTCTTCATGTGCCGAATCCGCGAGATCTTTGAGGACTTCTTCGGCCTCAGACATCCGTCCGTTCGCGCCCAAAATCGCGGCAGCGGTAATGCGCGAAATCTCTACCTCGGGAATCGCCGCTACGGCCAATCCGTCACGCGAAAATTGGGACGAGGCAGAAAGGGCATTTTGCGCAGCGCTTATTGCGGCATCGCAGCTTTCAGTAAGATGATTCACCAGGGCGGATTGGGCGTGAAACACGATTTCGCGCGCATCTACCACCGCACCGTCGAGTTCGGGTTTCCCAAAGCCTCGAACGTCCGCAAGTAGGGTTGCCGCTTCCCAATAGTTCCCTTCGAGTAGCGCCAGCTGTGCAGCTATGGTTGAAACCGTTCCTCCCAGACGCGCTTTGAGTTCGCCCGGAATGGGAAGTAAGCGGCGTCTAAGAGATCTCGCCTCGTCAAGGTCACCGGATCGACACGCGAATGCGAAGAGAGATGTTTCGGAAGCGTAGACGTACCGACTGCTTAGGATTTGTTTTGCGAACTTGAGACCTTTTCGAGCGCAGTCGATTGCCTGAGATTCGTTCACAGGTGCCAATGCCATCAGTCTCAAGCGCACTGCTAAGAAGAGCGTAACAAAGAAACCGAAACGCTCCCCGAGTTCAATGGCGCGCTCTGTGTAGACTTTGACGTCGTTGGGTGAAGACGCCCTCAACGCGACTTGAGCGGCCCGAAGATAGGTTCGTGCCTCTATTCGAGGATTGGAAATCCCACCCAGCAAGTTCATGGCCTGCTCGATAGTGCGTCTCGCGCGATCCTTATCGCCAAAAGCAGACAGGGCCGTCGCGAGAATACTTAAGACCTCGCAAGCTTGCTCGTCGTTACTTGGGATGGATGCTTCGGCAAGCTCGGCCATTGCCTCGCGTGCCTGATCTATGTGACCTGGAGAATCCATGAATCCAAGTAGGCGCCGAGCCTTTGCATAGGTCCGGAGGTTCTCGTCCCCCAAATCGACGGCCCGATGAAGGAAGTCAACAGCGATTGAAGCGTCTCCGCGCACAAGTTCGTCGATCCCGCGAATAAGACACAGTTGAGGCGAGGCATGTACGGTCCGATGAGATAACGCGGCCAGAGCACCACGTAACAAGCTAGGATCGTCAGCGTCAGCAAAATGATGTGGATGCCGTTCCAGTACGTTGCGCATCGTTTCCGTCGCATTCGCAACAACAGCAATTCTTAACGCATGATCGAATTTTCGATAATCCTCGAAGGCTAATGCTGCGCGATCCACTTTCGAGGCGTCTATGACCGAATTCGTTAGGAAATAGTCGCGCAACGCATCGTGTAGCCTCCATCGGCGATCAATGCCCTGGGAGAGCGGTATCCCTCCAATCGCTAACCGAACGACGCTTTTAGCGCCGCCGGCTTGTACAATTTCCAAATCTTCCGGCAACGCTCCGTCAAGCAACACTATCACCAACAGCAGACGGTATTCGTCCTCATCAATTGTTGTGAGGAACTGGTCAGCAATTGCTCCGATCCCTCGGCCGCGTGTTGCGTCGAGCACGTCCTTTAGGGAGCGTCCCTGTTGGACCAATCGCCCGGCATATATCGACAGAAGAGGCCATCCTCTCGTCGCGGCGGTTATTTGATTGGCACTATCATTCGAAAGACGAATTTGCATCGATTCCGCAAAGTGTTCTAGATCGGATGCCGACAGCAGCAAATCGCTCTCCCGGATCGACGGACCTTCATCTCCTTTAGCTGTCCACTCGACCGTCGGTAACCGTGGCCAAGTTCTCGACGTGACGACCCACTGAAAGCCCTGCTCACAAGTAGTTTCGACAATGCTGCACAGCAATTTTGTCGCGGATTCGTCATCTTGCAAGTGGTGCAGGTCGTCGATTGCAAATTTATATTTCTGGTCGCCGATGGACTGGCTGAACCAGACATTCAGGTCCGCTATGGCGCCCGAGGCATTCTCGAATGCCTCGGGTAGAGCTCGAGACAAATGCGGGAAGTCTTCGGACACTGCCTGACATAGTGCGCGCATCAGCGCCATCACCGGATCGCTATGAGGACGAATTGGCGCCAATAAGAATCCGCGCTTAGACGTGATCTCGTTGAGCACGGTCGTCTTCCCGAAGCCGGCGGGGGCTACAACTTCGGTGATGCGATATTGGAGCGCGCTGTCTACAATTCGCGACAGCCGCGGACTAAGATCCATGCGACCAACGGGCCCCTTCGCTCGGTGCCTAGGGGCGCGCGCTTCCTAAACTCTCAGTGGCACTCCCTTGTTAGTAAGCTGTGGATAAAACGTTCCCCCATAATTCGTGGTGGTTATTGACTAGTGATTTTGCCACTGGACATGGTTGCTTTTCCTCATTGGCCGATGTCGTGAAGGGCGTTATCCTTCGAGTCGGGCGGCACGAACCGCCGAATCACGTCAATAGGGAGGAGCAGGATGAAGTGCGAGGCAGCCCTTTCAGATATCGAGCTCGCGATAGTTCGCGCGCTAGCTCAGGGGATGCAAAGCAAAGAGATTGCGACGATACTAGATCGAAGCAGACCGACGATTGAGTTTCACGTCCGGATGCTCTTGGCGAAAATGCAAGCACGATCTAGAGCACAAATAGTTGCGCGTGGATTCGAGCTCGGACTGCTGGCAGAAGGCGCGCGAGATTCCGGACAATTGATCGGTGACGCCGATCCTCTTGCTAGGGTATGAGGCGGAGCACTCGACCCTTGGCAACGGCCGCGATCGTCCTATTAACTCCAAGCTTCCTTAGGATATTGTTGCGATGCCAAACCACTGTCGCTTCATCTATCCGCAACTTTTGAGCGATAACGCGTGCAGTTTCTCCGGCTGCACATGCATGCAGAATTTCTGTCTCTCGCTTCGTTAGGCGAACGGTCGTTTCGTAGATCTGAGCTTCCGCGCGCTGAAGCGCCTGGAACATCATTCCAAAACCTACAAGATCGGGCGCCGAATCGCGGAGCATTTCGTAATTATCATCGATTACCGCCTGCATGAGGCGGCGAATCGACAACGTCGTACGATCACTATAGGCGTTGAACATCCGTGCAGCTTCACTTTTACGGTTTGCGCGCAAAAGCACGGCAGCCCCCATCACCCTTGCCAGAAGACGTAATCGCGTCTCGAATCCGGACTCACTTGAGGCGGGCCGGCCCATAGAAAGAGCGCGATATGCGCACTGTAACGCTTCTGCTTCGTCGCCGCAGCCAGAGGCAGCCACTGCCCGAAGACCATGACAGACTGCTCGTTGAGCGTCGTTGATCCGCCCGAGACTAACTGCTGCTAAGTATTGACGCATTGTATCAAATGCCAACGTCCAAGCGTAGTACAACGCGTCTGCGAAAACGATCGCGAAGCGCTCTCCATACTTCTCGGCGCCTCTTAGCGGTTCGAGCTGCTCTCGAATATCCTTCATAAGGGCTCGATCGCCAATTTCAGCCGCAATACTATATCTTGCAACGAGAGCGAGAAACCACTGTGTCTTATCTCCCGCTTTGGACGCAGCATCGGCACAGAGGTCGGCGTAGTGCAAGCTTAATGCGACGTCACCTACGTTGCTTGAATAGATACTCATCAACGTTTGGTATGCGATGGCTGCGAGACGATTAGCTCCGCCGGCTTCCGCGCTCTCCACGGCTAGGTGAGCGTATTTCTCTGCGACTGGAACATTGCCGAGATTGTAGGCAGCATTGCTGGCACGGATGTAGGACCGCGCTCGCCACAGGTCAGGGAGCGAAGACGCAGCCATCTCGACAACATCGACATCATCTTGGGCTCGCTTGTCGCGACGCTGTGCTCGAATCATGGCACGGAGCGCGATTAAGCGAGCATCGCTGGGTGCGATTGATATCGCCTTCGCGAGTACTTCCTCGGCTTGCACAATCTCTTTGCGAAGGAAACACAGAACCGCTAGGTTCTCGCGGATCAACACCTCGAGAGCAGCGTCCCCCGACGTCCCTGACAGAGCTCGCTGGTAAAGTTCCAGCGCCTTGTCGACCTGGCCATCGTACCGCTTGAGAGCGGCACGGACCGCTAAACAGGCAGGATCGCTGTTTCTTTTTGCAATCGGAACCAGTGCCAGTGCGCGCTCGACTGTCCCGCGATCATCGAGGTCGCATGCGTCAAGGCCAGACTCGTGCAACCACGCTAGCGCGCTGCTTACATCTGCAGGAACAGCCTGACGGTCGAGCTCGTCCACGTGCCTCTCTTAAAAGCGGGGATAGCCGAAGGCTCCCCCTCCCGTTGGAAAGGCGAGCAAGCCACCCTGACCTAGGAAATAGCACACATGAGGGCTTTCCGGCAAGACCTGGGGGATCAATAAGCGACCGCTTGCTAGCTAAAAACGCTTAGATTCGGCAATCGTGCCCCCACTCCGCATCGGGGCTCAGACCTCTAAAAAGTGTAGGCGCGGCGACCCCCTCCGGTGAGTTAACTTGTCGCCACATACCCCTTGTTTTCCGGAGGATTCTGATGTTGCTAATGTCTTTCCACTTCGTGTACTCGATCGTGCACATCATCCGCCATGCAATGGACTTCGTCGGCATTGGCGCTGGTTAAGCCGAGGGCGGTCATGATCTCACTTCCAAGCCCGGAAATCCGGGAAACCCTCAATCTAATCGGCAGCTGCACGTCCAGCGATCCGGATGAGCTCGCGCCTCGTATCCCGAGCGCCCTCGAACAGATCGATCGTGCAGTGATCGCAGGCGACCCGACGATCCTTGCCCGCTGGGCCGCGAGCACGGCGCGATCAATGGACTCGCAGGATGTCTGCAATCTCATCTATGCCGGCTGCAACGCTTACGCGAAGGTGTGGGCAAAGCGCTATGGCCGGAACGACCTCTCTAACGTGGTCGGGTTCCTATTACGCGCTCGGCATCACGTCGCGGATGCGGTTCTCGCAAGAGATCGCAGTTTGGCGGCTACGGCCTAATTCACAAGGTTTGCGGGCGCTGTGGACACCCCACAGCGCCTCTCAAACCCCAATAATCTCGGTTGTCAAGCGTCAGGTGAACCTGAACGCTTGCTTGCCTTGTTTTAAAAAAACCCTGATTTGACGGGCTTCGGGGCTCATACCCCCCATTTCTAGTTGGGCGCGCCCCCTCAGCGACCGGTACGATGGCATCGTCCCCTACTGACAAGTAAGGAAACGGACCATGCATACACTCGATGCCGAAATCGCAAAAATCGTTCAGGACGCCCGCATCCGGCTGAATCCGGCCGTTATGCGATCGCTTCCCAGCCGGGAGGAGCAACTCCGAATGGAGTTCGCGCTCTCGATCGTCGATTTTCTCCCGAGCGGCGTCAATTTGCTCGGCTACGACCTGGCGAGCAATCCGCATCTTCCGTTTGTCCTCTCGGAAGACGAGCCGTGGAAGTGCGCGCTTGCGCTCGAGACGCAAGACGACACGCTCCGTCCGCTTCCGAAACTGCGTCTCGATGCACGCCTGACGGCGACGTTCGAGATGCCGGAATGGGCAGCAGCATGACGACGATCGCTATCTCAAAGCCCGCGCTGCTTTCGCTGATGGGAACGGCGCACGATAACGAAATGCGCGACGAGTCAACGTGCCTCTCGTGGAACTGCGGCTGCCTCGCGATTCAGGCTGATCTCTCGTATCTCTGGCAACCGTGCCGCGATCATCGCAAGAGTGCCTATTGGACGGATTTCGCCGACGCGCTTAGCGCGTAACTCACTGCCTAGTGGTGTGGGCTGATCCTCGTCAGTAATCGGCCGAGGTCCAAATCGCCGAACTGAATGAGGAAAAAAAGAAGCCGGAAGTCGCGACCACTTCCGGCTTCTTACTTTTATTTTAAAGCCGTCATCGGCTCGGCGATTCGCATAGCGTTCAAGAGTGACTCGTCCTTAATCGCTATGGGAACCATCCAAATCTGTTTTGCCCACCCCAAGGGAGAGTCGAATGAATCGGGACACCTCGACATTTGTAGATACCAGTAGTCCTCTTATCTCAAGCGACCGTGTTGAAGGCACAAAAGTCTTCGACGGAAGCGGCACCTCAATCGGTACCATCAAGCGCTTAATGATTGAAAAAGTGAACGGTCAAGTCGTGTACGCGGTTTCTGCCTTCGGCGGCTTCCTCGGAATGGGCGATAAAGAGTACCCTATTCCGTGGGATCAATTGATGTACGACACGCGTTTGGGCGGTTATCGAACGGGTTTAACGGAAGCGCAACTCAGAGAAGCGCCGACCGCAAGCCAAGGCGACGATTGGACGAGCAGAGATCGCGAGCGCGAATTGCACGACTACTATGGCGCAGCGTACTACTGGGAAGACGAAGAATAAGCGTCTAGACTATGACAAACGCGGCCCCGAGATCAAATATCTCGGGGTCGCTCATGCATGCGCGGAGACTGATTCGTCCAACTCGCGAACGATCGCGGCGCAGCTCGCGCAGAGCTGTGGATGTTCGACATCGGTTCCGAGCGGCAGATATTTCCAGCAGCGCACGCATTTGTCGCCGTCGGCCTTCGCGAGCGTAATCTCCGGCGTCGTGTTCGACACTTCTTTGAGCTCGACTTCGGAGACAATCAATGCTTCGCGCAAATTGTCACCGAGCGCGGCATAGCGTCCGTAACGTTCGTGCGGCGCGGTGACGTGCGCCATCAGTTGATAATCGCGCAAACCCTCGTTTGCGGCAACACGCGCGCGTAAGGCCCGCAGCTCGTTCCAGAGTTCGAGCTTTGCCTCGTCGACGTGTTCGATCCACGGGAACGAAAGATCGAAAACGCTCTCGTGCTCGCCGCGGAGCCGCTCGGGCAAGAATTGCCAGGCCTCCTCCGTCGTGAATGAGAGGATCGGCGCAAGCAAAACGCACAGCGTCTTCAAAAGCTCGAGCGAGGCACTCTGCACGCTGCGCCGGCGATCCGAATCCGGTGCGCTCGTGTAGAGCCGGTCCTTGACGGCGTCGACGTAAAATGCCGAAAACTCCTGATCGAACTTCACGAGTGCGAGATATGCGTCGTGCAACCGATAAGCAAGGTACAGCTCGCGGACTTCCTTCGCAAGCTCGTCCACACGCGCGAGCGCGATCTGATCGAGCGGCTCCATCCGTTCGCGCACCATGATGCGTTCGACCGGCAAATCGTCGACCGCCGAGAGCAGATAGCGCAGACGCAGCCGCAAGTTTCGGTAGACATTGCCGACGTTTTCGAGCATCGTCTTGCCCAATCGCACGTCGGCACTCCACTCGACCGATGCTGCCCACAGGCGCAAGACATCGGCACCGTATGTCTCCATGCCGTCAATCGCGCCGATGTAGTTGCCGATCGACTTTGACATTGCCCGGCCTTCGGCGTCGTTCACCCATCCGTAGGAGAGCACACCTTTATACGGTGGCCCGTCCGTTACCGCGACCGACGTGATCAAATTGCTGCGGAACCAGCCGCGATATTGATCCCCGCCTTCGAGATAAAGATCGGCTGGGAAGGGCATCTTGCGCTCCCACAATACGCCGCGCCACGTTACGCCGGATTCAAACCAGATGTCGACGATGTTGAATTCTTTGCGGAAGCTCGTGCCGTTGCAATTCGGACAGCGGAAGTTTTCCGGCAAAAACTCTTCAACCGGTTGCGTCCACCACGCGTCGCTACCGTCTTCTCCGAATCGTTCTGCGGCTTTGCGCGCGACGGATGGATCGAGGATCGACTCATTGCAGCTGGTGCAGTCGATGGCCGGGATTGGCGTTCCCCAGGTCCGCTGACGCGAGAGACACCACTCGGGATGCAGCTCGATCATTTGCTCCATGCGCTGCTCGCCCCAATCCGGAACCCAGTCGACGGACGGAATGACGGCCAGAATGCGTTGACGCAAATCGTTGCGGTCCATTCCGATGAACCACTGCGCCGTTGCGCGGAAGATGACGGGATTGTGGCAACGCCAACAGTGCGGATACGAGTGCTTGTAGTCCTCGTACGCGACGAGCTTGCCGCTCTTGCGCAGATCGTCGATGATCACGGCGTTTGCATCGAAGATCTCCATGCCGGTGTAGGGCGCGCCTTGCGCGGTGTAATGACCGGAGGCATCGACCGGATTGAGAGGCTCGAATCCATACGCAACCCCAAGCTCAAAGTCTTCGGAACCATGTCCCGGCGCCGTGTGCACGGCACCGGTGCCCGTGTCGAGCTCAACGTGATTTGCAACGCCGATGAGCGAGTCGCGATCGAGAAACGGATGACGCACCGAGGCGCGATCGAGTTTTTCACCCTTCGCCGTGCCTAAAAGCTTCATCGGCTTGCCCAGCTTCTGCGCGACATGCTCCGAGAGCGCTTGTGCGACGAGCAAGAGCTCGCCGTCCGCTTCGTAGATGCCGTATGGCGCTTCGGGATCAAGCGCAATCATCAAGTTCGCCGGAAGCGTCCATGGTGTCGTCGTCCAGATGACGATGGAAAGATTGGGGCGGTCCTTCGACTCCGCGCCTTCGGCGCTACGCTCAGGATGACACGGAAGGCCGAAGCGCGCAACGATATCGGCTTTCTGTTCCGGTGTCGCGGTGAAGCGCACGTAGACCGACGGCGA
>Ga0070735_10004492_pt1 | contig 11758 bp, 6 predicted proteins | sample Coa_R1_FD_66443 | JGI IMG/M metagenome (GOLD analysis project Ga0070735, IMG submission 66443) | Surface soil microbial communities from Centralia Pennsylvania, which are recovering from an underground coalmine fire - Coalmine... | ecosystem: Environmental > Terrestrial > Soil > Unclassified ... | reverse complement strand
AGTTTCTATAATCTAGGTTTCAGTTTCAGGGACGGCCTACTTCGCACGGAGAGAGCGCATACCTTCAATTCAAATTCGCTTAGTCCACCGGCTTTTGTCCTAAGCTCGCTCTTTCTCCTTGGCGCGGCGGTGTGCGCCACCTACGCACCTGCGCGCCGCGCACTGCGAGTTGACCCCATGGTGGCCCTCCGCCACGAATAATTAGCCTGGTTTCCCAATTTGCGTTTGCTCCTCACCTCGCCAGCGAGCCTCATTGCAAAAATGGTTGACGCCTCATCGTGCTACACACAGAATCTTTGGTGCTCCGCGTCGCGGCTTGCTGCCATCGCCGTGTTTCGCGCGCAAGGACAAATACCCTGATGCAATCTCCCTTTCGGCGTGCCGCTGTCGTCCTCGTTTGCCTATCCTGCTTTTGCATCGCCACAACATTTCTTCGCTCTCGCGCCGCGCAAGCACCCGCCGCGCCCGCTCCAAGGGGAACGCCTCACTACAACGCCGCCGAAGCCTATCGCCTTAACACCCTCGGCGTCGCCTATATGAACCAGCAGCGTCCTGCTGACGCGCAAAAACTTTTCGAACAAGCGCTGGGCGTAGACCCCACATTCGAAGTCGCCCGGGTGAACCTCGGCATCTCTCTCCTGGCCCAGCAAAAGCTCGAGCCCGCGCGCACCGCGCTAGTTGCCGGTGCCGAAAAGCTTCCGCAAGATCCGTACGCCTGGTACAACCTTGGCCTCGTCTACAAAGATCTCGGCGACGCGGAAAAAGGCGTCGAGGCCTTCACCCACGTCACGCAAATTGCCAACGAAGCCGACCCCTGGTATTTCGTCGGGTACCTGAATTCCCAGCTGCAGCGCTATGACCAAGCCATCGCCGCCTTCCAAAAGGCGCTGGCTATCTTTCCATTCCATGCATCCGCTGAATTTGGCCTGGCCCGGGCTTATCAGCGCAGCGGCAACGCCGAAGCCGCCAAAGAGCACCTCGCCAAATTTCAAAAGATGACCGCCGAGCATCTTGCCACGCCCTTTGGTGCAGGATACGGCGATCAAGGCCGCTTCTCTCTCGCCGAACTCCCGCGCAGTTCCGCGCAAAACGCGCCTGCGGCGATCCCCGTTCATTTCGCGCCGCAATTCATCTCTACGATCATCTCCTCGTCTGGCGCAACGCCGGTCGGCCCTTCCAACGGCGCCTGCTTCTTCGACTACGACAACGACGGCAAGCCGGACCTGTTTTTTGTAGGCAGCGATCCCACGTACGGCAGCCACCTGGTCCACAATCTCGGCAACGGCAAGTTCGCCGATGTTACGAAAGCGGCGGGCCTCGAGAGCGCCACGCACGCCTTCGGCTTCGGCTGCGCTGCCGGCGACTTCGATAATGATGGGCACACCGATCTCGCCGTCTGTTTCACCGACGGCGTTCGGCTCTTTCACAACACCGGCGACGGAAAATTCGCCGACGTCACGGAAAAAGTAGGAATCCGTCGCGAACCAGGTTGCGTTGGGGTCACCTTCGTCGACTACGATCACGATGGCGATCTCGATCTTTACATCACCATGCAGCCCACCGCGGCTGCTACGCGTGACGCGGCGGCACACAATGTTCTCTGGCGCAACAATGGCAATAGCACCTTCACTGACGTCTCCGCGGAAAGTGGGCTCGGCTTCGACGCCACCGGCGCTGGCGTGGTCACCACGGATTTCAACAACGATCGCGCTATCGATTTCGTTTTTGCTGGCGGAACCGAAGGCGCTTCCATTTATCTAAATCCCCGCGAAGGAAAATTCACTCCGCTTCCGGTAATCGACTTCAAGAAACAAAATCTGCCGCCCGCCGTCGGCGTCGTCGCTTTCGACTTCAACAAAGACGGTTGGATGGATCTCGCTTTCACGCACGCGGGCGCACCGGGTATCAGCCTTTGGCGCAACGTTGATGGCAAACATCTCGAGCGCGTCGCGCTTCCTGATTTCGGCTGGCAACGAGGATGGGGCATCTCCGCCATCGATTATGACAATGACGGCTGGCTCGATCTCATCGCTGTGGGTGAAACCAGCGCGGGCGCCGAACTGCGGCTGCTCCGCAATCTCGGCGCAAAAGGCTGGGCCGACGTCACCAAGGAAGTGCATCTCGATGCCGTTAAGCTTTCGCAGCCGCGCGCTATCGCCGTCGCGGACTTAAGCAGCAACGGCAGCCCCGATCTTGTCGTTACGCAACTCGGCAACGCACCGCTCCTCTTGAGAAACGAAGGAGCGAATCAGCACAACTGGATGAGCATCGAGCTCAAACCTCTTGCTGACAACAAAAATGGTATCGGGACAAAAGTAGAAATTTACGCAGGTCCGCTCTATCAAAAGTGGGAAGTACAAGGCGCGAGCGGCTACCTCGGACAAAACGCTCCGAACATCCTCGCTGGACTTGGCGAAGAAAAAAACGCTGAAGTCGTTCGTCTACTTTGGCCCACCGGAGTTCCGCAGGACGAAATCAATCTCGCCGCACAGAAAACGCAGTCTATCGGAGAACTCGATCGTCGCGGTAGTTCTTGCCCCGTCTTATTTTCCTGGAATGGCAAGGAATACGAATTCATTGCGGACATGATTGGCCCCGGCGTAGTCGGCCACTGGGTTGGTCCCGGCGAGCGCGGCGTTGCCGAACGCGACGTTCCAGATTCCGACGAATATTTAAAGGTTCCCGCCGCGAGCGTTCGTCCGCTTCACGGCTTACTCAGTTTCCGTTTCATGGAGCCGATGGAAGAAACCGTTTATCTCGATCAACTTCGACTTCTCGCGATCGATCATCCCGCAACGTATGAAGTTTTTCCCAACGAGCGCTTTGTCTCCAATCCGCCGTTCCCCGAATTTCGCGTCATCGCGAGCCAGGAAGCGCATCCGCCCCTCGGTGCATGGGACGATCGTGGAAACGACGTCCTCTCGTTGATCTCGCACCGCGATCGTAAATACGTCACCGATTTCGAAGGTTTGCCGTTCGCTGGTTTCGCAGAACTTCATTGGATCGAGCTCGATCTCGGAAATTGGGACGCTGTGAAACCGTTGCGCCTGATCATCGACGGCTACACTGACTATTTCACGGCTACTTCGATGTACGCCGCCGATCAAGCAGGCGTCAAAGTGATTGCTCCGTATGTTGAAGCGCTCGATGCGCAAAATAAATGGGTTCGTGTCGTCGAGGACATGGGCTTTCCCGCCGGTCTCGAACGCACCATGGTCACAGACCTGACCGGCAAACTTCCACCGGGCACGCGCCGGATTCGCATCGTCAGCAATCTAAAAATTTATTGGGACGCGATTCGCATCGATCAAACTCCAGATGCAAGAGAGATTCGCACCGCCGAAGTTCCGCTCGCGAAAGCTTCGCTGGAATTTCTCGGATATCCACGCGAAATTCGACTCACTCCCGCGAGCGACACGACTTATTCCTTTGCGAACCGCAGCATGACGGGACCCTATGCGCGAGCGGCCGGCAACTATACGCGTTTTGGCGACGTACTCGATTTGCTTAGCGCCGTTGACGATCGTTTCGTTGTGTTCGGCTCTGGCGAAGGTGTCAAACTCGATTTCGATCCGCGCAACTTGCCTGCGCTTCCCGCCGGATGGGAGCGCGATTATTTCTTCTACGCCAACGGCTTCGAGAAAGATCTCGATTTCTATGCCGCGCATGCATTCACTGTCGAACCGTTGCCACGGCATTCGCTGCTGCCCTACCCGTATCCCGCAGGCAAAGAATATCCGGACGACGCGCAGCATCTCGGCTACCAACTCGAATACAACACGCGCCAGCGCTCGGACCGGCTGCCTCCGAGTTTGAGTTACCGGTACCCGAAGAAGTAGAGGCGGCAAACTCAATTCACCGGCACAGGCAAGAGTGCCTGTGCTACTGAGAGCTGCGGGTCAATCCCATTGGACGGGTTCCCAGGCGCGAGATTGCGAGCTTTTCAGAATAGCGTCGCAAAGCAGCATTTCTTCGTGGCCGGTTTCAAAGGTCGGGAATGTTCGCGGCGCTTTCCAATCACCCGCCGCAATGTATTCGTAGAAGTCGCGGAAGAGCTGCATAAACGTGTCTGGATAGCCTTCGGTGTGTCCACCGGGATACACAGCGTAGGGCCGCGCTTCAGGGGTCATCAGCGCGGGATCCTTGAGCATCGAGCCGTTAGCGGTGTCGCGGTGGCCAATCCACATTTCATTCGGATTTTCGGCATTCCACCACAGCGAAGCTTTCGAACCGTCGATTCCGAAGCCCAGCTTCGCTTTGTGGCCGGCGCTGACTTGGGACACCGTGACGACACCGCGCAAGCCGTCCTGAAAATGAAGGAGCATGGTGGCGTAGTCATCGGTCGTCATGGGCATTTCGTCATAGGCGGCAGCGTCGGCTTTCTTGAACGTCTCGACGCGTCCGCGCGGCTTGCGGCGAACAGAAATAACCGTGGCGAGGTCCGCGCATACCTCCGTGATTTTCTTGCCTGTCAGGAACATCAGCAAATCCATGGCGTGCGTGCCTATGTCGGAGACGGCGCGCAATTCGCCGCCGAGTTTTTGTTCGAGGCGCCAATTCCAATCCGTGGGATGCAGCAGCCAGTCCTGCAGAAAACTCCCGTGCGCGGTGTGCGGCGTGCCGATCTCGCCTCTCTGGACCATGGAGCGCGCTTCCTGGCAAAGCGGGTAGTAGCGCAAATTGTAGGCGACGCCACCAACGCGATTCGCTTCGCGCGCGATTTGCACGAGCATGGCGGACTCGCGCGAATCCATGGCCAGCGGCTTCTCGCAGAGCACGTGCTTCCCGGCGCGGAGTAACTTGCTGGCCTGCTCGAAGTGCACGTGATTCGGGGTGCAGATGTGCACCGCCGTGACGTTCGAGTCTGCCGCAAGCTCATCGAGCGACGCGTAGGCGCGTTCGAGCCCCAGAGCTTGAGTGGATTCCGCGCCGCGCTCTTTCGTACTGCCAAGAATCCCGCGTATCGGGATTCCCAGCCGGCGCAAAGCGTCTACGTGCGCCCTGCCGACAAATCCCACGCCGATTACTGCTGCCGTATGCTCCATCGCCCTCGCTCCTGGTTTTGCACTCACGTTTGCGATGCGCCGCAGATTCGACCGCGCTTCGCATGAGGCATTTTGCGTTCCTCGATGTGCAGGAGGCAAGGTACCAGTTTTCCGGCCGCGCACAAATAGCGGATGCATATTTCTTCGGGCCCCAGAAACTGCTAAGCGACGCTGCGTAGTTCACATCAATTCGGCCAGTGCCCGCCTTCAGAAAAAAAGGCTTGACAGTCGCGGCTCTGGTTCTTACGCTCGCAGCAGTAGAAATGCAACAAATGTTTCACGGGGTACCTCGCAGGCGTTCAAAGCACACGGGAGTGGCAACCTGCTGCTGAATCAAGGGGGTGTTTCATGGTTGGGGAATCCTTTCGCCGAATTGTATTCGGGAGTTTGACGTCCAGTCGCAAGGCGTGCGGCCTACTGCTCTTCACGGCAGCCGCCTCTATGCTTTGGTTGCCTGTCTCTCGTGCGCAAACTACTTCTACGATCCAGGGCACGGTTAGCGACAAGCAAGGCCTGGCTGTCAGTGGAGCGCAGCTGCAGCTCTCCGGCGACACGCTGGGCACGAGCCGCACGACGGTTTCGGACGCGGCGGGCGCTTATCAATTCCAGAACCTTCCCGCGGGCGTCTACACGCTCACCGTCACTCATGCTGGATTCGCGACAAACACGCTCAAGGATTTGGATGTCACTCTCAATCGCACGCTTACGTTCAATCTGCAGCTCGAGGTCGGCCGAGTCGACGAAGTTGTGAATGTCTCTGCGGAGCTGCCGTTGCTTGAGACGAATTCGTCTTCCACGGGATCGACGATTCTTCCGCAAGACATCGGCAATATGCCGATTAACGGGCGCAACTACCTTGATCTTCTTCAACTCGTTCCTGGCGTCGCCATTAATCGCCAAGCGGACCTCAACAGTGACAACGCTACTCCGATCCTGGGCGAGCGTGCCAATAACACCGGCTTTCTGATCGACGGTCTACCCAATGAAAACGAGTTGGCCGGCGGGCCCGCAGCACAGTTCAATCAAGACACGATCGCCGAGTTCCAAGTGATCACCACCGGGTACAAGGCAGAGTTCGGCCATTCTTCCGGCGGTGTCGTCAACGTCATCACCAAATCGGGCGGCAACGACTTGCACGGCCTCGCCTCGGCGTACTTTCGCAACAGTGCGCTGGATAGTTCTGACATCCCCGGCCAAACATCCGCCACCAGCATTCCAGGGCAAGGCGAGCCGCCCTATCTGTTGCGATGGGATTACGATGCCGCTGCTGGCGGCGCGATGGTCAGGGACAAAGCTTTTTGGTTCGCCTCTGCCGAGGGCATTCACGAAAATCGCCAGCTGAATTTCGTTCCTCCGCCTAACACCCCGCAATTCCTTCTCAACAACGAGGAAACCTTCAACGAACCGACCACCGATCGCGAGGCCCGCGCATTCGCCAAATTTGACCAGATTTTGGGCAAGCATCACCTCACCGAGCAGATGAACTACACCAACGTTCACGTCAACAGCACCAACCCACTTTCCGCCTCGACAAGCCTTCCATCCACGCGCACCAATCTCGGCGACCGCAACCTTCTCCTCGGCTTCAGCGACACAGTTACTTTCGGAGACTCCGGCAGTCCGTTCATCGTTAGTCTCCGTGGACAATATCGTGACGAACCGACGTTGACCAGTCCAGCGCATCCGCAGGCCGGCCCTAACACGCTCTTCAACCTTTTCAGCGGCTTCAACACCGGCGGCATCTTCGGCGATCAAGGCCAGTTCAGCTACGGCGCTACCTTTACGCCGTCTACTTTGGAACAGAAATACGGCACCTTCGGCGCCAGTCTGGCCAAGACGATCAGCCGGCATACGATTAAATTCGGATGGGACTATGAACATACCCACGTGGATGGCGTGGAGGCCAACCTTCAAAACGATCAGCTCTTTACCACACAAGCCGACTTCCAGCAGTTCGGCCCGGTCGACGCGGGTTTTTTCCTCCTCCTCAACGTGGGCGGTCTTACTCCGCAAGCCAACGAGATCCATCTGCGCAATAACTACGACGGCTTCTGGATTCAAGACGACTGGAAAGTCCGACACAATCTGACGATCAATGCCGGGCTTCGATGGGACTACGATTCCGCCTTCGACAAGAAAGATAACTTCTCCCCGCGAGTTGGGTTCGCGTGGTCCGTTAATTCCAAGACCGTGGTTCGCGGCAGCTTTGGTCTCTTCTACGATCATTTCCGCTTGGGCCTCGTTCGCGACATTCCGGGCTTCGGTGGCGCAGACATCCGCGAGAGTCAACCGCTTTCCTTCCCGCGCCTGTTCTCCGGAATACCCACGATCGCTCCGGCCCTCTTTGGTTTGTGTCTCTCGCAGACCGAAACAGATGCACAGTTGCTGACCCAGCCTGATTTTTGCTTGCCGCCCCAATCCCTTGGCCCGACGTTCCCCGGTGAACCCTCCCAATTCGGAGTCGACCATCTCAACAAAGTCGTTGCTGCCGGTCATGCTCCCATTCCAACAAATTCCGTGGTGAACATGGGCAACATCCAGCAACTCTCTGGTCTCAGTCCAACCGACTACTTGACCGCTGCCGATGCGGCCATCGGTGCCCCTCCGGGCTTTTGGATTTGGGGTCCATTCGGTGCGCTCTCGTTCAACGTCTCTACGCCCGGCAATTTCCCGGTAACGATTGATCCCAGTTTCGCCACGCCCTACACGCGCAGCTACACGCTCGGCGTTCAGCGGCAACTCGGCAACGATTGGGTGGTTTCCACGGACTACTATCACAAAGACATTGTGAACATCCTGGGAGTTCGAGAAACAAACCTTCCTTTCGCCGCCCGCATTGCGAATAGTGGCGGGGGGCTCATACAAACGAATGGTTTCGGCCCGTGGTACGCCGGCACATACAATGGCGGAATCTTTTCGTTCGAGAAGCGCTTCAGCAAACGCTACTCGCTAGGCGGAAGCTATGCCTACGTTTCGGAGATTGATGACGCACTCAACTCCGGTCTGGGAACCGGAGCGATCGGCGGTGGAAATGGTTTTCCCACAGATAGCTTCCGCGGGATAGTGCCCGTCGTCACTGATCCAGGTACTGTCAATGCCATGGGGCAGGTGACCTGCCCAAGCAAAACGAACGCTAGCGCGGCGTTCTTCGCATGCAACGGCAATTTCGTTCCGCAGGCGGGTAAGTTCTACAACGGCGCCACACTAGATACCGGACCTTCCGATTTTGCGCTGCGCCATACTTTCGAGGCCCACGGTCTCATGGAATTGCCTTGGAAGATTCAGTTCAGTACCATTTTCCGCGCCCAGAGCGGCTTCCGGTACACGGAGGCGGCAACAGCGCCGCTCGATCAGGATGGCAATCAGAACTTCAACGGCCGCGACCTGAAGACCGGGCGCAACGCGTTCACTGCGCCGCCCTTCGTCAATATGGACCTGCGTGTGGCCAAAACCTGGGTCATACGCGAACGTTTCCGCGTGCAAGGTTTGTTTGAATTCTTCAACCTGCTTAACAACGGCAACCCCGCAGCCATACAGATTCAACAAAGCACCGGGAACCTGTTTGGCACGATTTCTCAGAGACTGCCGGGCCGCGAAGGGCAAGTCGGCCTGAAGTTGGAGTTCTGAGCTTAGCTGCGCGCGCAAACAGCTCCCTCGTGACTTCCCGCTTTCACGACTCGCCGCGGGAGTGTAGCCAACGACTGACTCGAACTCTTCGAGGCAGAGATCACATCCCAGGATTGGGGCCAGCGCTACAGGAGCTCCCAGAGGCGGATTTGTAACGTTTGTTGCACGCGGACAAGAGCAGCCGCACAGAGCAAGAGCGGGCGGCGCGAGCCTTGCAGCTACAACGCTGGTGTGAGTGCTTCGAATGGCGAAGCGCTATGGGCGCAGTCTCACGTGGTTCTATGCGGCACAGGTACATGTGGGGACGAAGACTAGAGAAGCGGCGGGATGCAACATCGTAAAACTGAGAGCGCATCCCGCCTTGGCGAGGAGAAAACGGAAATTAGACTTGGCTCTGGCTGTGGGATTGGCCAAGATGGCCAGCGAAAAGGTTATATATTGCAGCGAAGATGAGACCAGCGATGGCGCCGTCCACGAGACCATCGATTGTGCCGATTAGAACACTGCTCAAGGTGTGCGAGTCATGGAACCATGGGTAGACGGAGCTGGTCATTTCCAGGAAGTCGAGACCATAGCCGGGGCGAGACAGATTGATCAAGCCGACCAGCAAGATCCCGCCGCCCCAGACCTGTGCGCCGGAGATGGCTACGGCTTTCAGAGAAAGTTTCATGAGTATCCTCCTTGGAAAGAGATTCTTGTAAACAGAGACATTCCGAAAAGTGGCGTGCGGCTCGGCTCGGGTGAGGAGAATGCGGGCATTTTGTGTTGCCTGCGCCGAGCCGCACATCGGTGAACCGTCACGGCGACTGTCAATTGCCGGAGGCGCTGGCACTCAGGGGCAGACTGCCAGCGAGTTTTTCCGCCAGGCGTATTTTTTTCAAACTGGGCTCGGTGCGCTGCCAGAGAAGACGGGCTGCGGCGACATCATTGGGATAGTCCTCCGTGGACTTAACGTCCCTGGGCTCGAGGATGATGTCCGCGCGCCGGTTGTAGGCGAGCCAGGTGGTCTTCGTATGCTGGGCCTCCCATTTCTCGGGCTTTTCGGGATTCTGGGATTGCAACGCTGCGACTTTCTTTTGATCGAGTTGTTGATTTTTCCCTTCGGCGCGGACTTGTATCTTGTCTTCGGGAACGCCCTGCGAGACCAGAAAGTCTTTGACGAGCAGGGCTCGGCGAGCGCTGAGAGCTTGGTTGTAAGGTTTGGAGCCACGCACATCGGCGTGGGCGACAATCAGAAGCGCGCCTTGGTGGTCGTAGGGCTGGTAGTCCTTGAAGTGAGCGGCGATTTGGGCCAGCTGTTTCTTTTCGCTGGCGACCAAGCCATCTTTGGGATGTCTCTTTGTCGGATAGGCGGTGGGATAGAACATGCTGGCGAGCGTGACGGGAGGCGGCGGGTCAATGGAGCCAACGACATGAAGAGTCGCGGTTTTGGTGGTGGCGCCTCCGCAGGCGTTGGAAGTCGTGAGCGTGTAGGTGCGGTTTTCGTTAATGGGACCGGGTGTGGACCGCTTCGGATCGGCAATGACTGTTTGACTGCCGGTGGCCGGCTCCGTGCCTAGCGGCTCAACGGTTACAGAACTGGCGTTGGACGCGGACCACTTCAGAGTGGCGGAATCCTGCTCGACAACTTTGTCGCCGATTTTGTGGTAGCGGACTTCCGGTTGACTGAGCGAGAGGCTGGCTGTCGGCTGAGCGTTTATGTCGACGACGATGGATTGCGAGGAGTCGCCGCCAGGGCCTTTGGCGGTGAGGACGTACGTCATCTTGCGCGTTGGAGAAACGGTCCGGTCGCCGTGGGCGGGGACATCGCCAACGCCGGAGATGGAGGTTTCCACGGCGTTTGAGGAATCCCAGTTCAGGGTGGTGGACTTGCCGCAATCGAGGTTGGAGCTGAGAGCGGAAAGTTGCGCAGAGACGGGCGCGATCGGAACGGTGGCGCTGGCGATTCCTGCGCGGAAGCGCGGCTGCGGCGGCAGGTTCAAACCTTCTTTCCATTCCTTGGTCTTTGTTCTTCCGTTTTGATTGAGATAAACGGTGACTTGCTGGCCTGCTTTGGCTGTGACCGGGCCGGACCAGATGGTGTTGCCTTCGTGCGTGACCGTTACCTGGTAGGTGCCTGGCTTGACGAGCAGGCGCTGGTGCCAAATCCAGTTCCAATCGAATTCGTCGACGTGCCCAACGAAGTAGGCGGGTGTTTGGCCGTTGAGAAGGACAGCGGCGCGGGGATCACCTTTGAACTCGATGTCCGCGAAAGGACCGGAGACGACGTCGCCGGAAGATTGCAGAGCGACGCGAAGATCGGTGGTTTCGCCCGCGCCGACGTGAACATCCTGAAGTTTGGGAAGATAGCCGTAATTGTAGACGCCGACTTTGTGATCGCCGGAAGCAAGATCGATCGTCTGGCTGCCATCACGAATGGCCTTGCCATCGACGAAGACGTAGGCCTGTTTGGGCTCGACGTGAATTTTCAGTTTGCCTGTCTCGGAAGACGATTGTGCAAATGCGGGAGCGGCGCAAAAAATGCACGCCGCGCAAGACAAAAGAAGGGCCGGACAAAAGAATTTCTTTTGCATCTGGGAATTCTCCTTATTGAAGGATATGGGAAGCATGGGCTTAGGGGCGGCTGTTCAACGAACCGCGGGGCGGTACCGGGCGGAGAGACAGAAACCGGGCACCGCCCCGGCGCGGCCCCTCAGGCCATGAAGGCCCGCCCAGCCGCGGGGCGCGCAAACAGGTTCAATATATCGTGATGCGATATAATTCGAGAACGTTGCCCGGAAATATATATCGTGTTACGATATACATTCTAAGAAGGTTTTGGAGAAAAACAGACCGCTCGCGCCAATCCGGCCGGCGAGCGCCGACTGCCGGTAAGTCTACGCGATCGTCCAATGCCTTGGGATGACAATGGGACGGTGGGGTGGCCGTGCGTTCTTACCTGACTCCGCCCCCTACTTGAAGGGTTTCGCCAGTCATATATTTGGAATCGGCCGAGGCTAGATAGACGGCGGTGGAGGAGATGTCGTCGGTTTGGCCGATGCGGCCTAGCGGGGCTCTGGATTCGATCCACTTGCGGAAATCGCTCT
>Ga0070735_10004491_pt1 | contig 11760 bp, 7 predicted proteins | sample Coa_R1_FD_66443 | JGI IMG/M metagenome (GOLD analysis project Ga0070735, IMG submission 66443) | Surface soil microbial communities from Centralia Pennsylvania, which are recovering from an underground coalmine fire - Coalmine... | ecosystem: Environmental > Terrestrial > Soil > Unclassified ... | reverse complement strand
AAGATATCGGTAAGCAAAAGGTGGGAGGGCTCGAAGCTTTTTCGAGTCCGATCTATGCGGACGGAAAAATATTTTACTCGGCGCGATCGGGCCTCTCGTGCATCCTCGAGCCGACCGAAAAAGGACTGAAAATCGTGCACCGCGTGCGTCTCAGCGGTGAATTGATCCACGGTTCGCCGATCGTCTCGCACGGGCGGCTCTACATTCCCACAAGCGGCGCGTTGTACTGCATCGGCAATAAAGATCAAACGCCTGTTCCTCCGGATCCGCGCCCGACGCAGACTCCCGAGACGCCCACATCCGCCGACCGCACGCCGGCTCGGTTGCAGATCACTCCGGTCGAATCGCTGCTGGGGCCCGGCCTATGGGGGCAGGAGTTTTCGATTCGGCTGTTCAATGCCAACGGCCGCTATCTCAGCGCCAAAGACGCCCAAGTGACCTACGAGTTGAAAGGGCCGGGCAAGCTCGAAAAGGCGAAATTCTCGGCGCCGCGCAATTCGGGACCTGCCGTCAGTTTTGTCACCGCCAAAGTCGGCAACTTGACGAGCACAGCCCGCATTCGCACCGTCCCCGATCTCTCTTGGAGCTTTGATTTTTCCGATGGAAAGGTCCCTGAAACGTGGATTGGTTCGGCGTATCGCCACATCGTCATCGACGACGATCTGTTGAGCTCGCTCAAGGGCCAGGATCCCCGCGCGGGCCAGCTTTACATTTATTTGACGACGAAATTCACGAACGTCAATGCGACGACAATCAAAATTCAGGACGCGGGCCCCCGTCCGGACTGGACCGATTTCCTGCGCTACTTCGATCTGACGGGTGAAGGGAAGCCTTCTACAGTGGAAGAGTGCAAGAAACAGTTCGAAGCGGGACTCGATTTGCTCGCCAAAGAGAAAGTCATCGACACTTGGGAATTCTCGCAAGATGCCGCCGGCGAATTAACGCTTGCCGTCAGCCGCGGGCCGCGAAAAATCACCGGCAACGCCGTGATGTGCAAGATCAGCACGATCCCCAAGGGGACGCGCAGCCAGGGCTGGATGGGACATACGTTCCTCCACGATTACACCATCCAGGCCGATCTCAAGGGAACATCTCGTCACGGAAAATTGCCCAGCATGGGCCTCATCGACCAGCGGTATACGCTGGCGCTGGAAGGGGCGGCGCAGGAATTGCAGATCCGTTCGTGGGTTTCACGCCTCGATCTGCGGTTTGCCAAGACGATGCCTTTCGAATGGAAGCCTGATGTCTGGTACACGCTCAAATTCCAGAGCGAGAATAAGGACGGCAAGGCGATCTTGCGCGGCAAGGCGTGGGTCCGCGGCCAGAGTGAACCGGGCGAATGGACGATCGAAGCGGCAGATGAGACGCCCAACGTAAACGGCAGCCCGGGACTGTTCGGAAACGCCAGCGACGCCGAAGTGTTTATCGACAACGTCAAGGTGAATGCCAATTAACTGACCCCCGAAATTGAGCGTTTTTCAAATTCCCGCACGCCGGTCCCCATTTGACCTCAATGATCCCCGAATTCGAGTTACGATATTTGAACCAGGAGTCTTTTCATGACTTTTCCTAATCGATTCGCCGTTTCCGGTCTTGTCGCCTGCCTGACTCTGGCTGGCGTCTCGCTCCTATCTGGCGGCGACGCGTCGAAATACGATCCTGTCGCCGAGGCCGCCAAGGTCCTGGCGAAAATGAAAGTGAAGCCCACCGACAGCCCTCAAATGGGCATCAGTTCTTACCGCAACAACGTCAGCGCCGCCGAGAACATTCCCACCGAATGGGACGTGGCTTCGGGCAAGAACATCAAATGGTCGGCCAAGCTCGGATCGCAAACGTATTCCAGCCCGGTCGTCGCCAACGGAAAGGTGTTTATCGGCACCAATAATTCGGCCGGCTATCTCAAGCGCTACCCCAGCAAGGTCGATCTGGGCGTCTTGTTGTGCTTCGACGAGGAGACGGGAAAATTCCTCTGGCAGCACTCCAGCGAAAAGCTGCCCACGGGCCGCGTGAACGACTGGGAGTACCTCGGCATCTGTTCGACGGTTTATGTCGAAGGAAATCGCCTGTGGTACGTCACGAACCGCGATGAAATCGTGTGCCTTGATACCGAAGGTTTCCGCGACAACAAAAACGACGGGCCGTTCAAGGAAGAGCCGAATCAGAACAAAGACGAAGCCGACGTCATCTGGAAGATCGACATGATGCGCACGCTCGGCGCGGCGCCGCACAATGCGTGCAGTTGCTCGGTGACGGCCTTGGGCGACACGCTGTTCGTGAGCACCTCCAACGGAGTCGACGAAGCGCACGCCGTCATCACTCAGCCCAATGCTCCCAGCTTTGTGGCGATGAATAAGTCCACGGGCGAGGTGCTCTGGAGCGACAAATCGCCCGGCAGCAATATCATGCACGGGCAGTGGTCGTCGCCGGCCGCCGGCGTGCTGGCAGGCGTCGAACAGGTCATTTTCGCCGGCGGCGACGGCTGGCTCTACAGCTTCGACCCCAGGGGAGAGGGGGGAAACTCCAAGCTGTTGTGGAAGTTCGACTGCAATCCGAAGACCTCGAAATACATGCTGGAGCGCGCCACGCGCAATCCGCTCATCGGCAGCCCCGTGATTTATGACGGCCTCGTCTATGTCGGCGTCGGCGAAGACCCCGAGCATGGCGAAGGAAAGGGGCATCTGTGGTGCATCGACCCGACCAAGCGGGGCGACGTGAGCCCGACACTGGTGTTCAATAAATCCAATCCCAAAGTCCCGATCGCTTACAAACGCATCCAAGCTTGTGAACCCGAGAAGGGAGACTTCGAACGCGACAACGACAATTCGGCGATGGTCTGGCACTATGTCGGCGAAAACCCGAAAGAATTCGAGCAGACGATGCACCGCACGCTCAGCAGCGTGGCGATCAAAGACAACCTCTTGTTCGTTACCGACGAAAACGGAATGCTGCACTGCCTGGACGCCAAGACCGGCAAAGTGCACTGGACGCACGACTTGCTCGCCACTTCCTGGTCGACACCGCTGATCGCCGACAACCACGTGTACGTCGCCGACACCGACGGCGACATCTGCGTGTTCAAGTTGTCGGATGAGAAAGACCTCATCAGCGAACCGAACGTGGGGACCGGAGTTTACAATACCCCCGTCGTGGCCAACGGCGTCTTGTTCGTCGGTTCGTTCAATACCCTGTTTGCCATTGCCGAAGGAGCGTCGTCAAAACCAGCCGGCAAGTCGGCCGGACCGGATGCCAAATAGGAACCTGCGCTGGAATTGAGGCTGCAGCCTGCGCGATTTGGCGTTGAGCGCTATGCCGCTCGTGCAACCATGACAGTCACCGCGCACCACCAGGCCGGGTTGCGCAGCCTGAAGGCTGAACTCCAGCAGGTTCCTCGCAACGCCGCCAGCACCGCGCCAGCGCATCGCGGTTTTATCGCAATTGCCTTTCTTCCCCGCCTCACCTACAATTCTTTTACCCGCCCAGAAGTGAGGCCCCACGCGCATCCCGCCCGAGTCATGACTTTCCGGACATTCGTGCATGCAGGTCCAGGCCCCCGCCACAAGGCTCAATTCGACTCCTGAAGTGCACAAATTGAACGGCCGATTGCCGGCGTTCGATTATCATCCGCGGACTCGCGTCGTCTTCGGGCCCGGTAAAATTGCCGAATTGGGCTCGCTGGCTGCCGAATTGGGCGCCAAAAGCGTGCTCCTCGTCACCGACCACGGCCTGGAATCGGCCGGGCATCCGCAAAAGGGAATCGCTTCGCTCGAATCGGCAGGCTTGGCCGTCGCCGTATTCGACGACGTTCACGCCAATCCCACGACAGACGATGTCGATCGAGGCCTGGCTGCCGCGCAAAGCGCCCAGGTCGATCTCATCGTGGGATTGGGCGGCGGAAGCAGCATGGACTGTGCGAAGGGAATCAATTTCCTGGTCACCAACGGCGGCCGCATCGAAAATTACTGGGGAGCGAACAAGGCCCACAAACCGATGCTCCCCATGATCGCCGTTCCCACGACGTCCGGAACCGGCAGCGAAGCCCAATCCTACGCCTTGATCGCCAACCCCAAGACGCACATGAAAATGGCCTGCGGCGACCCGAAGGCCGCCTGCCGCGTCGCCCTTCTCGATCCAGAGCTCACGCTGAGCATGCCCGCGTCGGTGACGGCGGCGACCGGCATCGACGCCTTAAGCCACTCCGTCGAATCGTTTGTCTCCACGCGGCGCAATCCGGTCTCGCAGCTTTTCAGCCGCCAGTCGTGGCAGTTGCTCGTGCGCGGGTTTCCCGCCGTGGTCGCGGCGGCCGATGATCTCGAGGCCCGCTCGAAGATGCTGTTGGGCGCGCATCTGGCCGGCGCGGCGATCGAAAACTCGATGCTCGGAGCCGCGCACTCGCTGGCGAACCCACTTTCGGCGCATTTCGACGTGACTCACGGCGTGGCCATCGCCGTCATGCTGCCGCACGTCATTCGCTACAACGCCCCGGCCGTCGGCGGCTTATACGGCGAATTGGCGTCGGAGGCGCGCCTTTGCGAGGCGGACGACCCGCGCGCCGCGGGACTGCTCGCGGCGCATGTGAGCTCGCTGGCCGTGGGCGCCGGTCTGCCGGCGACTCTGGCCGAGTGCGGCGTCGAGCGGGGGACGATACCCCAAATGGCGGCCGAGGCGGCCCAGCAATGGACGGGACGATTCAATCCGCGTGCCGTGGATGAGCGCGCTCTGACCGAATTGTACGAAGGAGCGCTTTGATGGGAGGGGAATTGAAAATTGAGAATTGTAAATTGAAAAATGCAAATTGGGCGGCCCACGCGCTAGACTCAGACACGCGCTGCGATGCCCGCGCTCGCCGCGCCCTTTCCAATTTTCAATTTTCATTTTTCAATTTTCAATTTACAATTCGTCTCTTCTTTCTCATGGGCGCCGCTCTATCAGCCGCCTCCCTCGCCGCCGCTCCTCCCGCGAAGCCTCCCGGTCCCGAGAGCTGGCCTTCGTTCCGTAACGGCAATCAGCAACTGGGAGTCGCGACGACGACTCTTCCACAAAAACTCGAACGCTTGTGGGTTCACAAGGCCGGCGACAAGGACGCAATGATCAAATCGACCGCCGCGATTGCCGGCGGCAGGGTCTACGCCGCCTCGCTCAACGGCGAAGTCTTTTGCCTCGACCTCAAATCGGGCGATCGGCTGTGGACGTACAAGTCGGCCAAGCAAGAGAACCCCAACGTCTTCATTCCGGGCTTCAAGGCGGCCGTTGCGGTCACTGCCCAGGCCGTCTACGTGGGCGACGAAGACGGGACGTTTCACGCCATCGATCCGGCCACCGGCGCGGGAAAATGGAAATTCGAAACGGGCGCCGAGATCGTCAGTTGTGCAAGCTTCTACGAAGACAAGGTGCTGTTCGGCTCGCACGACAATAATCTTTACTGCCTCAACGTGGCCGACGGCTCAAAGGTCTGGCAATTCACGACCCAGGGAATGGTCAATTGTTCGCCGGCCATCGTGGGAGATCACACGTTCGTCACCGGCTGCGACGAGCACCTGCGCGTGATCAACGTCAAAACCGGAGTGCAAGAGACCGATATCCCTTTGGGAATCTACCTGATCGCCTCGCCCGCCGTCATCGACAAAATGCTTTACGTCGGCACGCACGGGAACGAAGTCCTGGCGATCGACTGGAAGGCATCCGCTCAGATTTGGACCTACACGGGCGGCAATTCGCCGTATCACTCGTCGGCCGCCGTCAATGAGAAGTACGTGGTGGTGGGCTGCCAGGATAAAAAAGTGCACTGCATCGACCGCCAGACCGGCGACAAAGTCTGGACGTTCGCCACCAAAGCGCACGTCGATAGTTCGCCGGTGATCGTCGGCGAGCGGGTGTTCGTCGGCTCGAATGACGGCAATCTGTACGGCATCAGCCTCGAGAAAGGGCAAGAGGTTTGGCGTTACACCGACGGGCGCCCGTTCTCGGCATCGCCCGCCGTCGGCGAGGGGTGTCTTGTCATTGGTTCGGAAGCCAACTCGGGCAACGTATACTGTTTCGGGGCCAAGTGAGTTATGACGACCGAAACGCTTCCCGCCGCCGACACGACCGAAGTCGGCAGCTATTTCATCGCCAATTATCCGCCGTTTTCGCAGTGGAAACCCGAACATCTCCCCGAGTTCCTGGCGGCGCTCGATGCACCGGCTCAGGCGACGGCTCAGCCCTTGGGTCTCTACCTGCACATTCCTTTTTGCCGCAAGCGCTGCAAGTTTTGCTACTTTCGCGTCTACACCGATCAGAACGCCAAGGCGATCGAGCGGTACGCGCAGGCAATCGCTCGCGAGGTCGAATTGCTCAGCGAGCGCCCCGCCGTCGCCAACCGCACGCTGAAGTTTGTCTACTTCGGCGGGGGGACGCCTTCGTACCTGAGCGCGCGGCAGTTGCACTCTCTCCGCGACCGCTTGCACCGCTCGGTCTCGTGGGACCACGCCGAAGAAGTCACGTTCGAATGCGAGCCGGGAACATTGAGCCTCGAGAAGGTCAAGACGCTCAAAGACATCGGCATCACGCGCGTCTCGCTGGGAGTGGAGAATTTCAACGACGAGATTCTCGAATCCAACGGCCGCGCGCATCTTTCGGCCGAAATCATGCGGGCCTACGATTGGATTCAATCGGTCGGCTTTCCCCAGGTGAACGTCGACCTGATCGCCGGCATGGTTGGCGAAACCGATGCCAACTGGGCGCAGTGCGTCGAGCGCGTGCGGGCCATGTCGCCCGACAACATCACGATCTACCAGATGGAGCTGCCGCACAACACGCTCATCGCGCGCGAAATGAAAGAGCGGCACGCCGCCTCGCCGGTGGCGAGCTGGGCCGTCAAAAGGCGGTGGGTGAGCGAGGCGTTCGACACGCTGGCGGCCGCTGGGTATCACATTTCGAGCGCTCAAGAGCTCGTCAAAAACCCGCAGCGCGACCACTTCATTTACCGCGACAGCGTGTGGCGCGGGGCCGATCTTCTGGCGACCGGCGTCGCCTCGTTCGGGCATCTTTCCGGCGTTCATTATCAGAACGTCGACCAGCTCGAAGATTACCTGTCGGCGCTCGAACTTGGGCAGCTTCCCCTGGGCCGCGCGCTCGTGCCCACGCCTCATCAATTGCTGATTCGCGAGATGACTTTACAGCTTAAGGAAGGCCGGATCAGCGCCAAGACATTCCTGGAGAAATTCGGAGTCAACGTGATCGACGAATTTGCGGATGCCTTCAGGCGGCAAGAGGCGGCCGGCTTCCTGGTGGTGGAAGCCGATGAGGTTCGACTCACACGCAAGGGGCTGTTGCAAGTCGATACGCTGCTCCCCGAATTTTTCGAACCGGCGCATCGGGCCGTCCGTTACACATAGCCGGCCCGGCAACCGCGGCGCCGGCTGTCCCCTGTGGCGTCATCGCCAAAGACGAACGATCGTGAACCCAATCGACGAGCTCAAAAAACTGACCTCGCTCTTCCCCGGCGGGGAAGCGCTGTTCGAAAGCGCCGGGCACGTGCCTTCGGCCCTCGCGCCCGAACCCTATAAAGGCCTGTTGGTGCACGAACATCACATGACGGTGACGATGGAGGAGTTCTACCACGCGCCGGTCGTCGTGAGAGTCCTCGAACGCAAGCTCGAAGGAGACATCTACAGCCGCAAGATTCTGCTGGAGCGCAGCGATAACGCCGACGTCGTACAATTCGGGATCGTGCGATTCGACCTGGCGGTCGTGTTGCCGGCAGTGCGTAAAGAAATTCTAAGCGAACAGACGCCGCTCGGGCGAATTCTGATCAATTACAATGTTTTGAGGCACATCGACCTGGGGGCCATCTTGCAGTTTTCAGCCGGCCCGGAGCTGGCGCGACTGGTGGGCTGCGCGCCTGGCCAGACGACTTACGGGCGGCTGGCGACGATCTTCTGCAACCAGCGGCCGGCGGTCGATCTGTTGGAAGTCCCTGCGCCCCTGGGCGACTGACGCGCGATTTAGGAACTCAATGTTTACTCATTCGCGGCGCATTCGCTTTTCCGATACCGACCTCGCGGGCATCGTGCATTTCGCCAATTTCTATCGTTTCATGGAAGAAGCCGAGCACGAATTGTTCCGCAGCCTGGACCTTAAGATTCTCGAAGAACTGCCTGATGGATCGAGCGTCGGCTGGCCGCGGGTGGCCGCCGCATGCAGTTTCCAGGCGCCGGCCTACTACGACGACCTGATCGAAATCGACATCGACACCACGCGGGTTGGGCAGAAGTCGCTGACGATGTCGTTCCGGTTTCGGCGCGGCCAGCAGCAACTGGCTTTGGGCGAGCTCAAGACCGTCTATTGCCGCCGCCGGCAGGGAGGCAAGTTCGAATCGGCGGAAATGCCCGCCGCTTGCCGCGAAAAGCTCAGCCGACTGTCGGCGAACGAGCGCGCGAGCGAGAATCCATGAACCACGACGAGCATTTCGATGCCCGATGCGCCCGCTGATCTTCGAGTCGCGCAGGTCGGCAAGTCGTTCCCGACGCCGGGGGGCGAATTGCGCATCCTGGAAGACATTGAGCTGTCGCTCGCGCGAGGCGAGGCGCTGGCGATCACCGGGCCCTCCGGGGCCGGCAAGAGCACGCTCCTTTACATCATCGGAACGCTCGAAGCTCCCAGCACGGGTTCGGTGACGATCCTCGGGCAAGACCCTTTCTCGCTCGACCGCTCGGCGCTGGCGCGATTCCGCAACGTCCATCTGGGCTTCGTGTTCCAAGACCATTATTTGCTGCCGCAGTGTAGCGTATTGGAAAACGTGCTGATTCCGACGTTGGCTGGATGCGCAACAGGTGGAGCGGCTAATGACCGCGCCCGGATGCTTTTGGAACGCGTGGGCCTGGCCGCGCGCATCGGCCACCGGCCGGCCGAGCTTTCCGGTGGCGAGCGGCAGCGAGTCGCCATTTGCCGCGCCCTCATCAACCGGCCCCCGTTGGTTCTGGCCGACGAACCGACTGGAAATCTCGATCGCCACACGGCCCAATTAATCGGCACTCTGCTGCTGGAGCTCAGCCGCGAGGAAAACGCCATGCTCATTGTCGTAACGCACAGCGCCGAGCTCTCGTCGCGCCTGCCGCGACATTGCGAGCTGGTTGATGGAAAGCTGAAGTGACCCGCACCACGCTGCTTGTTCGCACGATCTTGTTCCATTGGCGAACGAACCTCGCCGTGTGGCTGGGTGTGGTTGCCGGAACCGCGGTGATCGGCGGCGCCCTGATTGTGGGCGACTCGGTGCGGGGGAGCCTGCGCGATATGACGCTGGCGCGCCTGGCCGGCGTCGATATGGCGCTCACCGGCCCGCGGTTTTTTCGCGAGCAATTGGTCGCCGACCTCGCACCGACGACCGGTCCCAGATTAAGTCTTGCGACCGCGGCCATTCTGCTGCCGGCCAGTCTCGAAAAACGGTCGCCGGGCGGTGCGTCGGCCCTGACCCGCGCCGGACGTGCCAATGCCATCGGCCTCGATTCCAATTCGTGGTCCTTGATCGTCAACGGCGGCAATCCACAATCGATTGACGAAACCGATCTCGTGCTCAGCAGCCGCCTGGCCCGCGACCTCGAAGCGGCCCCCGGCGATGAGGTGACGCTTCTGGTCGAGCTCCCCAGCGACATCCCGCGAGACGCGCTGCTCGGGAAACGCGACCAGACCGCGGTCGAGATTCCGCTGACGGTGCGCACAATTCTCGACGAGAAGTCGCCAGGGGCCCGCTTTGGCCTGCGCCCTGACCAGCAATTGCCGCTCAATGCGTTCGTATCGCTCAAGACGCTGCAAGAGCGGCTGGGGCTGGCAAGCCGCGCTCCAACGCAGCGCGACGCGCGCAGCGTTCCTGCCAGGGTCAACACGATTCTGCGTTTTCATCCGGAAGCGGACGGGAGCGGCGGAAAGGACCCCGTGGAAGCCGCCCGAGTGCTGAACCTCAACTTGCAAAAGGTCTGGCAGCTTGACGATTTTCATGCGCGTCTCGTCATCAACGATAAATATGACTACATATCGCTCGAAAGCGAGCGGATGATACTTGATCGGCCGATCGCCGAGGCGGCTCGCGAGGTCGCGCAGCGGCTCGGCTGCCGCACCTCTGGCGTGCTGGCCTACATCGCCAACGAGATCAGCCTCGCCGGACACGCGGCCGACGGCGAAAGGCCACCGTCGAAACCAGCCTACAGCCGGTATTCGGTCGTCGCGGGACTCGATCCGGAAGTTCTAGCGGCCGATGCCCGGCCTCCCTTCGGACCGTTCTCGTTTCAGGAGCCGAAGGACTCTCCGCGGCTCGGTGAGGGCGATATCGAGCAAGCGGATGGCATCGGAGAAATCGTCATCAACGACTGGTTGGCCGACGACCTGGGGGCCAAAGTCGGCGATGTCGCGCGGCTCACGTACTTTGCCGTCGGTTCGCACGGCGAGCTGCCGGAGGAAGAGCGGCGTTTCAAAGTTCGCGGGATCGTCGCGCTGGAAGGAACCGTGGCCGCCGATCGGGGATTGATCCCCGAAGTCCACGGCATCACCGACGTAAACAGCTTCGACGATTGGGATGCCCCCTTCCCGATGAAGAAAGTGACGAAGCGCGACGATGCCTACTGGTCAAAATACCGCGCGACCCCCAAGGCCTTTGTGACGTTGAAAACCGCGCAGCACCTTTGGCAAAGCCGTTATGGCGATTTGACCTCGCTGCGCGTCGCGCCGATCGAGGGAAAATCGCTTGCCGATTCGAAAAAACTTATGAGCGAAGACCTGCTCAAGCAACTTTCGCCGGCCGAGATGGGCCTGTCGTTTCAGCCGGTCAGATACCAGGGTTTGCAGGCCGCCTCGGGAACGACCGATTTCGGCGGACTGTTCATCGGCTTTAGCCTGTTCTTGATTCTCTCGGCGATGATTCTGATCGGCCTCTTATTTCGACTGGGAATCGAACGCCGGGCGGCCAACGTGGGGCTTTTGCTGGCGACCGGTTTCTCGCCGGCCCAGGTCCGCTCACTACTGTTGAGCGAGGGCTTCCTGGTTGTCGCCGCGGGAGGTTTGGCCGGAGTCGCCGCGGCAGTCGGCTATGCGGGCGTCATCGTGCATGGCCTGACCACGTGGTGGATCGGCGCGATCGGCACGCGATTTCTCGAGTTGCACGTGGCGCCCGCGAGCCTGGCGATCGGGCTAACGATCTCGGTGGTCGCGGCGCTTGGTTCGATCTGGTGGGGCGTGCGTGGGTTGCGGCGGTTTTCGGTGCGCGGGCTGCTTTCGGGCGCAATTGAGCCTCCCATTTTGTCGACTCACCGGGACCGGCGCGGCGCACGAGCGTTTCGAACGGGTCACATTTCGGCGGCTTTGTCGCTGGTCGCGACCGCGGCCGTCGTGCTGAAGCTCATTCCCGATCGTGAGGCGTTTGCGGGATTCTCGTGGCCGACGATTGTTTTTTTTCTCGTTGGTCTCAATTCGCTGGCCGCGGGCCTGGTTTATCTTGGGGCGTGGATCGATTCGGATCGCCGTCTGGCCGTTCGCGGCGTTGGGTTGGGCGGCGCGGCGCGACTGGGGACTAGAAACGCCGCGCGGCATCGCTCGCGCAGCGTGCTCTCGACGGGTTTGATCGCGTCGGCAACGTTTCTGATCGTGGCCATCGCCGCCGGGCATCGCAATCCGGCGCTCGAAGAACCGGTGAAGGACTCGGGCAACGGCGGGTTTACGCTGGTCGGCGAATCGACGATCCCCGTTTTGTACGACCTCAACACACCCGATGGGCGTCAAAAACTCGGACTGGAT
>Ga0070735_10004490_pt1 | contig 11760 bp, 21 predicted proteins | sample Coa_R1_FD_66443 | JGI IMG/M metagenome (GOLD analysis project Ga0070735, IMG submission 66443) | Surface soil microbial communities from Centralia Pennsylvania, which are recovering from an underground coalmine fire - Coalmine... | ecosystem: Environmental > Terrestrial > Soil > Unclassified ... | reverse complement strand
CGGAGGACGCGCGTGTAGCCGCCGGCGCGGGCCTTGTAGCGCGGCCCGAGGGTGGTGAAGAGCTTGCCCACCTGGGCTACGTCGCGGACGCGGCTGATGGCGATGCGGCGAGCGTGCAGGTCGCCGCGCTTGGCCAGCGTGACCAGCCGCTCGACGAACGGGCGCAGTTCCTTCGCCTTCGGCAGCGTCGTGGTGATCTGCTCGTGCTTGATCAGGCTCGCGGCCATGTTGGCGAACATGGCGGTGCGATGCGCGGACGTCCGGTTCAGCTTTCGGTGCGCGACGCCGTGGCGCATCGGTGACTCTCCTACTTCCTAGATCTGGTCTTCGAACTTCTTGGCCAGGTCTTCGATGTTTTCCGGCGGCCAGTTGGGCACGTCCATGCCCAGGTGCAGGTTCATGCCGGCCAGCACTTCCTTGATCTCGTTGAGCGACTTGCGGCCGAAGTTCGGCGTGCGCAGCATCTCGGCTTCGGTCTTCTGGATCAGGTCGCCGATGTAGACGATGTTGTCGTTCTTCAGGCAGTTGGCCGAACGGACCGAGAGCTCGAGCTCGTCGACCTTCTTGAGCAGCGCCGGGTTGAACGGCAGTTCCGGCTTGGCCTCGCCGTCGACCTTCTTCTTCGGCTCGTCGAAGGTGATGAAGATCTGCAGCTGGTCCTGGAGGATGCGCGCGGCGTAGGCGACCGCGTCCACCGGCGACACCGCGCCGTTGGTTTCGACCTCCATAACGAGCTTGTCGTAGTCCAGGCTCTGGCCCTGGCGGGTGGGCTCGACGCGATAGGCGACGCGCTTGACCGGCGAATAGAGGGCGTCGACGGCGATGAGGCCGATCGGCGCGTCCTCGGGCCGGTTCAGCTCGGCGGCGACGTAGCCCTTGCCGTTCTGGACGGTGAACTCCATGCGCACCGTCGCGCCGTCATCGAGGTTGCAGAGGACGTGGTCGGGATTGAGGATCTCGATGTCGGACGGGACCTCGATCTGGCTGGCGGAGATGGGGCCGGGCCCCGAGGCGCGCAGCGTCATCCGCTTCGGCCCTTCCGCGTGCATGCGAAGCGCCAGCTGCTTGATGTTGAGGACGATGTCGACCACGTCCTCGCGCACGCCCTGCATCGGCGAGAACTCGTGCACGACGCCGTCGATCTGCACCGCGGTCACCGCCGCGCCCTGCAGCGAGGAGAGCAGCACCCGGCGCAGGGAATTGCCCAGCGTGACGCCGAAGCCGCGCTCCAGCGGCTCGGCGACGATGCGGGCTTTCTTGTCGGCGTCGGAGCCGGTTTCGATCAACGGCTTCTCGGGGCGGATCAGCTCGTTCCAGTTGCGTTCAATCACGAATTTCGTCCCTCAGAGGGTTGGCCGGCGGCGGGAAAAGTCGCGCCAGCGCGGGGATGGGCCGACTTAAGTAGGTACTCAGACCCGCCGGCGCTTGGGCGGCCGGCAGCCGTTGTGCGGGATCGGCGTCACGTCGCGGATGGTGGTGATGGTCATCCCCACCGCCTGCAGGGCCCGCAGCGCCGATTCGCGGCCCGAACCGGGGCCGGACACGTTCACCTCCAGCGTCTTCACGCCATGCTCGCCGGCTTTGCGGCCGGCGTCTTCGGCCGCCATCTGGGCGGCGTAGGGCGTCGACTTGCGCGAGCCCTTGAACCCCATCATGCCGGCGGACGACCAGGAGATGGTGTTTCCCTGCGCGTCGGTGATGGTGATCATCGTGTTGTTGAACGACGCGTTCACGTGCGCGACGCCTGAAGTGATGTTCTTGCGCTCGCGTTTTTTGACGCGCGCCGGTTCTCTGGCCATCGGTCGGTCAGCCTTACTTCTTCTTGCCCGCTATGGGCTTGGCGGGGCCCTTGCGGGTGCGGGCGTTGGTGTGGGTGCGCTGGCCGCGGACGGGCAGCCCCTTGCGGTGGCGCAGACCCCGGTAGCAGGCGAGGTCCATCAGGCGCTTGATGTTGACGGCGGTCTCGCGGCGCAGATCCCCTTCGACGGTGTAGTCGCGATCGATCGCCTCGCGGATCTGCAGCACTTCCTGGTCGGTCAGCTGGTTGACCCGGCGCGCGTCATCGATGCCGACCTTGCGTACGATCTCGTTCGCCTTGGTCTTGCCGATGCCGTGGATGTACTGCAGCGCGACCACGACGCGCTTGTTGGTCGGGATGTTGACGCCGGCGATACGGGCCACGCGAGGGCTCTCCTGGAAACCATGCACGGAAAGCGCGAACGACGCCTCCGGACCCGCCCCCATTCGGGCGGGCGACCCTGAACCGTCTTTCGCGCTTGTCGCGGAAGGGCACCGTTATAGGGATCATGCGCCGAAGGTCAATGCCGCGCGCCCGCGCACACGAGGGTTTCCGCCCTCACCTCAGGCGGTGACGCGGTCCAGTGCGGCGTCGATTTCGCGCGCCACGCTTTCGATCGAGCCCATGCCGTCGAGCTCGACCAGCTTTCCCTGCGCCATGTAGTGCGGCAGTAGCGGCGCGGTCTGGGCGTTGTAGGCGCCGAGGCGGACCTTGAACGACTCCGGATTGTCGTCGGGGCGCCCCTCTTCGGCGAAGCGCTTGGCGACGCGGGCCAAGAGCGCCGCGTCGTCGACGACGAGGCGAAGCACCAGGTCGATCCGGGCGCCCTTGCCGGCCAGCATGTCGTCCAGCGCCTCAGCCTGCGGCACCGTGCGGGGAAAACCGTCGAAGATCGCCCCGCCGGCCGCGGCCGCTCTGGGTAGCGCCTCCTCGATCAGGGCGATGACGGTGGCGTCCGGCACGAGCTCGCCGCGCTGAAGGATGCCCTCGACTTCGAGGCCGAGCGGCGACCTGGCGGCGATGGCGGCGCGCAGCATGTCGCCGGTGGAGAACTGGACCATGCCGCGGGTCTCGACCAGACGCTTGGCCTGCGTGCCCTTGCCGGCCGCGGGCGGCCCGAACAGGATCAGATTCATCAACCCCCCTAGGGATCTACGTCTTTTTCTTGTTGTTGAGGCGGCCTAGCGCCGGCTGCCGCGCAGGCGCGATCGCTTGATCAGCCCTTCGTATTGGTGAGCGAGCAGGTGCGACTGGATCTGGGCGACCGTGTCCATGGTCACGGTGACCACGATCAGCACCGATGTGCCGCCGAAGTAGTTGTTGGACGCCGCGGCTGGCTGGGTCGCGATCAGCACCTCCGGCAGCAGGCAGACGGCGGTGATGTAGGCCGCGCCGATCACGGTCAGCCGCGTCAGCACGTTGTCGATGTATTCGGCGGTGCGCTTTCCGGGCCGGATTCCGGGCAGATTCCCCCCGTATTTCCGCAAGTTCTCAGCCGTCTCTTCCGGATTGAACACGATCGAGGTGTAGAAGAAGGAGAAGAAGATGATCATGGCCGCATAGGCGACCATGAAGGCCACCTGGCCGTGCTGCAGCTGGCCCTGAACGAGGGTCACGATCGGCTGCAGCCAGTCCGGGAAGTTCTTCAGCGGCACGAAATTCAGCACCGAGGCCGGCATCAGGAGCAGGCTCGAGGCGAAGATCGGCGGGATCACGCCGGCGGTGTTGATCTTCAGCGGCAGGAACGAGCTTTCGCCGCCGAACATGCGGTTGCCCATCTGGCGCTTGGGGTAGAGCACCAGGAGTCGGCGCTGGGAGCGCTCGACGAAGACGACGAAGACCACGACGCCCACCACCGCCGCGGCGATCGCCGCCAGCGCCATCGGCGCGACGTTGCCGGCCTGGGCCGACTGCAGGAGCTGTCCCGCAGCCGGCACGAGACGGGCGACGATGCCGGCCATGATGATCACAGAGACGCCGTTGCCGACGCCGCGGGCGGTGATCTGCTCGCCCAGCCACATCAGGAACATGGTGCCGGTCGTCAGCGTGGTGACGGTGGTCAGAAGGAAAAAGATGCCCGGCGTGTCGACCAGACCTGGGCTGTTGGAGAGGCCGATGGCGATCCCGAACGACTGGAAGATGGCGAGCAGCACGGTGAGATAGCGGGTGTACTGGTTGAGCTGCTTGCGGCCCGCCTCCCCGCCTTCCTTCCGAAGCTTCTCCCAGGGCGGATAGACCGTGCCCAACAGCTGCACGATGATCGACGCCGAGATGTAGGGCATCACGTTCAGCGAAAAGACCGCCATCCGTGCGACGGCGCCGCCGGAGAACATGTCGAACATCCCGAGGATGCCCTTCGACTGGCCCTCGAACGCCTTGGTGAAGGCGGCGATGTCGACGCCGGGAATGGCGATGTAGGTGCCCAGCCGGTAGACAACGAGCGCGATCAGCGTGAACCACAGACGCTTGTGCAGCTCGGAGGCCTTCTGGAAGGACTCGAGGTTCAGATTCGCGGCGAGCTGTTCTGCGGCTGAGGCCATGGGACGCCCTGGACTGACTCGGACTGATCAAAGACACATAGGCGACGCACCGCCCGATGGCGAGGCGTCAGATCGTCAGGCCTCGGCCGGTTCGGCCTTGACCGGCCGCGTCTCGGTGACCGATCCACCCGCCTTTTCGACCGCGGCCCTGGCGGAGGCGGTGGCGGAATGCACGGTCAGCGTCAGCTTGCCCTTGATCTCGCCCTGGCCGAGCAGGCGCACGCCGTCGCGGGCGCGACGGATCACCCCGGCGGCCTTGAGCGTGTCGGCGTCGATGGCCTTCTTGGCGTCCAGCTTGCCCGCGTCGATGGCGTCGGCGATCCGCCACAGGTTCACCTCGACGAGGTCCTTGGCGAAGATGTTCTTGAACCCGCGCTTGGGCATCCGCCGGTGGAGCGGCGTCTGACCGCCCTCGAATCCGTTCAGCGCCACGCCCGTCCGAGACTTCTGGCCCTTAACGCCCCGGCCGGCGGTCTTGCCCTTGCCCGAGCCGGGCCCGCGCCCGACCCGCATGCGCTTGGCGTGCGCGCCCGGATTGTCCCTGATCTCGTTCAGCTTGGTCATCGTCGGTTCTTCTTCTAAGCGTCGTCCACGGCGACCAAGTGGGCGACCTTGGCGATCATGCCGCGCACGGCCGGCGTGTCGGCCAGCTTGGATCTGCGGCCGATGCGATTCAGGCCAAGCCCGACCAGCGTCGCCCGCTGGTCTTTCTTGCGGCGGATGGGGCTCGCCGTCTGGCGAACGGTGATGGTCTTGTCGGCCATGGCGCTTACGCCTCCGCGTCGGCGGCGGCCGCAGCCGCGGCATCGCCTCGGCGGCCCATGATGTCGGCGGCGCGCTTGCCGCGTTTGGCGGCGACCTGGCGCGGCGAGGCCTGTTGCTTCAGCGCATCAAAGGTCGCGCGGATCATGTTGTAGGGGTTGGACGAGCCGATCGACTTGGCCACCACGTCCTGCACGCCCAGCGTCTCGAGCACCGCGCGCATGGGGCCGCCGGCGATGACGCCGGTGCCGGCGGGCGCGGCGCGCAGCATCACCTTGCCAGCCCCGTGCCGGCCGGCGCCGTCATGGTGCAGCGTGCGGCTTTCGCGCAGCGGGACGCGGACCATCGACTTCTTGGCCTCGTCGGTGGCCTTGCGGATGGCTTCCGGCACCTCGCGGGCCTTGCCGTGCCCGAAGCCGACGCGGCCCTTCTGGTCGCCGACCACCATCAGGGCGGCGAATGAGAAGCGCCGGCCACCTTTAACTGTCGCCGCCACGCGATTGATATGCACGAGTTTTTCGACGATCTCGCTGTCGCCGCGCTCGTCGCCGGGAGGGCCGCCCCGCCGGTCCCGGCGGTCGCCGCGCTGTTGTTCGCCTCGGGCCATCTGTGCTCGCTTCCTAGAAGTTCAGGCCGGCTTCGCGCGCGGCGTCAGCCAGCGCCTTGACCCGGCCGTGATAGAGATAGCCGCCGCGATCGAAGACGACGTCCTTGACGCCCTTCCCGATCGCCCGCTCGGCGACGAGTTTGCCCACCCGCGCGGCGGCGTCCTTGTCGGCGCCCTTCGCCCGCGCCTTGCCGCCTTCCAGCGACGAGGCGTGCGCCAGCGTCACCCCGCCGGAGTCGTCGATGACCTGGGCGTAGATGTTCTTGGCCGAGCGGAAGACCGACAGCCGCGGCCGGCCGTTGGCCAGGCTCTGCAGCCGCGAGCGCGTGCGTCTGGCGCGCTTCTTGGCTGGCGTGAGATGCGAAACGGGCATGGCTACTTCTTCTTGCCTTCCTTGCGGCGGACGAGTTCGCCGGCGTAGCGGACGCCTTTGCCCTTGTAAGGCTCGGGGGGGCGCATGCGGCGGATGCGGGCCGCGGTTTCTCCGACCAGCTGCTTGTCGATGCCGCTGATCCTGATTTCGGTCTGCCGAGGCGTGGCGAACGAAACGCCGGCGGGCGGCGGCACGTCGACCTCGTGGGAGAAGCCAAGCTGCATGGAGAGGCTCTGCCCCTTCATCGCCGCCCGGTAGCCGACGCCGACCAGCTCGAGCGTGGTCTCAAAGCCCTTGGTCACGCCCTCGACCATGTTGTTCACCAGGCTGCGCGAGAGGCCCCACAGCGCCCTGGCGCGGGTGCTGTCGTCGCGCGGCGTCAGGTGCAGGCCGCCGTCCTTCTGCTCGACGCCGATCTCGTCGGCGACGGTCCAGGCGAGCTGACCCTTCGGCCCCTTCACGGTCACCGACTGGCCGTCGAGCGTGACGGTCACGCCCTGCGGAATCGAGATGGGTCGTTTGCCGATGCGGGACATGGGATCAGTACACGCGACAGAGGACTTCGCCGCCGACGTTGGCGTCGCGGGCGGCGTTGTCCGACATGACGCCCTTGGGCGTCGACAGGATCGAGATGCCGAGGCCGTTCTTCACCGGCTTCAAGTCACGGACCGACGAATAGACCCGGCGGCCCGGCTTCGAAACGCGGCTGATCTCGGCGATCACGGGTTCGCCGTCGAAGTACTTCAGCTCGATCTCGAAGGCGGGGAACTCGCCCGGCTTTTCGATCAGCGAGTAGCCGCGGATGTAGCCCTCGTCGGCCAGCACATCCAGGACGTGCTGGCGCAGCTTCGAGGCCGGGGTCAGCACCTTGGAGCGCTTGCGCATGGCGGCGTTCCTGATCCGCGTGATCATGTCGCCGATGGGATCGTTGACCATCTTTAAAGCCCCCTCACCAGCTCGACTTGACCAGACCGGGGATCAGCCCGGCCGAGCCCAGTTCGCGCAGCGCAATGCGGCTCATCTTCAGCTTTCGGTAGAAGGCGCGCGGGCGACCGGTCACCTGGCAGCGGTTGCGATAGCGCGTCGGCGACGAGTTCCTTGGCAGCTTGGCGAGCTTCAGCCGCGCGGCGAAGCGCTCCTCCAAGGGCAGGTTCTGGTCGTTGGCGATGGCCTTCAAGGCGTCGCGCTTTGGCGTCGTTTGCTTGATCAGCCGCTTGACCATCTCGTTGCGGTTTATCGTGCTCTTCTTGGCCATGGGTGTCCTTGGCTATCTCCGCTCAGTTGGCCATGAACGGGAATTGGAATTCGGTCAGCAGCGCGCGCGCTTCTTCGTCGGTGCCTGCGGTCGTGCAGACGATGACGTCCATCCCCCAGATCTGGTCGATCTCGTCGTAGTTGATCTCGGGGAAGATGATGTGTTCGCGCAGGCCTAACGCATAGTTGCCGTTGCCGTCGAAAGACGTGGGCTTCAAGCCCCTGAAGTCCTTCACGCGCGGCAGGGCGACGGTGATCAGCCGGTCGAGGAACTCGTACATCCGGTCCTTGCGCAGCGTGACCTTGGCGCCCACGACCATGCCTTCGCGCAACTTGAAGCCGGCGATGGAGGTGCGCGCCTTGGTCGGCAGCGGCTTCTGGCCGGTGATCGCGGCCAGGTCCTTCATGGCCGCGGCCGCCTTCTTGGAATCCGCCACCGCTTCGCCGATGCCCATGTTGACGACGATCTTGTCGATACGCGGGATCTGCATATCGTTGGTGTAGCTGAACTTTTCCTTCATCGCGGGCCGGATGCGGGCGCGATAGTCGCTCTTCAGCCTGGGTTCGTAAGCTTGCTCAGCCATCGATGACCTCGCCCGACTTCTTGGCGAAACGCACCTTCTTGCCGCCTTCCATGCGGAAGCCGACGCGGGTGGGCTCGCCTGTCTTCGGATCGACCAGCGCCACGTTCGAGACGTGCAGCGTCGCTTCCTTGTGGCGGATGCCGCCTTGAGGATCGGCCTGGCTGGGACGCGTGTGGCGCTTGACCATGTTCACGCCGGTGACGATCAGGCGGCCTTCCTTGGGGAAGACGCGCGCGACCTGGCCCTGGCGGCCCTTGTCCTTGCCCGCGAGCACCACGACGCGATCGTCCTTTTTGATCTTCGCCGCCATCAGAGCACCTCCGGCGCCAGCGAGATGATCTTCATGTGGTTCTTGGCTCTGAGCTCGCGCGGCACCGGCCCGAAGATGCGCGTGCCGATCGGCTCGTTCTGCTTGTTGACGATCACCGCCGCGGAGCGGTCGAAGCGGATCAGCGAGCCGTCCTTGCGCTTGATGCCCTGGGCGGTGCGCACGACGATGGCGCGCAGGACGTCGCCCTTCTTCACGCGGCCGCGCGGGATGGCTTCCTTGACCGAGACGACGATGGCGTCGCCGACGCTGGCGTAGCGGCGCCCGGCGCCGCCCAGCACCTTGATGCACATCACGCGGCGCGCGCCGGAATTGTCGGCCACCTCGAGGTTGGTCTGCATCTGGATCATGACGCGACGCCTTCCTTGGGCAGCACTTCCCAGGTCTTGAGCTTGGATTTCGGCGCGCACTCGACGATGCGCGCGCGCTCGCCCGCCTTGTACGCGTTGGCCTCGTCATGGGCGTGGTACTTCTTGGACCGGCGCACGGTCTTCCGCATCACCGGGTGCAGGAACGTGCGTTCGACGCGCACGACGACCGTCTTGTCGCCCTTGTCGGAGACCACCACACCTTCGAGAATTCGTTTCGGCATCGTCTTTGAACTTTCCTTCAGGCGGCCGGCGTCTTGGCGCGCAGCACCGTCTTGATGCGCGCGATATCCTTGCGGATCTCGCCCACCCGGTGGGTCTTCTCGATCTGGCCGGTCGCTGCCTGGAAGCGCAGGTTGAACTGCTCCTTCTTCAGGGCGTTCAGCTGGTCGGCCAGCTGGTCGGGGGTCATGAGGCGCACGTCGGCGATATTCATCTCTTAAGCGTGCTCCACCACGCCGGCGTCGATGCGGGTTACGACGCGGGTCTTGATCGGCAGCTTGGCGGCGCCCAGGCGAAGCGCCTCGCGCGCGGTCTCGTCTGAGACGCCGTCGACCTCGAACATGATCCGGCCCGGCGCGACGCGCGCGGCCCAGTACTCGACCGAGCCCTTGCCCTTGCCCATGCGCACTTCCGCCGGCTTGTCGGACACCGGCACGTCGGGGAAGACGCGGATCCAGACGCGGCCCTGGCGTTTCATCTGGCGGGTGATCGCGCGGCGCGCCGCCTCGATCTGCCGCGCGGTGATCCGCTCGGGCTCCAGCGCCTTCAGCCCGAACGAGCCGAAGTTCAGCGCCGCGCCGCCCTTGGTCAGGCCGTGAATGCGGCCTTTGAACTGCTTGCGGTACTTGGTCTTTTTCGGTTGCAGCATGCCGGGCGCCCCTTACGCCGCCCGCTCGCGCCGGCCCGGGCGATCACCGCGGTCCATGCGGTCGCGACCGCCGCCCTCGCCGGCCGGGCCGGACTCGGTCGCCAGGCGCTTGTCCAGCGCCATCGGGTCGTGCTCGAGCACCTCGCCTTTGAAGATCCAGGTCTTCACGCCGATGATGCCGTAGGTCGTGGTCGCCTCGGCGAAGCCGTAGTCGATGTCGGCGCGCAGCGTGTGCAGCGGCACGCGGCCCTCGCGGTACTGCTCCATGCGCGCGATCTCGGCGCCGCCGAGGCGGCCGGAAACCATGACGCGGATGCCCTTGGCGCCCAGGCGCATGGTCGACTGCATCGAGCGCTTCATCGCCCGGCGGAACGCCACGCGGCGCTCGAGCTGCTGGGCGATGTTCTCGGCCACCAGCTGGGCGTCGGTCTCGGGCTTGCGCACTTCGACGATGTTGAGATTGACCTCGCCCTCGGTGAGCGCGGCCAGGTCCTTGCGCAGCTTGTCGATGTCCGCGCCCTTCTTGCCGATGATCACGCCGGGTCGCGCAGCATAGATGGTCACGCGGCACTGCTTGTGCGGGCGCTCGATGATGATGCGCGAGACGCCGGCCTGGCCGAGGCGCTTCTTCAGCTCCTTGCGGACCTTGATGTCCTCGTGCAGCAGCCGCCCATAGTCCTCGCCGTCGGCGAACCAACGGGAGTCCCAGGTGCGGTTGATGCCGAGCCTGAAGCCGATTGGATTGACCTTCTGACCCATCAGGCCGCCTCGCCGAGTTCTCTCACCACGATGGTGATTTCCGAAAAGGGCTTCATGATCCGGGTCGAGCGGCCGCGCGCGCGGGCGGAAAACCGCTTCATCACCAGGTTCTTGCCCACGTAGGCCTCGGCCACGACCAGCTGGTCGATATCGAGGCTGTGGTTGTTTTCCGCATTCGAGATCGCGGAATAGAGCGCCTTCCTCACATCCTTGGCGATGCGCTTGGGGCTGAACTCGAGCTCGTTCAGCGCCCGCTGCACCTTCAGGCCGCGGATGGACTGGGCGACGACGTTCAGCTTGCGCAGGCCCGTGCGCAGCACACGCACCTTAGCCATCGCCTCGGTCGGCTTGACGCGCCGTTCGTTGGCTTTCTGGCCCACGCGCTACCTCCTCTTCGCCTTCTTGTCGGCCGCGTGGCCGGGGAAGTAGCGGGTCGGCGCGAACTCGCCGAGCTTCATGCCGACCATGTCTTCGCTGATCAGCACCGGGATGTGCTTTTGGCCGTTGTGGACGCCGAAGGTCAGGCCGACGAACTGCGGCATGACGGTCGAGCGGCGCGACCAGGTCTTGATGACGTCCTTGCGGCCCGACCCTTGGGCGGCTTCCGCCTTCTTCAGGAGGTAACCGTCGACAAAGGGGCCTTTCCAAACCGAGCGGGTCATGGGCTAGCGGGCCTTCCTGGCGTGGCGCGAGCGGATGATGAACTTGTCGCTCGCCTTGTTCGTTCGGGTCTTGCGGCCCTTGGTGGGCTTGCCCCACGGAGTGACCGGGTGACGGCCGCCTGAGGTCTTGCCCTCGCCGCCGCCGTGCGGGTGATCGACCGGGTTCATGGCCACGCCGCGCACGTGCGGGCGGCGGCCTTTGTTGCGGACGCGGCCGGCCTTGCCGAGCACCTCGTTCATGTGGTCGGGGTTGGAGACCGCGCCGACGGTCGCCATGCAGCTGTCGAGCACCATGCGAAGCTCGCCAGAGCCCAGGCGGATCTGGGCGTAGCCGGCGTCGCGGCCGACCAGCTGGGCGTAGGTTCCGGCCGAACGGGCGATCTGGCCGCCCTTCTCGGGCTTGAGTTCGACGTTGTGGACGATGGTGCCGATCGGCAGCGAGCGCAGCGGCGCGGCGTTGCCGACCTTCACATCGACCCGCTCGGCGGCGATCACCTCGTCGCCGACGCGCAGGCGCTGCGGCGCCAGGATGTAGGCGAGCTCGCCGTCCTTGTACTTGATCAGCGCGATGAACGCGGTGCGGTTCGGATCGTACTCCATCCGCTCGACGCTCGCCGAAACGCCCCACTTCCGGCGCTTGAAGTCGATCTTGCGGTAGAGGCGCTTGGCGCCGCCGCCGCGGAAACGCACGGCGATGCGCCCGCCGCCACCACGCCCGCCCGACTTCGACAGCCCCTCTATGAGGCTCTTTTCGGGCTTGCCCTTGTGCAGCTCGGAGCGGTCGACCAGCACCAGCCCGCGGCGGGACGGCGAGGTCGGATTGAAGGTCTTCAAGGCCATGGTCTTAAAGCCCC
>Ga0070735_10004489_pt1 | contig 11761 bp, 14 predicted proteins | sample Coa_R1_FD_66443 | JGI IMG/M metagenome (GOLD analysis project Ga0070735, IMG submission 66443) | Surface soil microbial communities from Centralia Pennsylvania, which are recovering from an underground coalmine fire - Coalmine... | ecosystem: Environmental > Terrestrial > Soil > Unclassified ... | reverse complement strand
CCGCAATCCATCGCCTAATGAGAAACTCACGTCATGCTTCTTGAAGATTTTGCAGATCTCATCAAAATGCTCATACAGGAAATTTTCTTTCTTGTGCGCGTTCATCCATTGCGCCAGGAGCGCCCCGCCGCGGCTGACGATCCCCGTGATGCGATTGCGCACCAGGGGCACGAATTCGCGCAGCACTCCGGCATGAATCGTCATGTAGTCGACGCCCTGTTCGGCCTGCTCTTCAATCACTTCCAGCATGATGCCGATCGTCAAATCTTCGTTGCGCTTCACGCGCGAAAGCGCTTCGTAAATCGGCACGGTGCCGATTGGCACCGGAGAAGCCTCGATGATCGCCTTGCGAATCGTGGGAATATCGCCGCCGGTCGAGAGGTCCATCACGGTGTCGGCGCCATAGTGAACCGAATGGTGAAGTTTCTTCAGCTCCTCGTCGATGTTTGAGGTCGTTGCGGAATTGCCGATGTTGGAGTTGATTTTGCACTTAAAGGCCACGCCGATGCCCATGGGCTCAAGCGATTTGTGATGAATGTTCGCGGGAATAATGGCCCGGCCGCGCGCAATTTCGCTGCGCACCAGTTCCGGTTCGATCTTTTCGCGCAGCGCAACGAAGGTCATCTCCTCCGTAATCACGCCCGTGCGCGCGTAATGCATCTGCGAAACGTTGCGCGACCCATTGGCCGCAGCAGTTTCCAGCAATCGCTTCTCAACCCAAGCGTCTCGAACTCCCATCGCGTCCCCCTGAAGAAATCCCGCCGGCGGGATGTCTCTCGCGATGCAAATTATCGCACCGCCGTGCGCTCACAGCAACCGCGATACGCGCAAACCCGGGAACGCCAATCTCCCGATTGGCGGGTGATTATTGGCGGGCAACAAAAAGAAACGCCAATCAGGAGATTGGCGCTCCCGGGAATCTTCGTCACACCAGCGATTACGATTAATTTATGCGCGGCGAAGGGCTAGTAGCAACGAGGCAGCAACCACTTAGTAGTTTCACGCGAAACTACAGCTTTTACAACGAATAGACGTCTCAACTTTCCATTCTTAAGGGCGGGAGCGCAGGATTCAGGGTTAAAGGATATCCAAAGCCCACAACAACGTTACTAAAACCACCCCTAAAAATACGACGAACACTACCGCGAACGCCGTGCGCTTTCTTCTCTCCGCTATTCTATCCATCGCCACCTTCGACAGTAAGGGGGGATTTAAATGGCCGTGATATTAACAATGGTAACTGTACTTAGCAAGGAAACTATTCAGAACACGGACAAACATGTCTAGAAAATTACGGGGCGGTTCTGGACGCGACGAACAGCGACGCCGACAATGTCAGGCATTCGATCCGAATCCCCAGGTTCTAACATTCTTGATAGCAGAGCAAAAATTACATGCAGTCTAGCGACTCAGTCCTACGGGAAAAAATGTACTTCCGGCCAGTTCCGAAAGACTTACCAAAAAACGGCGAAGTTGGACTTCGGCTTGCATCCATGCATAACGATATGACTGAGGTGCTTGATGGATGACAAGCCCATGACGTTCGTACATTCGCTACTTTTTCGATGCCGTGAATGTAGACGTCCGCTCTCCTTGTGTGTGATGTCTACGGAACGCAATAGCGAGAAGATTGACGGCGTTTCATTCGATCTGCTTTGCGAGTGTGGTTGGTCGAAATCTTTACTAGGAATGCAGGCCATGAGGCATTGGGTAGTTCCGTGGTTGAATGGGGACAAAAAGGATCCGGGGCCCGCATAGTAGTCACAGGCAAGAACACAGGATTGTCGCCAGCTTCCCTCTAAGGCTAGAATTACAGATGCATGAAGCCACAGAAAGCACCGCGGATTCTGATTGTGGACGACCACGAAATGTTACGACGCGGCGTGGAAGCCATCATCAGACGCAATTTTCTCGGAAAAGTTTGTGGCGAGGCCCAAAACGGCGAGGACGCAATCAAAAAAGTTCAGGAACTAAAGCCCGACCTGGTGATCATGGACGTGAGCATGCCGGTCATGGGTGGGCTGGAGGCGGCACGCGAGATTCGTCGAATCGCCCCATCCACTAAAATCATAATCTTGACGATGCACAATTCCACACAAATTGCCGAAGCAGTCCATGACGTGGGTGCTGACGCGCTGGTGGTAAAAACGGAAGCCGCATCCAATTTGGCGGACGTGATCAGGGACATTCGTCTTTGAGTGCGGAAGATGTCCGCTTTTCCGAGAGGAATTTCGCAAGCTGCGGCACAAAATCACTAAAGATAATTATTTTTTCACCCTGGGAACGTCTTTGGAACTCAACCCTCTCCCGCGATCTTTGAATTTCCTTGACGAGCCCGATAGAAATTCCCGCCACAAACTCAGGAACAGTCACGTTCCGCAGGAGAAGATCGCCGAGATATTCCAACACATCCAACCACACGCGCAGTGACAAAAACGAATTAAATCCGGCTGCCTGAGATACTAGATTTTCGATGCCTTGGTCTTCCGGTAAATTCCCGGGTTGGATCGGCTGCGATTGGACCTTTGTCGCCATGGGCCGTATAAGAAACTCGCAAATCGAAAATCAGTTTAGAACATGGCGCCGGGATGTACATACAGTTCCCAATGTAGGGATATTCGCTCTCAGCTTCTCCTTGCAAACTTTCGCCTAGTCGCCGGGAAGGGAATTGACGCTTGAAATAGTCATAAAGGCGCGGCAATAGCCGCAGCAACCGTCGACACGAATCGACACGTTCCCCGCATCCACGAAACACCTTAGCTTTCGATCGCATGAGGCTTATTTTTCCAGCAAATCCAACGATTTCTTTCTGCGAATAAAGCGATCGCTTGATACGCGCCCTAGTGTGAATTTGCTCTAAATAGGCAAGGGAGTTTTGATGCACGCTGGCTCAAGATTCTCGATCTATTCACTTCCTGAGAGGAGATTCTCCATGAGAGTCGTAAAGAACTCCCGGCCATTCATCAACGCTATTTTCTTGATCGTTTGCACTGGCACTCTGCTTCACGCCCAGGAAAAACCGACGGAGACAGCTTTTCCGATTAATTTTTCATGCGGACAAGTGAAAATCACCGACCTGCAGGGAAATATGAACGGTTGGCTCGTAGTCTCCGATATTACGTCCAAGAATGACAGTCTCCAGATCAAGACGCAGCATTCACAACGGATGTACCGGCCGGAGGATTTCAAGAAGATCGACGATTACTGCCTAAAGGTCCATAAGGACTTCAATGCGGAGCGCGACAAGGAACGGAAACGCCTGGAGAAGCAAGCCCGCAAAGAGAAAGAGAAAAAGATTGGGCCCTCGTTACCAGAGAAAGAGGACGAGCTGAGATCGGCTGGACTCTAGTCCGGCTCCGAACTTCGCGACTTTATTGGGCGTTGTCCTCACGCTGGTGTTGGCGGGCTGGTCCGTGGCCGGCTGCAATGCAAGCGGAACCGCCACGAACCCTCCGCCAGCGACACCAACAACAACAGCCCCGGGAACCTACACCGTGAACTTGACAGCTACAGCAAACGGAGCGTCATGAACGATTCCGTTAACGCTCATCGTCCAATAACTGCCAGAGAACACGTTGATCTGGATGCGAACTATGCAATTTCCATGATGGGCTTGCCGATCGTGCGGCGTTCTTCAAGGTCTTCGTGTGCTCGCTCTATCTCATTTAAGCTGTACCGGCCCGCAATTTCGATTGAAAGCGATCCATCGACTAGCGCTTCGAAGATGTCTCGTGCGCGCATCCTAATCGTGCTTGCGTCCGGTAAATAATCCGCCAATCGCGGGCGAGTCAGAAACAGGGACCCTGCTTCGCCCAGCTCAATGGGGTTGATGTCGTCGATGCCTCCACCGACACTTCCGAAACTGACGACAAGTCCCTTGGTTCAGGTCGCGCGTAAGCTATCGCGAAATGTAGGCCGACCGATTGGATCGAAGACTACATCGACGCCGCGTCCATTTGTGAGATGGCGCACGGTATCAGCAAACTTGCCGTTGTCGTAAAGAAAAGCCTCTGTTGCGCCGCGCTCCCTGGCGACTTTCGCTTTGGCCTCTGTGCTGGTCGTCGCATAGACCGTCGCGCCCATGCGCCTTCCGAGTTGCACAAGCAACTGACCAATACCGCCCGACGCCGAGTGCACCAGGCAACTCACGCCAGGACCGAGATTGCCAATATCGTTGGCGAGATAATGCGCCGTAAGACCATGGAACATCGACGCCGCTGCCATCTCCAAGGGTAACGCGTCTGGTACGGAGACCACGCGCCACGCGGGGACGACAGCATAGTCCGCATAGCTTCCCCAGGAGATGCAGTAAGCAACTCTTTCACCTGGTCGAAAGTTTTCGACGCCCGGCCCTAAGGACTCGATATGGCCGGAGCCCTCTACGCCGAGCGTAGTGGGCACCGATACATGATAGGTAAGTGAATTGGCGTATTTCCCCTGGCGCGTGTGGATGTCCATGAAGTTGATACCTGAGTATTTGAGGCGGGTGAGCACTTCACCTGGCCCGGGTGAAGGGATGGGCAGTTCACGACGAATAAGGACTTCAGGACCGCCGTAGCGGTCGATTTGTATCGCTCTCATGCTGCTACCTTTTGAGGACAGGTCAAGTGGCATTCTGAGTCCTAACTGGCCGAGTTCGCATCACAAAATCTACAGATGAAAGGTATATATTGCACCACGTGGTCGATTTTTCTACTTACCGATAACGCCGTTTCACCAGAGTTTTGGGATAGTGTTTCGTGTTCTGCGATTCGAATTCTGTCCGAACCGCTGAGCAGGAACCGGCAATGGCACCCCCCTTCTCTATTCGCAGAGATTCGCACTGCTGACGCAAGCTTTCGCCAGCTGGGGGTATCATTATCATAAACTTCATTGTTGGTACGAAAGTTCTCCCAAAACGGGACTACCAGTACATTGCTAGCTCCCGCGTCTGCTCGTACTATTTCCCCAAGGTGAGGGCCACCGCACAAGGGGCGGAAACCTCCATCAACACGTCAACACAGGAGGACAAATGCTCATCAAGATATTTGTGAGCTTATTGGCCTGGTTCCTGGTGTCAGTGATATTCGGACTTCTTGTGGGAAGAGCCATTTCCATAATGCAAGAAGCACCTACGCAAGGCTTTGGCTCCCCTGCAGCGACCGATTGGGGGACTGCTGCTCTCAACGAACAGGAAGAGGAGGAGTCGCTAGTTGACTCGCATGCGCAGATGCAAGAGGTTAGTTGACCTTACACAGTGGGTCCGCCAAGTACAAGTGATAACCTTAGTGAGTGTTGACCAATCCTCGTTCCAAGTCTGATAAGTAGCTGGAAGTCCAATCTAACGCATGGCAGCGTCGTAGTAACTTAGATCGTAGTAGTTCAACGGATTGATCAAAATCTTCTTAGCGTCCGAATAGTGGCTTCTCAGGGCCAGGACAGTCCGCACCCCTTCCGCGCTTATGCGTGCCTTACGGAAAAAACCATCCTCTGGATTAAGTAGTTCATCGTACGTGCGCTCGGCTATATCGGGGGACATTGGGACGTTTTTCAAAAGGATCACGATGGCTTCTTTGCGGTTCGCTTTGTCGTAGAGCCAATCGATTGCCTGGGCGTAGCCGCGAATGAAGGCAATTACTTTGGTTCTGTTCTCTCTGGCCCAAGTGCGCCGAGTCGCGGCGACATTGCCTTGATAAGGGCCAATCACCTGGGTAGCTCGCGCGAGTTGATTGAAATGCTGCTCGCGGGCAAGAATATTGAAAGGCGTGGAGAGGAGAGTCGCCGACTGGTTTCGCTCACGCAATGAGTCCCAACGTTGCGCCATCCCCCCAACTTTTTCGATTTTATAGTCGCCCTCCGCGAGACCATTTCGCCTGAGAATATCGAACAACACGAAGGCATAACCAGTTGTTCTCGCATCGACCGACAATGACTTGCCTTTGAGGTCGTCAAACCTCAGGACGTCAGGCGCGGCGATCAGGCTCAAGAACCCACTGTCGCTACCCATGAACGCGAAGAAATCGGGTTGAGGTCCGATGGGGGCTTCGCCTTGACCTTCCACATAGGCGACGATGTTGTCGAAAGCAGTCATGGCAATGTCAAACTTGCCTTCTGCCAGTCCCGTCATCTGCGCCACTGAGTTCGGAGTCGGCTGAAGCGTCACTGTAATCCCGTTCCGCTCGAAGAATCCTTTCTGTTGCCCGACGAAACTCGGCCAATTGAAACCGCCCGGAAAAATGTTGACGGTGACGTTCTCAGGCGCCTGCGCGCGAGCGGGCGTCGTGGGAAAGTTTGTTGCGATGAGCAGAGCGACTGTTGCGGAGCCCAACCAGCCCAAGACTTTCATAGTCGCACTCCTGCTAAGACATATGATCTGGCTGCAATGCTAGCGCGAGGCCGCCAGCAACAAGTGATAGGAGCGAAATTTGGATTTCTCCCGCTGTCGCCCACCCGGCGTGAGTGGCAATCCAACCCACCAGATAACCGGCAACAGAGCCGGATCCGTACAGGCTGGTCACGAAGATGCCGGAGGCGCGGCTGGCCAAGCTACTCCGCAGCGATTTTGCGTGATAGCCCACCAGGTTGACGTAAATCACGCCACTGACAATCAGACCCCAAATGAATGAAAGAATTGCCTGGGGCACGAAGGCTCCCGATCCGTGGAATAGCAAATAGCCAAGCGCGGCGGCACAGAAGAATGTGGTGCTCAGCACGAGCCTTGGCGACAACCGATCGCCGAGCCATCCACCGGCAATCGAACCAAGTGCTCCCAGCCCGTAGAAACTCATCACAGTTCCGGCTATTTTTGGAGAAAACCTGAGACTTTCGCGGAGGAATGTTGGGTACATTCCCAAATAGCCGTAAATGACAAGGCCGCCGATTAGGCTCATCAACGTCAATAGCATCGTGTTTCTGTTGACGACGGTCAGCGCACCGCCGAGACCTTCTCGCTCACCTGTGATAGGCTCGCACTCGGTGAACCAAGGATCCACGCTGAGCGCGATCACGGCGATCGCCAGGAAGCCAAGCAACCCGAACACAGCCATCGGCACCCGCCAGCTTCGATAGGCGCTCAGCAGCCCGCCACCCAAAATCGGGCTGACAATTGCGCCAACGGCGAAGGAAAAATTGACCGAACCCAAGGCGGCAGCTCGGTGGTTGACAAAATATTCGGCCGCAATGGCCAGAAGGACGGTCAGCTGCATCGCCTCGCCAATGCCGGTGGCAGCCCGGTAGATCAGCATGTCCGAGAACCCGCTCGCGATGACCGTCAACATGGTGCCTGCGGAAAATAGGGCGATTCCGACCTGCAACACCGTTTTGCGAGTGAATCGCACGAGGAGATAACCGGTCGGCAACCCCGCCATCGCCATTCCCAGTGTAAAGACGGTTGAAAGGAAACCTACACCAGCGAGGGAAAAGCCGTACTGCCGGCGCACTTCTGGAACGAGCAGCGGGAAAAGCTGCCGGTCCATGGCGTTGATCGCGTAGGAAGCGAGCAGCACGCCAAACATAACGATCCCGAGGATGCGCGGCCTGGTCCGAGGCGGTTCCACGAACTACCTTGTGACTGCATTGCTCTTCACTTGAGTGCCGAGGTACCAGTCGAGAATCTGATCGCCAGTCCAAAACACGACACCGGACCGCGACTGAATGTGCTCCAACGCTTCCCTGAAGTAGCGCAGCCGGTGCGGTACACCCATGATGTAGGGATGCACCACCAGCGCCATAATCCGTGCGGAGTCGTGTGCGTCGGAGTACAACTGCTCGAACTGGTCAATGGCGCGGTCCCTGTATTCCGATCCTTTATGATGCTGAATCAACATCATCGCGACGTCATTGCATTCTTGCGTGTATGGCACACTCACGATTGAACGGCCGCGCGTGTTGATCATAATCGGTTGATCGTCCAGAACCCAGTCGCAGACATATTCGTAGCCTTCCTCGGCCAGGATATCGGGTGTTTCCCATGTTTCGGTCAAGCCAGGCCCAAGCCATCCGCGCGGCCGTCTCCCCGTGAACGCCTGAATGGCCTCAGTCGTCTTCGCGATATCGACTCGCTCATCGGGGACCTTCTGCATGTTCTTCTGGCCGAAGCCGTGACCCATGAATTCCCATGCGCGTTCCAGTGCCGCATGAGCGATTGGCTGATAGGCGTGGATGGCGCTACCATTGATGGCGAGCGCCGCGCGAATATTGAAACGATCGAGCACTTCCAGCATTCTCCAGAAACCCACGCGATTGCCGTACTCGTGCCACGCCCAATTGGGAATATCGGGCATGGGCGAGCCACCAGCAGGCGGAGTGAGAACCGTCCGCGGCATGGTCTCGGAGGGATTCCACTCCTCAATATTCACAATGACCCAGACAGCGAGGCGCGCGCTCCCAGGCAATGCGAGCGGCGGTCGGCTTTTAATAGCTGAGTAAGGAATACGTTCGGTTGGCAGCATAGTAATCGAGAATTCCCTTTTTGAGTTTCGGACCGACCGAGAATGTACACCCTATCCTTATAAATACGCAATGCACGAACAACGCTATTTAACTGCATAACTGTCTTTGGTGGCCCGAGGAGAAAACAAAAGAGGAGTCTAAGAAGCGCGTTCAGGCCGCGGTTCAATACTGGTTGCGCACAGGCAGGTGTATCATCGCACCGGTCAGGCAACGTGGCACTCAATTCCGACGGAAGGGAGGAACCAACATGAGCCGCTTTGTGCTTGGATTAGTTGGGTTCATGGGAACCGGACTCGGGCTTTTGACAGGAGCCAATGTCGCTGCTCCGCAGAAAATTGCATCCTCATCCTCGGTGCAATATCTGGAGGGCAGCGCGGCCCAGAAGGACCGCGCTTTTTCTCCGTCAGTCATTACCAAAGGCGGGAGGATTGTTTGGCTCGCGGGCCAAACCACGACGGTGGACTTGAATGGTAAGTCACTTGTAGGCGACTTCCAGGGTCAAGCAAGGACGGACTTCGCATTGATCGACCGCACCTTGAAGCGTAGCGGCGGAAGCCTCCAGAACTTGGTAACGATGACCGTCTTTATCAACGATCCCCGCAATGGCGATCCATTCGTCAAACTGCGCCGCGAGATGTTTCCGGACGGCAAGTTCCCTGCGAGCGCGTTAATTACTGTTTCTAACTTCGCCCAGCCGGGAATACTAATTGAGATTCAAGGCGTGGCAGTGATCGGCGAGTGATAATCCAGTCGCCACGCGACCGAGAGTGCATCCACGAAAATTCTCCAATCGGGGTCGCGTTGCGCAGACTTTACCGTTTGCGGAAAAACTCGATGGGCCGTCATTCCGAGGCACGCTTTGTGCCGAGGAATCCCTCCTTTGGCGTGCATTCCCGAGAACGTTCTCCGTGAACGGAATGACGACAAAGAGACTTTTTCCGCAAACTATCTAAATCGACCGTTCGAGCAGATCTAGTCGCTCTTCTCAGGCAGTGCAAAAACAAAGAGCGTCGCGGCGGCCTGCGGCAGGCGATCCTTGGTTTCGGGCCAGAAGTTTGGGATTTGGCCGTCGATGGATGCGCCTCCTCCGGAGGCAATGGCAACAAATTGTCTTCCGTTGACGGAGAAACTAACCGGCGGAGCGACGATGCGGGCTCCGGTGTTGAAAGACCAAAGTTTTTTCCCGGTTTTGGCATCGAGCGCGAACGCATCGCCTTCCAGGTCACCGCCGAAAATCAAATCTCCAGCAGTCGCCAGCAGCGAAGACTGATTGAAATATTTTGTGGCAAACGTCCATTGCTTTTTGCCCGTTAGTGGATCGAATGCGCTGATGTGCGGCGGAGATTGGGGATTGATCTCGCGTCCTACTCTTACATTCTGGTCGCCAGTTGGATTTTTTGGAGGCGTAATGTGGCTGCACAGTTCGCTCGAGGAGGTATACCACCAGCCGGTGCGCGGGCTGTAGGCTGAGTGGTTGAAGTTGCGCGCGCCTGCGGGGCCGGGACACGTAAGCCACTCGATCGTGCTGTCCGAAGGAATTAGAGCTTCGATCGGTTTGCCTTCCTTGTCGAGACCGTTCGTCCAGTTCACTGTATCCGCAAACGGAAATGCCTTGATGAATTTGCCAGTTTCGCGATCCAGCAGGTACGCATACCCATTCTTGCTGGAGTGCAGAACCAGTTTTCGTGTTTGGCCGCCTTCGCTGGCATCGATCAGCACAGGCTCCATGTTGGAGTCAAAGTCATATACGTCGTGCGGTGTCTCCTGGAAATACCATTTCATTGTTCCGCTGTCGGCATCAAGCGCGAGAAGGGACGCGGCATAGAGATTGCTGCCTTGCCGCTTCTCACCTCGGAGGTCAGGAAACGCGTTTCCTGTTCCCCAATAGATAACATTCGATTCTGGATCGTAGGAGCCTTGCAACCAGGTCGCTACACCTCCTATTTTCCACGAATCTCCTAGCCACGTTTCGGAACCGGGCTCACCCGGTTCGGGAATAGTCTTAAAGTGCCACAGGAGCGTGCCCGTTTTTGCATCTAAGGCATTGATGTAACCGCGGAAAGGGCCGTCTCCGCCAGCGACGCCACTGATCACTTTGCCCTTGATGTAGAGCGGAGCGGAGGTAATCGAGCAACGGCACTTGGAGGCGTCATCCATGATTACGTTCCACGTCTCTTTTCCTGTCTTGGCGTCGAGTGCGACGATGTGATCGTCCTGCGAGGCCATGTATATCAACCCATCTCCAATCGCAAGGCCGCGCGCGCCCTTATTGCCATAGATCACGGTCTCATCCGGCAATCGATAAATGTAGTTCCATAGCGGCTTCCCCGTAACCGCGTTGAGCGCATATACATTATTTTGCATGCCCACGAGATAAAGCACTCCGTCCACGACCAGCGGCGCCGCCTGGAGTCCCACTCTGAGCGACGGGTTCGCAGAAAATCCTGCGGGAAACGCCCAGACCGGCACAAGCTGCTTCACATTTTCGCGCGCAATTTGGTTCAATGGACTGTAGCTCCATGCGCCGTAATTCCCGTAGTAGGTGAGCCAATTCTGCGGCTCTTTGCCGGCATGCTCGATCCGGGCGGCCATGGGGTCCTGTGCCGCAACAGTGCAAACGCCCGTAAAAATGGTCAACAATAAAACCAACAAATTCGAGGTCTTCCGGAAACAAAAAGGATTCCTCTCAAATTTTCCTAACCTTTGCATTGGCAATACTCCTTCGCAACGAGTCGAGTGTAGGCAGCCGTTGGCTTTCGTGCCGGAATGATATCATGCGACGAAATGCGCTCTCACTATCTCATCCTTCGGAAGCACTCGGCCGTCTCATCCTTCCCCGGATTCTGTGGCGCCTCACCGATCGCTCATCTGCAAAGCCTGACTGCCTAAGTCCCGAGAGCTTTTTCAGCTTCGGTTTCCGGGCCACATGAATTGTTGGTAGGAGTCGATGGCCGTTTCATAAGTGCACAATATTGCCTCAATGGCACGACCCAGAATATCACTTGGCGATTATGCCCGACGCATGAAGGCTGAGAAGACGACTCAGCACATGCAGTAAATCGAATTCTGACGGCGCGTTTTTAGCCCGGAGCCGTGACGCCGCCAGAACTCGTTGTGATCGTCCAAGATAAGCTCCGCAGTGACGACCTGCCAGTGATCTCTGAGATCGAACCCGGCGTTGACGGATAATGCAAAACCTTTCCTACAGCCATTCCACCAGCAAACTACATTTTCAGACGGATTCACCAATGTGGAGAACTCGATTAGAATCCGCGCAGTACGACACTAGAGGAGGAGGCATGATCGGAGATTCCAAAGAACATGTGTGCGC
>Ga0070735_10004488_pt1 | contig 11761 bp, 10 predicted proteins | sample Coa_R1_FD_66443 | JGI IMG/M metagenome (GOLD analysis project Ga0070735, IMG submission 66443) | Surface soil microbial communities from Centralia Pennsylvania, which are recovering from an underground coalmine fire - Coalmine... | ecosystem: Environmental > Terrestrial > Soil > Unclassified ... | reverse complement strand
TACGCCGTGGGGCATCCGGCCACCGAGTCGTCCGTAACGAGTCGGGTCGCGCAGAAAGTCGACGATCTCGGTCAGCTCGGACTTCGCCTCGTCGATTCCTGCCACATCGGCAAACGTGACCCTGATCGTTGCCGGGTCGATCCGCCGAGCCTTGGAGCGACCAAAGCTTGAGAGCGCCCCCAAGCCGCCGCCGGACTTGGCGGCCCGCCGCATGACCAGAATGATCACCCCGACGATCAACAGCGTCGGACCGAAGCCAAGGAGGAACGAGACGAGCAGCGGCGTGGCCTGCAAAGTCGACTGCGCGTTGATCTGGACGTCGTGGGCCTGCAGCAGCGCAGTCAGCTGATCGTCGTTCCAGAACGCTGGAACCTCGGTCGCGAACAGCGTCGTCGCAGTCGCCTTCGTGTCGCCGGTCGGGTAGCGGACCGCTGACTTGAAGGTACCCTCGATCGTGTTGCCTGTGGACACGATCGAGGCGACCCTCCGGGCCTGGACCTGAGACAGGAAGTACGGACTGAACGGTACCTTCACCCGCGGCTGGCCGGCCGGCGAGAACAACAGAACCGAAGCCAGGTTAGCGGCGAGTAGCACGGCCACGAAGAGGGCAAACCCGCGCGAGCGATGCGGCGCTCGCTGCGTCGGTGATTCGGGCGTCCCCCGCCCGTCCGGAGCCGGCGCGACACGCCAGCCCCGCGCATCCTGTGGCATCGGCTTTCTCGGGTCGGCCTCCCGTTTCGCCACCTTGGCACGCTGACCCCGTTTGTGCATCAGCGTCGCCGGTGCAGGTCCCGGCAATTGGGTGGTAAGACCGGCAGGGTTTCGCACACGGCAGACATCACGCACCCGCTGAAGGCAGCACCCAGTCGACGAGCGCGATGTATTGGGCGGCTGCGGCGACGATCACGAGCGCGTGGAAGATTTCGTGAAAGCCGAACCATCGCGGCCACGGGTCTGGCCGCTGGCGCGCGTGGATGACTGCGCCGGCGGAGTAGAGCAGGCCGCCGCCGGCGACTAGGGCGAGGGGCTGCGGACCGAGCCGGTCGAGCAGTCCGGGCAGGGCGAGAACGGCCAGCCACCCGAGCGCGAGGTAGCTGCACGTAATCACTCGGCGAGGGGCGTCGATCCAACCGAGCGAGAGCGTCACGCCGGCCGCCGCTCCCGTCCATGCGATCCCGAGAATGACCCAGGCAAGCGCCCCCTGGAGTACGAGCAGCGCGATCGGCGTGTAACTCGCCGCGATGAAGACGAAGATGGTGCTGTGGTCGAGCCGCTGAAGTGCGGCCTTGACGGGTCCCGCGGACGGCCATCGGTGGTAGACCGCGCTGCCACCGAACAGGGCGACCAGCCCGGCACCATAGATTGCTACCGCGACCGTCGCGCGTCCAGCCGGCGCGAGCGCGACCGCCCGTAACGCCGCGCCGGCGGCGAGGATGAACGCGAGCGCGTGCGAGACTCCGCGCAGCCGCGGAACCCGCGCCTCCGCCGCGGCCCCTTCAGTCAGGAGCGGCAGCTGCACGTCCGCGCCGAGCGTCTTCATCGCGACTGCTGAGCCGTGGTGGTCGTCGTCTGACCTCCGGTGCTCGGTTGCGGAAGCGAGTTGGTTGCGTAGAGCACATCGGCTGGTAGCCCAGAGCCGAACAGCTCCACGACGGTACGAGTACGTGCGACGCACCGCGGACAGTGTCGGATCGCCAACCAGCGTGATCGCACCTCAATGCTCAGGCCACAGCGCGGACAGTTGAGGTACGGCGCGCTCGGCCGCATGTCGGATCTCGAGCCGGTGCTCGATTGATCGGGCTGGTGGGTGGCGGTCATGGGGCGACCAGCTCTCCGTTCGTGGACGCCGGCGCCGCAGGCGCCGCGGCAGCAACCACTCCTGCGGCCTCGGTCTCGCGCGCAAGGAACGCCCCAAGCTCGGCGATCGTGCTCATCAACGGCGCCGGAAAAACGACAGTCGAGTTCTTATCCACCGCCACCTCGACCAAGGTCTGCAAATTGCGCAACTGCAACGCCAGCGGATGAGCCATCATCACATCCGCGGCAACCGCAAGCTCCCCGGCAGCGAGCGCCTCACCCTGCGCAGCGATGATCTTCGCACGCTTCTCCCGCTCAGCCTCCGCCTGACGAGCCATCGCGCGCTGCATGCTCTCAGGCAACTGAATATCACGCAACTCAACCACCGTCACCTTGACCCCCCACTCCTCGGTCTGCACATCGAGGATCTCCCGAATGTTCTGATTGATCGCATCAGTCTCAGACAGCGTCTCATCCAACGTATGACGCCCCACCACCGCACGCAGCGTCGTCTGCGCGATCTGACCGATCGCCGCCTGCACATTCTCGATCGCGATCACCGAACGAACCGGATCCTCCACCCGGTAATACGCCACCGCAGACACATCGATACTGACATTGTCCTTAGTGATGATCCCCTGCGACTGAATCGGCAAAGTGACAATCCGCAACGACACCCGATCAATACGCTGAACAAACGGGAACACGAAGATCAACCCAGGACCGCGAGCCTCACCCGTGATCTTCCCAAGCTTGAACACCACCGCACGCTCATACTGCTTGATCACATAGGCAAAGATCATGATGTTGCCCTCCTGGCGGCGGCGCTCGGGCCCGATCGGTCGAGCGCAAAAATGAGGCGATGCATGGACTGGGCTCCTGACGTGCTCGGTTCGCGATCCCCGTTAGGTCTCGCGCACGCCGGCCGAGTGCTGGAGCCGGAAACAGCATTGCTCGCCGAAGGGTTGAGGCGAAGCTGACGAGGATTCTACTCCGCTCGCCTAGCTGTCGTCAGGATCTTTGGGTCGCCGCGCAGGATTTAGAATCGCCTCATGGAGCCACGGACCGACGGATCTGATCATCTGCGCGTCCTGATCGCCAACGAGCGAAAAGATCGTCTCGCGCTTGTTGCCCCGATCGTCGTGGCGCTTGGCCACGAGGTGATTGCGCGAGAGATCGAGGTCGAGGACGTCGGACCCGTGACAGCCCGGGAGCGACCCGACGTCGCGCTGGTCGGGCTCGGCGAGAGCTCCGAACACGCGCTCGCACTGATCGACAAGATCGTCCGAGAGGCCGCCTGCCCGGTGATCGCGCTGCTGCACGCACCTGACCCCGAGTTCGTCAAAGAAGCATCGAAGCGAGGCGTTTTCGCCCATATCAGCGACAACGACGTGGAGGACTGGCAGAGCTCGATCGATATCGTCCTGCGCCGGTTCGCGGAATACCACGATCTCCAGGGCGCGTTCGGCCGCCGCGCGCTGACCGAGCGAGCCAAGGGCATCCTGATGGAACGCCACTCCATCGACGAGAACACCGCGTTCGAGATGCTGCGCGAACGGTCACGCATCGACAACCGCAAGCTCGTCGACCTCGCCGCGGCCGTGGTCGACGGCCACCGCCTGCTTCCAAAGCAACCCGGCGCTCCACAGAACTCGTGACCTCGGTCGTAACCGCGGCGCCGTTCACGTGCCGTATTGCGGTTATGCGCGCGTGGTCGCGGGCGCGCGGTAGTGGTCGCGCCAGATGAGTTTGTAGATCGGGACCCGCCGTGGGAGGTCGCGAACACCAGGGAGGAAGGGGATCAGGATGAAGGCGAGGCTGAGGACGCTCATAACTGAGAGCACGAGGATGTCGGCATTGGTGGAGGTGGAGAACGGCTTGATCTGGTACCAGAACGTGTAGAGCCATAGCCAGACCTGGCCGGGGTAGCTGCCGGTCTCGTTCATCATGCCCCACTGGGTACCGAGCAGATGCTCATGCATCGCACGGTTTGCCAGCACGCTGCCATCGGCCATGAACAGCAGGGGCTTGGTGTAGTCGGTCTGGTAGAACTGCTTACTTGAGAGGAGCGCACCGTCGAGGCCGCCTGACTGGGCGAAGCTGAGCAGCGAGTTCATCATCGCGGGGACGGGCCCGTAGCTTCCCGCCTTGACCTTGATCGAGCCGTTGGGGTTGGCGCTCGCGTTGCCCAGGGCCTTGGTGTATGCGTCGGTCCACGCCGCCTGGGTGTTCGCGGGCGCGGCCTGATAGGTCGAGATCGCGCTCTGCAGCGCTGGCTGACCGGGGATCGCGCGCAGCGGCGTGATCACGAAGTCCTTCGCTGTGTCGATCGGATGGCTCACCCCGAGCCACTTCTGCAGGTGGACGAACCAGATGTTCTGACCGTTTCCGTTGTGGTTATACGGCGGGCCGTAGCCGGCGAGGCCGCTGGAGCCGTCGAGCTCGGCGGTCGCGGTGGTAACGAAGTCGACCGGGTCGCCGCGAGACCAGCTCTGCACGGTGCTGGGCTTCTCGTCCGGAGAGGAGAACAGGATCGTCAGCACCACCGTCAGAGCAAGCACCACCCCCAACGCGATCGTCGCCTCGCGGACCAGGTCATAAGGGCGATAGGAACCCTTCCATTGCCGGGCATCGTCATCCTCCGCCGCGCGCCTCGCGCGACGCTCTGCCACGGTCATGACACACCTGCCGTGGGTGCGGGGCTCGGCTCTGACGCTGGTATGGGCTCGGCTTCACCGAATGTCGTCCCGCCCCGATCGGACAGCTGGAAGGGCGGCACGATTCCGTGCCTGCGCACGAGCAGGATGTGCGCGATCACGATCGCGACTACCGCAAGCGGCAGCAGGAAAACGTGGTAGCTGTACATCTGCCCGAAGTTCGTGACGTTGAAGAACGAACCGACACCGGCCGAGTTCAGCCCGTCCTTGGCCTGCGTGGAGATCCACTGCGCGTCGAAGTTCTGCTGCGAGACGTACCCGGTGAGAGCGCACGGGATCGCGACCAGGAACGCGACCGCGCCGGTCATCCAGACCCGCGCGCGCCCACCCCGCCACGCCGCCATCCAATACTTCCCCCATAGGTGGATCACCATGAAGAAGAAGAAGAGCTCGACCGCCCAGAGGTGGATGCTGTTAAAGAAGTGGCCGATGCTGGTGAAATGCCACCACCCCGGCCCTTTCAACGCAAGGATCGAGCCCGAGGCGATGATCACGAGGAGCGAGGCGAGCGTCAGCACGCCGAAGATGTAGATCCACGACGACATATAGGCTGGCTGGCCATCGGGCAGCAGCTTCTCCGGCGGCAACGCCGCCACTGCACGCTCCCGCACCCGCACGGTCCACGACTTGCGGTCTCCAGCCGGTTTTGCATCCCCTGCGCTCAACGCTCGGGCCCTCCATGTCTCGGGAATGGAGCGAGGATCGCGATCGCGAACACCACCAACATCAACGCGATCACCACTACGTTGGACACCGACATGGAGAAGAAATGCCAATGCACGGTGTTCGCCGGATGATTGAGGTTGAAAACCGCGGCGATCATGACGCCCGCCCGACCCGGCAGCCGTCTGCGCTGGCTGCCGCTCGATGTCCAGCGCAGAGTCGACTTAGTCGACTCGACATCAAGCCTGAAAGAACTTGCGCGTAGGGCATGGCGACCTCCGGGTTGGTGAAACCTCAGAAGTCAGATTGTGCTGCCGGCCCATCGGGCCGACCTCACAGTGGATGCCCTCCATCACCCAAGATACTCCGGACGTCAAGCGGCCCGAACCCACCGAGCGAGCTCGCGGCCTCCTGGTGCGTTACGCCGGTCAGGAGTCCCCGGGCGGCCGGCTCGCCGGGACCTCATGATGGTCGACGAGATCGGTCGGGGCGAGAATGAACACCTCGCACATCATGTCCGGATGCTGTTGGTTACCGCTCATGAAACCGATCACCTGCCGGCCGGTCGCACGCTCGATCACCGCCTCGAAGCGTTCGCGCATCAACTCCTGGAACTCGAGGCGCTGCTCAATGACGGCCGCGCCGCGGCCCCCTTCGAGGAGCGTCTGCTCCACCCGAGAGAAGCCGCCGCGCAGCACGCAAACCACGAGATCATCCTCGTAGTAGGACTTGGTGCGCGTCGGCCCGCGTCCGTAGAACTCCTTCAGCAGCGCGACCATCCCGTCCGAGATCGCGGTCAGCACATCGCCATGGCTCCGGGGTGTGCTCTTGACCTTTGGTGGGCTCACATCGAGAAATTATCGTGCTCGCGATCCGTCCACGGAGCCTTTGCGCCTTCGTCGCTCTACCGGTTGGCGCCGTTGCGGATGATGGCAGCCTGCCCCTGGCCGCCGCCGACGCACAGCGTGGCGAGGCCGCGGCCTGCGTTCTGGCGGCGCATCTCGTGCAGAAGGGTGACGAGGATGCGCCCGCCGCTGGCCCCGATCGGGTGCCCGAGCGCGATTGCCCCGCCGCTTGGGTTGATCCGGTCGGGGTCGATGTCGAGCTCCCTCAGCACGGCCAGCGACTGCGCTGCAAATGCCTCGTTGAGCTCGAACAGGTCGATGTCGCCCAACTCGAGTCCGGCCCTGGCCAGCGCCTTGCGGACGGCGGGCACTGGACCGATGCCCATGATCTTCGGCTCGACGCCGACGGAGGCGTAGCTCTCGACTGTCCCAAACGTCCGATGGCCACGCTCCTTGGCCTTACTCGCCGACATCAGGACGATCGCCGACGCCCCATCGTTGACGCCCGACGCGTTGCCCGCTGTCACGGTGCCACCTTCGCGGCGGAACGCTGCGCGCAGCTTGGCCAGTGTGTCTGCGGTCGTACCCGCCCGGGGATGCTCGTCGCGGTCGACCAGGCGAGTGCCGGCCTTCGCGGCCACCTCGATCGGCACTATCTCGTCTCGGAAGACCCCCTCTGCGACGGCGCGCTCGGCCTTCTGCTGGCTGTTGGCGGCGAACTCGTCCTGTTCCTCGCGGCTGATGCCGTACTGGTCGGCGAGGTTCTCGGCGGTGATGCCCATGTGGATGTCGTTGAAGGCATCCCACAGGCCGTCGTGGACCATCGAGTCGATCAACTGAGCGTCGCCCATCCGTGCGCCGAAGCGCCCGGACGGCAGCAGATAGGGAGCGCGAGTCATGTTCTCCATGCCACCCGCCACGACGATGTCCACGTCGCCCGCGCGGATCATCTGAGAGGCGATCGCCACGGCTTTGAGTCCGGAACCGCAGACCATGTTGATCGTTGTCGCGGGCACCTCCTTCGGGATCCCCGCACCGATCGCGGCCTGGCGCGCCGGGTTCTGTCCGAGCCCGGCGGTGAGCACACAGCCGAGCACGACCTCATCGACCTCCGCGGCTGCGATCTCGGCCCGCTCAAGCGCGGCGCGCACAGCATGCGCCCCGAGCTCCGTGGCCGGGACGTCCTTGAATTGCCCACCGAAGCTGCCAACCGGAGTCCGCACCGCGCTGACGATCACCGCGTCTTCCATCACAACCCTCCTCGGACCAGCGTGAGACTCGATCGGTCTCGGTCCGATCCAGCATACGCTCGTGCTTGGCCCCGCTGCGACCGAGGCCGGGCGATCCTTCCGACCGTCTTGCTTGCAGGTGTATGGTGGTCATGCGCTCCGCTACAAACCTCGGCGGGCGATGATTTTCCGGCTCCAACTCTCGGCCGGCGTCGCGTGCGACCCCATCGCGGTCAGCACCGAAACGTCAGCGTCAGGAGCCGAGCATGTCCCTTTCCACACCGCATCGCGCGACCAACGGGGCGCCTGAAGCCCCTTCGGCCCGACCCGAAGGCTTGCCCCAGCACGTACAGGATTTCATCCGCAAGCCCGGCCGTCTGCTGATCGACGGCGATTGGGTGGAGGCGGCGAGCGGGAAGACGTTCGAGACGCTCAACCCAGCGACTGAGGAGAGTCTCGGCTGGGTGGCACACGGCGCGGCCGAGGACATCGAGCTTGCCGTGGACGCGGCTCGTCGCTGCTTTGACGACGAGCGTTCGGACTGGCGCCGGATGACGCCATCAGACCGCGGCAAGGTCATCCATCGCATCGGCGATCTGATCGAGCGGCACGCGGATGAGCTCGCCCTGCTGGAGACCCTCGACAACGGCAAGCCGCTCACGATCGCCAAGGCCGCCGATGTCGCACTGTCCGCGGACCTGTTCCACTACATGTCGGGCTGGGCGACGAAGATCGAGGGCAACACGATCCCGATCTCTGCCATCACCTCGCCCGGATCTGAGTTCCTGGCCTACACGCGCAAGGAGCCCGTGGGCGTCGTCGGGCAGATCATCCCGTGGAACTTCCCGTTGCTGATGGCGGCCTGGAAGCTGGGCCCCGCGCTCGCTGCCGGAGTAACGGTCGTGCTGAAGCCCGCCGAGCAGACGCCCCTCTCAGCATTGCGACTCGGCGAGCTGATGATGGAGGCCGGGCTCCCCGCCGGCGTTGTCAACATCGTGACCGGGTTCGGGGACGCGGGTGCAGCGCTCGCCGCCCACGAGGACGTCGACAAGATCGCCTTCACGGGCTCGACGGAGGTCGGCCGACTGATCGTGAAGGCGGCGGCGGGCAACCTCAAGAAGGTCACGCTCGAGCTCGGTGGCAAGAGCCCGCAGGTTCTCTACAAGGATGCCGACATGGACGTTGCGATCCCCGGCGCCGCGATCGGCATCTTCTTCAACCAGGGCCAGTGCTGCAACGCCGGCTCGCGCCTGTACATCGAGCGCGACGTCTACGACGAGGTGGTCCAGGGGATCTCCGACGAGGCCACGAAGATCAAGGTTGGGCCGGGGCTGGACCCCAACACCCAGATGGGCCCGCTGACCTCCGCGGAGCAGCACGAGAAGGTGCTGGGCTACTTGTCCTCCGGGCTTGACGCCGGGGCCCACGCAGCGGCCGGCGGCGGCAGGGTTGGCGACCGAGGGTACTTCGTTCAACCGACCGTCCTTACGGACACCACGCCTGAGATGAAGGTGGTGCGTGAGGAGATCTTCGGCCCGGTCGTGTGCGCGATTCCCTTCCGCTCTGAGGACGACGACGTCATCCGCAGCGGCAACGACACGAACTACGGTCTCGCGTCGGGGATCTGGACGCGAGACATCAACAAGGCGCACCGAACCGCCCACCGCCTGCGTGCCGGCACGGTTTGGATCAACTGCTACAGCGTGTTTGACGCCGCGATGCCGTTCGGTGGCTACAAGGAGTCTGGCTGGGGGCGGGAGATGGGCCACAACGCGCTCGACAACTACCTGGAAACCAAGTCCGTGGTCACGCAGCTCGCATAGCGGTACGCCAGCACAAACTAAAGGAACACACAATGAAGGCTGCCGTCGTTCATGACTTCACCCAGCCGCTCACCATCGACAACGTTCCCATGCCTGAGCCGGGCGACGGCCAGGTGCTCGTTCGGATCGAAGCGTGCGGTCTCTGCCACACGGACATCCACGCGGCGCACGGGGACTGGCCGATCAAGCCGCCGCTGCCGCTGATACCGGGCCACGAGGGCGTGGGGATCGTCGAGGCGCTCGGCCCCGGCGCCGGTGAGGAGATCCGCGTGGGCGATCGGGTCGCGATCCCGTGGCTCGGTTTTGCCTGCGGACACTGCCGGTACTGCAACTCCGGCCGGGAGACGCTGTGCGAGACGCAGATCAACACCGGCTACGGCATGGACGGCGGATACGCCGAGTACGTCGCCGCCTATGCCCGCCATGTCGTGAAGGTGCCTGACGGCGTGGACCCACTTGACGCTGCGCCGCTGAGCTGTGCCGGCGTGACGGTCTACAAAGCGGTCAAGAGCTCGATGGTCGGTCCTTCGGAGCTGTGCGCGGTGTTCGGCGTCGGCGGGCTGGGTCATCTTGCGGTGCAGTACGCGAAGATCCAGGGCGCGACGGTGGTCGCCGTCGACCTCGACGACGACAAGCTGGGGATGGCCACTGAGCTCGGCGCGGACTATGTGGTCAACGCCCGAGAGCAGGATCCCGCAGCAGAGATCCAGAAGCTGGGCGGCGCGGATGCCGCGATTGCCCTTGCCGTGGCAGCCAGGCCGTTCGAGCAGGCCTTCGACTCGCTGGCCCGAGGCGGGACGCTGATGATGGTCGCGCTGCCCCCCGACAATTTCGTGAAGCTGCCGATCTTTGAGACGGTGCTGAAGGGGATCAATATCAAGGGTTCCATCGTCGGCACCCACCGGGACGTGGAGGATGTGTTCAAGCTGCACACCCTCGGTCGCACCCGGGTGCTCCACGAGACCCGGCCGCTCGAGGAGGTCAACGAGGCGTTCGACGACATCCTGCACGCGCGCAACAAGGAGCCGCGTGTGGTCCTCACGGTCTGATCATCAGCCAGCGACCGAACCCCTTAAGGAGGGTGCCGGCATGAGTTCGTCCACCATCAGCAAAGAGGCCGGAGCGGCGGTTTCGTCGCCGGTACCCCTCACGGGCGAGAAGCTCGAACGCCGACTCGAGGAGCTCCTTCACCAGGATCTCTTCGCGCCGCCGCCGGAGTTCGTCGCTACCGAGCGTGTCAACGACGCGTGGCTGCACGCCCGGGCGGAGCTCGACCCGAACGCCTTCTGGGCCGAGCAGGCGCGGACCCTTCACTGGGACGTGCCGTTCACGACCGTGCTCGACGAGTCGAACCCTCCGTTCTACAAGTGGTACATCGGCGGAAAGCTGAACGTGTCCTACAACTGCCTGGACCGGCACGTCGAGGCCGGACGTGGTAACCGGGTCGCGTTTCACTGGGCCGGCGAGGAGGGCGAACAGCGCACGATCACGTACGCTGGGCTGCACCGCGAAGTGCAACGCTTCGCGAACGCTTTGCAGACGCTCGGTGTCGGCAAGGGCGACGTTGTCGGGATCTATCTGCCGATGATCCCGGAGGTGGTTGTCGCGATGCTCGCGTGCGCCCGGATCGGCGCACCACACAACGTCGTGTTCGGCGGGTTCGCGCCTGAGTCCGTCAAGGAGCGGATGGAGGTCTCGCACGCGAAGGTGCTGGTCACCGTCGACGGCGCTCGGCGCAAGGGCAAGACTGCGCCGGTCAAGGCCGGCGTCGACGAGGCGATGGCCGACTTGACTTCCCTGAGGCACATCGTTGTCGTGCGGCATACCGGCATCGAAACTCCGATGTCCCAACCCCGCGACGTGTTCTACGACGAGATCCTCGCCGCGGCGGACCCCGGTTGCCCGGCGGAGCCGATGGACGCTGAGCATCCGCTGTTCATCCTCTACTCCTCGGGCTCGACGGCCAAGCCGAAGGGCATCGTGCACACGACCGGCGGGTATTTGACCGGGGTCAGCACCACGCACCGGTACGTGTTCGACCTCGACCCCGAGCGCGACGTGTTCTTCTGCTCGGCGGACGTCGGCTGGGTCACCGGGCACTCCTACATCGTCTACGGCCCGCTCGCCAACGGAGCGACAAGCGTGATGTACGAGGGCGCCCCGGACTACCCGCACAAGGGCATCTGGTGGGAGCTCATCCAGCGCTACGGCGTGACGATCTTCTACACCGCCCCGACGGCCATCCGGGCGTGCATGAAGTGGGGAGCCGAGCACCCCAACGCGCAGGACCTCTCGTCACTGCGGCTCTTAGGGACGGTCGGTGAGCCAATCAACCCGAAGGCGTGGCTGTGGTACCACGTCGTGATCGGTCGGGAGCGTTGCCCGATCGTCGACACCTGGTGGCAGACCGAAACGGGCCAGATCATGATCGCACCGCTGCCGGGACTGACGGAGACGAAGCCGGGCTCGGCGACGTTCGCGCTTCCGGGCGTCGTCGCCGACGTAGTCGACGAGGCGACCGGTGCGTCGATCGAGCAGGGTCAGGGGCTGTTGGTGCTCAAACGCCCGTGGCCCGGGATGCTGCGCACGCTCTACGGCGATGATGAGCGCTACATCGAGACCTACTGGTCACGGTTCGGCAACCACACCTACCTCGTTGGCGACGCGGCGATCCGCGACAAGGACGG
>Ga0070735_10004487_pt1 | contig 11763 bp, 8 predicted proteins | sample Coa_R1_FD_66443 | JGI IMG/M metagenome (GOLD analysis project Ga0070735, IMG submission 66443) | Surface soil microbial communities from Centralia Pennsylvania, which are recovering from an underground coalmine fire - Coalmine... | ecosystem: Environmental > Terrestrial > Soil > Unclassified ... | reverse complement strand
TGGACCAGCCCAGTAGAGAGCCTTCCAGCGGCGGTTCTGACGATGCTTTCTTGCTCGATGCCTATTCCACCGCAGTTACCAAGGCCGTAGAACGTATCAGCGCCTCGGTAGCGCACATCGCGGTGCATCAGGCAGCTGGCCGCACTCGATCCGGCGAACCTCGCGAGCGGCAGGGCGGAGGATCAGGGTTCGTGTTCACGCCAGACGGGCTGATTCTGACCAATAGCCACGTGGTGCATGAGGCGGCACGCATTGCGGTGACCTTGTCTGATGGACGGCAGATGCCGGCTACTCTTATTGGGGATGATCCCGCCAGCGACCTGGCCGTGATCCGCATAGACGAGCCTGGACTGGTGGCCGCGGAGCTTGGAGACTCGCAGCGGCTACGCGTGGGACAGGTCGCCATTGCGATTGGCGCGCCATATGGATTCCAGTCGACCGTCACAGCGGGCGTGGTCAGTGCGCTGGGGCGGTCGCTGCGCTCCTACTCAGGACGGCTGATCGACGATGTCATTCAGACCGATGCTTCCCTGAATCCAGGAAATTCGGGAGGGCCGCTGATCGATTCAGCGGGTCGGGTAATCGGCGTGAACACGGCCACGATATTGCCTGCCCAAGGGATTTGCTTTGCCATTGGGATCAATACCGCAAAGTTCGTGGCCAGCCGGCTCCTGCGGGATGGCCGCATCCGGCGCAGCTTTGTGGGGATCTCGGCGCAGACCGTACCGGTGCACCGGCGAGTGGTGCGATTTTACGATCTGCCCAAGGAAACGGGCGCGCTGGTGCTCTCGGTAGAAGATGACAGCCCGGCCAAGCGAGCGGGGTTGCGCGACGGCGACATCATCGTGGCCCTGGAGGGCCAGCCAGTTGCCGGTGTTGATGACTTGCACCGGCTCCTGACCGAGGTGCGCGTAGGGGTGAGCTGCTCGTTCACCGTGCTGCGGTGGACCGAGAAACTCGAGGTGAAGGTTATTCCGGAGGAAGCCAGGCAGCTTTAGAGAAACATTTGGCGCGGGCGGGGCGGGTCACCGGTGAACCCAGTCATTGCAGTCCCTTCCATGCTGTGGTAGCCTCTGTTGGGAGGCCACTTTGCAGGACAAAGTACCCACGGGGCTCGATCGCAAGGAAAGCGAAGTTTACCGGCGGCTGGATACGGCGCGACTCCCAAAACACATCGCGATCATCATGGACGGCAATGGCCGCTGGGCCAAGCGGCGTCACATGCCGCGCGTGGCCGGACATCGCGCCGGGGTTGCGGCAGTGCGTTCGACGGTGGAAACTGCGGCGCGCATTCATATTCCCGCACTCACGCTTTACGCGTTTTCCGAAGAGAATTGGAAGCGTCCGGTCACCGAGGTGGGATTTTTGATGCGGCTGCTGAGCCGCTACCTGAAGGCCGAAGTTCCCACGCTGAACAAGAACAATATCCGGTTGGAATATATCGGACGCCAGCACGAGTTGCCCGAAGACGTGCAGGAGCGGATGGAGTGGGCGCGCGCAGCCACTGCCTCCAACTCCGGTATGGTCCTGACGCTGGCACTCAACTACAGCGCGCGCAGCGAACTGGTGGATGCGTTCCGAGCGATCGTCGATACGGCTTCACAGAATGGCGGGCTTGAGCATCTGCGGATCGATGAGGGCACCGTCTCGCGGCATTTGTATACCCGGCATTTGCCGGATCCGGACCTGGTGGTGCGAACTTCCGGCGAGATGCGGCTGAGTAATTTCCTGCTCTGGCAATTGGCCTATGCGGAGATTTATGTCACGCCGACTTTGTGGCCGGATTTTCGTGGCGTGCACCTGCTGGAGGGGATCGCGGAATATCAGAAGCGCGAACGGCGGTATGGTGGGCTCAACCACGGCGATAAACACCCTCCTAAAAGCATACCTACAGAGGGTGCAGAGAACTTCTCCGTAGAAGACGCTAAGGAAATAATTTCTTCGTGACTCGTCTCTGGTGAAAATTTCGGATTCATGCCAAGATCGTAACCGTCCTATCCAACACTTCACTTGCTGAAACGCATCGCAACCGCAGTCGTTCTGATTCCGATTGTGCTGGTGCTGATCCTCCGGGCGCCGGTACCGGTGCTGGCGATTGTCGCCGGCATCGTGGCGCTGCTGACCACTCATGAATTCCTCAAGCTGACCGAAGCCTATGGCGTGCAGCCGCTGGCCTGGCCGACTTACCTGTTTACAGGACTGTTGTTCCTCATCCTGGCGGTTAGTACGGGAGGCGAAACGCCGCTGCTTTCAACGGGAAAGTTTTTGGTCGCGATGGGATTCACGGCGGCGATTGCTCCGTTCGTATTCTTGACTCGAGCCATGCGCGATGAGCCATTGCGCGCCGGATATCCGGCCGCCGCGGCTTCGGTATTTGCCTTCACCTATATTGCGCTGCCAATGGCGATGCTGGTGCAATTGAGGCAGCAGTGGGCGGGAGCATTCTATCTGCTGTATCTGTTGCTGGTGGTTTGGGCGGGAGACATCTTCGCCTACTTCGTGGGCAAGTCGATAGGACGGCACTTAATGGGTCCGCGCATCAGCCCGAAGAAAACCTGGGAAGGCGCGGCGGCTTCGGTGATCGCGAGCGTTGCGGTCGGATGGCTGCTCTTTCATTACGCACTGCCGTTGAGTTCGGCGCTGCTGCGCGCGGGATTGATCGCGCGGCAGGACGGCCTATTTGGGCTGGAGCAGCCGGCGATGGCGCCGGTCATAGTGCTCACGATTGTCCTGAATGTGGCCGCGCAATTGGGAGATTTGGTGGAGTCGCTGATCAAGCGTGGAGCTGGCGTGAAGGATTCCGGAGCTTTGCTCCCGGGTCACGGTGGCATGCTGGATCGTATTGATGCGCTGCTCTTTGCCGCTCCGGTGCTGTGGTACTATGCGGCTTGGCGCGTGATGCAATAGTTGTACGAAATGGCGGATTCAAAGCAGTTCCCTCCCCTGAAGCCACTTCTACCTGATCGTTCTTTGAATGCCGGCAAGCTTGCAGGATCGAACTCCTTTCGACGGAAGCGTTACCCACTCCACTTCTGCCCGGTCAGCGGGTCTGCCTGAAAACTCGGCGGGATGGAACTATACTGGATTGAGCGCTATGCGCCGGCATTTACGAAATGAGACAGTCGGTGAATTCCTAGAACCATGAAACGCATTGCCATCCTGGGATCGACCGGCTCGATTGGGCGCAGCACGCTGAGCGTGGCTGCGTCCTATCCGGACCGCTTCCAGATCTCGACGCTCGCCGCGGGAAGCAACCTCGATGCTGCATTTGAGCAGGCGCTGCGCTGGAGCCCGCGGGTTATCTCGATGGCGGCCGAGGCTGATGCCGATGTTTTGCGGGCGCGCCTCAAAAACGAAGGATTGAGCGAGATCGAAGTTGTCCACGGCGCTACCGGGGCGGTGCGAGTGGCAACCCATCCTGAAGTCGATTTTGTGGTGAGCGCGATCGTGGGCGTCGCCGGACTCGAAGCTACCTCCGAGGCAGTGCGTGCGGGAAAAACGCTGGGACTGGCCAACAAAGAATGCCTGGTCGCTGCAGGAGAATTGATCACCGCCGAAGCTCGTAAACGTGGTGTCGCGCTCCTGCCCATCGATAGCGAGCACAATGCCGTGCATCAGTGCATGCGTGGCGGCCGCCTCGAGGAAGTCGCGCGTGTCTGGCTTACGGCTTCTGGCGGGCCTTTTCGGAAGACACCGCAGGCGGAGTTTGCCGCGATCACCGTAGAGCAGGCACTGAATCACCCGACCTGGAAAATGGGCCGGCGGATTACCATCGATTCTGCCACTCTAATGAATAAGGGTTTTGAGGTGATCGAGGCGTGCAGATTATTTCACATACCGGCTGCGAAAGTGGAAGTGATTGTCCATCCGCAGTCGACAATTCATTCCATGGTGGAGTTCGTGGATGGCAGCATACTTGCACAGTTTTCAGTAACGGATATGCGGCTGCCGATTCTATATGCCCTAACATATCCGGAGCGGATTCAGTCGGATATGAAGTTCGCGGTCAGTAACTTGCGTCATCTGGACTTCAGCCCGCCGGACCTGAAAAAATTCCCCTGCCTGCGTTTGGCGTATGAGGCGGTGGAGGCGGGGGGCGCAAAAACTGTGGCGCTCAATGCCGCTGACGAAGTGGCAGTGGCGGCGTTCTTAGCAGGCAACATACAGTTTGACCAGATTCCCAGGATCATCGAAGACGTTCTTGCGGCAACAAGTTCAGGGGCTCTGGAGTCTATTAAAATGGTGTTGGAAGCGGACGCTGAAGCACGACGGGCCGCCCAAAGCCTGGTAAACAAGGGAAAGAAAACTGAACAGCCACGGGCAACATCCTTTGCGTAATTTTGGAATCTAACCAGTGGGAGTATACGTACCTCAACCATGTCTGATTTTTTGACCTCTCTCGTTGCCGTCGTTGCCGTCCTGGGCTTCATGATCCTGATCCACGAATTTGGCCACTACGCTGTGGCCAAGTGGCTTGGGGTGCGGGTGGAGCAGTTCGCAATCGGATTCGGCAAGCGCCTGATTGGGTTCCGCAAGGGCGAGACCGACTATCGGATCAATGCCATTCCTCTCGGCGGCTACGTCAAAATGAGCGGCGAGAATCCTATGGATCAGCGGACGGACGATCCACGGGAATTCCTAAATCATTCGCGCTGGCACCGCTTTCTGATCGCGATTGCCGGACCGGCGATGAATATCCTGCTGGCGATTATTCTTCTGACCTCGGTCTTCATGCTGCACTACGAGTATCCGGCTGTGGACGATCAGCCTCCGGTGATCGGATGGGTACTGAAAGACACGGCAGCGGCAAAGGCTGGATTCGAAGTGGGCGACCGCATTACGCGCATCGACGACGTGCAGAATCCGAGTTGGGAGCAAGTCGGACTGAAGGAGGCTTTGAACCCCGGTCAGCCGGTTGCCGTGCAGGTGGAGCGCAACGGGAAGCTGCTGGAAAAGACCGTTGTGCCTGAACCAACCGGTGTGGATCAGATTGGGTACGCGGGCTGGGCACCCAAAGAAAACAGCGTGATCATTACCGATCTGGTCAGTGGCATGCCTGCAGACAAGGCCGGGCTGCGAGAAGGCGATCAGATCTTATCGGTGGACGGCAAACCGGTTCCGGCCTTGGCGGCCATGGTCGAGCGCCTGAAGGAGACGAAAGACAAACCAATCGAGATCACAGTCCTCCGGAATGGTCAGCCGAAGACGTTTACCGTTCAGCCGGTGCTGTCCGACAAGTGGTATCGCATCGGAATCGGCAGCATGCAGATGAAGGTGAAGACGCTTCCCTTCGCGGAGGCGCTGAAGCTGTCTCTGCACGAGAACCGGCAGAGCGGATTGCTCATCCTGGAACTCGTTAAGAAGATGGTGCAGCACAAGATTTCTATGCGCTCCATCGAAGGACCGATCCGGATCGGCCAGGCTGCCGGAGAAGCGGCTCGGCGAAAAGGCTGGACTCCGCTGATGAGCCTGACGGCCGCCATCAGCTTGAACCTCGGCATTTTCAACCTGCTGCCGATTCCGATTCTTGACGGTGGGGTGATTCTGTTTCTACTGATCGAGGGCCTGATGCGACGCGATATCAGCATGAACATCAAAGAACGGGTCTATCAGGCTGCGTTCGTGTTCCTGGTGCTGTTCGCGGTGATGGTCATCTACAACGACCTGATGAAGACGATTCCGGGGCTGGCGGACAAGCTGCCATAAAATCATCTTCCCTTGGAAATTATCAGCCCGGCGGCTCAACGGCCGGCTGGTTTGTTTTACGCGGTCTTTGACCGTTTTGCCGACTTTCCCGGCGGAAGCAGCCGCTTGGACTTAGGCTGACAAACCGTAGCAGACTTGGGCCGGGCCGCAGGGACCATGGCGGCGCGTACGTTCGCCGCTAGTTGCTCCGGGTTATGGCCGGCCATGAGATCAGCCACCATGGAGGCGAACACTCTGCCCACCAGTTCCGCCGTCTGAGGCGCCAAGTGTGCCATTTGGGTAGGTTGAGCCAAACCGTTGAAAGGATCGTCGTTAGTGATGCCACTTGGCAGATTAGCAATCGCATTCTGGAAGTTCGCCCAGGCATTGCCGGCAGAGTCGCCGCTGAGCGAGGCATAGAGTTGGGCTAGAGTGCCCGAATCGCCAAGGTTTACCATGGTCGGGGCAATCTTTTCCAATCCGTAGCCTTGGCTCATCATCCAGGAGATGAATGCCATGCCGCAGCCGGTGCTGTCGGCGTTCTGATCGGTGTTGTCCGTGGTGTCAACAAAGTTTGGCATTCCATCGGAAGACCATTGCGGCGCGGTCGCGAAATCGGACAACGCATTGTTGCCGATGACTGCGGCGCACCAGCGGGAAAGAGCCTCGCCAGTACTTTCGCCGCACAAGTTTCCTGCCATAGAGCATTCGCTCAGTTCAGCTTCGAACAAGGCGGAGACGCGCGCCGAGTTGCCGAACGAAGCGTCCACTTCGATGGCATTTCCTGTGGTGTAATCGCAACCCATGTGGTCGGCGCCTCCGGTGCCGTCGGTAGCGCCGCCGAGGGCAAAGACGATAACGCTAACCGGTCCCCCCGTGGTGCCGAAGATCCCGTCGTTGGCGGTCGCCACGCGATCGGCGTCATTGACTAGATCCTGGGCGTTCTGCATGGCCTGATCACCAAGCGTGGGATCCGCGTATACCGTCACTCGGCCGCTTGGACTGGTTCCCACAAACTGGGAGTTGCCCTTATAGCTGGGCCACTGCGGCGCAGCGGGCGCGTCGCGATGAATGTTGACTGGTTTCTTCTCCGTGCGAGTGGATTTGATGCGGTGGTTCATTGAATAACCTCCATTTGGGGCAGACAAGTTAGCGGAGTGGGAAAAGCGCATCCCCATTCGTGGATGGGGTCAGCCTAAGTCCCCGATTGCGGGACACAATGGTAGATCGGCGCGCACATCCGGTGATGAAACAACGGTATCCGTTACAAAATCGGAGCGGCTCGTAGTAATTTGCGGCACTCAAATAGGTATAACCGCGTGACAACATGGCAACTGTGTGATTAGAGCCTAAACAGTTCAAAATGGAGTTTCCAACGCCTAGATGGGTGATTATTTTACGAAATCCGGATGGTGTCACTATCTCGGAGGTTGGTGGCCTAAACCCCCTATCCGGAAACACCATATCTTCGCGTGATAAAATAAAAGTTCCGAATATGGCTACGATTCAACGCAGGAAGACCGTTACGGCCGTGGTCGGCGGTGTGCGAGTCGGCTCCGATGCACCAGTTGTGGTGCAATCGATGACCAACACCGACACCGCCGACGTCGCCTCGACCGTGCAACAAGTGGCCGCTCTCGCGCGAGCTGGATCGGAATTAGTTCGCGTCACCGTGAACAATGACGAAGCGGCCGCTGCCGTCCCGCGAATTGTCGAGCAACTCGACAAACAGGGCGTGCGCGTACCGATCATCGGCGACTTCCATTACAACGGACACATTCTGCTTACAAAATATCCAGAATGCGCCCGCGACCTGGCGAAGTACCGCATCAATCCCGGAAATGCCAGCATTGGCCGCGGCGGAGACTCCAATTTCCGCACCATGATCGAAGTCGCCGTGAAATACCAGAAGCCGGTGCGCATCGGCGTCAACTGGGGATCGCTCGATCAGACTCTGCTGACCCGCATGATGGATGAGAATTCCAAGCTCGCTGAACCCAAAGACGCGCGCGAAGTCACCATGGAAGCGATGGTGGTCAGCGCGCTGAATTCAGCAGAACTGGCAAAACAGTTTGGATTGCGCGCGGACCAGATCATCCTGAGTGCCAAGGTCAGCGGCGTGCAGGATCTGATTGACGTGTACCGCGCTCTGGCCGCGCGCTGCAATTACCCGCTGCATCTGGGACTCACCGAGGCCGGCATGGGTGCGAAGGGCGTGGTCGCTTCAAGCGCGGCGATGGGCGTGGTGCTTCAGGAAGGCATTGGCGACACGATCCGCGTCTCGTTGACTCCCGCACCAGGCGGCGATCGCACCGAAGAAGTCCGCGTCGCACAGCAGATATTGCAATCCATGGGCATTCGCAGCTTCACGCCGCAGGTCACAGCGTGTCCGGGATGCGGCCGGACGACGAGCACTTTCTTTCAGGAAATGGCGGAGCAGATTCAATCCTACTTGCGCGATCAGATGCCTACATGGAAGGGCCGCTACGTTGGCGTGGAAGAGATGAAGCTCGCGGTCATGGGATGTGTGGTCAACGGGCCAGGCGAGTCGAAGCATGCCAACATTGGCATTTCCCTTCCGGCAACATTTGAAGAACCCAAAGCGCCGGTGTACGTGGATGGACGCCTATTTACCACACTAAAGGGCGATCGCATCGTCGCGGAGTTTATTGAGATTCTCGATGAATATGTGGACTCGCACTATGCGACTAAAGAAAACCTAAGTGCTGAAGTCGCGCGCTGAGACTGGCACCAACCTACGGCCACTTCGTTCCGCAAAACTCAACGAGCACGCGTCCTCACGCCGCCGCCCAAAAGGTCCTATTGCCCCGTTAACAAAAATACAGGATTCTGCGTTGGCGGTTGTCCACTCGGGCCGGGCGCTGCCGCGCTGAACGGAGTCGGCAAGTCGGAAATCAAAGTATCGGGTGCGTTTGTGCCGCCAGCTGCAATCGAACTGGAAACCGCGCTCACATCGGCAATCACACCTGCATCACAAATGCTCACATACACATGACTGCTATCGGAGGATGCAGCTGTGAACATGCGGAAACGGGTTGAACCCGGACCAGGAACATAGGGAAGAGTGGGCACACACGACGTAACCGTTGGGACCGCATATTGGGTAGCGGCGAATGGCGCGGAAGTCAGCAAGGAAATTGAAGGAGTCAACTGCGAAGACAATGCCGGCTTTACCGTCATGCTGAGAGCATCGAATACCGTCAACATCGGAATCATGCACGGATTCGCAGCCCCGACGACGGGATCGGGACAGTTCGTCTGATTGACGTAGCTGGCGACGTAGAAACGAGAGCCGTCCGACAGGGCCGCCACCGAGACCGGTTGACATCCACCGGGGCAAGCAGCCGAACCGATGGTCATGGGAATTTTCATTAGCAGCGTGGGTGTGTCGTTGGCCGCACCCGTGGAATCAGTGCCCCCGCTGGTCGAGAACACAAATACCGCAGCATCCCCGGGGTTGGCTTTCGTAGGATTCGCGATCCCGGGATTAGTTACATAGAGACGGGCCAGATGAGGATCGTACAACAGAAAATTCGGCGCGATGCCTAATTGCGCAAGACTTGCCTGCGCTGAGAGCACGGTATTGCTCGCCGTGTCGATGGGAACAAGCCTGCCGTTTTCCTGTGTAGCAATGTCGCCTTGGGTGAGGGCGTACACGCGCTGGTTGTCGACCCGCGCCGCCGCCCAAATGGGAGCGCTGCCCGGGGTGCTGCCCAGCGAAATACTCGCCACGATGGACAAGTCTGTCGGAGAGAGGTCGGTAACCGTGTGATTCCCCAGACTGTCCGTGCCCTGATTCATGACATAAAGATTCTGGGCATTCGGCGTCTCCGCCATAGCAATGGGATGTGAACCTGCCGGGAGATAACCGATGTGCGTGATGGCGCTGGTGACCGGACTGAGAGCTGCGACGGAATCCGTGCTGGGCAGATTGCAATTCGGATCGCCGTCGGATCCATAGTTGGCCTCATAAACGGCCGTCGTCTGAGTGGTGGCGATGAAGTCAGGGATATATCGGCAGAAGACGGGAAGAGTTGCCGTTCCCCCCGTGGTCGCGCCCAGCCCGCTTACCGAATCCATATATTGAACGGTTGAACCACTACTCCCCGGCAGAAGGGGAAAACATCCGTTGTACCCCAGCGCATTCGCACCTCCTCCCGGGATTACCACGTTTGAGATCACGATCGAAGCACCGGCAACCGCGTTCGTCAAGGGCGAGCTGAGCGTGACCGTCACCAGATTCCCAGATTCGCTGATGCCAGCAATTCCGGACGAAGCAGATTGCCCCGTGCCAACGTTCGGCAGTGTAAAGGTAATGGGATTATTCAGCCCGGTCGCTGTCGTGCTGTCCCCGGCAGGACTAAACGACGTGATGACGTCAACTCCATTGCACGGATCCCCTGCGCCGTTTGCCACGAAGACGCGAGAGTTGTTGGGCAGGATGGCGGCGTGCGTAGGGTTCACACCCATATTAGCGACGCCAATGCTTGAGTCTCCCGAGACGTCAATTTGAAGGGCTGTGCCAGGATTGCCTGGGGCATTGGTATTGATACCGAAGACCGCGTGGAAATTTGCCGGATTCGGAGGAGTCGTGTTGATGGGGATCACGACTGGGCGATAGACCTGGCCGCAAGCCACTTCGATAATAACTGCGATCGCGACAGCAGCCAGCCCGCTCACACGTCGAAGACTCATCGGCACCCCGAAGTAAAAGTTCGAATGACGGAATCGAATATTGTAGCGGTTGCTACGCGTATGCGCTAGGGAAGCGCGCAGAGTTCTCAGTTCTCTAGCTTCTACCGAAGGATGCCTGGGGGTGGTGCCCGGGATGCATGGATCGGCGATAATGATGGCTAAAACATCAACGTCGTGCGATCCAGAGGCTTGAAGCCGAAAGCCGGTCGGCGAACAGCACGGCTATCGACTGCGGCGCGATTTGGCGGCCGGGGCTCGTTCTTCGGGCTTCGCCGTGGCTGCAGGCTTTTTCTTGCCTTCCATTTGAGCGAGGCTCTGCTTCAGGGCGGCCATTAGGTCTACGACCGGAGCCAATTTCTTCGGCTTCTCAACCGCGGCCACTTCTCCACCTTCCAGCTTGGCTTCGATCAGCTTCTTCAAATTCTCCTGGAAGGTGTCTTTATATTTTTCGGGATCCCATTCGTCTGCGAGCGCCTCGATCAACTGATGGGCGACCTTTACTTCGGCCTCCTTCAGTTCGACATCGGGAGCGCCGAAGCCTTCGACCTTGCGTACTTCATCCGAGTAATACATGGTATGCAGCATCAGTCCGCCTTCGTGGGGACGCAGGAACACGGTGTACTCGCGGTTGTGCATGGTAATTTTTGCAATGGCGACGTAGTCGCTTTCTTCGAGTGCCTTAGTCAGTAGCGCGTAAGGGCGGCGCCCAGCTTCTTCCGGCATCATGTAATACGACGACTCAAAATAGACCGGGTCGACATCGGTGGCTTTGACGAATTCGAGAATCTCCATGGTCTTGGCTGTCTGCGGCTCGATCTTTTTGATCTCGTCGGGCTCGATGACGATGTATTCGTCTTTCCGGAACTCGTAGCCCTTGACAATCTCGTTGCGATCGACAACTTGGCCATCGGCCTGGCAAACATATTGCTGCTTGAGCCGCGATTTGTCCGGCCGGTGCAGCATGTTGAACGAAATGCCAGAACTGCGCGCGCCAGAGAAGAGGCGTACAGGCATGGAGATAAGTCCGAACGTCAAATGCCCAGACCATGTCGACGATGGCATAGTTCCCTCGCAGGCACTCCCAAGCGCGGATCACAACCGGCTGGGGGTTAGTTCCTAAACTCAATGGCAGAGAGAGTTTAGCGTAGAACGCTTGTTTGATGCACTAGGGCCAGGCCGTGAGGAACCGAAATTCACAGCCAGAGGCAATGGGCCTACTCGAGATTGGACACAATAGGTTGTAGCTAACTGGTCAGTTTCCGGCTCCGCCTTCGTTTAGCTTCAACTTTCATTAACTGTGATTCCTTGAACCCCAAGAGGGCTAACACTCATCTGTGGTACCAAATCACCGCAAAAGGGGGC
>Ga0070735_10004486_pt1 | contig 11765 bp, 6 predicted proteins | sample Coa_R1_FD_66443 | JGI IMG/M metagenome (GOLD analysis project Ga0070735, IMG submission 66443) | Surface soil microbial communities from Centralia Pennsylvania, which are recovering from an underground coalmine fire - Coalmine... | ecosystem: Environmental > Terrestrial > Soil > Unclassified ... | reverse complement strand
TTTTTAGCGTCGCGCTCGATCGTCCGCTTTGCCTGCCAATCAACCCGCGCGGATCGTTGGACCATACATAATCGACAAGTCTTTCGGAGGATAGACCCATCGCCGCCCGTACTACGCTACTTATGCTTTACGTGATATCGCTGACGATCATTGCTTCAGCTTGGTGGTGGATGGCCAAGCCGGTCACGCTGACGCATGCCCCGATCGATACTTCAGAAAAACTCGAATGCGTGTCCTTTGCGCCGTTCCGGAATGACCAGACGCCGTTGAATCCGGAGCTTCAAATCAGCGCGGAGCAAATTCGTGAGGATCTGATCGAAGTCGCCAAGATATCGCGCTGTGTGCGCACCTATTCCGTCGATAACGGGCTGGAGAAAGTGCCCGCGCTCGCATCCCAAATCGGGTTGAAAGTCTTCCTCGGTGTCTGGATCGGTAACAATCGTTTGAAAAATGCGCAGCTCGTGGAAACCGCGATCACGCTTGCGCATAATTACCCGGACACGGTCGCAGCGATCATCGTCGGCAACGAGGTGCTGTTGCATGGCGACATGACGCCGTCCGATTTGCGCGAACTGCTCCTGTCGGTCAAGGCGCGCGTCAATGTGCCCATCACCTATGCCGAGGTCTGGGAATATTGGCTGAACTATCGCGAGATCCAGGACGCGGTGGATTTCGTGACCATCCATGTTTTGCCCTATTGGGACAACATTCCGACCCGGGCCGAGAACGCGGCCGCGCAGGTGGCGGCCATCCACAAGCGGCTCTCGCTTGCCTTTCCCGGCAAGGAAGTGCTGATCGGCGAAACCGGATGGCCCAGCATGGGACGGATGCGAGAGGGGGCGCTACCGTCGCGCATCAACCAGGCGCGCGTGATTTCCGAAATCCTCGATCTCGCCAAGCGCGAGCATTTTCGCGTAAACCTGATCGAGGCCTTCGATGCGTCCTGGAAACGATATTGGGAAGGCACCGTGGGCGGCAATTGGGGCCTGTTCGATACCGATCACCGTACCCTCAAATTCCCGCCCGGTGTCCCCATCAGCAATTACCCCCAATGGAAACCGCTGATGGCAAGCGGCATGGTTTTGGCGAGCTTGGTTTTCGCCTCCGCTTGGCTCGGTCAAAGACGCAAGCCGTGGCCTCCCCGCCTCTCCTCATGGATCGCGGTCGCGATATCGGCGACGACCGCGGGAATTTTGGTCGGTGTCGCATTTGACAAGATGATCTACGAGAGCTTCGGATGGGGAGGCTGGCTCAGATGGGCCGCGTTGCTCGCCGCCGCCACGGCCGCACCTCTATTGTGCGCCAACGCGTTGATGTCGGGCTGTCCTTTGCCGGCATTTTTGGAGCTGATCGGTCCGCGCGAAAGCCCGACCCGGTCTTTCCTCGCATCGATTCTTGGCATCGTGCTGGCGGTGGTGGTGGTGATGGCTGCGGGAGCCGCGTTGGGCTCGGTGTTTGATCCGCGCTGGCAGGACCTTCCCTTTGCCGCGCTGACAATGGCGGCGGTGCCGTTTGCCGCGCTGTCATGGCTCAATCGCTCCAAGGAGGGCGTCCGCCCGATCGCCGAAACGATATTTGCAAGCATTTTTTTGAGCGGCGCGCTCTATATCGTCTTCATCGAAGGCGCCCAGAACTGGCAGGCCGTGTGGACGTCCGGCGCCTATATGTTGCTCGGACTTTCGCTATGGTGGATTCGCAGCAAGGAGGCGGCCGTCCCTTAGGTCGGCGCCGCAAGCTCCCGAATCAGATTCTTTGAAAGTCGAAAGGCAGGATCGAACCCCAAATCACGTGCGGCTCGTGCGCCTGACACGGCACCGCCGTCTTCGGCGATGTTATAAATCCCGTCTCCCTTGTCCACGGCAAGCAGCGCGGCATGGGCGGCCGCATCCACATGGACCGAGGGTGGTTTTGGCGGCGCATCGTACCAACTGCCCGGTCCGTAGAAATAGCCGTAGCGCAGCACGACGCCAGTAATGCCGGGTGACTGCAACACTTCACGCTCAAGTGCCATGATGCCTTGAACCGTCAATTGGCGTGGTGGTTCGGCCGCGACATCGAGCGGGTCATTTTCATCGCGCACGCCTTCACCGGGCGCATAAACAAAGGCTACGCTTTGGGCAATCACCCGCCCTACCCTCGCCTTCACAGCCGCCCGCACCAAATGGCGCGTGCCTTCCATTCGCAACCGCCGATTGGCCTCCTGCCCAGCGGCATAGCCTGCACTGCCTATCGCGCGTGATTGCTTTGGCAGGTCGGTGAGCTGATGAATAACGACATCGGGCTCAGCCATCATGACCGCCCCTGCCAGCGCGTCCGCATCGAATACATCGACGACACAGGGCGCAATACGGAGCGCTTGCAGCCAAGGCGCTTTCTCTGGATGGCGCGTCGTCCCGGTGACCGCATGCCCCTTGTCGCGCAGCAAAACGGCCAACCGCCGTCCGATCACACCCGTTGCACCCGCAAGGAAAATCTTCATCGAGGTCAGGATGCCGCGTTCCTGAGCCGTTCGATCGCGTCGGAAATCTTCGCCTTGCGGGCAACCGCGGCCTCGCGCTTTTCCTTTTCCTCCTCGACGATCTCTTCGGGCGCGTTGGCAACGAACTTTTCATTGGCGAGCTTGGCATCGACCCGCTTGATGTCGGAATCCGCTTTGGCCAGCTCCTTGTCGAGCCTAATCTTCTCGGCCGAAAGATCGATCACACCTTTAAGCGGCAGTGATGCGACCTCGCCGCGGATCAGCAATTGCACCGATCCTTCCGGAGGGCGATCGGTGAAGGAAATGTCGTTGAGACGCGCCAAGCGCTTGATCACGTCGCTCCAGCGCGGAACACGTGCTTGGGTCTCGGCAGACGCCGCTGAAAGCACCAACGATGTTAGCGTCGCCGGAGGAATATTCATCTCGGCGCGCACCGAGCGAATCGCGGTGACAAGATCGACCACCCAGCCGATCTCGGCTTCCGCGGCGGGATCACTGAGCTCAGAGGTATCTGCCGCCATCAATATTGGCGCCAATAGAGGCTCATTCGGGCTTGCGGCCGCCATCAACGCGACCTGCTCGGGCGTCAACGCGACCGCCTTGCGCGGCCACGACGCCAACGTGAGCAGGCCGTCGCGCTTGGCGGTCACCGCCCATAATTCCTCGGTGAGGAACGGCATGAAGGGGTGCAGCAATTTGAGGATCACATCGCGCGCAAACGCCACCATCGCTCGGGTTTCAGATTTGGCCTCGCCCTCTTCACCAAGCAATACGGGCTTGGCCAATTCGAGATACCAATCGCAATAGATGTTCCAAACGAAGCGGTAAATGGCGCCGGCGGCGTCGTTGAAACGATAGGATTCGATGGCTTCGGTCACCTCGCGCGTGGCGCGCGCGGTTTCATGCGCCATCCAACGGTTGAGAACTTCCTTAGCGCCTGCCGGATCGAATTTCGGCGGAAGCGCGCAATTATTCATCTCCGCAAAGCGGCACGCATTCCACAGTTTGGTTGCGAAATTACGATATCCCTCGACCCGGCTTGCCGCGAGCTTGATGTCGCGACCTTGCGCCGCCATTGCGGCCAACGTGAACCGCAGCGCATCGGCGCCATATTGATCGATCAAATGCAGGGGATCGATGACGTTACCCTTCGATTTCGACATTTTCGCGCCCTTTTCGTCTCGAACGAGCGCGTGGATGTAGACGGTCGAAAAAGGAGCCTCCTTCATGAAATGCAGGCCCATCATCATCATGCGGGCAACCCAAAAAAAGATGATGTCGAATCCGGTGACGAGAACATCGGTCGGGTAATAGCGCTTGACCTCGGGCGTCTGGTCCGGCCAGCCGAGCGTCGAGAACGGCCACAACGCCGAGGAAAACCAAGTATCCAGCACGTCCTCGTCGCGGGTGATGAAGCCCGCGCGCTTGTTGCGGTCGAGCGCCATCTCCCGCCCCTGCTCGGCCGTGATAACTTCCTGCTCGACGTAATAACCGAGCGCGTTGCCGACCGCTTCGTCTTCCGTCTCAGCGACGAACACCTTGCCATCAGGACCGTACCAGGCCGGAATCTGATGGCCCCACCAGAGTTGGCGCGAGACGCACCAGGGCTGGATGTTCTCCATCCATTCGTAGTAGGTCTTTTCCCAATTCTTCGGCACAAAGGTCGTCGCCCCCGACCGCACCGCCGCGATCGCGGGCTGGGCCAACGTCTTGGCATCGACATACCATTGGTCGGTCAAAAACGGTTCGATCACGACGCCGGACCTGTCTCCATGCGGCACCATATGCGTGTTCGGCTCGATCCGGTCCAAGAAGCCGAAGTCCTCCAAACGCGCCACGATCCACTTACGCGCGGCAAAACGATCCAGGCCGTGCAACTCCTCGGCAAGCTCGGCCGCTCCTTCCGGCAACCCGCGCAAATAGTCCTCGTTACCGGTCAGAAGGAGCCGGGCTTCCTTATCGAACACGCTGATCTGCGCCAGATTGTGCCGCTTGCCGACCTCGAAATCATTGAAATCGTGCGCGGGCGTCACCTTGACCGCGCCCGATCCCTTCTCGGGATCGGAATATTCGTCCGCCACAATCGGAATCTTACGCCCGACCAGCGGCAAAACCACGTGTCGGCCGACAAGATGAGCGTAGCGCTCATCATCCGGATGGACCGCGACGGCCGTATCGCCGAGCATCGTTTCGGGCCGCGTGGTGGCGACCACGATGAAGCTTGAGGGATCGCCGGGGTTGAAAGTCTTTCCTTCCAACGGATAGCGCAGATACCAAAGGTTGCCTTTGACCTCGATTTGCTGGACTTCAAGATCGGAAATCGCCGTGAGCAGATTGGGATCCCAATTCACGAGCCGTTTGTCTTTGTAGATCAACCCTTGACGGTGCAGCTCGATGAACACTTTGACGACCGCCCGCGACAGCCCCTCATCCATGGTGAAGCGTTCACGCGACCAGTCGCAGGATGCCCCAAGCCGCTTCAGTTGATTGATAATGATGCCGCCACTTTCGGCCTTCCACTGCCACACCCGATCAAGGAATTTTTCGCGGCCCATCTCACGACGGCTCGGCTGCTGACGCTCCATCAATTGCCGCTCGACCACCATCTGGGTCGCGATGCCGGCGTGATCGGTGCCCGGTTGCCACAAGACATCGCGGCCCCGCATGCGTTCAAACCGACACAAGATGTCCTGCAAGGTGTTGTTGAGCGCGTGCCCCATATGCAGCGAACCGGTCACGTTGGGCGGCGGAATCACAATCGTGAACGGCCTGGCGTCACGGCGCTCAGGCCGCCCGGCGCTGAAGGCACGGCTATCCTCCCATATCAGGGACATGCGGCTTTCAATATCGGAGGGCTGGTAATGCTTCTCGATCATGGCGTGCATTTACAACATGGAGGGCGAAGTGGATTTTCCCACCCCGGGGCAGATTTCATTCGAAGCGCTTAAGTAGTGCTTTTCTACATGAAGTTCTGGATCGCATCGCTGTTTCCGATGCTGGAACTTCAAACAGGCGGCACCAGAAAGCCGCAGGCGCAGACCAAGTCAACATGCCAGTCAACCCGGGCGCAAAGATTAAAGGTCGATGTGATGGTTGAACGCGGCCGGCGCGCCGGCTGCGGGGACCGTCCGTTCAACGCCCGCGCGAAACCCGTTCGATTTCAGCCTTGACGATGCGTTCCACGAGCGCCGGCAGATTATCGTCGAGCCAGGATTTCAGCATCGGCCTCAGCATTTCCTTAACCAAATCTTCCAGCGTTCGCGCATTATTACTGAGCACCGTGTGGGCAAGACTATTAAAGGCCGATTCCACGGCTGACACGGTCGAACGCGACAACATCGGCTGCGGCGCGGGACTTTCGACCTGCGGTGACGGCTCAAAGGTCCGCATTGGCGGCGGCGCTTTGGCTGGCGCCGCTTCCGCGAATTCGAGATCGTCGTCGGATGGCTCGACCTCATCGAAGGCGGCCTCCGGCTCCGGCAGGGCCATCTCATCGGTCAGTTCAAGCACATCATCGTCGGACGACGCCGGGCGAACCTCTTCGGCCGTGGTGACTTCGTCCAAGCCATTAAGAAGCGCGTCGATATCGTCCTGATTATTGCTGGCTTGAGGCGGAGGCGGGGCCGGTTTGGGTGGCGGCGCAGGCTCCACCGCAAGCAGCGCGTCGATATCATCCTGATTATTGCTGGCCTGCGGGGGAGGTGCAGCCGGTTTAGGTGGCGGCGCAGGTGCTGCCTTGGCCGGCGGCGGTGGAGCGGGAGCCCGCGCGGCCGGCTTCTCAGGTTTGGGCGGCGGAGCTGGAGGGCTGGCAGCGGCTTTTTCGGCCGCAGCCGGATTCGCCTCGTCGTCGGCGATGATACGCCGGATCGACGCCAGAATCTCTTCCATCGAGGGTTCTTGAACCTTCGCGGGCTGCGTCATCTCCGATTCCACCTCATCAACGCCTTCGACAGCGTTTTACACCAAGCGAAGCAGATATTTGCTTGTTCCTGAAAGACAGGCCCGGATTTTCGTCGTGTCAGCCCGACTTGTCCCCAGATCAAACACCGTCGGACGCGTCAACCCTGCCCCTGCCGACACATCCACGTCTTGCCTTAAAGCGCGATGAGATTTGGTTGAATCATCATCGCGCTTTAATTCTTTGATTGAGCATGATCCCCCGGGTCAAGCCCGAGGGCATGCTTTTCGGAAAACTGCTTCACACTTTTCCGGATCATGCTCTAGGGGTTTTCCGAATGCGGCACGAATCGCCCTGCTGCCTTGGTCAAGGCTACGTCAAGGCGACAAATGATTGCAAGCACCCCCAAGGATGCGCAGCGTGACCCACGACCTATCCAAGGTCAAGTGTCACATCGAGGACCAGACATCCCCGCTGCTGCGATTCCCGCTCGTTCGGCGCTGCAGCGACGGCGATCAATGACCGTCGGGCGTACGAACACCGAACCAGCTATCGCGCACTTGCTGATAATGAACACTTGGATCGTAGACGGCGGTCGGCAGACTAAGCACCTGCGGCGACAGTCGCCCGACCGCCGATAGCACCGCATAGGATGCCACCACACGATCGTGCTGGGCCGTAACCAGCGCAACCCGGGCATTGACCAGCGCCTGCTGCGCATTGAGAACGTCGAGTGTCGTCCGCTGACCGGCCTTGGCCTCTTCCCGAACGCCATTAAGTGCGACTTCGGATGCCGTCACCTGCGACTGAGCCGACGCCACCTGAGCCTTGCCCGCCACCAATTGGCCCCAAGCCGTGACCGTATTCGCGCGGATCTGGTCGCGGGTCTGATCGAGAACCAGACGCTGCTGAGCCAGCGATTCCTTGGATTGACGGATCAGCGAGTATTCCGCGCCGCCTTGATAAATCGGAACCGTGAGCTGCGCTGTCGCGGAAGCTCCGAAGCTTCTGAAGACTTGCAGGCTTTGCTCGTAGGCCTGTTGTACCGAGGCTTGCAAGGTCACCGTCGGCAGCAACGCGCCTTCGTTCACCTTGACCTGAAGAAAATTGACATCGATGCCAAACATCGCCGCGGTGACGCTCGGATTCTCGATCAGGCTGAGCTCGACCGCGCCAGGCAGTGTCGGTGGCAAAAAGCGATCGACCGGCGAGCCCGGCGCCAAAGCCTGAGGTTCGTTGCCGATAATACGGCGGAAGTTGGCGCGCGTCGTCGTCAACGTCGCTTCGGCTGCGAGAAGCTGGGTCTTGCCCGCGGCAAGCTGCGCCTCCGACTGTGCCACGTCGGTGCGCGTGACCTCACCCACATTGAAGCGGTCTTGGGTTTGTTTAAGCGTCTGATCGAGCACCCGCACGTTGCTGCGGTTGACCTCGACGATGGCGGCATCGCGCAGATAATCCATGTAGATCGTGGCCGCGGAAAGCAGCACCGTCTGCTCAAGCACGCGCAAGCCCTCGCGCGCGCCCGAAACCTGGCTTTCGGCGGCGCGGGTTTTATTGGCGGTCTGGTTGCCGTTGTACAACGTCTGGGTCGCGGTGACGCCGGCGCTGCGCGGTGGATCGGTGCCATGAACATCCGACCGAAGCACCTGACTTGGAGTGCCTCCGAATGTGGAAAGGACATCGGTATATTGATAGCCGGCGCTTGCGGTCACCGAGACCTTCGGCCGGTATCCGGACAATGCTTGGGGAACGCTTTCGTCGGTGGCCCTGACCGATGCCCGCTGTGCGTTGAGCTGGGGATTATTCTGATAGGCGCGCACAAGCGCGGCCTCGATCGTATCGGCCAGAACCGGCACCGGGTTCGCCAACGCCCACAGGATCACCGTCGCCATAGCTCCGGTAACGACCTTCACCCCATCCATCCCAGGTATTCCAATCATCGTGACCCGATTTCGTAGCCCCCGAACCGAGTCAACAAGCCATTACAAACAAATAATCTCGCTCACTCTATTCGCCGTGCAGGTGCGAAGAAAGCCCCCGGACGACCGGCGCAGTGGGAAACTCTCGACATGGGGCATCTTGGCCACACCTGACGGATAGGCCGCCCGTCAGGCACCTTTGCCTAAAAAGCGAACGCCGCGGGTCGTTCAAAGCCCGGTAAAACAGGTATTTCAGCGTCAAAAAGCGCCCGTTGGCCAAAATCGCCATGCGACCTTGTCACGACCGTGACCCGTTGGGGCTTTGTGAGTGCAAAGGCCCCAACCAGCCGGCCACCATTTTTGAGTTGCTGGTAAAGGCGCTCAGGGATCATTTCGGTCGCGCCGTTGAGAATAATCACGTCGAAAGGCGCCGTCGCCGAATCACCCTCCGCTACAGCCGAAGTCTTCACCACGATATTTCCAAGCCCCAATGCTGCGCATGACGATTGCGCCTTGGCCGCCAGCGAGGCGTCCGGTTCGATTGCCGTCACATGCCGGGCCAGTTTTCCGGCCAGGGCGGCGAGATAGCCGGATGCACATCCAACAACCAGCACGTCGTCCGTTTCGCCAACACGGGCAGCCTGAAGCATCTTCGCCGTCAGCGCCGGCTTGATCATAAACCGCTTGGAAGTTCCGCCCTCGCTCACATCGATATCGAGATCGAGATACGCAAGCGGGCGCTGTCCAGCGGGGGCAAACGCCTCGCGAGGGATAGCAAGCATGGCATCGATGATCCTGATATCGGTGACATCGCTCGGACGCACCTGGCTATCGACCATTTTTTGGCGCGCGCGCGCAAAATCGGACATTGAAGGAATCCTGGTGACGGGCAAACACAGCCGCCCGAATGGTGCAAAACGGCGTCATCTTTGATACAAGGCCCGCCAAAACGCAACACAGCCATCAAAGGCTGGTGCCGGCGGCTCGTGAGCCCGCCACATTGCGTCCCATTTCGCTCTTTGCAAGGCTCGGAGGCTTTGTTATACGCTGCGCATCGCGAACACCCGTGTCGCCTTATTCCTCGGTAGCTCAGCGGTAGAGCATTCGACTGTTAATCGAATGGTCCCTGGTTCGAATCCAGGCCGAGGAGCCAATAAAACGGCTCTTTCCGACATTTTGAGCGATGTTATGGGACCGAAAACGCGGTCTTGTCTTCTTGTCTTGATCTTGGCCGTTCCCGGCCATGCTCTTTCAACGCCCCACGCGCAAGGAGGCGTCAGGCGGTTTCGCGCAGCGCGCCGCTCACCCGCCGCCCAACCAGTCCATCATAGTGAGCGATCGGTGCCGGCCGGCCGATATAAAAACCCTGCACTTCGTTGCAGGATTCGCGGGCGAGAAATGCCAATTGTTCGCGAGTCTCCACGCCTTCGGCGATGACCGGCAAATCAAGGCCACGCGCCAACCCGATAACGGCGCGAACGATCGCCGCCGATTGCGGGTTGGCCACGACGCTGGAAATGAACGACTGATCGATTTTGATCTTGTCGAAGGGAAAAGCCTGCAAATAGGCCAGCGAGGAATAGCCAGTACCGAAATCGTCCATCGATATCCGAATGCCCAGTGCCTTGAGCCGCCGTATCACGGAGAGAGCCCGCGAAAAATCCCCGATCAGCACGCTTTCGGTGATTTCGATCTCCAGCCGGCTCGGCGCAAGACCCGTTTCGATCAGGATGGAATGGACCGTTGACGGAAGATCGCCGGCACGAAACTGAATCGGCGATAAATTGACCGCAATGTCGAGGGGTTTGGGCCAGGACGCGGCTTCTCGACACGCCTCGCGCAAAATCCATTCGCCCATCGGTATGATGGCTCCGGATTCCTCGGCGAGCGGAACAAAAATATTGGGCGGAACCCACCCTCGCGTCGGGTGCTTCCAGCGAGCCAAAGCCTCAAAACCGATAATCTTCTCACCGTCAATCTGCATCTGAGGCTGAAAATAAAGTACGACCTCGTTATTCACGAGGGCCGTATCCAGGTCCCGCTGCATCGCACGCCGTTCGCGCAAATGAGCATTCATCTCGGCTTCAAAGAACCGTACCGAGCCGCGGCCATCGGCCTTTGCCCGATAAAGCGCGGCATCGGCGTTGCCGACGACAGTAATCGCATCCCCGCCATCGGCCGGGAAAATCGCAACCCCAATGCTAACGCCGTTACGCAGCCGTTGGCCATCGACGACAAAGTCCATCGAGAATTCCGTGATCAGCCGCTGCGCGAGGGCCTCCGCTTTTGCCGGCTGCGGTCCGGGCACGATAAGGATGAATTCGTCGCCACCAAGCCGGGCGACGAAGGCGCCCTCGGCCGCAACCTGTAACCGCCGCGCCACCTCCTGAAGCAAACCGTCGCCAACCGGATGGCCGTAACTGTCATTGACCTCTTTGAAGTGATCGAGGTCGAGACAAAGGACGGCAAACATCTCGTTGTTGGCGGTGGCGTGGTCGATCGTCGATTGCAGGTATTTGGTGAACGTCGCCCGGTTCGGAAGATCGGTCAGCGCGTCGTAATGCGCCAAATGGGCGATCCGCTCCTGATCTTTTTTCCGATCCGTGATATCTTCGGCAACACCGAGCAAATATTGCGGCTGACCGCCGTCACCGGGAATCGCAAGCCTGCGCGTGGCGATGAGGCGCAAACCCGAATGGCGGGTCTGAACCGCCTCTTCGTCAAAGGTTTGCTCTTGCCTTCCGCCCAAAATTTCGAGATCCCGCGCAACAGAAAACGCGGCTTCGTCCTCGGCGAACAGATCAAAATCGGTCTTGCCGATGACGTCGTCGCGCGGCATCCCCAAAAATTCTTCGCCCGCTTTGTTGATCAGGACATAGCGATGCTCTTGCGGCTCCTTCACGAAAAGAATCGCCGGCATGTTTTCGACGACGGCGTCCAGGAAGGAGCGTGTACGGCGCAACTCGTTCTCGGCTCGCTTGCGCTCGGTGACATCGACCGCCACGCTCAGCGTTGCGATACGATCCTCATAGGGAAGCGTCCTTGCATAGATGACAACGTCGATCTGCGTTCCGTCCGCTTTGACATGCTTCCACACCCGGTCAACGCGAAGATCGCCCGGTTCGGAAGTGGCGATCATGGTGCGCAGCAGTTCCTGGTCTTCTTGGGGTCTAATGTCGAGCGAGGTCATCGACATGAATTGGTCGCGGCTATAACCGTAATGATCGCAAGCCGCGTCGTTGACGGCAAGATATCGGAATGTCTTCTGATCCCAGACGAACATCGGAAGCGGGTGGCTGTCGAACAACAGTCGAAATGAAGCCTCCCGCCGCTTTAGATCGGTGATATCGACACGAATTCCGACGCTGCCGCCGTCCGCGGTTCGCCGCTCGATGATCCTTTGCCAGCGATCGCCCGGTAACACTTGTTCTTCCACGTTTTCGGATCGGGAATGCCGTTCCAATCGTTC
>Ga0070735_10004485_pt1 | contig 11767 bp, 12 predicted proteins | sample Coa_R1_FD_66443 | JGI IMG/M metagenome (GOLD analysis project Ga0070735, IMG submission 66443) | Surface soil microbial communities from Centralia Pennsylvania, which are recovering from an underground coalmine fire - Coalmine... | ecosystem: Environmental > Terrestrial > Soil > Unclassified ... | reverse complement strand
TGTGACGCGAACCCGGTCGTTTTCTATCCGAGCCGCGCCACGGCCAGCGAACGTTGTTTGAGGCACCCGCTCATCGTATCGCGGAGCGTCGGGGTCAGGCGTGAACTTCTTCGGCTGCGGGTTTGAACGTGTAGCCGAAGCCGCGCACACTGCGTATACGCTCGGGGCTGCCGGGGTTGCCTTCCACTTTTTGCCGCAGACGCAGGATGTAGACGTCGACTGCCCGATCCGTGATTGCGTGGTTGTTGCCCCACACCGCGTCGAGCAATTGTTCCCTGCTGAAGACTACGCCGGGGCGGCTCATTAACACGTCGAGCATGCGGAACTCGGTCGCGGTCAAGCTCACTTCCGAGCCTCGGAGCCGCACTTGGCAGGCGCTGCGATTCAACTCCAGATCCCCGTCGCGGATGACGTTCGATTGCGTCGCGGCTGTCCGGAACTGCGTACGGATGCGGGCGACGAGCTCGCGAATGAAGAACGGCTTCACGATGTAGTCGTTGGCGCCAAGCTCGAGCCCAACAATACGGTCGGTCTCGGCGGCGCGAGCCGTCAGAAAGATGATCGGGATAGGCGCCAATTCGGGATCTGCTCGAATGCCGCGGCAAATATCGAGGCCGTCGGAATCCGGAAGCATAATGTCGAGAATGACCAGATCGGGACGTTCACGGCGGCAGAGGTCGAGCGCGCCCTTACCGGTCTTCGAGCCTGTAAAGGCGAAGCCTTCTTTCTCCAGGTTGTACTGGACGAGATGGAAGAGGTCCGTATCGTCTTCGATGAGCAGGATCTTTTTCATTCGGTCTCTTAAATACGATAGCGGAGGAAAGTTACAAAGGGATTACGGAAGTGGAATGTGGAATGCGGAATGCGGAATGCCGAATGCGGAAGACGCAAGACGGAAGACGTAGGACGGATTCTATCCGACGGCCTGGTGGCGATCTTCGGCGCCATACAATTTGAGCTTACGGCTTAGGGTGCGGCGCGAGATGCCTAGCATTTCGGCGGCACGCTGCTGGTGGCCGTTCGTCTTGGCGAGCGTGTCGAGGATAGCTCGTTTTTCAATGCGGTCGAGGTTGATCGCGGCAACAGTATCGATCGGTACAGGGGCGTTCATCATGACCGGGGTATTGATTGTCACCCGAGGCGTGTAGCCCAGGCGGAGGTCCGACGCTCCGATCTCATCACCGATTGCAACCACGGCGGCTTTTGTCACCACGTTGCGGAGCTCGCGGACATTGCCGGGCCAGGCGTGGGCCTGCATGGCGACGACTGCGGCTGGAGAAAACGCGAGACTCGGGTTCTGCTGGTGCAGGAAGAACTCGGCGATAGGCATGATGTCTTCCTGACGTTCACGCAATGGCGGCACCGTGATGCTGATCTGGCCGAGGCGATGCAGCAGGTCTCCCCGGAAACGGCCGGCACCCACACATTCGTCGAGGTCGCGGTTTGTGGCCGCGATGATCCGGACATCCACCGAGACCTTTCGTGTGCCGCCCAAACGGTAATATGAGACCCCGTCCAGTACGCGCAGCAGCTTGACTTGCATGCGTGATTCGAGCTCGCCGATTTCATCCAGGAAGAGGGTTCCATGATTGGCCATCTCGAAGAGTCCTGGCTTCGGCGAATCGGCGCCGCTGAAAGCGCCTCGCTCATAGCCGAACAATTCGCTTTCGACGAGGTGTTCCGGCAGCGCCGCACAGCTCACGTCGACCCAGGGTTTGCTGCCGCGCAACGAATAGTGGTGGATTGCACGGGCGATCACTTCTTTTCCCGATCCACTCTCGCCCGTGATGAGAACGCTCGCGTTGGTCTGCGCGACGCGAGCTACGAACGTCAGCAAGTCACGCATCACGGGGCTTGCTACGATCGCACGCATCCCGAGAAAGCTCACGATGTCGGGCGCATTATTCATTGCTTTCGTTCTTATCTTCGGACTATCGCGAGGGGGACGCCATAGTACGAGGGCTGGAAACCTTGTAGGGAATTCAACTTAGTGCTCGAGGTAGGCATGAGTCATGAGGCGGCGCGTGAACTTTACGGAAAGTCGCGGCGTTCGTTTGTCATGAAGTACTTGCCACGGACGTTTCGTACATTAGAGGTGCGTGTTCTCGATATTTCTGCGATGCCCTCCTGGCGAAGAAGACGGACTCACGGCGGAGCTTTGGGAGCAGAACACGGCGGGCATAGTGGAAGAGCCGGGCGGGCTTCGCGCATTTTTCGACGATGAGGTGAGCGAGCCCGATGTGCTGCGACGCTTTTCAAACCATGCGCCGGAGTTGCGCCGCGAGCCGGATACCGATTGGGAGCAGGCGACGCGCGATGCGTGGCCACCTATGCTGGTGGGCGAACGGTTCTTCCTCGCACCACCATGGTGTAACGACCTGCCGCCGGACGGGCGCATGCTGCTCGAGATCGAACCCGGCATGGCCTGCGGCACGGGCCGCCATCCGGCAACCCAGCTCTGCCTGGAAGCCCTGGAGCGATATGTGCGGCCTGGCTCGACCGTGGTGGATGTGGGAACAGGGTCGGGGATTCTGGCCGAGGCCGCTCGATTGTTGGAAGCGGCTCGCGTAGTCGCTTGCGATATAGACTACGACGCAGTCGCGATTGCGCGGCGGAGAGCGGGCATCGAGTTCTTCGCGGGCTCCCTTGATGCGGTATCAGCGTCGACCGCGGACGTCATCGTCGCGAACATCAATTCCGAGACCAACGAGCGCCTCCTTGGGGAATTCGAACGCGTGCGGCGGCCCGGCGGCGTTTTGATTCTCTCCGGATTTCCCGAGTGGGATATCCCCGAAGGATTCGGCGACGGGGAGGTGAAACACCGCGAGGAGTGGGTGTGTCTCATAGTTTCAGAACTTTGAACCTGGAACATGTTACATTGAGGCGTTTGATTGTTCTGCCTAATCGGTTGAACCTGGTTCCGCCTCGTTAGTCGCTTTCAAATGCAGTTCTGGTAAGGAGACCTTCTTGAAGAACATCTTCGTCGGTAATCTGGATTTCGGGGCCACCGAGCAGGCGATTCGATCCTTGTTCGAACAGTATGGCGCCGTCGAGCGAGTGAATATCATCACGGACCGCGACACAGGGCAGCCGCGCGGCTTTGCGTTCGTCGAAATGACCAATGCCAATGAAGCCGATCACGCGATCTCGGCAATCAACGGGACGAACCTGGGGGGACGGTCGCTCAATGTGAACGAAGCTCGTCCGAAGGCGGACCGCGGGGGCGGCGGTGGTGGCGGCGGACCGCGGGGACGGCGTCCACCGCGCTGGTAATCACGCTTTTTGCGAGAATCTCACCAAAGTTTTTCGAGGTACTGGCTAGTGCGCCGCCGGGACGAGTCCTGGACCGTCGAAAACAGGGGGGCTAAGGTTCGAGCCCTAGTTTGGCTGGGTGCGCCCGCTTAATGTGAAGGCATATATCGCCTAGTACATTCCCATTGTGAAACCTGCTTGATAGAATGAGTCATCTTCTGAAGTGCAGGCTCCCATGGCGTGCTTATTCTGCCGCAGAAAAATCGGACCCCTGCGGAGATTTGCGGACGCAAATTTTTGCAGCGCGGAGCACCGCAAAAAATACCGCGCTAATTCCGCGCGTGCACTCCGGGAAGCCGAAGACCTCTACGGAAGCGACGAGGAGTGGAACGAACAGTGGCAAGTCTACCGCCAAAAATCCTCGTCGAGCCATTCGCAGCCTTCGACTTCGCAGTCCAGCATAGTAGTGGTCTTGCTGGCGGCAGCGTTTTTGATCTTCGCCATCACCAGGGGCCGCGGCGATGGGAACGGTCCCTCGCGCGATCCGGACCGCGATGGCGGCAGCAGTTCATCGAGCAGCGGATCGAGCCGGAGCGGCGGCGCCGTCCAGATGCGCGAGAGCTTTTCTACCGGGTCGTCCAATTGGGCTTCGAAGTGGGAGGCTCCTCCCGACGCCAAAGCGGTGGATTGGAGCAGCCAGGGCGGCTATGTCAGGCCGGGCAAGCTGCGGGTCTGGACACAATCTCAGTCGCTTTCGAACTACGACATGGAGTTCGTCGGACACATCGAGAAGAAGAGCATGGACTGGGCGTTTCGCGCGGCCGATTTCAAGAATTACTACGCGTCCAAGCTAACGCTGCATAATTCGGGGCCCATGCCGAACACGGCTATGGTGCGCTACGCCGTGATCGATGGGAAGGAGCGGGATAGGGTTGAGGTTCCGCTGCCGATCCGGCTCGAGGCGAACCGTGATTATCACGTGCAGGTGAGCGTGCATGGCGGCCGTTTTCTAACGTCGATCGACGGACAACTCGTCAGCTCCTGGTCGGACAAACGCATCAGCCGCGGCGGCGTCGGGTTGTTTGCCGATGCCGGGGAATCGGCAGGCTACAAGTGGGTCAGCGTCTCGGAGAAGAGTAGCTTCTGGGGACGCGCGACACCCGAGCCGTCGTTTATGCCGGCTTTGTTGTTTGCGAGTCCGCTGGCGCAGTAGCGGCCCGCACCAACGATTTTGCCCTACAAGCCAGGGGCGATTCAGACGATAAGCACGTATGGGCGGAGTGTATCTCCGGACAAGACGCGACAACCTGCTGAACGTCCAGAATCCGGACGGCGGCTGGGGATATTTCCCCGGAAAAGCGTCCTGGCTCGAGCCAACCGCTTATGCAATGCTGGCGCTGCATGACGATGCGGCCTCGGCTGAGGCGATCGCGAGAGCCTGGAGACTGGTCGAGAACTGGCAACTGCCAGACGGGACATGGCGAGCGGGCGCGCAGGTTCAGGATTCGACCTGGGTCACCGCGCTCGCTGTGACGCTTTGCTCCGTGGACGGCAAGTGGGGGCCGATGATGTCGAAGGGCGTTGGCCGTCTGCTGGACGTCGAGGGCGCCGAACGGTCGACGCTGTTTCGCTTGATGTCGTTCCTCGGAGTCGGAAAGGTCGAGGCCGACACCAGCCATCCGGCGTGGCCATGGCGCGCCGGGAATGCCTCCTGGATTGAGCCCACGGTACACGCGATCATCGCGCTCAAGAAAGCGCAGCAGCGGTTGCGGGCCCAACGAATTCGCGACCGTGTGCTCGACGGTGAGGCGATGGTGGTCTCGCGCCGATGCGCCGATGGCGGCTGGAATCACGGATCGGCGCGCACGTATCAAATCGATTCGCCTTCGTATCCGGAGTCGACCGCGCTCGCGCTGCTGGCCCTGCAGGGCCGCCCGAGAGATGCTGCGCGCGGCCTCGCAATGGCTCGCGAGTTTCACAGAACTACGAAGTCGCCGCTTGCGCTCGCCTGGCTGTCGATCGCGCTCCAAGCTTGGGGAGATACCTTAGATCGGCCTCCCGACTCAACCGCACCGTCAGATGTCATGCTGACAGCGCTTGAAGCGCTGGCGCATCCCGATGGCAATCATGGGCTGTTTCGGACCGGAGAGATCGCATGAACCGGCGGGCGTTTGTCGGATTCGCAACAGTGGGGGTCGCGTCGTCGTACGCCGTAACGAAGCTCGGCGGCGGGCAGCAGGCGCCCTTGGCGGACGGTCCGCACGGTGACTCTGCCGTCGCGATTCTGAAGGCTGAATCGTATTCGGCGGATCTGGTGCGGGTGATGCTCGACGGCGCGAAGGCTTGCGGACTCGACGTTCGCGGCAAGCGCGTGTTGCTGAAACCCAATCTCGTAGAGTTCGACGCCACTACCGCAATCAATACCGATCCACGCGTGATTGCGGCTGCCTACGAGGTGATGCGCACGTTGGGTGCGGCCGAGGTATGGATCGGCGAAGGCCCGGGACACCGGCGCGACACCTACGATCTCGCGGACCAGGCGCGCTATTTCGAGACGATCCCGAGCTTCGAGCGCATCTTCACGGATCTGAACCGGGATGATGTGTCCCCGGTCAAGAACTTCGCGGGCGAAGACAGGTTTTACTTTCCGAATACCGCCTTGCGCGCCGACGTGGTCGTTTCGCTTGCGAAGATGAAGACGCATCACTGGGCTGGTGCGACGCTTGCGATGAAGAACTTCTTCGGACTCGTCCCCGGATCGGTCTACGGATGGCCCAAGAACAAGCTGCACTTCATCGGCATCGACGAAGCGATCGTCGCCTTGAATCGAACTTTTCGAAAAACATTTGCCATTGTTGACGGAATTATCGGAATGGAAGGAAATGGACCCATTCAAGGTAGCCCGAAGCACGCCGGAGTACTAGTAATGGGTAGTGACTTAGTTTCCGTCGATGCGACTTGTTGCCGAATTATGGGAATCGATCCCGAGAAGGTCGGCTATCTGCGTATGGCCGCCGACCTCGGACATGTGCGCGCAAGCCGCATCCAGCAGCGCGTTGAGCGCATAGACGCAGTGCGTACGCCGTTCGTGTTGATCGAACGTTTTCAGGGTCTTCGGCTTGTCTGAGAGCAAACGGATGAACACCGAAAGTCCTGAGTTTTTGAATCGTGATACTTACTACCCTGAGTCTCCTCGTACCAAGCATGGCCCGTTTGGGCTGCACCGCTTAGACGTTTTCTAGGGATCGAATAGGGACTTATTCTGATTTAACGGGAGACAGGGGGGTGGTAACTTACAAACAGCAACGGACACAAACTAAAAATCGGTTGCAAGGGAAGAGGAGAAGCAAATGACACGGATTACGAATCTCGTATTGAAACTGAAGGTTTGGAAGGATACACGCGGTCAGGACCTCATCGAATATGCTTTGATGGCAGGGTTCGTGGCCGTCGCCGCCGGCGCCATCATGCCGGGTGTCGCCACCAGCATCAGCACCATTTTCAGCAAGATTGCCAGCACGATGTCGAACGCTAGCAGTCAGAGCTAACAACCCTCCTTGTCTGCGGGGCGGACGATGCCGGCAACCACCGCGTCGTCCGCCCCACAGCAGAGGCTTTTAGTGAGCAGTTCCCACCTGTTGTTCCTGTAGTACTGATTCCGCGAGGTTCCCACCCTCATCGAATTCCATCGGCTCGGCAACCCCCAGAATCTCAAGAATCGGATTCTTCGCAATTTCCTCGCGTAGATTTTCACTCAACTTAAGCACCGTCAGATCCTGTGAGTTCCGGATCCATCCGAAAGTGACTTGAGACAGGTCGATCTTTCCGACTGTCGGCGCGATTCGCGTCAGACACTCACGATCGGTCGGGAAATGGATCGGCGTCCGAATGCACGCCGGCGTGGATGCGGTCAGCGAGTTGATATGCGTGGGATGCCAGTCGATCTTGGCGAGCAGGCGATCGTTGACTATATCCGCCATACCCAGGCCGACTCCGTTGCCGTAAGAATTCTCGTGCAGCCCGCGGATGTAGATCCGCTCGATGCGCGGGGTGTTCGGCCACGGATTGTATTCGCCGTTTACGCTGCGATTGACAACCTTCGTATCCATGCCCGCACCGCTGATCGGCTTGCCGATCTGGTCGACGATGAGGACGTCGAGCGCCGGCACGGGGATTTTCGCCATCCAGCTCTTGGTTAGTGCGAGCAGTTCTTCTTCTTTTTGCTCCATCTCTTCCACGGGTACCGGAGTCAACTGCGCCGTGTTGTGGTTCGCGTCTTCGAGAATTGCGAGGCCGCCAAGGATTTTGCCCGATTTGAGGACCTGCCGCCCGACCGTTCGAATGACGTGCTCCAGGCCGAGCTTGTACGCGTAAGTGTGATAGCGCTGCGCGCCCGCGAACTTCCCAAGGCCGATCGCCATCATCTTGAACAAACCGCTTTCGATCTTACCGGCGAAATCGGTGTGCCACTTCACCCGCCCGATCAGCATTACCCCATCGCTTTCGTACGCGCTGCGGTCCATGAAAGCTGCGATGCCGTCCGTCGTCGAGCCCAGCGCTACGACATCGAGCGAGCTGATAACAGGGCAGCCCATCGTGGCTTCATGAATCCCGTAGTGCGCCAGCACATCGGCCTGGCCCTCGGCGGTCGCGGCGCCGTGGCTTCCCATGGCCGGGAAGATGTAAGGATGGCAGCCCTGCTCTTTCCAGAATTCGACCGCGCTGCGAACGATAGTCCCGATGTTCGCGATGCCGCGGCTGCCGGCCCCAATCGCGATGCGCGAGCCGGGCTTGACTCGGGAGGCGAAACCCGAAGCGGCAAGCTGGCTCCGGACCTCGGCGCCTACATCTTGAATCGCACGATCGGGAAAGTTCTGGCGGACGGTGAGAAGTCGAGGGAACTCCATAGCTTTAGAATACAGGCCGGGGCTGGCTTATTATTCCTCGGGCACATCGTCGCCATGACTCCCCCCGAGACTGTACGACGTTACGAAGACCGTCTCGAGTCTGAACCGCATGAACGACTGCGTCTTCGTAGGCGTGCGAGGTCCTTTGTGTGGCGGGATGTAGATGATCCCCGGATTGGCATCGGTGCTAAACACCCAGTTGAGCCCATCCACGGTCATCTTGTTGCAACCGACGTTTCGACGCAGATACCAGTTGATCTCGTCCGGATTCAGCGTGTGAAAGTTGAACCAGATCAGAGAACGGACGCTTATGTCATGGGCACTTGCAATCGAACGCCAATCGTCTCCATTCAGGACGATGTATGACGTGCCGCCGGCAGGCTTGAAACCAACTGGCACTGGATTGTCAGGCGCTTTCTCGTTGGGCATGGCTGCCCCCTTCCCGCCTTTGATTCTGTCATAGATGGACGAGACGACGGACTGTGGCATACTTGTACCCAATATGCGCCCAAGTACGGCGTGCTTCGCTGTTTCCGTTTTCCTCACATCGACGGGTTTCGCGCAAAGCCCCTCCAACGGCGAGATGGTCTTTCTGGCCAAGTGCGCCATGTGCCATACACCCAACGCGGACCACGTTCCGTCGCCGGCGGCTTTGTCACATATGTCGCGCGGGTCGATTCTGGCGTCGCTTGAATCGGGGCGGATGCGCATTCAAGGCGATGGGCTGACGTTCGCGGAACGGCAGGCCGTGGCGGCGTATCTGGTTCCTAAAGAAACGGCGACGGTCGAAGAGCCGGCCGCCAATAGATGTACAGCCGTCAAGGCGTTCACGGTTGATGACGCAGTCGCATGGAACGGCTGGGGTGTCGATGTCGCGAACACGCGGTATCAACCGCGTACTACGTTGAACTCGTCCAATGTTCCGCAACTCAAGCTCAAGTGGGCGTTCGGCATTCCGCGAGCCGACACTGCGTACGGCCAACCGGTCGTCGTGGGCGGGCGCGTATTCTTCGGATCGAGCGATGGCACCGTCTATTCGCTCGATGCGGCGACCGGATGTACCATCTGGACGTTCAAGGCCGATACGGTGGTGCGATCTGCAATAAGCATCGCGCCGAACGGTTCGAAGAAGTACGCCGCGTACTTTGGAGACACGGCGGCGAACGTGTACGGCGTCGATGCCGCTACGGGAGCGCAGCTTTGGAAGGTCCGCGTGGACGATCACGGTTTCGCGCGCATCACCGGTGCGCCGAAGCTTTATCAGGATCGACTATATGTGCCGGTTTCGTCGGTCGAAGAGGTACCCGCGGGCGATCCGAAATATGCCTGCTGCACCTTCCGCGGGAGTGTGGTTGCGCTCGACGCCAAGAGCGGCAAACAGATCTGGAAGTCTTATACGATTCCCGAGAAGCCCGATCTACGAGGCAAGAACAAGAACGGCGTGGACCGGTTCGGGCCCGCAGGCGCCGCGGTGTGGAGCTCGCCGACTATTGACGTGAAGAACCGCTCTGTCTACATCGCAACCGGCGACGCCTACGTCGATCCGGTCGCGAAGACCAGCGACGCAGTCCTCGCATTCGATCTCGACACCGGCGCAATGCGTTGGGCGCAGCAACTGACGAGCGAAGACGGCTGGAATTTCTCGTGCGGCAGGCCCGACAAGCCGAACTGCCCCGACAAGAGCGGTCCCGATTTCGATTTCGGGTCGTCGCCGATTTTGCGCGATTTGGGCGACGGGCATCGCGTTCTGCTCGCGGGACAAAAATCGGGCATGATGCACGCGCTCGATCCGGATCACGAAGGCAAGGTGCTGTGGCAGACGCGCGCCGGCAAGGGCAGTTCTCTCGGCGGCATCATGTGGGGCTCGGCGGCGGATGATTCGAACGTCTATGTCGCGGTCGCCGACGGTTTTCTCGCGCGAACCGGCGGACTGCCGGGCGGTCTGTTTGCGATCCGCAGCGGAACGGGTGATGTCGTGTGGCATGCAGAACCGAAGAAGCCGGCGTGCGCAGGTACCCCCGGATGTTCATCGGCGCAGTTGGCCGCGGTCACGGCGATTCCGGGCATCGTTTTCTCTGGCGCGATGGATGGGCACCTGCGCGCATACTCGACGAAGGACGGATCGGTTGTGTGGGACTTCGACACGCTGCACGATTTCGATACCGTGAACGGCGTCAAGGCGCACGGCGGCTCGTTTAGTGGATCGGGCCCAACGGTTTCAGGCGGCATGCTGTTCGTCGCATCCGGTTATGCTTCGCTCGGCGGCATGCCCGGCAATGTTGTTCTAGCTTTTGAAAACGCGGCGACCGGCCGCTGAGGATCATCCAACATGCTTCAATCGGCATTCAAGCGAACTCTCGTATGCGTACTCGCATTCGCGCTCGTCTATGGCGGCGGGCTGCCTGTCACAGCCCCCGGACAAGCCGGATTCTCGAAGGACCGGCTGAACCGTATCAGCGCGGTGATGCAGGATCACATTAAGAATGGGACTCTGGCAGGAGCCTCCGGTCTCATCGCGCGCAACGGTAAGGTCGCATTCCGCGAAGCGTGGGGCGACATCAAATTCGACACCATCGTGCGCATGTACTCGATGACCAAGGCGGTCACCGGGGTCGCGGCGATGATGCTGTATGAGGAAGGCCGCTTCTCCCTCAACGATCCGTTATCGAAATATCTGCCGGAGTTCTCGAAGATGACCGTTGCGCATGAAGCCTTCGACTCGATGGGCAAGAGGATCTATTACACCGTTCCCGTTGAGCACCCGATCACGATTCGCGACTGCTTCCGGCATACTACGGGGCTCGACTACGCGGGCCCGAAAGACGAGAACGGCGATCCCGCCTACAAGAAGATCGAAATGATGGGCGGCGCTCCGCAAGTGTCCTTCAATCTCGCGGAAGCCGTGAAGCGGCTGGCGAGCGTTCCGCTGAACGACGAGCCGGGAACGAAGTTTCGATACGGTTATTCCATCGACGTACTGGGGAGATTGGTGGAAGTGCTCTCAGGCAAGACACTCGACCAGTTTTTCGAGGAGCGGATTTTCAAACCGCTCGGTATGGTGGACACGGCGTTCTTTGTGCCGGAGGAGAAGTGGAATCGGCTAGCGACGCTCTACTCAACGAGAAACGGCGCCGCCGTGACCCGTTTTGTGGGGGGCCCGCAGGACAGTTACAAAAAGAAGCCGGCACTGCTGCTGGGCGGCGCGGGCCTTACTTCGACGCTCGACGACTACGCGCGCTTCTGCATGATGCTGCTCAACGACGGTGAACTGGACGGCGTGCGAATTCTGTCGCGCAAGTCGGTAGAGCTGATGCGAAGCAATCATCTGGGCGACCTCCCGCGTGCAGGCCTGCTAGGCGAAGGCTACGGTTTCGGTCTGACTTTCGCGGTTAACCTGGGGCCTGGGAAATCGGCGACGGTTGGGTCGGAGGGTGAGTATTACTGGGGCGGCGCGGCCGGTACCGCGTTTTGGATCGATCCAAAAGAACACATGATGGGCGTCTTTCTGATCCAGGTGCTTCCACCGACGAATATTCCGGCCGGCGACCAGTTCAAGCGGATGGCATATTTAGCGCTGGAGTGACAGAGTCGGTGTTTGAGTCGCCGTG
>Ga0070735_10004483_pt1 | contig 11769 bp, 7 predicted proteins | sample Coa_R1_FD_66443 | JGI IMG/M metagenome (GOLD analysis project Ga0070735, IMG submission 66443) | Surface soil microbial communities from Centralia Pennsylvania, which are recovering from an underground coalmine fire - Coalmine... | ecosystem: Environmental > Terrestrial > Soil > Unclassified ... | reverse complement strand
ACTCTATTCGTTGTCGCGCGCAGAGGAAGAGACCGAAAAAGGACGGGGTTTTCCCTGGCTCGTGCTCGGCGCAATCCTGGGATTCACGGGCGGCGCGAGCCGTCAGATCGTTTGGCTGGTGACATTGGTTGTCCTGCCTTATCTGGCGTGGGTGCGACGACGGCAGACTTGGTTTGCGATCGCTTGCGTTGCCGCGTGGGTGCTTGTCTCGGGCGGTGTGGCCGCAGTCATGGCGTGGTTTAACCATCAGCCATACGCCATATCTCAACCTTCTGTGTTCAGCGAGTTGAAGCAGGCCATCAGGTATCCAGTGCCGGAATTGGACGCGATGGCGCGCTTGTTGCTGATGCTCTTCTTGATGTGTCTTCCCGCTGCGCTTCCGCTTTTAGTACGCGCTTGGATTAATACATGGCAAGGCAGGATTACGCGCAAAATGACGGTGGCAGCCTTTCTCCTTGGTGTCGCGGCTGCAATGCTTTTGCACCCTTCCCTTGGCTCGATTCCTTGGGTTGCGAGCACGCTGAATTGGGAAGGGATCAATGGATCGGCGCCCCTACCCGGACGCCCCGTAGTACTAACGAGACCGGTTCGCGCAGTGGTCGCGATCACCGTGTACGCCGGGGCCTGCATTCTCCTGGGCGAGCTGGCGAACATTCGCAGTCTGACGCGGCGGGTTTTGCGCTCTTTGCTTAATCCTGGCAGCAGCGAGTTCACATTGGCGGCTATGTCGCTCTTCAGCCTGGTCTACTTTGGGTTAATCGTTCTTCGAAATAGAGACTTCGACGTCTTCGATCGCTATCTCTTGCCAATTCTTCCTTGGGCGGCGACCGTTCTGCTGGTATGGTCCGAGCCGGACCAACGCGTGAAACCCATGCTGCCACCCGTGATGCCGTTTGCGTGGGCTCTGCTTGGGATATTTGCGTTGTATGGAATCGCAAGCACGCAGGATTTGTGGGCTCTCGCGCGCGCTCGCGCTTCCGCGACACGGCAGCTCGAAATTGCTGGTGTTCCCCGGACGGCGATTGACGCGGGGTTTGAATACAATGCGTGGACGGAGCTGTTGATCAACGGGCGGCTGAATAGCCGGTGGGTGGTAAATCCTCCCGGAGCTTTTCGAGCGGGCTTGGGAGAGACACCGAGCGTGGTTCCACTCTACCGCCTTGAGTACAAGCCCACTCCAGAAACGATGGCCAGCCAGTTTGGCGCCGTACCATTTGTTTCCTTCCTACCGCCGTTTCACAAACAAGTCTCGATTGACCGCATCCGGGAGCGTCCACGGCCTGAATCAATGGCTGGCGCTCCAAAAGTTAGTGCGAGGGCTCGTACCCTGTCTGGTTTAAATTTTGAAAATGACAGATGAGCAGGAATGAGCGGCGACGTAACGATGAAGGCCAGTTCCAAGGGGGGCGACACTGATCTTCAAAGCTCCCCTTGCGTTCGCTAACTATGGAAGGCCACATTAAAGCATGATTACACTGGGGATAAATTATTCGCAGATGCACGACTCTTCAGCGTGTTTGGTGCGCGACGGCGAGTTGGTGTTTGCGGTGGCTGAAGAGCGGATTAGCCGTGTGAAACACGACGCGCGGTTTCCGGAGAATGCGATTCGGGCATGTTTGGAATTTGAGCGGGTTAAAGCGGAGCAGCTGGACGAAGTTTGTTTTGGTTGGCCGGCGGCTGGGGCGGGGTTTCGGCATGACTTGAAGTGCTACGCTTCGGGGAAAATGGCTGCGACGTACATGAATGGGCTGAACTCGACGCTGCATTTTATGAGCATGTGGCATCAGGAGGGTGGCGCGAAGCGGTTTACGCAGATTTTTGGAACCACGACGGCACGGATGAGGTTTGTGGATCATCATTTAGCCCATGCGTTGAGTGCGTATTCCTTTTCGGGATTTGATGATGCGGCTGTGGTGGTGATGGACGGGCGGGGAGCGTGGGAGGCGACTTCGATTTGGCATGGGCGGGATGGGCGGCTCGAACACGTTTTGACGATTCCGTTTCCGGACTCGCTCGGATATTTTTACAGTGAGTTTACGGAGTACCTCGGGTTTCAGCGGAACAGCGATGAGTGGAAGGTGATGGGGTTGGCGCCATACGGTAAGCCTGGCCTGGATTTGCGAGTGTTTATTGAAGCGGACGCTGCGCCGTACAAAGTGCATGCCCGGAAGCTTGTTGCGAACGGAACTGCGCCGTTTGCGGAAATGGTGCGGCTGTTTGGGCCGCGGCGGATTCCGGAGAGCGAGATCAACGAGCGGCATAAAGATGTCGCCTATGCCGTGCAGGATGCTTGCGAGATCGCGATGATGAGCGTCGTGAAGATGGCCATTGAAAAAACAAAGAGCAGAAATGTCTGTCTGGCCGGCGGGGTGGCACTCAATTCCAAGGCGAATGGGAAGACTGTGGCGTCAGGGGTGGTGGAAAAATTCTTTGTGCAGCCGGCGGCTTCGGATGATGGTGTCGCACTCGGTGCGGCACTTGCGCCGTATATGGACAGGGGCGGGCGCTTGCCGATGAAGGCGATGCGGCACGCGCATTTGGGGCCGGAGTTCGACGACGAGGCGATCGAGAATGCTTTGCGGACGTACAAATTGAAGTACGCCCGACTAGGGGATGTAGCTTCGGCCGCCGCCGAGTTGCTTTCAGGCGGAAAAATTCTCGGCTGGTTTCAAGGGCGCATGGAATTCGGACCGAGGGCGCTCGGGAGCCGGTCGATTTTGGCGGATCCACGGGATCCGGAGATGAACGCGAAGGTCAACAATGCAGTGAAATTTCGCGAGTGGTGGCGGCCGTTTGCGCCGTCGATAAATAAGGAAGCAGCTGGGGACTATCTAGAAAGCGCGAGCGATTCGCCATTCATGATTTTGACGGCACAGGTGCGGCCGGAAAAGCGGTCGGTGATCCCGTCGGTAACGCATGTGGATGGGAGCGCGCGGCCGCAAACGGTGGAGAAAGAGATCAACCCTCTTTATTGGCGCCTGATTGATGAATTTGGGAAGCGCACCGGCGTGCCAGTGATTATGAACACGTCGTTCAATCTGCGCGGCGAGGCGATTGTGCATACGCCAACGGATGCGATTCGCACTTTTTTCAGCTCGGGAATGGACGCGCTGGTGATCGGCAGCTTTTTTGTGGAGAAATGAAGTGAGTGCATCGCAAGGCCGGCTGGCGGAGTTTCTGCTGCGATACGCTTCGCCGCTTGCGGGGCTGCGGCGCGTACCGGTGCTGGGCCGATGCGTTAGTTGGGCGGGAGCAAGGCTTGTGCCGCGCGATTCGCTCGCGTGGGTGCAAGTGCAGAAGGGCCCTGCGCAAGGATTGTGGCTGCACTTAAATCCAAGAACCGGAAAACCATACTTTGAAGGCGACGGCGAGGCGGAAGTGCAGGTGGCCTTGCAGCAACATCTGCGCCCAGGTATGACTTTTTACGATATCGGAGCGAACATCGGATTCTTTTCGTTGCTCGCGGCGCGGCTGGTAGGGAAAGAGGGACGCGTCGTGGCGTTCGAAGCCGATCCAGAAATTGCGGCGCGTTTGCGCGAGCACGTGGCGCGGAATGAGTTTGGATGGATCGCGGTGGAGGAAAAGGCTGTGTGGTCGGAGTCGCGCACGGTGTTTTTCGCGCAGACTGATCCCGCGACCTCGCCCGATCGCGGGCTGGGGCACGTAGTCTCCTCTGGTACGGCAGAGACTATCCCGGTGAGTGCCGAGTCGCTTGATGATTACACTCGAACGCAGCCGGCGCCGGATTTTCTTAAGTGCGACGTGGAAGGCGCGGAAGTCGAAGTGTTCCGCGGAGCTCAGCAGTTGTTAAAGAAAAAACGTCCGGGCATCATCTGCGAAATGCATAGCGAAGAAAACCAGAGGGTTCTTCTTGAAGAGTTTTCGCGGTGCGGCTACATCTGCAAGCCGTGTGGCACGAACCACGTTTTAGCCCTTCCCCAATGATGGTTTCATCGAGACAAAGCATCGATTAGACTTTCCTTTTTTTTTTCCGCGAGCACGGCCAAGGGATTTAGCGAAGAACTGTAGCCCGCGAGAGTCGCTGCCGCGAGGAAGGCAAATACTTCCGCGGGAAGCCACTTATCTCCAGTCCAGCGGCTCATAAACAGGATGGGCGCGCTTATGCCACCCAAGATAATTTGCGTGCCGAAGGAGACGAGGACGGCCATACCGGATTGGCGCTGTCCCCGCATCTGGCCGAAATTGAGTTTGCGCGGAAAGGTCAGCGACGACCAATTGGCGATGGCTAGTTGCCCACTAACGTTGAATATGATCGCAACCAGCGTGGCCGCCAAAACGGGAAGCGAGGGAAGTCCTACCAAGTAGGAAAAAGCGGCCATCGAAAGTGTCAATTCAAAAGCAAGCATCGCGACCTGCAGGAGATTCTTTCCCAGAAATATTTGGCGGAAGCTTACCGGCGAGGTGAAGAACGTCTGGATGCCTTTGCCGTCGTACGCAAAGCTGTTATAGGCCGGCGCCATCAGAATGAGGAGGAGATAAGCCATCATGCCGGGGAAAAAGAACTCGGTCGAAACTGGATGCCTCGTCGCGGTTGGGTGCCTGCCTGCGAATTGGGTGGTGAAGAGCAGAACAAACACGGGAGGCATGATCAGCAGAAAAAAAGCGAAACTGTTGCGCGTGAGGTAGCGGAACTCCTTCCGGAGGACAGCGGCGACTTGGGGCGCGAGCAGGCGGAGCGCGTCGGTCTGTTCAGCAGTCCGGGAAGCAGGACGAACGACGACGCGTGCTGGGGCCGCTGTTTCGCTTAACTCTTCGCCACGGTATTGTGTGGCGAACCTCATCCAAAGAAACACGCTGAAGAGCAGCGCATAGGCAGAAATGCCGGCCACGCCCAGAAGCGTGCCCGTGAAATGATTTTGGGCGGCACCTGCGATGGCTTGGCCCGCAAGCGACGGCGGGAAAACGGACAAATAAGGAAGAACTTGTTTGACCCAGGGCTGCGCGGAATGGCCGTAACGCTGTAGCAGCGGATTGAGGAATTGAACCGAAACGGCGAAGAGAATGAAGACCGCGAAGAATATTTCCCGAGAGCGGCGGCGAGCGAGGACACGTTCGAGCCAGGAACCGATTAGGCGCTCCAGGGTGATGTTCATGAGCAGGAAGAGCGCCGAAATAACCAACATGGCCGGGAGAACAGCCGGATTTGCCACTCCTGCGCCCATGATCATGGCGATCAGCCAGAAAATAGAGGCGATTGCCACAAAGTCCGCGAGTCCATACGCCAGGCCGATGACATAAAACGCCTGGAGGCTTAATGGAAAGCGCAACAAATTACGAAATTCAAAACCCGCGCCGAAGCCCGCCGTGAAAATGGGAAAGAGCTGCCAAAAAAGAAAAATTCCCCAAAAGAGCAAAGTAATCCACGCTTCGTGGCCGCCCGACAAAAAAGAATAAGCACCGAAATAGAAAGCGAAGCACAACCCAAAAACGAATAGCGCGGCGAAAAAACCGGCGCAAATCATTCCAATCAAATCCCATTGATTGTGTTTCTTGCGGAGGTTGTTAGCCAGAACCCGCCAGCGGAGACCAGCGACGAGCAGGACTTGCTGCCAAACACCAGGAAGATGGGCTACGTCAGCCACGAGAGTTCCTCGAGTTGGGGCTGCTGGGAGCCCCCCTGGCCGACGATAGAGAGGAAAATCTGCTCGAGCGTCGTCTTGCTTCCTTGCTCACCTGCGATACCCGCACGCAACTCCTCGAGAGAGCCCTGCGCGACGAGGCGGCCTTTGTGAATGATGGCCACGTGGCTGCAGAGACGCTCGACAATTTCCAAGACATGCGAGGTAAGAAAGATAGTGACACCGCGCTCGGTCATTCGTCCCAGAAGGGCTTTAAGCGCGCCAGCGGCAAGAGCATCAACGCCTTCGAACGGCTCGTCGAGGAAAAGAATCCGCGGCCCGTGAATCACCGCGGCGGCCAACGCGAGCTTTTTCTGCATGCCGTGTGAATAGTCCGCGATCAAGGTCTTTGGGCGGTCCGAGAGCTGCATAAAATCGAGCAGTTCTTCGGAGCGGCGCTGCGTCGTGGGACGGTCGAGCCCGTACATGCGTCCGACGAACTGAAGATACTCCGCGCCCGTTAGCCGTTCGAAGAGACCCATGCCTTCGGGAACGACGCCGATTTGGCGTTTGACTTCGACGGGATGCGCGGCAAAATCCAATCCGAGAAGCTCCGCGCGGCCGGAACTTGGAGCCAGCAGTCCCGTAAGCATTTTGATCGTCGTGGATTTGCCCGCGCCGTTGGGACCGAGAAAACCGAAGAATTGGCCGGCGGCGACTGTGAGGTCAACACCGTCAACCGCAGTCAAATTGCCGAAGCGCCGCGTAAGGTTCTGCGTCACGATGGCTGCGTCCGTCATCGCGTCTCCCGGTTGTTGGACATAGTGCGAAACAAGACTCTAGCACGAGTCCGACGGGCATCGAGAAAACCGAGCGTGCATGTCCGCGAAACCGGGATTGCGAAGGTCACGACGACTTCTGCGGACTTGGTGCGGCGGCAGAGAGCTGCAGTTCTTTTGTGGGCAGAGCGGCGAGTACAGCCGGCAGCTCCACGCGGAACGCGGCGCCACCTTCTTGCCGGTTATAGCAAAGAATCCTGCCGCCGTGTTCCTGCACAATACCGAAACAAATACTGAGACCCAGGCCGGTGCCTTTGCCGACGGGCTTGGTCGTATAGAAGGGGTCGAAAACGCGGTGAGGTTCCTTAATGCCCGGCCCGGTATCCAGGAAAAGCACGACCACATAGGCGCGGTCGCGGATGGTCTTGATGGTCAGAACCCCGCCTTGCGCGGCGTCCATCGCGTCGACGGCATTGCTGATCATATTAAAGAAGACTTGCATCAACTGGTTTCCATCTCCCCGCACGCCGGGGAGAACGGATTCGAGCTGGAGCTCGATGCGCACGGTCCCGGTCCGTAGATCGAGCGTGCGAAGCTGCACGGCGTTGGTGACGACGGTGTTGATATCCAAAAGCGTGCGTTCCGCGGGGACCTGCCTGGCAAAACTGAGAAGGTTCCCCACAAGGGTTTTGGTGCGGCGAGCCTGCTCGCGAATCTTTGACGCAGTAAGGCGGGCTTTTTCTGGAAGCGCAGGGTCGTCGGCCAAAAGATCAGAGAAGCCCAGAATGGCCGTCAGGGGATTATTGATCTCGTGCGCGGCGCCGGCGGCCAATTGACCCAGCGAAACCAGTTTTTCGGATTGCACGATTTGCGCCTGCAGCCTCTGGAGATTTTCGATGGACCGTTCGGACTGAGAAAGCAGACGGGATCGGTCTGCGTCGGCCAGATAGGTTCTCAGGAAAACGAGAAGCGCCAATGGAATGGAGGCGAGCAGGACTGTCAACAGCCGGAAATCGCGCACCGCTGAGTTTTCATGAGCGTAGCGCAGCGTGTAAATAGCAAACAATGGCAAAGACATCACAGCCGCCATGGCTAAGCGAGCTGGCACGACGCTCTCTCCGCGCGAGTTATCCGCGTCGCTATCGAATTCGATTTCAGATGGAGCGTCGAGAGCAGCGCGTTCTCGGTAAGCGACAACGCCAGCGAGAGCGAACCAAAGAAAAGAGGAAACCAGGGGAAGATCGTACAAGCTGCCTGTGTAATAGCGGTTGAACTCGAGAGCGATGTTGATGGTCAGCGAGGAGAGCATGTACATGGTGGAGGCCCCGAAAAGGTTGGCATAAACAAGTCGCCATGCACCCGAAGAGCGGAACCAGAGGTAGCCGAAACCGCCGACGATGATCAAGTTTTCGACATTGTGAAGCAGCACGTAGTTGTAGTTGTATTCAGCTAGCGACGGGACCGCGTACATCCAAGGAAGCACGATAAAGATGTAAAGAAAAATCCACCAAGTCAATAGCAGCACAAAGTCCAAATAACCGAATCGAAGACGAAGTTCGCCGCGCTTGACGTGCGGGCGCAAGGTCAGCGCGGCCATCATGGGAATGCCGCGCAGGAAGAACACAATGTCTATGGGATCCGTGTCCGGCATCCTCTTGTGCAGGTAGAGCTCGTAGTACGTCCAGTCAAATTGCCCGATCATCCAGAGCGTGCAACCCATGGCGAGCAGCATCCAGAAAAGATTCCGGCGCCAATGGGGAGTGCCGGCATTCAGCAGGAGACCTGCGTTGGCGAGCAACGGGACGATGCACTGCGACAAGTCGCCGAAGGTTGTAAGAGCGGGATTTCCTCGATGGAAAACTAGAGAAACGCCCGCGTAGACGGCGAGGAAGGAAAGCCAGATACCCGCCATGCGGATAATTGTCTTGGAAGAAGACATTAGATCAGGTCAGTCTATTTTAGAAGGGAGCGGCTGGGACAGCAGCGTCGCATTCGCGGCGGAATACCTAAGCGTCAACGAACTAGATGCCGTCTTCAACGTGTTTTTCGGCCGGATTATAATATCTGAGCGGCCTGACACATGGGTGACACTTTGTACCGGACACATAGGTGACACTTCCCCTTTAGGGGAGGGAGTGATGCCTTGGAAGGAGTGTTCGGTTATGGACGAACGTGTTCGTTTTGTGGGGCGCTTGCTCGACGGTGAGAAAATGGTAGCGCTCTGTCGCGAGTTCGCCATCTCGCGCAAAACCGGTTACAAAATCTTTGATCGCTACAAGGAATATGGTCTGGAAGCGCTGACCGACCGTTCCCGCCGGCCCTGGCATTACGCCAACCAACTGCCTCAGCAGGTGGAGGCCGCCATTCTGAATCTCAAACGGGAAAAACCCTACTGGGGCGCGCGCAAGATCCGCGAACGCCTGCTCCGTCGCTTTTCCTGTGAGGTGAAGGTTCCGGCCCGCAGCACCATCCACGCCGTGCTCGATCGCCATGGCCTGGTCCAACGCCGAGGGCGCCGACGCCATCATGCTCAAGGCACGCCCTTGTCTCTGGGGCAAAAGCCCAACGAGCTGTGGTGCACCGACTACAAAGGCGAGTTCCTGTGGGGCAACAAAAAATACTGCTACCCGCTGACGGTCACCGATCACGCTTCGCGCTATCTGCTCCTCTGTGAAGCCCTTGAATCTACCTGTGAGGCTCTTGCTTTTACGGCCTTTGCGCGCTTATTTAAAGAACGCGGCCTGCCCACTGCCATCCGCTCGGACAACGGCGTGCCCTTCGCCTCGCCCAACTCTTTGTTCAACCTCTCCAAGCTCTCCGTCTGGTGGTTGCGTCTGGGCATCACTATCGAACGCATCCAGCCCGGTCATCCGCAGCAGAATGGCCGGCATGAACGCATGCACCTCACGCTCAAAACGCAAACCACGCGCCCCGCGGGCCTGAACAGTCTGCAGCAGCAGAGCAAATTCGATGATTTTCTCGAAGAGTTCAACAACGAACGGCCTCATGAGGCTTTGGACATGAAGTGCCCCGCGGAAGTCTGCACCCCCGCCATCCGCCGCTATCGCGGCCTGTCAGAACTTGCTTATCCCTTTCACGACCGCGTCATTCACGTCACCAACTGCGGACGCGTCTGTCTGCACCGCAAAAAAATTAATCTCAGCACGGTCTTTGCCGGACAAGCTCTGGGGATCAAAGAAGTCGACGAAGGTATTTGGCTGGTCAGTTTTATGGAGTACGATCTCGGCTACTTCGATCTGGAGGAAAAAACTCTGCAGCCTCTTAACAACCCTTTTGGCCCAAAAGTGTAACCTATGTCTCCGGTACGAACTGTCACCTATGTCTCCGGGCCGGACCCCAGGCTTTATGGAGCGGGCGATGGGAATCGAACCCACGTCCAGCCTTCCGCAAGTGTTTGATTCTACTCACCGTTCATCCTCAATTTGGGCGCAACTGAGCGCATTTCGCATCCGGTCTGAGCCTCTCGCCAACGCGGTCAACGGCCTCGCGCTGCGCGTCGCCGATCACGTGAGCGTACGCTTCGAGCGTGGTTCGCGCGTCCGCGTGGCGCATTTGTTGCTGAGCCACTTTCGGATTTGCGCCCACATCCATGAGCAAACTCGCGTGACAGTGACGGAATGCGTGCATGCCGGCGCGAGCGATTTTCAGTTTGTCGAGGACCGGCCAGAGGCCATACTCGACGACTTTGTTCGCTGCGAACGGCCGCCCGTTGCGATTGAGGAACAGAAAGCCTCCGGAGTTCTCTTGCCACGACGCTAGATATTCTTTTAGCACCGTAGCGAGTGCTTCGGACATCACAACCGGCGCACGGCTTGCCCTACTCTTCACCGCTTGGATCTTTCCGTACCACGCTGAGCGACTGACCAGGATGATTCGTCGCTCGAAGTCGAGGTCCGCTTTTTGCAAACCCATGACTTCGCCGGCGCGCAATCCAGTCATCGCCGCGATCGCGAACATCGTGCGGTACGGCTCGGCCGCGAGCATGATGATCTTGCGCGCTTCCTCGCCGTTGAAGAACCTGGTCGTCTTCCGGATTTGATCCGCCGGCAGAGCCAGGTCTCGCATGGCGATCGGGTGACAGCAGTAGTTCCACTTTTTTGCCGAGTTCAGCATCGAGCTCACCGTACAAAGAACATTGAGCACAGTTTTTCGCGACACACTCTTCGAGAGCCGCGTCACGAAATTTTGCTGAGCCTGGCAGGTGAAGTCATCGAGGCGAACGTGTCCCAGCCACGGACGGATGTACGTCCGCAAATGCGACTGAGCCGCTTTCACGCTCGAAGGTTTTTGCAGGGCGAGGATCTGCGTCTCCCATAAATCCGCCAATTCCTCGAGCTTGGCGAACTTCGCCGGCCGATAGTCGAGAGAATTCACTTTGTCGAGGAACGGCTGCAACCTGCGCTGCGCGTTTTTCTTCGTCTTCAGCTCAGCGATCGAGCCGAGCACGACAGAACGCTCCACGCGAATTGTTTGTTCGCCCTCGATCACATCCTCCCTCCAGCGGCCTACGTATTTCTTTCCACGAATGAAAATCCTTCCATTCTGAAAACGTCTCCGCGCCATCGAGCCACCAACTTTGCTCGCTGACTCGGACTGCCCGGGCGCGACGGTAGCAATGCCGGACGAAATTAGCAACGGTGCGACGATTGCCGGCTCGTCATACTCGGGGACCAGGACGAATTTTGATGCGCTCGCCATCAGGCCGCCGCGCTCCTGGTCACGCAAAATTGCGGAACGCTCATCTGATTGCGCGTGAATCTTTCGCCGAGGTATTTTTTCAGGGAGGTGTCGATGCTCTCGTCGAACGCTTCAAGTTCCATGACCATACTTTCGAGATCCGGAATGTCATCCGTGTTCTCGGCCAGCTCTGCGATTTGTTCCCACTCTGTCGCTAGTGGTGGGCAATACGGGCGCACGCCCGAAGCTGCATCCCTCAGTTGCCCGGCCATCTGAACGCGATATGCGCGGAGAGTTTCAAAGCCTGGCGAATTGGTTCCCATCGGAAGGACCGTTTGTGCCTCGTCTTCGAGCCGATGCTTCGCCTGGTAAAAAGCAGGCGGCACCTTCCGATTGCAGTCCTGGATCACGTCCTCCATAACATCGATCTTGTTGCTGTTAGGAATTTCGGCGGATCGACGGACAATCGCAGCCTGGAACGCGGGGTGTCCGAATGGTTTGTCGAAGCCGAATGCTTCGAAGGCCGCGGCGACCGCGCTCTCGATCGCGGAGGTGGCAGAGGTGGCGCCGCTGCTCTCTGTATCTTGGCAACCACCGCTGCTATGGCGAGAGGTTCCGTTTCCGGTTAAGGATTGGATTAAGAATGATTCAGGTGCAGGGGCTGCAGGGTTCTTTGTCGCCTGCTGCACCTTTTCGCCGTCGCCGGCTGCAGG
>Ga0070735_10004482_pt1 | contig 11771 bp, 7 predicted proteins | sample Coa_R1_FD_66443 | JGI IMG/M metagenome (GOLD analysis project Ga0070735, IMG submission 66443) | Surface soil microbial communities from Centralia Pennsylvania, which are recovering from an underground coalmine fire - Coalmine... | ecosystem: Environmental > Terrestrial > Soil > Unclassified ... | reverse complement strand
CGGAAAAAGAAAAGGTGCTCAGCTCATGATGCGGCTGCCACTTTTCGAGTTTCGCGCCCCGCGAACGGTCGAGGAAGCGGCGCGCATTCTGGACGGCGAGGGGACCGGCGTGATGGCGCTCGCGGGGGGCACGGACCTGCTTCCCAACATGAAGCGGCGGCAGCAAGTTCCGCAGATGCTGATGAGTTTGCGTTACATCGAGGAGTTGACACGCGTTCGCTTGGACACTTCGGCGTCGCGGCTTGGGGCTTGCGTGACGCTTGCCGATATTGCGGCGGATCCGCGTTTTCGAAATGGATTCACGGCGCTGGCGCAGGCGGCTTCGCTGGTGGCGACGCCGCAGATTCGGAACATGGCGACACTCGGCGGCAACCTTTGTCTCGATACGCGCTGCAACTACTACGATCAGAATTATGAGTGGAGAAAGGCGATTGACTTTTGTTTGAAAAAGGATGGCGATACGTGCTGGGTGGCGCCGGGAAGTCCGAAGTGTATGGCCGTGTCCTCGACGGACACAGCACCGGCCTTGATCGCTCTTGGGGCGCGAGTTCGGCTGGTCTCACGATCGGGAGAGCGCGAAGTTTTGCTTGCGGACCTTTACAACAATGATGGTCTGGACTACATCCGGCGCAAGCCTAACGAAATTCTGGCGGAAGTTTTGTTGGATTCGAAGCACGGATGGAAGAGTACATACTGGAAGCTGAGGCGGCGCGGATCGTTCGACTTTCCGGTGTTGTCGGTTGCGGCCGCCGCGCGTATTTCGAATAGCGGCGTCGTTGAAGACACCCGCATTGTGATTGGGTCTGCGGCGTCCCGTCCCCTGGTTGCGCAAGAAGCAGCAAAGTCGCTGGTCGGGCGTCCGTTGAATGCGAACTCGATTGCAGAGGTGGCTTCTCTAGCGGCTCGCATCGCCAAGCCACTCGACAACACGGACTTCGATATGAGCTGGCGCAAAAGAGTGACTGGCGAGTTTGTGAGTTGCGCCTTGAAAGAATTGCGTGGCGATGACGTGCGTAGCGAGCGCGAAACGTTCATGCGCACGCGTTGGCTGTGATCGTTAGAAGTGCTACTTCAGTTCGTGCAAATAAGCGAGCCGAACAGGCTCGGTTGGAATTGGTTTGAACGGGTTTCCCAGCAAAACATCTTGCTCTTCCTCGACGCTGGTGGCCCAGGCTGAATAACTGATTTTCAATGAAGCCATGGTGCCCTGCAGCATCCGCACGGTTTGCACGACCGTGATGACATCCTGAATGGCGGCAAAAGCCCCAGCGCCGCCCATGGCCATGCTCATGCCGGCATTCGCCATGTCCATTCCAAGTTTAAATTTCTCATAGCCGGTAAGTCCCTCCGCGCCCAACTTGGTGTCTTCGAGTCCTGGGTATCTCACGAACAGGCGAGCGTAGTCGTTCGAAAATCTGCGCGCAAAGGGTCCTCCTTCTTTGGGCGGGTAGAACGCGATGGCCAGAGGCGAGACAGAGTAGGTGTCGTGTTCGAGCCTGAAAAGGATCTGGCCATCTTTGGTTTCGACTTTTTTGATTTCGGAAAGCCGGAACGCAAAATCCTCGAAATTGAGGGCTCGAGAAGCTTGCGCTTCGATGACGAGGTCCCCGAGGCCGTCTTGGCCTGCCTGGCGAGAGGGCGGCTTAGCCACACCTCGTTTGTCATAGAAAGCGAGAAAAATAAAGCGGATGTGATCGCGGCTCAGTTCGCATTTAGCAGGACGATCGAGGTCATGTCCGCGAATTTCGGCGTAAAAGGAAACCGGAAGGTGCTGGCTCGAGACGGCGTCATACGCACGAATGGCGCTCCGACCATCCAGCGATTGCAAATAGACGAGAGCCATCAACTCGTTCGCTTCTGCCCCAAGCGGAAAAAGAGCCAGAGCTGCTTGCAAGTGCTGGGCGGCCGAAGCGATTTGCTGCTGAGCATAGGGAAGCGGGACGGTAAAACCCCCGAGCTTTTTCGCGGCGTTGCCCTTTTTTACCTGGGCTCGATGAGGGCGCAGAGCGGAACGATTTTCGAGGCCGTTAGACGTCAGATTCATCGACCGATTCAGAAGATCGGCGATGGTATCTTCAGCTTCCGACACCTCCTCGTCATATTTCTTTCGCTTCTCATCCAGAATCCCGAGATGAAAATCGGCACGCTTCTGCGCTTCCGCGTCCATCTCGAGTTCGCGCCACCGCGTGAGCTGCTTACGAGCATCGGCCACATTTCCCATAGCCTCCTGAAGCAGGCCCAGCTTCCAATGCGTTAGGGGAAACTCCGGTAGCAACTCCGCAGCTTTCGAATAGGCGAGGAGTGCGCCGTCGTATTGATGTTCCTCGATGGAGCGTTCGGCGGCTGCGTACAGCGCGCGGACCTGAACACCCGATTGCGTTGGCAGGGCTTTGAGCGCATCAAGCTCGGCGACACGTTGACTAACCCTGGCGGCATCCAGCGCGGTGGGAGCGAGTTCCAGATAGCGCCGCAGAAAGCGTATGGCTTCCTCGGGACGATTGTTATCCTCGGCGCAATTTGCGAGATCAAAGACGGCGGCGGGGCTGTTGGCGAGGGTCTCTTTCATGCTCTGGAGGGCCGTGCAAGCACTCGAGAAACGGCTTGTCTTGCCGCCGCCGCGGGCAGGGTCAGTGGCAGTAAATTTCATCACTTCGCCGCGCACGGGCGCGGTGGAATCGAGAGCATCGCCTTCGACCAGGACCTCTTCATCCCCGAGCTCATCTTCGGCTGAAGAGCCATTTCCGAGTGTTTCAGCAAGATGGTCGAAAAGTTCGAGCTGTTTTTTCGTGGAGTCGTTATTCGGTGTAGTCGTCTCCGCAGTGGTGAAATGCGTGCGCGTCTGTTTGAGCCTCGCGCGAATTTTCGGGCCTCCCGCACCAGCGATGGCTTGGTCCAGATACTCCGCGGCTTTCTGCCGGTCGCCGAGGTGGTTGTAGCAAAGTGCCAAGTCATACGCCACGAGCGGCTGGGCGGTTTGCAGGTTCCAGGCTTGTTCGAGGACTTGCGCCGCTTCCTTGTATTTTCCAGCATCGAACGATTTCTGAGCGGAAACAATCGCAGCTTTGACGTCATTCCTGAGTTTGTCATCCAACCGTGAAATCGCCTGGCTGGCTTCCTTCTCCTCGATGTAGCACAAGGACTCCGCGTATTTGAGCCTTGCCTCTACCAATTTGCCCGACTTCTCGAGCGACTTGGCCTCCGCATTCAGAGCTTTCGCGGCGGATTCCAGGTCCTTTTTCTGGCTTTTTTGTAAGTCGCTGGCGGCGGGCCGCATGGGAAGGATGAAAAGAGCCACGAATAGCAGCGGTATTCGTCGAGCCACGCGCGAACAAAACAAATTCATGGTAGGTCCTCTGTGCTCGAAGGATCGCGTTCCGCTTGCATGTGGCCACGCTGGCTAACTCGGGCAAACATCTCCGACGTAAGCTCACACGAAGCGTTCTTACCTACTATTTCGTAAAGGAGAAGGAAATTGGCTCAGCGTCAATGAGCGAAACTAAAAGCCCATCTGAGGCTAAATCTCAGAATTCGACGTGCAACCTGAGGGTTGGCACGACTACAGGCCCGCGGTCGCGGTTGTAACCTGGATTGTTGATGTGCTGCACGCCTGGGGCGACATAGATTCCGCGCCAGACATGTGCCGTGTAATAGGACTCGACGATGTTTTCCCGGCCGTAGTTCAACTTTCCATCCCCAAGCAGGAAACCGAGCCCGCCGTCCGCCAGATAGATTTGGTGATCTTTCTTGATCCCGTTCGATACGAAGGCCACCCCGGCACGGTCTTGCTTGCGATGCCATTGCGCGCCATTCACGTTGACGCCCTCGACGAAGGTCGAATCAACCTCGGTATACGCGAATGACTCAGTTTTTCCGTCGTCCCATCCCCAACGAGCAAATGCCGTGACGTTCCGAGTGAGGTTCTGTTCCAGGTTGACGCCAAAGCCGTATTTGCTGGTGATGTGCCAGGGATGGTTCGTGATTTCAGGGGCCGGGACCAAGCCATCTTGGAATTGAGCAATGGCATCGCGGTAGATCCCCATGTTGGCGTGGTTGACGTACGCCAACAGCCGTACAACGCCGCCTTTTTTTGGCACCACGCCGTGACGCAGTTCGAACTCCCAATTCTCCGCGTGAGCCTGCCACGGCTTCCACACCAGATCAATGCCGTTGGCGACTTTCGGCATGAGTGCTTCGGCGAAGCGAAGACCCCAATCGTTATCCTCGTAGTCCGCGACAAAGCCCACGGTATAGCCACGGGTATCGGCCGCGTAGTCCCACGCGCCGTTGTTGTCCACGGTCCAATTGTTGAATTGGAAATGTGTGTCCGACCCGACCGAATTCTGATCGAAGAAATCCGGCATACTAAACTTGCCGAAGCGAACTTCCAAGCGGCGGCGCGGCAATTCGTCGAACAGTGATAGAAAATTCCGCTGGTTCTCGATCTTTTCCTTGCTCAAAGCAAACACTTTGTGGATCATGCCGCGCCCGAGGTACGGTGTTTTGCTCAACAATGGATTGCGTACGATGTCCAGATCGGTATTCCCGGCCAGGCCAAGGCCGGTGCTGAGCGCTGCGCCGCCGGCTTCTTCGATGTCTACCAGAACCTCCGTGGAATCATTCAGGCGCACGCCGGTGTAGAGCGTCATGACGCGAGACGTGGCTTTTTCATAGTGCGGGCTGAGGCTGTTCGGCCCGCTATAGGCGGCGCGAAAGTCGGGGTGAGTTTGAAAGATGAAGTTGGCCTGCCCGGAAAGCCAGAAGCGGGTGTCCTTGAAATGCGGGAACAACGCTTCGGGATCGGCCGGCGTATTGGCTGAGTCGTCCGTTTGCGCAGGAGCCGGAGTTTGTGCCTGCGCCTGGACCGGTGGCGGATCTTGCGCGCGAAGGTTTGCCGGCACTATCGGGATGGCCAAGAGCATCACGCAGATTCGCAGGGCAAATTGGAAGGTAATGCGCCTCATTTCTTTGTGTGTTCCAAACTTTCTTCTATGGTGGCCGTCGCGATGGTGCAGCGTAAGCGACCACCTGTGAACGGAAGATGAACGACGCCAGCTGTTCGCGGCGCTCATCTACTAGAACCGCTAGTTAACCATGTTAAATTATTTTTGTACACCATATTTAACGTAGGAGAGTTAACCTTTTTTTGCTGTCTCGCGCCGCCGCAGACCCTCGGACAAAGCACTACGCCGCCGAGTTTTTGCCTGCCTGCCGCGTTTCTCCGTTATGCTTAGGGTCATTGTTTAACGGCAGAAACCTTGATACCATACCCCACTAGGGTACACAAGCAAAATGTCGCATAGTTCGCGCGAAAAACTCGACCTTGTCACTCGCACCAAGAAAGTCATCGGCCAGCTCGAAAGTGTGCTCCGCGGACTTAACGAAGATGAGCAATGCGCGGAAGTTCTGCAGCGCCTGGCCGCAGCACGAGGGGCCATCAACAGCCTTATGGGCGAACTGATGGAAGACCACATTCGAAACCACATGCCCCGCAACTCGAAATCTTCCGAAGAGGCCGCCGACGACGTCATACATATCGTGCGGACGTATCTGAAGTGAATTTCGACAAAACGCAAAAGGCATTCGCGTTTGTAGCGGTTTTTCTGTATCTTCCGTGCACCCAAGTCTTCGCAAAAGGAATCCAAGACCGGGAGGAGTTCGCGCGGTGACACGACCAGTTCTTCGAATGCTTGCTGTCGGCTTGGCCGTTACAGCCTCGCTCTGCGGTGCAATATCTAAAGCCCAGTCCGGCCCTGAACAAGGGGGGCATGAGCTGCAATTATGGACCGGCGGCGGCCACGGACTGAATGGGAGTGCGTCCGACAGCGGCGTGTGGAATGTCGGCGCACGGTACGGCTGGATTTTGACCGCGCCGCACGGCCCTGGCTTTTTGCGCGGTCAGTTCGAATACGCCGTGGATGTGGTGCCCGTGTTCATGGTGGTTCAGCGCACCGGCACCGCGTACGGCTTCGGGTTGAATCCCTTCGCGCTGAAATGGAATTTCACCAAGCCTCGCAAGGTTGTTCCCTACTTTGAGCTCGGAGGCGGCACGCTTTTCACGAATGTCGATGTGCCGCCCGGCACGTCGCGAGTGAATTTCACGTCGAGCGGCGCGCTGGGTCTGCACTTTCTACGAAGCAAATACAATTGGAGCGCGGAGCTTCGCTTTATGCACATCTCGAATGCCTCACTGGCGAACTTGAATCCGGGCATCAACACGCTGCAGGTACGGCTGGGTTTTGGGCGCTTCACTCACACGAACTAGCTTGCGCGCTCGCGACGCGATATGGTGACTTGCTCCTGCCTATCGCGAAGCGCCACGATTCGCTGATCAATCCTTACGGGAATAAATCAGAACTAAGGCAGGTATAAGCTCGAGGGGTAGGCGATGAACAGACAAATAACGAAAATCGCGGTTGGAGTGCTGTTATTGGTGGTATTGGGCTTGGGAATCCGCGGGCTGCACGCGGATAGCAAGGCGCCTGCCGTCGGGAGCGCGGCACCGGACTTTACACTGAATTCGCAAGACTCGAAGCCGGTCAGCTTGCACGATTTCAAGGGCAAATGGGTAGTGCTCTATTTCTACCCGAAGGACTTTACGAGCGGATGCACAGTGGAAGCGCACAACTTCCAGCGCGACTTAGCGCAATATGAGCAAAAGCACGCGGTGATCGTTGGCGTCAGCGCCCAGGACGAGGATTCGCACCAGAAGTTCTGTACAAAGGAAGGTCTGAGCTTCAAGTTGCTCGCGGACACCAAGAACGAAGTATCCACGCTGTATGACTCGGTGATGAATTTCGGCGTCGCCAAGCTCTCCTCGCGCCACACGTTCCTGATCGATCCAGACGGAGTGGTGCGCAAAGTCTATCTCGATGTGAAGCCTCAGCAACACAGCGAGGAAGTGCTGGCGGCGTTGACAGAGCTGCAGGGCGGCGCGTCCAAGTAAATTCGAGTGCAGCAGGTGTGATTCGGGATGGTGCGACCGCGATATCCACGTGCGTAGGTCAGGGTGCACCTGTCTCTTACGAAGGAAGAAATTATCACAGACGCACCCGCGAGTGATGCGTCGAACCCGAAACCAAACACCGCGACGACGTGACTGACAGATTTTCAAGGGCTGCGTGCTACAATCGCGTCGCGGCACGCCATGCCCGACACAGCTTCCATTTCTCTTGGTGGAGCAGTCCTCGAAGTCGTCTCTCCTGACGGCGCTCGACGGTACGTGCGCGTCACGCAGACACCTTTTCTGATCGGGCGCGGCGCGGAGACCGGTAATCACCTGCAACTCTCCGACCGCCGAATCTCGCGCAATTGCGCTGCGTTGGTTCTCGAAGCAGGTCGTTTGTATATCGAGGATCGCGGCCAACGTCGCGGCCTTTTCGTCAACGGCGAAAAAGTCGAAAGCCGCCCGCTTAGTGACGGAGACTCGATCACCTTTGGTCTCGAAGACTCTTACGAAGTCGTGTTCCGTTCGGGTACTTCGGGCGGCGAAGAGTCTTTACCGCATCTACTCACTCGCATCGAGCACATCACCAGTTCGGAGCCAGTCGGTGGGGGCCTGCGTAAACTGAACCTGCTGCTCGAAGCCACTACCCTGCTTCACTCGCAGGTTCCTCTGGACGAAGCCTTGGCGTTGATGATCGATCACGCCGTGTCTGTGACCGACGCGGATCGCGGAATGCTCCTGGAGGCCGATTCCAACGGCGTTCTGAAAGTTCGTCTCGCTCGGCGAACGGGCGGGTTGCGGCTTCCTCCAGAGAGCCTGACTCCCAGCCAAACCGCGATTCAGCTGGCGCTTCGTCAGCATTCTCCGGTAGTCACGGAAGATATTGAGCGCGCTGACATGGATTTGCAATCGGCGCAGAGCATTATCGCGCAGCGGCTGCGCGCCGTCGTGGTTGTACCTCTGTATGCGGTGCATCGCACGAGTTCCGCCGATTCCAGCGGCACGCCTGCCTTTGGGCATTCGCTCGGCGTCCTCTATCTGGATTCGCGCCGGCCGGCGGCTTTCTCGAAGCTAGACCGGCAGATCCTCGACGCGCTCGCCGCCGACGCCGCCAGCACTCTGGACAACGCTCGGCTTGTGATTCGCGAACGCGAACGGCAGCGCATGGAGCAGGAAATCGATATTGCCCGCGGGATTCAACAGGCGCTTCTGCCCCGCGACTTCCGTGACTATCCGCATCTGGCTGTGGCTGGGTGCAATTTCCCCTGCCTATCCGTCGGAGGCGATTATTTCGACGTTTTTCCGCTGGACAGCAAGCGCACCGCTTTTCTGATCGCAGACGTTTCCGGCAAAGGGCTGGGCGCTGCCCTTCTCACCACCATGCTGCAGGGTGCGCTCTCGGGCATGACTCTAGGCACCGATCCGGCGCGCGTCTTTAACCATGTCAATCGGTTTTTGTGCAGTCATTCGGAGGTTGGGCGGTACGCCACGATGTTCTTCGGAGTGCTCGACGATGAAGGAAATCTCGAGTTCATAAACGCGGGGCATCCTTCTCCTTTCTTGATTCGCCATGGCGTGGCTCAGGAACCTTTCAGCGAAGGTTCTTATCCCGTCGGCTTGGTGCCTGAAGCGGAATACACGGCTCTCAAGATCAAGCTGGAACCTGGGGATACTCTGGTGCTCTTTAGCGATGGTGTTACGGAAGCTATGGATCCTGACGAGCAGCTTTTTGGCGTTCCGCGCCTGCGCGAGGTTCTCACCGGGCAGACGGAATGCCCCCTCGATCAGCTGGAGAAATGCATTCTGGAAGCGGTCGAGAATTTCGCCCGAGGGGCAAGTCAGGCTGACGATCTCACGCTCCTGATCGTTCGCTACCGCGCCACTACCGCCCGCGCCACTACCGATACCGACGCCTCGCCTGCCACGCAGTCGGTGTCCGCATAGTCTCCCGTGTTTTCCCACGTCGTCCTATCTAGGTTTTGGAGCAAATCTGCACTCTTATTCTCTTACCCTACCGCTCTCTTCAAAGAAGCAGGATGGCGGAAGCCATTTAAAATCAATCTGTTACTCACTTTTTAAGGGAGCGCCGAGGAGCTTACTTCTCTTCCGCGAAATTTCCCGTTACGGCTCTCGAGGGTGAGAGAGCGCGGTATTCGGTAAAATTTCTGTATCCTCGGCTGTCGTTTGGTCGTCACATACTTGACTTCGCTGCGAATCCGCATTATGAAGGTGGCTCCAAGCGCTGTCTGTTTGTCTCTATCCCAGGGGGTACCATGCAGGCTACCCGCAGAGACTTCCTGAAGTTCACCACGATTGGCGGGGCGGCCGCCGCCATTTTCGGTTTCGACCTCCAGCCCGCCTACGCGCAACTCCGAGTCCTAAAAATCGCACGAGCCAACGAGACGCGGTCGACGTGTCCGTATTGTTCGGTGAGTTGCGGGATCATCATCTACACGATCGGCGACCGGGCCAAGAACGTGACCCCGCAGGTGGTTCACGTGGAGGGCGACCCGGACCATCCAATTAACCGCGGAACGCTGTGCCCGAAGGGCGCATCTCTCGAGCAGGACATCCTCAACGAGCGCCGGCTGGTGAAACCGCAAGTGCGGAGACCGGGGGGAACGCAATGGGAAGATATTTCGTGGGATGATGCGCTGAACGAGATTGCCGCAAAAGTGAAGAAGACGCGCGATGAGACGTTCATTGAGAAGGATGCGAAAGGTATAACGGTCAACAGGCTGGAATCGATCGCGTTTACTGGTGGCTGCACGGACACCAACGAATTTAATTATCTTGTGGTGAAGACGATGCGCGCCCTGGGGGTCGTGCATCTGGAAAACCAGGCCAGGGTTTGACACGGCCCCACGGTCTCAAGTTTGGGACCAACGTTCGGACGGGGCGCAATGACAAATGGATGGGTCGACATCAAGAACACCGACATGATGTTGGTCATGGGCGGGAATCCGGCCGAGAACCATCCCTGCGGATTCAAGTGGGTTATCGAAGCAAAACGCACGCGTAACGCGAAGCTGATTGTTGTTGATCCGCGCTTTACGCGGACGGCTTCGGTGGCGGATGTTTTCGCTCAAATTCGAGCCGGCGCGGACATTGCGTTTCTCGGCGGGTTAATTCACTACGCGATCGAGAACAACCGTATTGCGAAGGACTATCTCCTCAACTACACAAACGCGGCTTTTATTATCAAAGAAGGCTTTAAGTTGCCGGAAGACGGGTTGTATTCGGGGTTTGATGCGGCCCAACAGACATACGATAAGACAACATGGAATTACGAAGACGCGAGCGGCAAAGGCGGCCGGCAGGGCAACGGGGCAGAGACTTCGCCCAGCAAGGAAGGCGGGGCCGGCGCCGGCCAAATGAGCCAACCTGCGGGTCCACATCTGCCGGAGAATCCCTCGTACGATCTGAAGCTTGAGCATCCACGGTGCGTATATCAGCTTCTACGGAAACACTATTCGCGCTACACGCCTGAGATGGTGGAGCGCATCACGGGGGTTCCGAAAGATCAATTCCTAAGAGTGGCGGATCTGTTTACGTCGGTGCGCAAAGACGGCGATATGAAAAAAGTCGCCACGATCATCTACGCAGTCGGTTGGACGCAGCACACGTCGGGAACACAGACAATTCGAACGGCGGCGATGTTGCAGCTTCTGCTTGGGAATGTGGGGCGTGCCGGTGGCGGGGTCAATGCTTTGCGCGGGCATTCGAACATTCAGGGCGCAACGGACATGGCGGGTATTTTCGAGATCCTTCCGGGCTATTTGAAAGTTCCGACTCCAGCAGATACTGATTTCAAGAAATACCTCGAACGCATCACACTGAAACCCTCGAAGCCGCACATTTGGGATTCGTGGAATTATTGGTCGAATACCCCAAAATTCGCTGTGAGCTTCATGAAAGCAATGTACGGCGATGCGGCGACGAAGCAGAACGACTGGGCCTTCGACTACTTGCCAAAGGTCGATCGCAACTATTCCTGGACGTACATCTGGGACAACATGTATCGAGGAATCGTTAAGGGCATATTTGCGTTTGGGATGAATGGCGTAGCGATCGGCCCGGATTCCAGAAAAAATATCGAGGCCCTGAAAAAAGCGGACTGGCTGGTCGTGGGCGAGATTTATCCGGATGAAACAAGCGAGTTTTGGAAGTCACCAGGTATCACCGAAGACGAAATGAAGAAGATACAGACGACGGTCTACCGGCTGCCGTGCGCGGGCTTTGCCGAGAAGGATGGCACGTTCGTCAATTCGGCGCGCTGGCTGCAATGGAAGAACGCGGCGCTTCCAGTTCCAGGAGATGCGAGAGTTGACCAGGAGATTCTCGCGCGGATTTTCCTGAAGGTGCGCGACCTATATCAGAAGGACGGCGGCAAGTTCCCTGACGCGATTCTGCACGCAACCTGGAACTATACAAATCCGGTGAATCCGGCGCTTGCGGAAGTGGCAAAGGAAATTAACGGGAAAGCGTTCTCGGATTTGAAGGACGACAAGACGGGGCAGGAAGTGAAAGCCGGGCAACAATTGCCTGGTTACAGCTGGTTGAAGGATGACGGGACGACTTCTTCCGGAAATTGGCTCTACTGCGGATCCTTCACGGAGGCTGGAAACTTGATGGCTCGCCGAGGAACGGAGGATCCCTCGGGTCTAGGCATTTACCCAAACTGGGCGTTCTCCTGGCCTGCAAACCGGCGCGTGATGTACAACCGCGCTTCTTGCGATCTGGACGGCAAGCCGTGGGATACAGCGCGCAAGCAGGTTTGGTGGAACGAAGCTTCCGGCAAATGGGGCGGCAACGACGTCCCAGATTT
>Ga0070735_10004481_pt1 | contig 11771 bp, 8 predicted proteins | sample Coa_R1_FD_66443 | JGI IMG/M metagenome (GOLD analysis project Ga0070735, IMG submission 66443) | Surface soil microbial communities from Centralia Pennsylvania, which are recovering from an underground coalmine fire - Coalmine... | ecosystem: Environmental > Terrestrial > Soil > Unclassified ... | reverse complement strand
AGCCCGTCAACAAGGTGCTCCTGAACCTGACGAACGAGTTCCGAAACAGCCCGGACGAGCAGAACCTCCAGCTCTCGCTGGTGCACAAGATGGATGAAATGCACATGCAGGGCGCCCAGCGGGACGAGCAGCTCGAGGCGCGCATCCAGTCATTCGAGCTCGCATTCCATATGCAGGCGGCAGCTACCGACGCATTCGACATCGCGAAGGAGCCGCAGGCTGTTCGCGACCGGTATGGCAAAGGCGAGCTCGGCGCAAAGCTGCTCTGCGCGCGCCGGCTGGTGGAGCGCGGCGTCCGATTCGTGCAGATCGATGCAGGCGGCTGGGACCACCACACCAATCTTGCGCAGGCGATCCAGCGCACTTCCGACGCGATCGACACGCCGGCAGGCGCGCTCATAGCGGACCTGCGCGAGCGGGGCCTGCTCGACTCCACTCTCATCATCTGGGGCGGCGAGTTCGGCCGCACGCCCACCACGCAGGGCCGCGTCGATGACAACTCCGGCCGCGACCACCACGCCGGCTGCTTCTCGATCTGGATGGCCGGCGGCGGGACGAAGGGCGGCTTCGCGTACGGCGCGACCGACGACCTGGGCATGGCGGTCGCTGAGAACGGCGTCCACGTGCACGACCTGCACGCCACGATCCTGCGCCTCCTGGGCTTCGACCATACGAAGCTCACCTACCGTTACAACGGCCGGGACTTCCGCCTGACGGATAACTACGGCAAGATCGTAGACGGAGTAATCGCGTGAACGGTGACTACGCATCTGCGGGATCGAGTACCGAGGATCTCGGTCCCAGTGCGACGGCCTTGGCTGTTCGTACAGCGATGGCCCTGGCCGTGCGGATAACGATGGCGGCGGTCCTACTGATTGCGCTGGCGACTGCCTCCAATGCGGATGACGCTTCGAACAAAGCGGGCCTGGAGCTGTTCGAGAAGAGCGTTCGGCCGCTGTTCTCGCAGCGCTGTCAGAGCTGCCACAACGGGGCGGGCGGCGTTACGCGGGGCGGTCTCGCGCTCGACTCAAAGGAGGGCTGGACGACGGGCGGAGCCCACGGCCCCGCGATCGTGCCGGGCCAGCCGGACAAGAGCCTCCTGTTCAAGGCCGTCAGCTACACTAATCCGAATCTCCAGATGCCGCCCGGCACCAGGCTCGGCGACGAGCAGATCACGGCGCTAAAGCAGTGGATCGAGCTTGGCGCGCCGGACCCGCGGACCAGCGGGAGCGGCAAGCCGCGCCTGACCGGCCTTACCGACAAGGCGCGCGCGCACTGGGCCTTCCAGCCGATCCGCAAGCCCCCCGTACCTGCAATCAAGGATCCAAAGCTGAAGGCCTGGGTCAAGACGCCGATCGATGCCTTCGTGCTCGCCAAGCTGCGCGAGCATGGTATGGCGCCCGGCCCGCAGGCGAGCCGCGAAGTATTGATCCGGCGCGTCACCTACGATCTGATCGGCCTGCCGCCCACCGTTGACGAGGTGCGCGCATTCCTGTCCGACCGCTCGGCAAACGCGTGGGAGAAAGTCATCGACCGCCTCCTGGCCTCGCCGCACTACGGCGAGCGATGGGGCCGCCACTGGCTCGACACGGCCCGGTACGGCGATACGCGCGGCTACGCCAACAACGGCAAGGATCGATACGAAGGCTACCAATACCCGTACGCGTGGACCTACCGCGACTACGTGATCCAGGCGATGAACCAGGACAAGCCCTACAACCAGTTCCTCGTTGAGCAGATCGCGGCGGACAAGCTGCCCGGCATCCAGCCAAACGACCCACGACTTGCGGCGCTGGGCTTCCTGACCGTTGGCAAGCGGTTCCCAAATCCGGACGACACGATCGACGAGAGGATCGATGCGCTCACGAAGGCGACACTTGGGCTGACCGTAGCCTGCGCCCGCTGCCACGATCACAAGTTCGACCCGATCCCGACGGCCGACTACTATAGCCTGCACGGCATCTTTGCGTCCATTGTCGAGCCGCTGGACAGGCCGGTGGTCGTCCAGTGCGGCGACTCGGCGCAGCGCGCCGATTTCGACGCGAAACTGGCCGCGCTCGCCTCCGAGAACCGCGACGTCATCTATGCGGCGCTCCGCCACGTGGAGGACCAGTTCCAGGAGCACGCTGAGGGCTATCTGCTGGTCATCGCCCAGCCGGGCCGGGGGACCGCCCGCTACGACGTGGCCAAGAAATACGGCCTCTGGCCGCTCGACCGGGATGTGATCGGTAACCTGCGGCTCAATCCGCAGGACCCGGTCCTAGGTCCATTCGCGCAGCTCGCGCGGATACCGGGCGCCGAGTTCGAGAATCGCGCGGCGCTCCTGCTGCCGCGCATACTCTCAAACGCGCGGACCCGGGTCAATCCGCAAGTCGCGGACATGCTGCGCGACCTCAAGCCGCACAATCTTGAAGAGGTGGCGCACGCCTACGGCGACCTGTTCGCCAAGCTTCGCCCAACCGCCGCGGCCTATTTCGACGCGCAGATGCGGGATGCAGCGGGCAGCCGGCAGTCGGCAGTTGTCAATCGGCAATCAGACGTTTTGGCAGCGTCGGCCCCGGATCGCCTGTCCGCTCCATCGACGACGACTACAACCCGCCTCAGCGCCGCCCTATCCGCCAACCAGCAACCGTCAACCAGCTATCAGCTACCGAATGTCGCCGAGCTGATCGAAACGCCGCTGCCGTTCCCGCCGGCCTCGGCGCTCGCCACGCCCGAGCAGCAGGTCGATTTCTTCAACGATAGGACTCTCTATAAGCCGTTTCAGGCGCAGATCAACCTGAACAACCAGTCCGCGAACCGGCTGCTGTTTGGCGCGATAGGGGAGCTGCGGCTCACGCATCCTGGAGCCCCCGGCTGCGCGATGGTCGTCGCGGACGCCGCGAAGCCGCACGACTCGCCGATTTACATCCGCGGGGAGCGGAATAAGCGCGGGCCAATCGTGCCGCGCCGCTTCCTGGAGGTCCTCTCAGGGCCGGACCGCGCGCCGTTCACCGACGGCAGTGGCCGGATGGAGTTGGCGCAGGCGATCGTCTCGCCGCGCGACCCGCTGCCAGCTCGCGTGGAAGTGAACCGTGTCTGGATGAATCATCTCGGCGAAGGGTTCGTCCCGACGCCGGACGATTTTGGAAACCAGAGCGAGAGGCCAAGCCACCCGGAGCTGCTGGACTGGCTGGCGAGCTGGTTCGTGGAGAACAACTGGTCTCTGAAGCGGCTGCACCGGCTGATCCTGCTCTCAAGCGTCTACCAGGAGAGCAGCGCCGCGAACCCGGCTTGCGAGGCTAAGGATCCGGCCAATCGGCTGCTATGGCGCGCCAATCTCCGCCGGCTCGACTTCGAGGCGATCCGCGACTCGATGGTGATGCTGACCGGCAAGCTGGACGAGACGCTCGGCGGGAAGCCGGTCAACATAACGGACGAGCCCTACACATACCGCCGAAGCTGCTACGGCTACGTCGACCGGAACAGCCTCTCGGACCTGCTGACGCAGTTCGACTTCGCCGATCCGGACATGGCGAACACGCGCCGCATCTCCACGATCGTGCCGCAACAGGCGCTCTTCTTCCTGAACAGCCCGATGTCGGTGGACGTCGCGCGGCAGGTTGTGGCGCGGCCGGAGGTCGCGTCCGCGCCGGACGACGCCGGCAAGGTGCGAGCCATCTACCTCATCCTGTTCCAGCGCTCGCCGAAGCCGGAGGAGGTCCAGTGGGCGACCGATTTCCTGGCGGCGGCCGCGCAGGTGGCGGTCAATGACGCGCCAAAGCGTCCCGGTGCGAACCGCCAGTCGCCCCGCCCCGCGCCCAAGCGGCCGCCGGCTGGCAACCGGTACGGCACGCTCCGCAACGACGGCCTGCCGGTCAGCCGCGCGCCGCTCACGCCCTGGGAGCTGTACACGCAGGCGCTCCTGTGCGCGAACGAGTTCGTTTACGTAAACTGAGGAAGTTAAGGTCTCGGCTGCGTCCACTCGATGCCTCGCGTCCACAAACGGCAACGCGCGGCTGCCTGAAGTGCGTTACGGTAGAGGGCGTATATGCAGGAGAAACGCGCAAGAAGCACCGCGCGGCGCCGCGGGCCCGCTCCGTCGAGTGGAATAATCTGGAGGTCGTCGTCAATAATGCGCGTGGCACGGCCGAGCACCTGCGACCAGACGACCGGCGGATCGGTAAACAGATTGGCGTCGCCCTTCAGGTAGCAGAGTCGGCTGGTCTTGCGGACCAGCCGGTGACAGATGATCCCGCAGCCGTCGTGGTAGACCACCAGATCGCCGTAGCGGAGCGCCTCGTATGCGGTCGGCTGCACCTCGAGCCGAACGCCGTTGCAGAGCGGCGGGAACATACTGCGACCACGTACGCGCACGATCGTTCGTCCGCGCCGCTGCAGCGCCTGCGAAACGACGCTAACGCCAGCGGTCGCTACCATCCGCTCCCGCCTCGATCAAAACCCAGATGCACCTGGGCCATACCGCATCCCTCCACACTCGAGCCACAAGCCACACGATTATAACACTTCCCGCCGGACCGGACAAGCATACGCGTTACGCAAAAAAATCTGCAGAGACCGTCGGTCTGTGAGATAATGGTAACGTTTCGACTCATGCTTTCCGTATTTGAGGAGGGCGGCCACTTCCATGCGGCGCCGCTCACGCGGCGATCGGAGCCGGGCCGCTTCCGAGCGCTCTGTCCTCAGCCTCTGCCATCCTCGGAACAGAGGCCGGTCTTCCCTATCGAACCGGTATATCGCGCATTTGACACGGGTCGGGCCGGTAGGTATAATACGCGGCGGCATTCACGTCAGCGACTACCATTGCGACTTATTCATAATACTTGATTCCCGCCACACCGGCGGACGGAGGTATCCCAACTTATGGCGGCTGCGATCGAAATCCAGGGCCTGACCAAAGAATACATCGACATCTGGAGAAAACAGCGCGTCGAAGCTGTCAAGAACCTCAACCTCACGGTCGAGGAGGGCGAAATCTTCGGCTTCCTGGGACGCAACGGCGCGGGCAAGACAACGACCATCAAGATGCTGCTCGGACTGCTGTTCCCGACGGCCGGCGACGCCACGATCCTCGGTAAGCCGATGGGCGATAACAGCGTCAAGTCGCAGGTCTCCTATTTGCCCGAGGAGACCTATTTCTACGACTCTATGACGGCGTGGGACCTGCTGGATTTCTACGCGCGGCTGTTCAAGATCCCCGGCGGCGAGCGCGAGCGGCGCATCCGGATCTCGCTGGAGAAGGTACGGCTTCAGCCCGAGGCGTGGAAGCGCAACATCCGCGGCTACTCCAAGGGTATGCGCCAGCGCACCGGCATCGCTCAGGCGCTGATCAACGACCCAAAGCTGCTCTTCCTGGACGAGCCGACGTCCGGCCTGGACCCCATCGCGCACGCCGAACTGCGCGACATCGTCGCAAGCCTGCGCGGCGAGGGCAAGACCGTCTTTCTCTCCTCCCACCAGCTCGCCGACGTCGAGCTCATCTGTACACGGGTGGCGATCATCCATAATGGAAAGCTGCTCGTCTCCGGCACGATCAAGGAGCTTACCGCGGGCGACGTGACCGAGATCACCGTGCAGGGCGAGAAGCTGACCAACGGCGTCCTGCCAAAGCTCGAGGCGATCGCGCCGGTCGTGCGCCAGGGGAACGGCACTCTGCAGCTTCGGGCGAACGAGACGGAGAAGATTACCGCAATCATCGACACCGTGCGGGGCGCGAAGGGCGAGGTCCTGTCCATCGTTCCGCACCGCCGCACACTGGAAGAGGTGTTCGTCGAGACGGTTCAGAAAGAAGAGGGAGTCTGAAATGATCGCATGGGCAATCGCCCGGCAGACCGTGAACGAGGCGCTGCGCCGGCGCATCATGTGGGTCTTCCTGATCAGCGGAGTGGCGCTGATCTTCCTGATGCCGCTGTTCGGATACCTGACCGCGCCGAAGGACAGCCAGACCGTCCTGCGCGCACTCGGCCTGGCCGCCATTCTGCTGGCGGGCCTGTTCATCACCATCGTTACCTGCATCTATCTGATCCCGGTCGAGATCGAGCGCCGCACCATCTACACGGTGCTCTCCAAGCCGGTGCAGCGATACGAGTTCGTCCTGGGCAAGTTCCTCGGCGGATTCATCACCGTCGCCATCAATATCCTGTTCATGGGCGTGCTGTTTATCTTCATGCTCTACCTACAGTCGCTCAAAGTGGGGCTGGATAGGGGCTTTTTCGCCTGCATCACGTCGGGCACGTTTGCGCCGGAGATGATCCGCGGCATCTTCATGACCTTCTTCCAGATGCTGCTGCTGGCCGCACTGACGATCTTCTTTTCGACGTTCACCACGCCGATCGTCAACTTCTTCCTCTCGTTCGGCATCTTCATGGTCGGCAACCTCAGCTCGGTCACGGACTCGCTCACGACCAACTCGAACTGGCTGGTTCGCGGAACGGGCACGGTCATTCACTACCTTCTGCCCAACTTCGGCAACTTCAATATTCAGAACGCCCTCATCCATCCGGTCGCCGAAATCTCCAATCCGAACGAGTACATGCGCAACAACATCGTCTATGCGCTCATCTACTCCGCGGTGCTGCTGATTCTTGCGATCATCGTGTTCGACCGGCGCGAAGTATAGCGTGAAAGGCTGAAAGAATGGCTTCCAACACGGTTCGCTATCCGCAGGACATGACGCGGCGGCTGCCGATACTCGCCAGCGCCTGCGTGGCGCTCTTCGCCGCCTCGATATTCATGCAAAGGCTTATCGATCCGGGCCGCCAGGCCTATCACGCGCAGGAGAACCTTCGCACGACCCAGGCAGCGATGGGCGGGCTGAACAACGAGTTCATGCTTCTGCCGCTTCTCGGCTTCCGCGAGGCCGCCGCAGGTCTGCTCTGGGTGCGCTGCGACGAGTTCTTCCACAGCGGCGATTATGACGCTATCCTGCCGCTCGTCCGGCTCATAACCTGGCTCGATCCACACGCCGACAACGTCTACATCACCGGCGCGTGGCATCTGGACTACAACTTCACCGACTCCAGCGAGCGGTCGGACCGGCGCTACATCGCACCGGCCGTCGGCCTGCTGAAGGAGGGCATCGCGAATAACAATAACATCCCGGACATCAAGTTCGAGCTGGGATGGCAGGACTTCGACAAGATAAAGGACTTCCCGGGCGCCGTCGAGGCCTTCAAGATGGCAATCGCCGGCCCCTATGGGGACGAGAACATCTTCGACCCTGCGAAGAACCACACAATTCCAAAGGACCAGGACAACGAGGGATACTGGCCCTATGCCGGCCCCCTCAAGGACATCCACATGCTGGCGCACGCCTACGAGAAGGAGGGCAGGCTGCCGGACGCCATCGCCACGTGGGACCACGCCCTGGAGCGCAGCACGAAGCTGCTGAGGGATAAGCCGAAGGACTTCGGCAATAAGAGCATGCACGACGCGGAGCTCCACAACCGGGCCGAGATTCTGCAGCGCTACTACGACAGGTACACCGACCTCAACCACGATCACAATAACCCGAGCAAGCTGCCGGCCGTCCATGCGGCAGCGGCGAACGGCGGCGGCAAGCCCGGTCCGTTCGACATCGCGCTGCGGCCTCTGATCGAGGTTCCGCGCCGCTACGTGCTAAAGGTCTCGGGCCGCGTGAACCTGGCCGACGGCGGCCGCATCGATGTCCGCATCTCCGACTGGGACTACAAGGACCGCGTCTCCGACAAGGACCTTCGCGCGCTCCAGCCCCCCGACTTGGGGCAGACGATCCTTATCGATTCCATTTCCATCCGCAAGGACAAGTTCGCGCGCGAAATGGATATGAGCAAGGATCCCAAGATGTACAGCTTCAGCAATAAGCTAGGCCCGGACAAGACCGGTCTTTATAAGATCGTGCTCTCCTTCAATACGCGCACGACGGCGCCGCACATCCAGGACTACGCGGGTTGGAGTGGCGAGGGCCTGACCGACGCGCAACCCGGCCGCGTTTTCTACGTATCTGATGAGGCGCAGTTAGCGACGAAGATGATCGAGGGCGAGGGCGGAAAAGGTCCGGTCTGGGACGGAAAGGCCGTGCCGTTCCCGTTTTACGGTCAGCCGCCGCGCGTAATCCGTGTCACGTACAAAATCAACCAGCAGCAGGTGCTCGGCAACAAGCCCATCACGGACGCCGACATCGTGCCCAACGATCCCGATACGACCATCATGCTGAAATAGCCGGCGCCGCTCTATGCCGCGACCCGGCGGGAGGACAACGGAGATGACCGACCAGGCGAACGTGAAGGCGATACGGTCCAACCGGCGCGAATTCCTCGCCGCTGCCGGCGCGATGGGCGCCGCCGCAGCCGTCGGCGTAGAGGGCGGCAGGGCGGCTGCCGGTCAGGGCGCGCGGCCTGATGCAACGCCCGCGATGCCGCTCAACGTCCTGGGGCGGACCGGCATGACAGTGTCGCGGCTTGCCTTCGGCGGGTCGTGGAACGTCGACTCCGAGGTGATCGCGGCCGGCATGGAGCTGGGCGTAAACTACATCGACACTGCGGAGGGTTATCTTGGCGGCCGGAGCGAGCGAGCCTTCGGTGAAATACTGACCGAGCGCGGCGCGACCGGCCACTCGAGGGCCCGACAGAAGCTCTGGCTCGTCACGAAGTCCCACAGGCATCGTCAGCTCGAAACGCAGCTACCCCAAAGCCTCGAACGGTTGAAGCAGGACTACGTCGACTGCTGCTTCATGCATCAGATCCAGGACCCGAGACTGGCTTCCGATCCGGAGGTCAAGGCGATGGCGGAGCGGCTGAAGAAGTCCGGCAAGACGCGCTTCTTCGGCTTCTCCTGCCACGATGAGCCGGTGGTTGAGTGCCTGAACGCCGCGGCGGCCGGTGGCTTCGTCGACGTGATCATGTTCCGCTACGACTGCCACTACTACAAGCGGGACGATCTGATGCGCGCGATCGACGCCTGCACGAAGGCGAAGATCGGCCTCGTCGCGATGAAGACGCAGGTCGGCGGCATGACCCTGCCGGACAAGTTCGATCCGTTCAAGAAGCGCGGCCTGAACCAGCATCAGGCGGCGATCAAGGCGGTCGCGGCGGACGAGCGGATCCACGCGATCTGCTCCGAGATCACCACGACGCGGATGGTGGAGCAGAACGCCGAGGCGGTCGCCAGCAAACTCACTGTCGCGGAGGCGGAGGCGATCCAGGAGCACTCGCGCCTGGTGAGCCACCTCTGGTGCCGGGGCTGCGACTCGATCTGCCGAAAGGCGAGCGGCGCGGGCGCAGGTCTCGCCGTCGCCGACATGCTCCGCTTCCTGATGTACCACGACCACTATGGAAAGCAGGCGCACGCCCGCGGCCTGTACGCCGACCTCCCGGCCGAACGGCGCGACCGCGGCGCCGCGGAGACCGCCGATTGGGCAGCGGCAGAGCGAGCGTGTCCGCACGGCGTCCCGTTGACCCGGCTGATTCCGCGCGCGATTGAGCGGCTCGCATAGGATCGGCTCAAGCAAAACCGAACAATTACCGGTATCCGCGCCTCTCCGTGGGCGTTGCTTCCGCCGATAATACGCCTGAAGCACAGGTAGGGCGCGATTAACTTGAGTTCGCGCCGCCAAACGTGCCGACGGCGAGGTGCGAAGGATTGGATGTCCGGGCCGCGACTGCTCTGGTTCGAGTGCCAGATCGACTCGACGATTTCTACGGATCGGTGACGAGCGTCCGCGGACCGGATGTATTTCTCGCGCTGCACGAATCGCCTGCCAGGATGACGGTGCTGAAACGTGGGTCCAGGGCGGACCTGACCGTTATCGCGCGGGACCTGATGTACACGACCTGCACTGAGATCGTAACCACGGTCGGCAGCGATCTGCAGCTTCGCATGCTTGAGCCCGTCCGCGCGGTCCAGCGCCGGCGGCATACGCGAATCCTGATCTCACTTGCCGTCAACTTCCGCCATATGCAGGCGAGCGGCTGCTACGGCTCGTGGCGCAGCGGCGTGACCATGGATGTCAGCGCGGGCGGCATGTGCCTCGTCGTGGAGGCGGGCTTCGAGACGCCGCGCTCCGTGGAGCTGCTGTTCAATCTTCCGGATCCGACCATGGAGTCGACGCCGGGCGTGCCCGTGGACCCGAGCGACGCCGAAATCCTGCGCCTTATGGCCGTCAGCCGCGGCAGCGCACAGCGCGGCCAGAACAAAGAGCGTTCCATTCGGGCCCTGGCGCGCGTCAGCCGCTATACGCGGATACCGGAGCACCGGGCGACCATGGGCCTCGCATTCCTCACCGTCTCGCCGACCGACCAGGCCCGTCTCGAGCGCTTCCTGAACGCCCCCTGGCACAAAATCCTCTAGCTCGCTTCGACCGCTTTTCTGAAACCGCTTGAAAACCGCCGCCGTATACCCGTTTGATAGCACTTGCAATCAGGGGGACACGAGGACGGCTACGCTGTTGGAACAGAGTGACGCCGAGATCGTAAGGCAGACGCTTTGCGGAAACACGGCTGCATACAACGGTCTTGTCCAGCGCTACCAGCGCCAGGTGTACAACCTCGCGTACCGTATGCTCGGTAATGCCGAGGATGCGGGCGATCTGGTGCAGGACACATTCCTGCGCGCTTATGGCGCGCTCGCAAAGTTTCGCCAGGACGCGAGCTTCCTCACCTGGCTCTACAAGATCGCGTCAAATCTCTGCATCGACCAGTTGCGGTCACGCAGAGCCAAAGGAGCGCTTTCGCTGGAGGTCGAGCTTGAAGAGGGCCGCGAGCCCGCCACGGAGGACCGCAACAGCGCACCGGAGGACCGGGCGATACGCGAGGCGACGCAGGATATCCTGCATCGCGAAATCTTGAACCTGCCGGAGAAGTACCGCGTCGTGGTGGTTATGCGGCACCTCCAGGAGATGAGCGTCGAGGAGATTGCGGACGCACTCGAGCTCCCGACGGGTACGGTAAAGACACATCTATTCCGAGCCAGAGACATGCTGCGGGGCCGTCTTCGCTCGGTTCTCGAAATGGAAGCCTCCGATGGAAAGTAGATCAGAGCACGCCCAGCCGGAGCAGCAGGCGTGGAAACCGACTGCATATACGCCACAGGCGCCCGGACGCATGGCGCACGCCGAGTCGGCGCTCGGCGTCGGCGCCGTCACCAGCTCCGTAGTCTGCGCGCAGGTCCGCGCCCAACTCGACTTGCTGGTCGAGAACGACGGCTCGCTGCGCCCGGAGGCGGCGACCGCGCTTCAGGTCCACATGGCGGTCTGCACCGACTGCGCCCGCGAGTTCCGTGAGATGCAGCGCATCGTGAACATTCTTGAGGCGATGCCGCTCGCCGACCTGCCGCGCGATTTCGCACCCCTGGTAGCGCGCCGGATACAGGCTGCCGGCCTTTGCGACCGTGTCCGGGAGAAGCTACAGCCACTGATGGATGGCGATCCCGGCATCGGCTCCGAGATGACGGCCGCGCTTTACGGCCACCTGGCGGTGTGCAGGCAGTGCGCGGACGAGTTCGCACGATTGCGCAGCATGGTAAATTTGCTGGAGACGCTGCCGCCGGCCGAACTTCCGATAGACTACTCCAGGCCGATCATGCGGCGAATCCAGGAGTCCGGCCTCGCACCCGGATTAAAAGAGCAGAACGCCGTGGGCCCTACATTCGCGGCCTCTTCCAGCGTCTCCGGAGAGGTCGCGATACATGAGGCGCTCGTTTCGGGTCGGATCCAGCGGAGCGCGGCAGCGACGACGCTCGCGTCGGCCCGCGCTCTGGACACGCGACAGTCGTTGTGGCAGCGCCTGATCGGCTCT
>Ga0070735_10004480_pt1 | contig 11773 bp, 9 predicted proteins | sample Coa_R1_FD_66443 | JGI IMG/M metagenome (GOLD analysis project Ga0070735, IMG submission 66443) | Surface soil microbial communities from Centralia Pennsylvania, which are recovering from an underground coalmine fire - Coalmine... | ecosystem: Environmental > Terrestrial > Soil > Unclassified ... | reverse complement strand
TACAAGGAGTTCCCGGGCCTGTACCGGTCGCAAAAGCCCATGTTCGCCCGCCTCAACCGGCCGACCGCGAAAGCCCCGCGGTCACCGACGTCCTGACGGACCGGCCCTGTACCGCGCATCTGCGTCGTGGGCCGACCTCGTGGGCGGATCCTGCCCGGTGGCCTCAGATCGTTCCAACGAATGCTCAACCAACCTGGTCACAGGGACTTAGGCTGGACCCGTGGGGGAAGAACACGAGGTGTCCGAATCACTTTGGCTGCCTGAGCGGAACCTGCCCGACGCCGTGGCCGACGCGCCCCTCGCTCAACCCGACGCGCCCCAGGCTGTTCCGGACGCGCCCCAGGCTGTCCGGGACGCGCTCCTCGCTGAAACTGCGGCCTTTCTCGATCCCGCTCCCAGCGCTGGTCTGGCCGAGCAGCTCGGCGAGCCCGCCGTCGCAGCACTGATCTCGTCCGCCACCTCCGACGCGCTGCCGCCGACATCGTCGCCGGTGCCTGTGTGGCAGACGGCGCTGCGCGCCTACCGGGGCGCGCGCCGGGCCGTGGCTGACCCGCGGGTTGCTGCACTGCTCTTGGCCGCACCTCACGTGGTGGCGTTCACTGCCCGGTCACGCGCCCGCACGGCGCGCTCCATCCACGACGACACCGTGCTGCCCGCCCGGACGACACCGGCGCTCGTCGCCCAGGCCTATCTCGACGAGCTCCTCATGGCGGTGTTCCGGCACCCGGGACTGTTGCCGAAGTTGGACGAGTACGCCGCCGCAGCCGCGGACGTGGCGGCCTTCCGCGAGCTGTGCGTCGACCAGGGCTGGCTCGACGATCCCGCCCGTTACCACTCCGACCCTCCCCCGCCGGACGACGTCGTGGCGCGGCACGAAAACCGCGTGGTCGTCTCGTACGAGCACGCCACCTTCACGAGCGGGTGGGAGCCCCACGCCGAAGAGGTCGACCGTGACCGCTGGCTCCGGCACACCGCCAACCGCACCGTCCACGCGTGGGTGTCTCGCGCCCCGGGGCCCGAGACCGGGGCGTGGCTCGTGTGCGCCCACGGGTTCGGCATGGGGACGAATGCGCTCATGGACCTGCGGGCGTTCCGTGTGCATCAGCTGCACCGGCAGGGGATCAATGTCGTCGTCCCCGTTCTCCCCCTGCACGGTCCGCGGGCGTCGGGCCGCGTGCGCGGCGAGGACCTCATGACGATCGACATGGTCGACAGCGTGCGCGGGATCGCGCAGGCCGCCTGGGACCTGCGCCGGACCATTCGGTGGTTGCGCGCCACTCAGGGCGCCGAGCAGGTGGGCGTCATCGGCTATTCGCTGGGCGGATTGGTGGCGTCGTTGGTGGCGTCGCTCGAGGACGACCTGGCGTGCGTGATCGCGGGGATCCCGGTCGTCGACCTCCCCCAGCTCTTCCGCCGCCACATGCCGCGCAACATGACGAGGCTGGCGATCACCGGCGGGGCGCTCGGCCCGATCGCCGACGAAGCCCACCGCGTGGTGTCGCCGCTCGCGATGCAATGCGGTGTGCCGTTCGACCGTCGCTTCGTGTTCGCCGGGCTCGCCGACCGCATGTCCACATTCGGTCAGGCGCGGAGGCTCTGGATGCACTGGGGGCGCCCCGCCCTCGCCACGTACACGGGCGGCCACGTGGGGTTCTATTGGTCGGCCGAGGTGAAGCGGTTCGTCGACGAGGCGCTCGCGGTGTCGTACCGGCGCGAGGCCGCCTGACGGTTCGCGCCGACGCGGCGTTCCCGGGCCATGCGACGACGCGGCCCGCTCACGTCACCGGCGCCGGGCGAGAAGTTGGTGCCGGTCGCTTGCAACGGCGCGAGCAGCCCTTCCAAGGGCCGGCGGTGAGCCCCGCCGGCGCCGAGGCCTTAGCCGCGCAGCATCGCCAAGCGCTCTCGCACGTCCGCGCGCTCGAGGCGTCGCAACGTCGAGGCCCGCGCCTGGCGCGCGATGGCGGCCTGGCGCGCGGGGTTCATGAAGTTGAGGCCGGCGGTCGCCTGGTCGGCCGCCGTGGGCTGGAACGCGAGCACCGCCGCCCCCCGTCGGCGCACCCGGCGCGCCTCGACGCCCAGCTCGAGCCGCGCCAGCTCGCGTACCACCAGGCTCGTCGGCCGCCGCCGGCCGGTGCGCGACATGGGCGCGCTCACGATCACGAGATCGAGCCCCAGGCGGGCGACCTCGGACAGGTTGGTGAGCGAATGCGCGCCGCCGTCGACGTAGCGCGCGCCGTTGACGGGAACGGGGGCGAAGTAGCCCGGAATGGCGCACGATGCCGCCACCGCCTCCCCCACCCGTGCGCGCGGCGCGCCGTCCCGCCCGAACACCGTCAGCCGCCCCGAGTCGAGATGGACCGCACACACCCACATCGGCCTCGCTGGCCACCGGTCGTCGTACAGCGCGTCGAGGCCTGCTTCGAGCGCCTCGGTCGGTGCCGAACCGGGTGGCAGCAACCCCGCGATGACCGCCGCCGGTCGGATCCGCCACGGGGCCAAACCGGCCGCCAGAAGGACGCCGGGTGCCGCCGGGGTGCGCAGGCGCAGGCTCATGGTTGGGGGCCCGTCGCGGCTCGGGCCAACCGCGGCGTCGGACGCCTCGAGTAACGCGGCACCCTCCGGCGACAGCGGCGAGCCCTCGGCACGCGCCGCGATGTCGGCAGCGGAAAGCCCGGCACGCAGGCCTGCGGCGATGAGCGACCCCGCCGAGGTGCCCACGATCAAGTCCGCCTCACGCGGGTCCCATCCCACGCCTTCGGCGAGCCCGGCGAGCACGCCCGCGTGGTAGGCGATCCCGGCCATACCGCCCGCCCCGAGGACGAGCCCGATGCGCGCCATGCTCAGACGCCGGTGACGCCGGTGACGCCGGTGACGCCAGAGACGCCGACGATCCCAGAGACGCCGACGTGCACTAGTCGCACCGCCGGAGCATCTCGGCCATGCCCTGGTCGATCCCCCGGGCGAGCACGTCGAGGTCGGGCGTGGTGTCCCAGTCCCCGGTGATGCCGAAGGTGACCTGGCCGTCGTACGAGAAGATGGCGACACCGATGCGGACCTGGCTGGCGAGCGGGACGTACGGATAGGCGGCCACCATGCGCCTGCCCGCGACGTAGAGCGGGAGCTGCGGTCCGGGCACGTTGGTCGTCACCGTGTTGACGTTGCGCTGCGCGACGCGGGTGGCGAGGCGCATCCCGAGCGCCAGCAGCATCGGGGGCGCGAAGCCCGACAGTGATGTGAGCGCCTCCCCGGCGACGGCCTCCTTCGACTCCTTCAAGCCGTCCATCTGCACCGTGATCATGCGCAACCGCTCGACGGCGTCCTCGATGCCCACGGGGAGCTCGGCGAACATGGCCGACACCTTGTTCTGCATGGTGCCGTCACCGACGGCAGGCCCGAGGCCACGCGCCCGCACCGACACCGGCACGAGTGTGCGTACCACGCGGTCCACGGACTCCTCCCGGCTGAGCAGGAGGTCGCGGAACCCGTTGGTGATCGCCGCCAGCACCACGTCGTTGAACGCGCCGCCGAACGACTTGCGCACGCGCTTGATGGCGTCCACCGACGTGCCGGCCCACGCGTAGCGGCGGTGGGGGCCGAGCGGCCCGTTCAGAGTCGACACCGGCGTCGGCTTGGCCACCCCGGCCATGGACGTCAGCCCGCGTGCCACCTCGCCCGCGTACCGCAACGCGGCGCGAGGCACCCGTGTGCCGGCCCGCACCGCCCGGAACTGCTCGTACGGGCTGCTCGCCAGGCCTCGCGCGGCGTCGACCATCAGCCGCACGCCGTTCGGGCTCGGGCCCGGCGTCCACTCGTCGGGGACGGGCGCCGACGGGGTGGGCGAGGTGTCCATGATCACCGCGAGGAGCTCTGTCCCGGCAACTCCGTCCACCAACGCGTGGTGGGTCTTCGACACCATCGCCCAGCGGTCGCCGCTCAGGCCGTCGACGACCCAGATCTCCCACAACGGCTTCGTGCGGTCGAGCTGCTGGGCCATGATCCGGCCCACGAGCGCCCGCAGCTCGGCCTCGCCCCCGGGGGCGGGGAGCGCTGTGTGGCGCAGGTGGTAGGAGAGGTCGAAGGAGGAGTCGTCCGCCCACACCGGCCGGCCCAGCTGGAGCGGCACGAAGCGCACCACCTGCCGGTAGCGGGGCACGAGGGGCAACTTGCCCTTCACCATCTCCACGACGTCCTCGAAGCGCGGCACGGGGCCTTCGAAGATCCCGATGGCGCCGATGTGCATGTGGCTGACGTCGTCTTCGACGTGCAGGAACGACGCGTCCAGTGGGCTCAGGCGGTCGAGTGTCATGGCACACTCCCTTGGCTCCGGTTGACGGGCCGAATCCGGTGCGCGCCATTCCTACACGTTCCGGGCAGCCTGCGCTGCCGCCCACGGAGCATTCGTTATCCCTACCCCGCAGGGCAGGTCCTATGCGCGCTCAGAGCGTGAGCACTCCCCGGGCCAGCTTGCCGGCGTGCATGTCGGCGACGATGTCGCTGAATCCCTCGAGCGGCCGGGTCTCGGTCACCAGCTCGTCCAACATGAGCTTGCCCTCCAAGTACAGCTCGACCATCAGGGCGATGTCGTGGCGGGGCCGGCTCGACCCGTAGCGGCACCCGAGCAACCCGCGGTCGACGTAGGCCAAGTGGTTGATGTCGACACTCACCTCGCTGCCACGGGGCGGGACGCCGATGGCGACCGCCGTGCCGCCCCAGTCGAGCGCGTCGATGGCGTTGTGCAGCACGGCGGGGTGCCCGACGCAGTCGAACGCCCACGTCACCCCGCCCGGTCCGAGCGCGCCGGCCACCGACTGCGGGCCGTGCGGCACGATGCGCTTGATCTCCTCCACGGCGTCGCCCTGGCTGGCGTCGACGAAGTCGGTCGCGCCGAACTGCCGGGCGAAGCTCTCCTTGCCGGCCACGGTGTCGACCGCCACGATGCGGCTCGCCTGTGACAGGCGCAGGCCCTGGATGACGTTCAGCCCCACCCCGCCCACGCCGAAGACCGCCGCCGTCTGCCCGGGCAGCACCGTCGCCCGGTTGAGCACCGCCCCCACGCCGGTGAGCACTCCGCAGCCGATGAGGCATGCCGACGTGAGCGGCACCTCCTTGGGGATGGGAACGGCCTGGATCTCCGACACGATCGTCTGCTCGGTGAACACCGAGGTCGCCGCGAAGTTCGACGCCGGCTCGCCGTCGTACGTAAAGGGGGTCGACACGTTGCCGAGGCTCTTGATGCACATGGTGGGGTGCCCCGTGTTGCACGCCCGGCAGACGCCACAGTTGGCGAGGGTGGCGATCACGACGTGGTCGCCGGGCTTCACCGAGCGCACCAGGCTGCCGACCGCCTCCACCACGCCGGCGCCCTCGTGGCCCAGGACCGACGGTGCCTTCCACGGGATGGTGCCGTCCAGGACGGACAGGTCGGAGTGGCACACGCCCGCGGCGGCCACGCTCACCTTCACCTCGGTCGGACCGGGCTCGGCGACCTCGAGCTTGTCGGTGACCTCGGCGCGCTCGCCGGTGTACACGATCCCTCGCATCAGGCTCCTTCCGTCGGGCGGTCCACGGTAGACGCGGCAGGCTCGGTCCCCTCGCCGAAGCTCGCTCGCAGCTCCGTCTTCAAGACCTTGCCGCTCGCGTTGGTGGGGAGGGTCTCGACCACCCGGACGTAGCGCGGCACCTTGTAATTGGCGAGCTGGTCACGAGCCCAGGCAACGAGGTCGTCCGGCAACGCGTCGGCATCCGCACCCGGGCGGACCACGACGTACGCGCAGCCCACCTCACCGAGGCGTTCGTCGGGCACGCCCACCACGGCCACCTGCGACACCGAAGGATGCCGCAGCAGCGTCGCCTCGATCTCGGCCGGATAAGCGTTGAAGCCTCCCGCGATGAACATGTCCTTCTTCCGGTCGGTGATGCGCAGGTTGCCGGCGTCGTCCATCACGCCGACGTCGCCGGTGTGCAGCCACCCGTCGGTGTCGATGGTCTGGGCCGTCGCCTCGGGATCCCGGAAGTAGCCGGCGGTCACGGTGTAGCCGCGCACCACCACCTCGCCCGGCTCCCCCGTCGCCACCGCCTTGCCGCCGTCGTCCACCACGCGCACCTCGACGTCGGGGATGGCGCGCCCCGAGGTCTGCGCGATCGTCTCGGGGTCGTCGCCCTGCCGGCACATCGTGACCACGCCCGTCGACTCGGTGAGCCCGTACGCGGTGAGGACGGTGGCGAACCCGAGCTCGGCGCGCATGCGGCGCACGAGCTCCACCGGCACGACCGCCGCGCCCGTGACCGCCAGGCGCAGCGACGACAGGTCGTGCTCGTCGCGGCGCGGGTGGTCGAGGATCGACTGGTAGAGCGTCGGCGGGCCTGGCAGGACGGTGATGCGTTCCGTCTCGATCAGTTCGAGGACGCGGTCGACGTCGAACACCGGGACGGGAACGATCGTCGCCCCTTGCATGACGCACGCCAGGATGCCCGCCTTGTACCCGAAGGTATGGAAGAACGGGTTGACCACGAGGTAGCGGTCGCCCTCCGCCAGCCCCACGATGCCGGACCACGTGGCGAACGTGCGCAGCGTCTGCGCGTGCGTGGTCGTCGCGCCCTTGGGCTTGCCCGTCGTGCCCGACGTGAAGACGATGTCGGACAGGTCCTCACCGCGCACCGCGCGCCAGCGGGCGAGCGCGGCACGCTCGTCGGTGACCGCGCCCACCACGCCATCCTCGGACTCCACGACGCCTTCGGCGCCGCGCAGGAATTCGTGCCACCCGAAGATGGGGACCTCGTCGGATCTCAACGGCTCGCTGAGGGTGCCCACGTCGTCGCGAAGCAGCACGATGCGCTCCAGTGCGGGCACGTCCTCGCCCTCGAGCATCTCGGGGTAGTCGAAGCCGAGGAACCCGCGCACCGTGAACAGGGCGCGCGCCCCCGACGCCTCAAGGACATAGGCGGCCTCCGGGCCCTTGAAGCGCGTGTTGAGCGGGACGAGCACGCCGCCCGCCCCCACGATCCCGAGCGCGGCGACGATCCACTCGACGGTGTTGGGGGCCCAGATCGCCACCCGGTCCCCGGGGTGGATACCCGCGGCGATCACGCCGCGCGTGGCGTCGAGCGCCACGCGCTCGAGCTCGTCGAAGGAAAGCCGCGTCGTGCCGTCGGCCACGGCTTGGGCGTGGCCGAAGCGTCGGGCGGCGTCGGCCACGAGCCCCGCGATCGAGCCCCAGCGGAGGTCGCCACGGGGATCCTCGGTGTCGACCCTGTGGCTGTCGGTCATGCGAGCGAGATCATGTGCTGTCTCACGGGTGCTGTGAGGACACCGAGATGACCTCGCCGCTCAGGTACGACGAGTAGTCGCTCGCCAGGAAGACCATGACGTTCGCCACTTCCCACGTCTCCGCCGAGCGGCCGAACAGCTCGTTGCGCCGGAGGCGCTCGAGCTCGTCGTCGGGGAACACCTTGTTGAGGAACGGGTGCAGCGCCAGGCTCGGCGCCACGGCGTTGACGCGCACGCCGAATTCGGCCCCCTCGACCGCAGCGGTACGGGTCAGCGCCATCACGCCCGCCTTCGCCGCGGCGTAGTGCGCCTGGTTGGCCTGCGCCCGCCAGCCGAGCACGGACGCGTTGTTGACGATGACCCCGTGACCCTGGATCGACATCCGTCGCAGCGCGGCGCGCGTGCACCGGAACGTCCCGGTGAGTGTGACGTCGAGCACCGTCGACCACTGCTCGTCGGTCATCTCGATGATGGGGGCGTTGCCGCCGAGGCCGGCGTTGTTGATCGCCGCGTCGATGCGCCCGTGCTCGGCCACCGCAGCGTCGTAGAGGTGGGCCACGTCTTGCTCCACCGTGACGTCGCAGCGCACTGCCAGGGGTTTGGTGCCGGTCATCTCCTTCAGACGGTCGGCAGCCTCCCCGAGGCGCCGCTCGTGCGTGTCGGAGATCACGACCACTGCGCCTTCCTCCGCGCAGCGCGTGGCGGCCGCGAAGCCGATGCCCGTGCCCGCCGATGCGGTGACCACGACCACCTTGCCCGCGAGCAGGTCGTGCGCGCCGGGCGACTGCGGCGGGGGCGCACCCAGGGGCGGAGAGACGTCACTCACGTCGCCGCGGCCGCCTTGGCCTTCTCGGCCACAGTGTCAGCCACGCCGTGAGGCCCGGGGTCCGCCACCTTCGGCTCGGCGGGCAGCCCGAGGACCCGTTCGCCGATGACGTTGCGCTGGATCTCGTTCGAACCGCCGTAGATGGTGTCCGCCCGGCTGAAGAGGAAGATGCGCTGGAGCTCGCCGAGTTCGTACGGCGCATCCTCCGCCACGGTCGCCTCTGCGCCCAGCACGTCCATGGCGAGCTCGCCGAGGTCGCGGTGCCAGCTGGCCCAGTACAACTTGGCGATGGATGCTTCGGGCGGGGCGACCGGCCCGTCGACGCCGGTGAGCGAACGCAAGGTGTTGAGCTGCAGGATCCGCAGGCGGATCCATGCGTCGGCCAGTCGTTGGCGCGTGAGGGCGTCGGCGCTGCAGCCGTTCTTCCTGGCGAGCTTCAGCACCGAGTCGAGCTCACGGCCGAACGCCACCACGTCACCCAGCAGGCCGACACCGCGTTCGAACGCCAGCGTGGCGAGGGCCACGCGCCAGCCGTCGTTGACACCGCCCACCACGAGATCGGCCTTCGTGCGCGCCCCGTCGAAGAACACCTCGTTGAACTCCGAGGTGCCCGTGATCTGACGGATCGGTCGCACGTCCACGCCCGGTTGGTCCATGGGGACCAGAAGGTACGACAGCCCTCGATGCCGGGGCGCCTCGGAGTCCGTTCTGCACACCACGAAGCACCACTGGGCCCACTGGGCGTAGCTCGTCCATACTTTCTGTCCCGTGATGACCCATTCGTCGCCGTCGAGCACCGCCCTGGTCTGCACGTTGGCGAGGTCCGAGCCGGCGTTCGGCTCGGAGTAGCCCTGGCACCAGAGCTCCTCACCCGCGCAGATGGGCGGAAGGAAGCGCCGCTTCTGTTCGTGGGTGCCGTAGGCGATGAGCGTGGGGCCAAGGAGACCCTCCCCCATGACGTTGATGCGCGCCGGCGCTTCGGCGCGCACGTACTCCTCGCTCCAGATGACCTGCTGGGAGACCGGAGCTCCCCGGCCGCCCCAGTCGACGGGCCAGCCCAGACATGTCCAGCCCGCCTTCCCCAGGTGGCGCTCCCACGCCAGGCGGACCTCGCGCCCTTCGTGTTGCAAGCCCGCCCGCCCGAGGCCCCGGGCGTCGGCGAACTCCCCCCTCAGGTTGGCTTCGAGCCACGTGCGCGTCTCGGCCCGGAAGGCAGCGTCCTCGGGACTGTCGTGGAGGTCCATTCGGCTTCGGTCGGCGCGTTCTTCCTGATAAGAGGGGTTTCTGACGCGACGTTAGCAAAGCGCCCCGGAACCCCCTCTTTTCAGGAACAGGCCCGTCTGCACCGGTGTTTCCCGGGCATGAGACTGATCGAAAGGGTCTTTTCCCGATTCACTTCTAGGAACAAGGAGGCCCAGATGAGCCCCGACACCACCGAGGCAGACAGCGCGCGGTCCGGCAACCCCGGGCCCGAGATCGACAAGTCCGAGCACCAGTGGAAGCTCGAGCTCCCTCCGGACCGCTACCACGTTCTCCGCGAAAAAGGCACCGAGCCCGCCTGGACCGGCGCGCTGCTCGACGTGCACGACCCGGGGCTGTTCCGCTGCGCCGGCTGCGGCGCCGAGCTCTTCCGGTCCGACGACAAGTTCGACTCCGGTTCCGGATGGCCGAGCTTCACTCGAGCCATGGAGGAGGGCGTCATCGACGAACACGAGGACCGCTCCTTCGGCATGCGCCGGACCGAGATCACCTGTGCCCGCTGCGGCGGCCATCTTGGCCACGTCTTCCCCGACGGTCCCGGCCCGACCGGCTTGCGCTACTGCGTCAACTCCCTGTCGCTCGAGTTCGACCCGGCCACATCCGAGAGCCCGTCCGAGAACGATTGAGGCATCTACCCGGCAGGGCTGAAGCCGGGGAAACGCTGATCCCGACTCGCACGGAAGACGCCCCGACCGAGCAGGCGCGTCTCGTCGACGGCGGGCCGCCCGCTGCCGGCAGATGCGCACTGTGGCGAGGAAGGCACCGCCCGTGGCGGCACACTCGGGCCCCACGGGCAGCCGCAGTGGATCCCCAAAGCTGACGATGGTGCCCCGTTTGTGCGCGCTCTACGATGACCTTCGGTCGCTCAACGTGGCCAGGCGTCAACGGGCGGATTCCATTCGGACACCCAGGGTCATGTCACACCAAGTCGCGGGCGGTCGCCGTCGCCCGGTCGCAGGGCTGTTGGTCCTGATATCGACCGCGCTCGTCGCGGCCGTCGCTCCCGTCCGCGCCGACGCGGCGAATTCGGGACCGGGCAAGATCACCGTGACGTCTGGTTTCACCGTGACCGCTGACACGAGCGGGCAGATGGTCCGATTGCGCTATACCGCGCCGAGCTCCGGTCTCACAGATGGTGTGGTGACGGTCGCCGTTCCGCGCGGCTGGAGCCGTCCACAGAATGCCTCCCCGGTCCGCCCGGGGTATGCCACGACGACCGCCGGCCACCTGGCGATCAAGCGCCGAAAGCTCGTGATCTCCTCGATCCGTCTGTGTGGCGCGTGCTCCTTTGCGATCAGCTACTCGAACGCCAATGCTCCCGAGACTGGACGCAAGTCGCGGTTCCTCACGAAGAGCGCCTCGTCAGCGGGGTTGATCCCACGAGCCCTGTCGGTCCAACCGGTCGTGGCGGTGGGCTCCTCCGGCCAGCCCCCTCCCCCGCCGCCGCCTCCCCCGCCCCCACCACCGTCGGGGACGCTGGTGTCCGACGTCTTCTCGAGAGTTGTCAACAACGGATGGGGTTCGGCCAGCACCGGAGGGGCCTATGTGATCGCAAAGGGCAATGCCGGCGACTTTTCGGTCGACGGAACCGGTGGCGTCTTCGCTATCCGCGACGCCGTCTATACCTCGGCAGAACACGTCATCGTGCTGCCGTCGACATCGGCGCTCGACGCTGCGGCGTCATTCGACGTGAGCTTCCTCGACAACGTCAAGGCCCTCCGCCCCGTGTACGGCGGAGTGCTGGCTGGTGTCATCTTCCGCTTCCACAACGCCAACGACAAAGGGAACGGGTACTACCGGCTACAGCTCGTGTGGAACGCGAACAACGGCCACCCCGATCTGTGGCTACGTGCGCAGGACGACAGTGGCCAGAGCCCGCCAGGGCACTTCAAGGTCGAGCAGAACCTCGGCATCGATCCCACTGGGGACTACCCGCACGGCGGCCCGTACACGTACCACGTCATGGTCCAGATCACCGGAGTGAACTCGACCAGTGTGGCGCTCAAGGCCTGGAAGCCAGGGAACCCGGAACCCACCAACTGGCAGCTCACCGGCACGGACAGCGGCAACTTCGGACCGCAATCGGCTGGTCCCGTCGGTGTCCGCGCCAGTGCAGACCTCCAGAGTTCTCCGGGTTCCTACCTGCCTGCCACATCACACATCAGAGTCGAGAACCTGGTAATTCAGCGTCTGGGCTAGGTGTCGTCGGGGATCTGGAGGGACCTCCGGGACCTGATCTCGGCCGGCCCAACCGCTCCGGAAGGTTCCTGCGCGCCGAGGCGTACCGCCCCGGAGGACCGGTCCCTGTCGAGATCGGTATGATCTGCAAGTCGCGCCTCGATCGACTCTCGGAGCTCCATCCAGCGGGCAGCTTCGGTGCTGTCACCCAGGTTACGCAGACGGCTCTCGACCACGGCGCA
>Ga0070735_10004478_pt1 | contig 11776 bp, 11 predicted proteins | sample Coa_R1_FD_66443 | JGI IMG/M metagenome (GOLD analysis project Ga0070735, IMG submission 66443) | Surface soil microbial communities from Centralia Pennsylvania, which are recovering from an underground coalmine fire - Coalmine... | ecosystem: Environmental > Terrestrial > Soil > Unclassified ... | reverse complement strand
CATAAACCTGGGCTTTGATCACCACTGGCCCGCCAAGTTCGCGGGCAATTGCTTCGGCCTCTTCCGGCGTATGCGCGACACGCCCCGGCTGAATCGGAATGCCATAACGCGCCAGAATGTCTTTGGCCTGATACTCATGGATTTTCACTTCATTTGCTCCTTGCAAAAAAAAATACATTACGCCTTGTGTAGGCGGGGAAATATGCATGCTATGAGCTAAATCCATGCTAACACTAGAACAAGGGGGGTGTCAAGAATCCGCAAAACTTGATACAATAAGGGTAATGCTATAAATGTGATCTGCAATTGTTCTGCATACTTGATTTTATTAGAATGAGGAGTACCCGTCTTGGCAAAAAAAATACCGGTCGCCTCTAAACCTCCCATGTCGCGACCACGAGAAGACCTGATCCTGTCGGCACCACCAGTAGTACATGAAGACAGCAAACCCAGGACGCTCTGGCTCTGGTTTAGTAGTATTCTCATTGTCGGAATACTGCTCCTCGGTATTGGCAGCTTTTTTGCTCTCGGTCTGCTGAAAAATTTTCGCGATTCGCTTAGCCCGGTGGCAACGCCTGCACCTATCACTACCCTCAACGTTCATCGCACCGCCATGTATGCCGGGCTGGACTTTACCGTTACCAGCGTCCAGTATGCCACGAGCTTCGCGGACGATGACATGCATTCCAGTCAAGGCATTGTGCGTTTGAATATGATTGCCGCAAACAAATCACCCGATCATATCAATGTCATCTATTATGATATCGCCCGTTTGCTTCTACCAAAGAGCAGTCCTATTACACCTTCAAATGTCAACCTTTCCGTTGACCCGGCTTCAAAGACCAGCGCGAGCGGTTGGATAGACTTCCCCGTCAACACTGCCGTGCAACTCTCTACGCTTAAATTGCAACTAGGTTCTACAACACTTGGTGAAACGCTCGTCACTATTCCGTTTAGTGGTGCCTTTGACCCCGGTCGTTACAGCGACCGAACCTCGCAGCAAGGACAAACCTTTAACTATTACTTTCACGGCCAGCTACTCGTCTATAACCTGGTCACAGTAGATATCCGGTACTCTTACCAGGGGGTGCAGGCAAAAGCGGGGCAGCAATATTATAGTTGCAATTTCCGCGTAGATAACCCCAACGGCGTTAGCGTAGCGCCAGGCTACGGTTTCGACTACTTACGCCTCGTACTGAATGGGTCGCTCCGCCCACCTGTCATCAATACCCTTTCCTACTCTTTTAACGCAAACACACAGGGTACCACGGGACGTGTGGTGTTCATCGCCCCCGCCGGATTAAAAACGCTGTCACTTGATTTCCTGGTGCAATACGGTAGTGGGGGTACTGATTATACCGTGACACTTTAGACAGGATGACATTTCTGTCATAGGGACAGTACAGGCATGTTCGCTAACAGTGAACATGCCTGTACTGTCCCTATGACAGAAATGTGTAGCACAGCTATGTCATGCGCCCGGCGTTTCCCGCGATGACAAATCTATATGTGTCTTGCTATTGCTCATGTTCTTATTCCGGTCATGTGAGAGTTTGAGGCACATTTCGACAGCTTGCTCTGTAGTCAGTGACTTTCCGGTACGCCACGCTACTTTCCAGCTTGTCCTGTCCACGCGATCATAGATCTGGGCAAATAGTTGCTGCGCAAGTGGAAAGTTGCTGAGCCAGGGACTTGTCCCGATGGCGCTCTGGATACTGTCGGCTGCTCCCCACAATTGGGCTGCCTGGATACTGGCCGAGATGGGGTCGGGTTCGCCTCGCATACCTACCGCGAAACCGAGCGAACCCATACCGGTAGCGATGAATTGTTTATAGCCCAGTTCGTAGCTGATGGGAATACTTTGCAAGATAGAGGCAATAGCGACATCGTATTGACCTTCCACAATCGCCAGGCCGCCGCGATCTTTTAACAGGTCGGCAAGGCCGATTTTATCGCCGATTTGCTCAAATAATGTCTTACTTTGCGTATAGCACGCCCGCATTTCCTCGAAGTTTCCGGTAAAGCCCTCCGCGGCAGCAAGATATAAGAGTAACTGAGCCTGTAACCAGGTACAGGTATCGCCGGTGGAAGAGAGCAGATCCAGACCCCAGTTGTACACGTATTTTGCCGTATCGTTATCACACACTGCTTGAGCCGTCCAACCTCGATGCAGTAATGCAGTCGCCAGACCCTCTGCATTGTCCAACTTTTGCCAGAGGGCAATGCTCTCGTTCGCCAGAGCAAATGCCCTCTCCTGCTCGTTTTGCAGACAGGCAAGGGACGCCATCTGGCTGAGAGCTTTTGCTTTTGCCGCAAGGGCATTCTTTCCCATCTCCTCCGTGAAAGGAAGCGCCAATACAGCTTCCAGCCACCTTTTACCTTCATTATAGTTCCCTTGCCATTCCCAGTGGCGTTGGAGGGCAGAGGCAAGACGAAGGGCTGTTTCAGCTGCCAGGTGTCTCTCTGGAGACCCATCCCTCGCACGCTGGCACGACCATTCGAAAGCGGCGCGGAAATTATCTTGCTCCGCCACAAGAGACGCCTCCCATATCCGCTGGTCAGCACCTCGCAACCCTTTCTCGGCAGTTTCCGCCACACGCACATAATAGGAGGCATGCCAGTCACGTAGTGATTCAAGCTCTCCGCTGGTAGCCAGTTGTTCCAGCGCATATTCGCGCAACGTCTCAAGAAGAGTATAACGTGCAACCTCATCAGATGGTAGCTTCACCAGTAAACTGTTATTCATCAAATATTCATGCAACTCCAGTGCAAACGTTGGCACCGATTCTTCAAGCTGAGCGCAATCCGATGGCACGGCATGAAAGGACCGCTTCATAGCCTCAATTACTTCCAGTGACCATCCACCGCTAAACACACCCAGACGGGCAAACCATGTTTGCTGCATCGGAGGGAGCAGGTTGTAACTCCAGTTGATGGTATCGCGCAATGTCTGTTGTCGCTCAGGAAGATTTCTGGCGTTCCCAGTTAAGATGGGAAGCCGCGCCTTCGATAACTGCTTCAGGAGCTGTTCCGGCGTCAGCAGCTTGATGCGGGCCGCCGCCAGTTCCAGCGCGAGTGGCAGACCATCCACTCGCGCACAAATCTGGGCAATGGCCGCTGCATTCGCCTCAGTCAAGGTAAAATCGAGTGCTACCGTCTGGGCACGTTCAACAAACAATTGGATCGCGCTATAGCTGGCAAGCTTCTCCACATCTGAACCGGCGGTTGCGTCAGGAATATCCAGAGGTAGTACGCTGAACTCGTATTCACCATACAAACTCAATACTTTCCGGCTGGTGACCAGTATTTTGAGACCGGGTGCTGCTGCCAGTAGCGTATCTACGACGGCAGCCGCCTCCACTACCTGCTCGAAATTATCAAGTATCAGCAGCAGTTGTTTATGACGAAAATATCTGTTCAACGCATCCTGCGGGGTTACCATTGGAGAAGACACAATATGTAACGCCTGCATGATACTTTGCGGCACCAGAGCAACATCACGTACCGATGCCAGGGAAATAAACCAGACACCCTGTGCAAATTCCTCTGTCAGTTCTTTCCCCACCTGTACTGCAATACGTGTTTTGCCGCTACCACCTGGGCCATGCAACGTGACCAGTTGCACATTGTCCTGTGCTAACAGGTGTCTAACGTGTTCCAGCACTTTTTCACGGCCAATAAGTCGGGTACGCGGTGGTTTCAGATTGTGCTGGGGATAATGCTGAGTAGCATCAGTGGTGTGGTTGGTTGAAATGTCTGGTTGGCGCAATTCGGCGGTTTCGTCGGAATGGGTACGGTCGGTTGCTTCTCTGCTAAGTCTGCTGAGGGGAGCGGTGTTCCAATCTTCTTCACTAAAAATACTTGTGTCCAGCCCGACCAGTTCAAGCAAACGTATTGCTTCATCCTGCTTCGTAATCACCTTCCATTCAGCTAGCACGGTAAGAATGCGCTGTACATCTTCAACGGTGAGATGAGTATCCCCTTTGCCACTCAGTTTTCGGCTCAGTACCTTTGGATGTACAGGTAACTTTTTAGCCAGGTCCTTCTGAAAGTATCCTTTTGTACGCAGGTACTTACGGAGGCTTTCGTTAAATGCCTCTGAATGTAAATATTTCAACGTATATCCCTATCAATCAAAGCAAATAAAACAGTAATCTAAGTGGACAATACCACGTTCCCAACACTGCCAGGTTGATTTTTTTGTAGACTTTTTGGTTACCCCAAAAAGAAACAAATGAAACCATAACAAGTATACTAGAATTGGTATGCGGTGGCAATAGAACATACAGTGGCCAGGGGTGTTTTTTTGTTTTAACAGGAGGAGCGAGTGGCAGAGGCGGGAACAAACGAAACAGTTTCCCGCCTCACAATTAGTCGCCCACCCACTCGAGCCGACTCAGGGGGTCCAGTAGGCAAATTTTAGAAAGGGAACTTCGTATGAGTCTACTTCACATTCGTGCGCAAAGCTATGGCAGATTTTTCGAAGTGTTGCCGGAAGAGGCGGAAAATGCCGAGCTTGCAGTAGAAGAGCTTGTCAGCCATGTTCTGCTTGAGCTTTTTGGTGAGGTGTCGGTGGCGGTAGATGAGGTGACCATTTCATTTTCCTCTGTTTCGCGCATGGGGCAACGCGACTGTTCCATCTATGTACGAGCACAATGCTCGCCTGAATCTTTCACGTTATCTCCATGTTCAGAGGAATATATGAGAGCCGTGATAGCAAACGGTATCTATGCTTCGCTGCGAGAACTTTTCGGGTCGGTGACCATCGAGAGTATCACTCTTGAACCCGCCTTCATGGAAGCTCGATAATCATTGTTCAAAAGATTGAACAACTTGAATGGATTACCCTGGTGCGGTCTGTTTCAGAGCGTCGTTTTGTACTCGCTCTGAAACAGCCTGTTCCTGTTCTCGTTCATGTGGTCTGGTTGCCATTATCTCACCGGCACCTGGAAGGCGAATGGTAAAACAGCTTCCTTCTCCCAGCGTGCTGGCAACGGTGATGGTTCCGTTCATGGCTTCCACAAGTTCTTTGACCAGCGCCAGGCCAAGACCCGCTCCACCGCTACGGTGCGTGCCATTCGCCTGATAAAACCGCTCCCAAACGTGCGGAATATCGTCTTCAGCGATTCCTTCACCGGTATCTTTTACCTCAATAACAAGCACACTGGCATCCGTTGTTACTCCAACTGCGACGATACCGCCCGGAGGCGTATGACGCACGGCATTATGCAGCAGGTTCTGTAGGACCTGCTGCAAGCGTCCAGCATCTACCAGCGCATCTGGCAACACAGGCGGGACATGCGCGACGACTTCAACCTTGCTTGACTGCCACGCTAGAGGCGCACGCGCATCAACGGTGCTTTGGACAAATGGGCCGATACTGGTTGGTTCACAACGCAGAGTGAGTTTGCCCACTTCGGCACGTGATAATGTGAACAGGTCTTCGATCAAGCCTTGCAAGTGTATGACCTCTTTCTCCATAATGTGCAAATCGTGATGAAGTGTCGCGGCTGGATTCATATTCCAGTGCATCAACGTCGTTTCCAGGTAACTGCGCAGCGTGGCGACCGGTGTACGCAATTCATGCGAAACGCCGACAATCAATTGCCGACGCGCCTGCAAAAGACCGGCAACGGTATCCCGTTCTTCCCTCAATTGCTGCATTGTTTGTTCCAACGTGGCAGCCATCGCATTGAAATCGGCCTGCAGTTGTGCAACCTCATCTTCCCCGACAATGGGTACGCGCACCCGGTAATCTCCACTCCGCAGCATGCCTGTGGCTGCGGCAAGCGATTTGATACGGCTGGTCGTCCGACGCATGACAATATACGAGAATAACACCGACGGCGGCACAACGGCGACGAGGGCAATAACACTCAAAACCACCAGTACAACCGTGACCGGCAGCAGCAAAGAAAGGTTTGATGAGCGCGGGAAGCTGAGCGTATTCACAATGAACACACCTTCGATAAGCAAGATCATCACCCCGGCACCCAACGCCACTACCATCACATGCGCATGTGTCAGCGACCAGAGCAATTGTGTGCGCCGCAGCCGGTTCCACAGCATCCATATTCGTATGCCGCCACGTAGTGTGAAAAAGAGCGTCCCGTTGGCAATTATCCCCAACACAGGATACACCAGCAATTTGTAAGGTGGCGTCCACGCAAAGACCGGAATATTCCGGCTAACCAATACCAGCGCGCACTCAACATCTATGACGCCCAGAATACAACTCAAAATACCAACAAATGTTCCCCCAGAGAGACATTGTTCCCACCATTTGCCCCGTGGCAAACGCAAGCGCAGCACACAAAAACAGACAGAGATGGAACTCGCCGATAGTATCACGATAAGTTGTGATATGTTGGAATTGAGTGCGCTTTTGGAGACAAGCGCGATACTCCAGACTATAAGGCTCAGGAGCAAGGTTTCGAGTGCGGCCCGCCGGGGCGTTGCTTGAAAGAAAAATCTTCGTTGCATTTGATGCATAACAGTCATTGCCTCTCCGGGCGCAAACGATAGCCAACACCCCAGACCGTTTCGATGTCTTCTCCTAATGCTCCCAACTTCTTGCGTAAGCGCAGGACAGTGTTATCTACCGAGCGGTCGCCACCAACATACGTTTCGCCCCACACCGTGTCAAGCAGGTAGGTACGGCTGAACGCCCGCCCAGGGCTGCGCAGAAGCAAGTGGAGCAAGGCAAACTCGGTGGGGCTCAGATCGAGCGGTGCGCTATGCAGTGTTGCCAGGTGCGCCTGTGGATCAAGAGAGAGCGCGTGATACGTGAGCGTTTCGCTGGTTGTACTATATGTGCTATGATCAGCCCTCAATATTTGCTGAATCATCTCAGTACGGCGCAATAATGCCCGCACTCGTGCAATGAGTTCGCGCATGCTGAACGGCTTGGTAAGGTAGTCATCCGCGCCAACTTCCAGACCCACCACGCGGTCTGTCTCTTCACCGCGTGCCGTCAACATCAGAACAGGTGTGGGCGCACTCTGCCGAATACGACGCAAGACATCCAATCCGTCCATTTTTGGCAACATCCAATCGAGAATGACCAGCGCGGGATGTTCACATGTATGTAAATGCAGTGCTTCCAGCCCATCGCTCGCGTGAAGGATGCAATAGCCGTTCATTTCCAGTTCCCGTATAATCGCCTGCGCCAGTTCAAAGGCATCTTCAACTAACAAAATGGTCGTCATGCAACAATAGCCGCCTTTTCCATTTTTTCTTCATGGAAGATACGACTGACCCGCCCACAAAGTTGTGACACACATTTTTTCGGGCCAATCGTCTTATTTCACCATATCCGGCGGCCCCAATTGTAGCAGTCGTGTGACAATCTCGCCGACAACCGGCAGCTTGAAGTACGTTCCCCTCGCAGCCTGAAACAGGGCAACAACCCATCCAATGAAGGCTATGAAATTCAGCAGTAAGAAAAAGAGGATCGAAAGTCCGCCCAGATACTTCATGAACGGCAAAAACATGAATAATCGAAAGTGCGTCATCCCCCAGATGAACATTATGTCAAACACATTGATGCTGCCAAAGAACAGTAAAGATTGTAGCGCGTGGAAACGCACATAGCGATTACCGTCACTGAAGAGAAAAAACAGTATGCCGCTCAGCCAGCCTACTGAGTAACTGAGCGCGGCTGCTATTCTACTACCGTCAAATGGTCGTGGAGAAGGTTGCTGTCCCTGCGTGAAGTGTACAACGACATTGATTGGCTGCTGACCATACGGCTGCCCGGACGTTGTGGTATACGTAAATTGCTGTTCGTAAGGCGGATATTCATGCTGAGGCTCCTGCGAAGTTTCTGCATATCCAGTATAGGATTGTTGTTGCTGATTGTTAATCATTGTATATTTTCCTTTCGTGTTTTATGGTTCGAGATCACCTGTAGGGGCCGATTTATCGCGCCCACCGCCGATTTATCGTCTTTATCCCTACTAACCTAATAGCTCTACATATGTCAAAATGGCCGATAAATCGGCGGTGGGCGCGATAAATCGGCCCCTACAGACGTTTTTGTTCGACTTTTCATATAGAAAGTGTAGTTGCCAGATGTCTCTGGCATATCACATAATTGTCGCAATATTGTCGCAAGTGGGAAAGTGAGAACGCAAAAAGCTACATATGTCTGTGAATAAAGTGATTTCAGCGTTCTCACCGCGATAATTTACGCAACAGGCATTCGTTGGAATAGATGTTGTTCGCGCATCAACCAGACATAGCCGTCTTCCAGATTGGGTTCGATGAGAACAGCCTCACCGCGTGTGGGATAATCACCTACAATGCGATACTGCACCGTGGTTCCCATGTTCATCGTGGAAACCACAGTGAAGTTCCCTTCTGGCTTGAGACCTTGCGTCGTAACCATCCAGACTTTGCCGCGTGCTTCATGTACCATTTCCGCTACTGTTCCCTGAAAGATGACACATCCGCTTTTCATGATGGCGAGGTTCTGACACGTCTGGGCAATATCCTCGACAATGTGAGTTGAGAGTAACACCGTGCGGTCTCCACCCAACTCTGAGAGCAGGTTACGAAATCGAATACGCTCCTCCGGGTCAAGCCCCGCCGTTGGCTCGTCAACAATGAGCAGTTGTGGGTCGTTGAGGAGCGCCTGGGCGATACCAACGCGACGTTTCATACCGCCGGAGAATGTTTTGAGCTTACGATTGGCAACATTGCTCAGTGCTACCACTTCCAACAAATGCTCAACTCGTCGGCGGCGCATTGTACGGTCTTCGAGGCCCTTCAAGATGCCCATATAATCGAGAAATTCGCGTGCGCTTAAATCGGGATAGACGCCCAGGTCCTGGGGAAGATAGCCGAGAAAACGTTTTATAGCGATGCGTCCTTTTTCGGTATTGCCTTCATAGTCGCCAACATGCAACGTCCCGCTTGTTGGTTGCATAATGCCCGCCAGAATGCGCATAAATGTTGTCTTGCCCGCGCCATTTGGCCCCAGCAGACCAAACATACCACTGGGAATGACCAGTTCAAGATTGTTGAGCGCGTGAACATCACCGCGATAGACCTTGTTCAATTGATGGACGTAAATGTGCATAGTGTATGACTCCTTTTTAACAAGTGATGAATAAGAAAAGCTCTGTACCTATTGTTATTGCCGGGCCTGTTGCCATTTGAGAAGGTAGAGCAACGCGACCATTACTAAGGTGGCAATACCCAGCAGCAGGACGATACTGGCAACACCTTGCATGACTGTAGCGTGGTCAATGTTGGAAGATTGGACGCCGAAAAAGCCCATAGCAGCGTTGCCACCGAGTGGGAGCAGCAGAGTGTTGCTCAGGGTAGGGATGCCGCGATTTGGCGGGAACAGGTTGCCCCAGAACCAGTAGCCGACAAAGAGGAACTGGTAGAGCGGAACCCACATGACGGAGGTACACGCCAGTGAGAAGGCACAGATAAAGAGAAGGCCAGGTAAGGCAACAGTGGCAAAGGCGGCAATTGCCAGGGGAATTGCCATGATGTTGTGCGTCTGGTACAGGATGTAGACGATGCTTCCTATGTAGACAAGAACAAGTGGAGAGATTGCGCCCAACATACTGCCCAGATATTTGCCCAGGACACGGGCAGACAACGTAGCCGGTGTTGTTGTGAGCAGTTCCTGTACTTTCGTGCGGCGGTCCCGTGGCAAGCGGTCGGCGATCATGATACCAACGACGATAGGTAAGTGGTAGTTGATGATGGTGGCCCAGTAGACGACAGCCTCGCTCAGAGGCACAGCTCCGGGGTGAACGATGATTTTATAGATGGTGCTGCTGTCGTTGCCGAAGAGGATTGCACCCAGCAACAGCATAAAAACGGCATAGGTGATCCAGAGCGACCGGCGGCGTATCTGCATACGATATTCGTAGCGCATGACGCCGGAAAAAATGGCAAGCTGACTCATTATTCTTCACTCGATCCTTTCAATAATCCTTCGGTGTTACGTAGAAGTAAGTAACCAGCCAGCAGGAATACCAGCGCCGTGACCAGCAATTCAATACGGTTTGCCAGCCAGAAATCAATAGAGGGAGTCAAAGTTGTAGGAAACAGGAAGATGGGTTGCAACCAGTTAGTGCTGACGAAGTAGCCGGAAAAGATGGTCTCAAGCAGCCAGATACCGCTCAACAGTGTAGTTACCGCGGTTGTGTTATGCGTCAGCGCGGCAAGGCAGAGGCCAATTGCCGCGAACCAGAGCAAGGGCGACAGCCACGCGAGTTGTCCGGCAAAAAATTGCAATACTATTGCCCAGGACTGGACTTGTTGCGGAGCATACCACAGATTCAATAGCGACAAAATGCCACTTGAGGCAAACGCGATACAGGTACTCCAGCAGACGATGAGGATGAGTCGGCGCAAGGTTGTCATCCGGTATAGTTTGGGTAGCGTGAGTTGTAGTTCGATAGCCGGGTCCTGCGTCACAACGGTAGCGATGATGATACCGGCGGCCAGTGGCAGGAACATCTCCAGTCCCGCCAGCAAAAACCTGTTGGGATTGACTTTGAGGTAGGCCAGCAGTCCGGCGAACAGCCCGAAACAGACCATCACCAGCACAGGCGTCCAAAGCACGCGCCTACCCATCAGTAGCAGTTCGTAGCGTAAACGATCAAAAGACATAGCAACTCCATAGAGATAGTAGATTTTTGTGGGTAACGGCAACCTCAATGGAACATAGATATTGCCGTTGTTTTTCCCTGTCTATGGAGCAGTATAGTTGGAGTATGTCGCGTGCATATCATGGAAATGTCGCAATATTGTCGCGGATAGGGTCAGGAGGCTCTTTTTCTTGCATGAAGATGTTCCAGTATTACCATCCGGGCAAGAGTCGAGGGGCCAATGCCTTTCTCTCTCGCCTCTCTGGTAAGTTCCTCAAACGTGTCTTCGTCAAAGCGTACCGTAAGAGCTTTCTTTGCATGCGCTTTGACGAACCTCACGTCCTCAACGGTGGTAAGCTCGTCCGCAAACTCCTCACTGGAATGAGTATCCCAGAAAGCAGCTTCTTCCTCAATGGTCTTAAAGGTTGGTATGTGGTTCTTTTTTTCTTTTCCTGTCATGAGTATCTCATTGTGCTTCTTTTTACAACTATTGTAATCTAATAGATGCTTTTTGTCAAGCAATTTCCAGATCGAAATCTATGTTATAATGAGGCCAAATAGAACAATATTAGCAAATTGAGGAGTAAGGGATGTCTCCTATCGAGCTATTGCAAGAGAAACGTGAAGACATCCTTCGTGTAGCGAGCAAACGCGGTGCATCCAATGTACGGGTTTTTGGATCGGTCGCACGTGGCGAAGCTGATGCGAAAAGCGATATTGATCTACTGGTGGACCTTGAGCCAGGACGCAGCCTCTTCGATCTCGGCGGACTTCTGATGGATTTGCAAGACTTGCTCGGCTACAAAGTAGATGTTGTGACAGAACGAGGATTGCGCGAGCGCATTCGAGCGCGTGTCTTGCAAGAGGCCATTCCACTGTGAGGAATATACCTGAGCGATTACTCGATATTCAGGACGCTATTATACGCATCATGAAATATACCCAGGATGGGCGATACAGATATGACCATGATGAATTAGTACAAACCTGGGTAACTCACAATCTCTATGTGATAGGTGAAGCAACACGTGCTATTGCAAGCGACTTTCCAGACTTCAAAAATCAACATCCAGAGATTCAATGGACCGAAATCATAGGTATGAGAACAATCCTCGCTCACCGATACTTTGATACCGATCCAGATGCACTCTGGGCAGCTG
>Ga0070735_10004476_pt1 | contig 11782 bp, 12 predicted proteins | sample Coa_R1_FD_66443 | JGI IMG/M metagenome (GOLD analysis project Ga0070735, IMG submission 66443) | Surface soil microbial communities from Centralia Pennsylvania, which are recovering from an underground coalmine fire - Coalmine... | ecosystem: Environmental > Terrestrial > Soil > Unclassified ... | reverse complement strand
CCCCGGATGCCCTCGGACCATTTGCGGTTGTTCGTGAACAGCTGATCGAGGTTGTTCATGCTCATTCCGTCGCGCCAATCCAGTTGTACCGCACCTGCTCGCCGTTCAGGCGCCACCGGGTTGGCCAGATCGTGTGCTGCCAGTCGAGCGGTTCGGCGAGGGGCTGCGGACCCGCCGCACGGGCGAGCGCCGCCCGGAGATCGCGGATCTGCTCGGCACCGACCGCGTCCGGCGCCATCGAAACGAAGAGCGGCGTCCCGCTGCGCGCCACGAGATCGAGCCACTGGCGGTTGAGGGTCCACGGGATCGCGTCCGTAATGCCGACGCAGTCCGCGTCGACCGAATAGAAGGCGCCGTGCTGAACGCCGCGGAACGCGAGCGTGTTGACGCCCATCTTTCGTGTGCGCGCCCATTCGCGGCCACTCGTGTCATCGCCGATCCGGCAGATCTCGAACACGCCGGCGGACAGATGACTCACCGTGTTGCAGCCGATCACCGCGACGTCTCCCGCGGCCTCGCGAATCGCGCGATACAGATCGAGGATTACCTCGGCCGTCGTCCGGGACGGTCCCTCGGCAAACGTCCATCCATCGTTGGTCAGCGCGGTGCCCATCTGAACGCCCCAGCGCCCGAAGACATCGAACGTCGTGTAATCGTGCTTGATCAGCGCGAATCCCCAGGCGCGGAGCCGCGCGATGTCGTCGCGGACCTTCTGCAGCGCCCCGGAACTCGTCGGATCGAGCACGGCTCGATCGCGCGGCAGCCGCGCTCCATCCGGCGTGCCCGGTGCGGCGAGCAACGGACGGATCCAGATACCCGGTCGTGCGCCGGCCTGCGCGATCGCTGCCGCGACACTCCCCATGTCGCCGAACTTGCTGTTGCCGCGATCCCACACGCCGGTCGCCGAGCGATCGTCGTGCTGCGGCTGCCAGCCGTCGTCGATGACGGCCAGCGGACGGGTCGTGGCCGCCGATAGCTCCGCCACGCGCCGCGCATCGGCGAGCGCGCTCTCGCGACTGTTCCGGCCGTATGCCCAGTACCAGTCGTTGCTGCCGTAGGCGGGCTCCGCGAGCCGGCGAGGCTCGCGGCACATCTCCCGGCAGAACGCGTGGAGCGCCGCGAACGCGGATTCGCCGGCCCGGCCTTCACGGCAGACGATCTCGCACAGGTCGAGCGTGCGCGTCCGGAGCTGCACGGGCACGCCGCCGCTTCGCACGTCCGCGGACAGGCTGATGCCCTCCGCATCGATCTGCCAGTAACAGAACGCCCGCGGGCCCGTGCGAACGCCGTACGCATGCGTGGCGGCACCGTCGAACGCCGCGCAGTACCACGGCATCGGGCGATCCGGCACGCCGCCGCGCCACTCGAGGTCGCCGTACCCGCGCTCCCACGCGTCGCCGAGCACGAGCTGGAACGAATCGGTGTCACCGCGCCACCGGAGACGTAACCGGCCGACGGCGCTCGCCGGCGCTGACAGCCGAACCCGCAATGCGCCGTCTACACGATCGAAGGCGACGCGCACGTCGTCTGCGCGCCAATCGGCGGCGTCGCGCTCGAGCCGGTGTTCGCCGTCCGCCGTCTGGACGATGGCGAGGTCCGGCGGCCGCCGGATGTCCAGAAACGTGCTCCGGGAATTCCGCACCTGCCTGATCGGCGTGCTCCCAGGCCGGATCGCGAGCCCCGCGAATGCAGTCTGCAGGAACGCGCGGCGGGACGGCATCGCGCCCAGATGTTACACGAACACCCTCGCGGCCACGGCCCGCCCGCTCAGCGCCGTTGGCGCATGCAGATCCGGCTCCGATTCGCGATCAGCGAGCGCCTGCGCGGCGCGATCCCTTCGGTGCTCGATCGCTGTGCGGCGCTCATGTGGTCGAGCGACGCCCTGCGCCGGAGGTGCTCAAAACCCGGCGGGACGCTCGCCCGAGACACCGAACGCGCGCTCGAGCGCGATCCCGACCCGCCCGAGCAGGCCGTCGTCGAACAGTCGGCCGAGGATCGTAATGCCGTGCGGGACGCGCCGCGGGGGATTGAACTTCGGCAGCGGATTCGCCGGATCCGGCGCCCAGTCGCTCCGCGCCTCCGAGACGTTCACGAAGCCCGCGCGCAGGGTCAGCGACGGATGGCCGGTGAAGTTCGTAATCACGAGTTGTTCGTCGCGCAGTGATGGAACGAGCAGCAGATCGACCTCGCCGAAGATGCGCGCCATCTCGAGCGCGACTTTCCGTCGAAATCGGTCCGCCTGCACGGTGTCGACGGCGCTCAGAAAGCGCGCCTGGCGGAACAGGTTGGGCCACGCGTCCTTCACCTGCGCCTTGAGCGTCCCGAGCTGGTGGGTGAGCGCAAGATCTTCGAACGAGGCCGCCCCTTCCGCGAAGAGAATCGGATTCAGTGAATCGTACGGCCAGTCCGGCAGCGTGACTTCTTTCAACCGGAGGCCGAGCTTCTTCATCGTGTCCATCGCCGCGCGGTCGACGTCGGTTGACGGCGCCTCTTTCATCCACGGCGCGACATAGCCGACGGTGAGCCCGGCGACCGGCGCGGTCGCGTCGAAATCGAGCCGGCTCGACACGCTCGACGGATCGCCGCCGTCCGGGCCGCTGATGGCTTGCAGCACGAGCACCGTGTCTTCGACGGAGCGCGCCATCGGCCCGAGTTTGTCGAGGGACCAGCACAACGTCATCGCGCCAGTGCGCGCGACACGGCCGAACGTCGGCCGGAACCCGGTGACGCCGCACCGCATCGCGGGCGCGACGATGCTGCCGCCGGTTTCGCTGCCGACCGCGAACGCGACCAGGGCCGCCGCAGTCGCGGCACCCGGACCCGCGCTCGATCCGGACGCCCCTTCCTCGAGCAGCCAGGGATTCATCGTCTGGCCGCCGAACCAGATGTCGTTGAGCGCGAGCGCGCCCAGCGCGAGCTTCGCGACCATCACGGCTCCCGCGTCGTTCAGCCGCGCGACCACGACCGCGTCAGCGGACGGCACGCGGTTCCGGAACGGCTCGGCGCCGTACGTGGTCGGGATGCCTTTCGTGTCGAGCAGATCCTTCACGCCGTACGGGATCCCGTGCAGTGGCCCGCGGTATCTTCCGGAGGCGATCTCGGCGTCTGCCTGCTTCGCGCGCGCGACCGCGTGATCGTTGGTGACCGTGATGACCGCGCGAACCTTCGCGTCGAGGCGCGCGATGCGCGACAGATAGATGCCGGTCAATCTCTCGGATGTCAGTTGCCGCGCCTGGATCCAGCGCGACAAGTCGGAGACCGGCGCAAAGGCGATGTCGTCGTCTGAGACTGGCAAGGCGCGCACGGGGCCAGGCGAACGAACAAAGCGATCGCGGGTGACGGGCTGCACGATCCCCGGCAGCATCGGATTCCAGAGCAGCGCGGGCGTCTCGGTGGGGGCGATCGTAATCTTGCGCGGGCCGGTCCGTCGCTCGAGGTACGGCGCCATCGACTCGCGCCAGGACGCGGCCGCCTGCTGGCGCTCGGCCGGGGTCATCGTCACCTGCACGAGCTTTTCCGCCTCGGCGAACGTGGCCGGCGTCACGTCGGGGCCGACACCTGCGGCGTTTCCGAACGTCGGGGGCGCGCCGGGCGGCGACGCTGGGGCGGACGTCGATTGCGAACCCGGCGACGGCGCCTCCACCTTGCAAGCCGCAGACGTCACGAGAAAGCCGAGGGGGGCGCGAATGAGGAACTGACGGCGGGTGTTCATGACGGGCGGCATGATGTCACCGCCCGCGGCGTCAATTCAACCGATCGGCCTCGCGCCTCGGGCTACCCCGCACGTGCTCTCGCGTAGCTGGCGCGCGATGATCCGCCGCGGCGCTCGGATGTGCGTCGTGAGATTCGACGAGTCTTAGCCCTTCTTCTTCGGGCTGAAGGCTTCCTGGACCTGCTTCCGGATGTCCCGGTAGTTCTTCTCGAGCATCTTCTCTTCCTCGTCGGTCAGAACCCGGAACGGCACGCGAACCAGGCTGTTCTTGAACTGGACGTTGAGGAAGTACTGGCCCAGTTTGATCCCACCCGGTACCTTGAAGTACAGCTCGCCCATGCAGGCGCGGTTGTCGCTCAGCTCGACTTCGTCGAACGTCATGGGGCCGCCCGTGTTGCTGAAGAAACCGATGCGGCATGGCCGCGACGCCATCGGCGGGAAGTAGTCGATCGAGTCACGGATCATGCGCGTGCGGGCCTGCAGCGCGCGCAAGTCGGCCTTGCGGTATTCGTCGATCTCGGGAAGCGGAATCTTCGGCCCGTCAGGCGTGCTCAGCGAGATGGCGTCGCGCTTCAATTTGTACGCCGGCGTGTTGTCGCGCACGGTCATGCCCGTGTCGAGCTTCAACCACTCGTCGCCGACGGACTCGTTTGCCGCGCGATACCCGAGGATCACATATCCCTCGTTGTTGTACGCGGCGCGCACGAACGTGCCCTCGATCGTGGCGATCTGGGGCACGCCGGCGTCTGGAATCTTGACGATAGGCTTCTGTGTGTCCTGCGCGGCGATCGGACGGGCTGCTGGACAGAATACCAGCAGGCTCGCGACTGCTACGAATGACAGCGCGGTCTGGCGTTTCATCGAATCCTCCTGGACGGCGGATCGACGATAGCATCCGCGTACGAGGCCACTCCCCTGTCAATAGGTGAAGCACGCCCCGAAAGGAGTACGGGGATCGCACTATTGGGGCTTCAATTCGATCACCACCGTGCGGATCGTGGTCGTCCCGACGTTCTCGGACCAGTGGGTGACGGGATCCCGGTAGATCGTCTGGCCTGGCGTGAACGTCGACTCCGACGTCGTGCCGTCGGCGTTGTGGTTCCGCACCTTCCCGCCCTCGATGACGTAGACGACGTACGATGGATGGGAGTGCATCTGCTCCTTGTCGCCCGGCTTGAGGGTCGCTTCCATGACGCGCACCCGCGGGTTATCGAGCGTCACCTTTAACGTTTTGGCATTGACGACGGCCGCATCCTGCGCCAGCGCCACGCTGGTAGCGGCGAGCCCGAACAGCGCGAACACGGCGACGAACCACCTGGACATGCGCACTCCTTGTCAATTGTCGGTGAACAGGGCATTCAACTCGGATCCCGGCACGGCACGTCCGATCCCGGTGAACGTGCCCTTCTGCTGCGCTTCCTTCGCCGCGTCCAGGAACGCCGTCCACGCGGCGCGCGCGAAGCCCCCCCCGACGCTGATCCGTCGCGCGCCGGTCGCGGCAATCTCGCGGACGCTGAACGTCGGACGCGCGAGCACGTTGACGGGCTTCGGCGCGACGGCAGCGACGATCGTCCGAATGTCGTCGAGCGAGGCGATCCCGGGGGCGTATAGACATTCGGCGCCGGCGCCCGCATAGGCCTGCAATCGCCGGAGCGTCTCCTTGAGATCCGGACGGCCGCAGATGAAGCCCTCGGATCGTCCGGTCAGCAGCACCCGCGTGCCTGAACGATCGATCGCCTGCCTGGCGGCACGGATGCGCTCGACCGCGAGATCGAACTCGAAGAGCGGACTCGCGGGATCGCCCGTCGAGTCCTCGATGGAGAGCCCCGCGACGCCCGTCTCGACGGCGCGCGTGACGTGTGCCGCGACGTCCTCGGGATAAATCGCGAAGCCGCCCTCGAAGTCGGCATTGACCGGAACCGTCACGCTGCCGGCAATCATGGCGAGATGCGCGAGCGACTGATCGAGCGAAATGTGGTTGTCGCGGTGGGCCATCGACCACGCGGACCCGGAGCTCGTGGTCGCGAGCGCCGGGAACCCGAGCTTCGCCAGCACGCGCGCCGTGCCGGCGTCCCACGGATTCGGGATCACGAAGCAGCCGGACTCGTGAAGATTGCGGAAGACCGTGCAGCGATCGGCGGGTGCAGGCATGATCCGATCATGCACCACACCCGCCAGTTCGCGTCAGTCCAATCGAGGGTTATTTCCCGCGCGGCGTCTCGTGCAGGTTGCCTGGCTTGAACAGGTCGGACAGATCGTTGGCGCGCGTCGCCGAGCAGCGGCCCGACGCCGAAGATCTCTCGCATCTCGCGCAGGAACGACGAGTGCGACATGTGGACATGGCTCGCGTACGGCCTTCCGTCGACGGCGCCATGCGCGTTCTTCGAGATGACGATGAGGGAACGTATGGGCGAAATCGTCTCCCGTCGCGTCTCCGGACACCGCCTCAGACTCGTCCACCACGGCATGATCACGCCGTTGTTCTTGTAGACGTCCGACGCCATGATGACCGGATTGATCGGGCTCAGGAACGTATCGCCCTGGAGGATCTTCGCCGATCCCCGGAAAGGCCGGCGAAGCCGCCGCTGAGGGTCGTATGCATGTCGTTGTACTGGTTCGGCGAGATCCAGTTGTACTCGGCGACCGTGTTGGTGTTCAGATCGGTGAAGAGCTGCCGCAGCGGCGCGTATTGCGACCGCATCGGATTCTTCGGCGTCGGATCACCCGTTGCCGCTCTGTCCCGGAGGAACGCCATCGTGCTTGGCCGCGTAGTTGAACTGCGCGGTGTCGTAGAACGGGTTCACGCCGCTCGTGAAACGGCCACTGCAGCTCGAGATCGGGACCGTCCACAGGCTCTCCGGCAGCCCGACGTTCGCGAGACCGGGACACGCGCCCTGCAGACCGTATCCTCCTGTGGCCGGCATTGGCCAGGAGCGTCGTCAGGTGCTGGGTCGTGCCCTGCACGTGGCCCGTCGCCCCATACGGGTCGCTGTCGTCAGCGATGTTGAAGTTCGTTCCGGCTTCGGCCCAGACGGTGACTGCCGCAACAACTTTTGTCGGATCGTCAGCGCCCGGGCAGCTTGACGACGAGGCCAGCCGTGAATTCAGCCTGCCACGCCACGTCGACATGCAGCGCGACGAGGCAGCCGCGGCTGCCGCACGCGAGGCCGGTACCGGCAGCGTCGACAAACGTCGCGAACACGCGCCCCTCGAGCCGAACGCCGACGTGCGGGCTGGGGAACAGCTTGACGCCGCCGCCGGCGCCCGTGGTGAACCGGATCTCGTTGTCGCCGCCAACGCCGTACCGCGTGAGTCCCAGCACGCCCGTCAGAAACGGGCGCGCGCGCGGCCACTCGCCGAATTCCTGGAGCCCACCCGCCTGCCAGTGATCCACGCTGACGTGCATCGCGGACGCAGCGCCCACGGATGCGTCGGCAACAGAGACTCCCGCGCGCTGATGGCTGAACGCGCCTTCGATCTGCATGCCGCTGGCGAGCGGCACGTCGACGATCAATCCAACCGCAGGGGCGCCATCCACGTCGACGGGACGGCCGTTGATGGTGTCGACGAGCGCGCCGCCGACGCGGAAGCCGCCGAACGGCGCAATCTCGATCGTCTGCGCCGAGAGCGGCGCGGCGAACACGCCGAGTACGGTTGCTGCCAGCACCGTGACGCCGTGTAGGGTGTTTCGCCGCGCCACCGTTGTTCCGGGAGCAGAGGACGTACCAGGGAGGGCGGAGGCACGGACGCCCGGAAGTGATGGATGGCGGGCGGCTTGCCGCTCGTCGACAGAATCGTCGCGGGCGTCCGCCGCCCGTCGGGCCGGAGGCTTCCCCCGCCGGGCGGAGGGGCGCGGGACGCGGTCACTGTCGTGGGGCGACATACCATCATGACTGACTGTGGGCCGCATACATCTGACCGAGGAGGCCGAAGACTACCGCGACGCACGGTGGCACCGCGAAGAGACGCGGCGCGTCGAAACGGCGTTCGACGCCGAGCGTTTCGTTGAACGCGCCGGCTTCGCGTCATGCCTCACCGACGCACGGCGGCCCGGCGCATCGCTGTACATCGCGGTCTGCGGACGCCGTGATGCCGCGCCACGTTCAGAAGGATCCCGAAGCGTCGCACACGTGGGTGCTGAAAGACGAGGTCGTGCGGCGCGGAAAGGTCTATTACGGCAAACTCGCGGGCGCGCGGACGCTCTTCATCGCGCGGCGTCTGATTCCATACTTCCATGCCGTGTGGGGGGTCCGGCGGGCCGGCGAGGCGCGCCGCCTCAGCCGGACGGCACAGCGCGTGCTGCGCGCGCTCCGCGGTGAATGGGAGCTGGCGACCTCTGATCTGCGCGCCGACGCCGGCGTGAAGGACCGCGGAGCATTCACACGCGCGCTCGACGAACTGCAGGCCGCGATGCTGGTGATCCCGAGCGAGGTGTACTACCAGCCGAAGTTCACGTACGTGTGGACGCTCGCGGTCGGCCGGTTCCCGGACGAGCTGCGGCGGCGCATCCCGCGAGAGGTCGCGCTGCGGGAGATCGCGCGGGGGTTCCTGTCGGCCGCGGGCATGACGATCCCGGGCGAACTCGCGCGCGTGACGGGCCTGTCGCGGCGCGACGCCGGTCTCGGCAACCGCGCGCTCGTCGCCGAGGGCTTCGCGACGTCACCCTCGCGAGGGGTTTACGTCTTGTCGGAGTGGTCGAGCGCTGAAAATGACCCCGCCTGAGGCCCGGGCCTGCAGCCGACGCGTGTACTTCATCTCGACGGCCTTCCACTCCGGCACGGTGCCGAAGCTCAGATAGCTCGTCGCCGTCATCGCGTCCGGCGACAGCTGTTGGATGACCGTTCGCTGATGCCAGGTGTCGCCGGCGAGCGCATAGTCCGCCTTCAACTCGAACTGCTTCGCCTGGTCGTCGTACGCGCCCGTCTCGGCGATCCTGGCCGTGTTCGTCGACGCAATCCGGGTTGCTTCGTACTGCCGCGTCGACGTGTTGTAGCCGGTCCACGCCAGCGTTGTGAAGGGCGTGCCGTTCAGCGAGCCCTCGATCGTCTCCTCGATGAAGAGACCGCCAAGCAGCGGCCGGATCGTCGACGTCGCCTTCACCGGCACGGCCGGGCCATCCGGACGGAACCGGAAGGTCATCTGGACGTCCCACGTGCCGCACATCGCGGCCAGCCGCGCGTGCTCCGGGGCCGGCGGCAGCGCGGCCGCAATGATGCCCAGCAGGGCGCAGATGCCCGCGATCACGGCCTACTTGGCTGCCGGCTTGACGAACAGCGCGGGATCGATTGTGACGTTGTGTTCGACACTCTTCACCGTCACGACGAACGACTGGACCGCCGTCGTGGCGGTCAGCTTGAACGGGACCTTCATGCCGTCGACGTCGCGGTAGTCGCTGAATTCCGTGATCTGCTCGAGCGGGCCGGTTTCCGGCGCGTCGATCATCGACGAGGCCTTCACCGGCAGGTACGAGTCGACGTCGACCCACACGCGCGAGGCCGGCCCGGTCGCGGGCGTGATGCTCAGTGCGTACGCGTCCTTGTCACCGACCTTTTCCTTGCCGGCGAAGACGATCTTCGTGCCGCGCTCCTTGTAACCGAGAAACGGGGACGGGAACGCGCCGTTGCGCAGGCTCTCGAGCCGGGCGCCCGTCATGTCGCTGTCGCCGCGCATGCTGTCCATCGAGTAGCCATTCGTGCCGTCGAACCGCTGGTCGACCGTGAGCGATCCGGCGCCGGCGGTGGTCAGATCGAGATTGATCAGCGTGCGAACCTTGTTCGGCGCCTGATTCAGGACTTCAATCGTTCCTGGAAGGTCGCCGACCGCCGTCGAAACCACCATGGTTCCCTTCGTCGAGCGCGAGGTGATCTTGCCGATGGCCTCGCGGCCGCCCTGGGCCGTCAGGCTCTTCTCAATGATGTCGTCCGCGGTCTGCCCGGAAGCCATCCGTGCCACCGCGATCATCGCAACCGCCAGCAGAATACGAGCGCTGGTCGAACGCATATCTGTCCTCCCCTCAGTGATTCGCCGCTCCGCGTCTTCCGCCTGCCGGCTGCGCAGCCGGGACGTCGATGTTCACCGGACGCCCATCGACGAACACGCGGCGGATACGCGGCTGCTCGGCGAATAGTTCCCCGTCCACGAGAATGACATTGGCAATCTTCCCCTTGGCCAGCGTGCCGAGTCGGTCGGCCGCGCCTGCCATCCGGGCCGCGTTGATCGTGAGCGCGTTCAGCGCCTGATCCGGCGGTAGCCCGCCGTCGCGGACGGCGCGCGCGACGCCGCGCACGAATTCCGCCGGCGTCTGCAGCCCTTCCGACGAAAACGCGTACGGGATCCCGGCCTTCTCGAGCGCGGCCGGCACCTTCGGCGCATTCTGTTGCATGCGGGTGACGCGAATCGGTGTATCGGCACCGCCCCGTCCGCCCCCGCGGCCTCCCGGCGCGGTCGCGCTCGGGAACGTAAGGATGACCTTCGCGTTCGCCGACTTCAGATCGCTGACCGCTTCGTCCGCCTCGATCCCGCCAGTGACGATCGGGTCCAGATTGAATTCCTTCGCCATCGCGAGTGCGCGCAGGATCTCGCGCAGCTCGCCGGCCTCGAACGACACGGGCAACCGGCGATCGAGCGCGGGCGCGAGCGCGTCGAGCGCCGGATCGAACTCGGGCCGCGGCTGATCCTTGTGTTTGTCCGCCCACGCCCGGGCGTCCTTCTGCCACTTTGCGTCGCAGAAGGCCTGGCGCACGAACGCGACGTCGCCGAGCAGGGCTTCCGGATAGCCCGGGCCGCCGCCGCGCCCGACCGCGAACGTGATGTGCTCCGCGACCGGAGCGGCAATCACGACGGCGCCGCGCCGATACCCCGCCACCCGGCTGACGTCGTCCTGGTCCGGCGGCGCGGCCACGTTGATGAGCGCGCTTTCGCCGCGGATGAGTCCCGACGCGGGCACCGCAAGCACAGTGGTGATGCCGGCGGCCGCAAGGCGCTGCATCTCGACACCGTCTGCCCGGACGTGCGCCGCCGCATCGAAGTCGGGGTTCAGCAGGGCCTCGCGCTTCGCGCGATCGGCGTCCGCCCACGTCTGAACGGCCGCGGGCGCGCCTCCGCGGCCCCCGCGGCCGCCCGGCGCAGCCTCCGGCGCGTTTTCCGCGCCGCCCGCGCCGGCGCCGCGCGGCAGTTCGACCGCCGTCGTGTTCGTCATGTCGATCAGGCCGGGATACGCCGTCAAGTTCGATCCGTCGACGACGACGGCATCGGCGGGAACGGCAACACTGGGGCCGACCTCCTCGATGATGCCGTTGCGCATCACGAGCGTGCCTTTATCGATCGTCGACGTCCCCGTGACGATCTTTGCGCCGGTGATCGCGTACACCGGCGCCGCAGGCATCTGCTTCGCCGCGACGCGCGGATACGCGAAAGTGGTCGCAAGCGCGAGGACTGACGCGGCGACCACGCTAACGCGCACCTCGGACCTCGGACCCCGGACCTCGGCTCTCATCGTCCTACTCCCTCGCGATGTATTTCTTGTAAAGCTCGGTGTGCTTGCTGTCGAGCGGCACCTCGCGTCCGGAGATCACGACGTGCTGAATCTGGGAACGGATCTCCCACGCGTCGCCTTTCATGACCACGAGATTCGCCAGCTTCCCGGGCTCGATGCTGCCGACCAGGCGCTCGACGCCGAGAATGCGAGCCGCGTCGAGGGTCATCGCCCTGACGCCGGCATCGCGATCGAGGCCCCACGCAATCGCGCGTCCGGCCTGAAACGGCACGTTGCGCGAGAACTGATAGCCGCCGCTGGAAAATGCGAACCGCACGCCCGCCTTCGCGAGCACGCCTGGCGCCTGGTAGGTGTAGGCGTGGAACTCGTCTTCGCGCGGCGGCAGCGTCAGGATGCTGGACAGAATGACAGGCACGTCGTGCTCTTTCAGGAACGACGCCACGCGCTGCGCGTCGGCGCCGGTGCGAATCACGATGCGGACGTGCTGCTTGTCGGCCCAGTTCACGGCGTCCTTGATCGCCTGTTCAGTGCCGGCGCTCACGATCAGCGCCTGCGAACGGTTGACGATCGGCACG
>Ga0070735_10004475_pt1 | contig 11782 bp, 7 predicted proteins | sample Coa_R1_FD_66443 | JGI IMG/M metagenome (GOLD analysis project Ga0070735, IMG submission 66443) | Surface soil microbial communities from Centralia Pennsylvania, which are recovering from an underground coalmine fire - Coalmine... | ecosystem: Environmental > Terrestrial > Soil > Unclassified ... | reverse complement strand
GCCAGCACCATGTGGCAAAGCTTGTGGATGGTGTAATAAACGTTCTTGCCAACCTCAAGATGTCCCTCGCCGCCACGCGCAAACTGGTTATAGAAGGGGTGCGCCAGTTCCGCCAGTTCAGTTTGCGGGACAAGGTGGTGGGTGATTCCACCCATGTTCTTGATTGTCCGGTGATAGAAAAAGTTCCACATCCGTTGTCCTGCGCCAATTCCCCACAGTTTCTTGCGCAGTCCGATGTAGTTCGCAAACTGCTTCTTGAGCTCGTACCACTGGGGATTGCGGTGCGGACGATTCACCGGCCACTTCGCCGAAGCATGGGCCTTGGCCTGATACATCAGATAGGCGACCCAGGTCGCGATCGGCTCCACGATCACTTGTGCGCCTTCGCGCTCCAGGAATTCGAACATATGGAAGTTGCCGTCACCTTCGGTGATCTGAGCCCAGAACTCGCCGGTAATCTTCACCACCGGCTTCACGCGGGTGCGGTCCACTTCAATCGAGTCCATTTTTATCCGGGCATTCTCCAGAGCATTCAAATAATCTTTGCCCCACATGTGTTCGTGCCATTTCCCGAGCACGTTGAACGTATTGCGCAGGACCTTGTTGTTCTTTACCTTTGGCTTCAGCCAGTTCGGAGCGCTCTGCTCGATTTCGAACGACTTGCGATTCTTCATATCCTCGCAGAGGCCATCGACCATCTCGCGGAAGACGCGATCCGTTTCGCCTTTATTCACCTCGTATGGGCGAATCTGGTAGATGAGATCGTTGATGACGTCGCCAAGGTGCATGGCATTCAACATGCCGAATCCGAAATCAATCGTGAACTTCAGGCCCGGCTCGCCGGAGGCAGCTTTAATTCCATCGCTGTCTTTGAAGAGCAACACGCGGAAACCGTCGAACCCGGCATTTTTCAGCGCGAAGCGATACTCGGCTTCGTACATGCCGAAGCGGCACGGTCCACACGAACCGGCCGTGAAGAAAACATAGTTGTCGAGAATCTGCTGGCGCGGGATTCCCTCTTTTTCCAGGAATTGGAGATACTGCACCAGATTGCCGACCGTGAAATATGTCGGGTTGCATTGCCCGTTGTTGCCGAATTCTTTGCCAGTCTGAAATCCTGCGACGTTTGGCACCGGCAACTTCTCGCAGCGGTAGCCACAACCCTGAAAGACAGCGCGAATCAGGTCCTCGTGCTTCCAAGTGAATCCGCCAAAAAGAATCGTCGTGTGAGGGCGCTGTTCGGCGGTAAATGCCCGCTCCACGGGACGATGAAAGTGCTCGGGCTGATCCAATCCCGCAATCTTCCGCAGGCGAGCGCGTTCCGCTTCGAGACGCTGTTTAATTTCCGATTCGCTATCAATCTGGACGAGATTCGTCGCCATACTTTCCTCCGGCTAAGGCCTGAATTTAGGGATCTCTTGAACAATGATGAACCCGGGATAAGTTAAAGCTTTGAAAAGAAGGAACGCGCAGGTAGAGGGGGGACGGGAGTCCCTCCCGGTCACTTCGGCACTCTTACGAAACAACATCCGAACTCCAATAGTCGGCCAGGAGGTTCGAAGTCTTACACCGGCGGAACAACTGCCCCGAGAAGTTCCGTAGGCGCCGGATTAGCTGATGATTGCCTCAGATGCCAAACACAAAAGCGTCTGTTGCCATCCCTTTTTGCCCACAGCTGTAACGAAGTGAAACTAGAAGTTTGTTGTAGCAGAAACCCTGCATTCGTTTCAAGTTTTTGGCGACAAAAACCTAAACCGATCACGCCGACTTACCGATTTCACATCCATCCATGGATGGTTTTGTATGGATATCGGCTTTGTCATGTTGAACCTCCGCTTACCTCTGGCCAAATCGTCCGTCTAAGCCAACCAGCACAACCGCAAGCACGATACAGCGCGGTTTAGATCTTTCGGACCGCCGGTTGCTGCTGCCCAAATTATCTCGCCACCGAAAAAAGGACAAAAGAGAGGAGTTTCAATGCACAGACATCGTCTGTTCGCCCTGCTTCCGATTTTGTTGCTCGCCAGCTTTTGTGCCGCTCAATCAGTCATGCTCGACCTGCCGCGGCAAAGCCAGCATGCAGTTATAACGCAGCGCATTGGCATTACCGACATCACCATTAACTATCACCGTCCCCTGGTGAACGGCCGCCAGATTTGGGGCAAACTCGTTCCCTACGGAGAAGTCTGGCGCGCCGGAGCTAATGAAAATACCACGATTACTTTCAGCGATCCGGTCACCATCGAAGGCCAGTCGCTCGATAAAGGCACCTACGGCTTGCACATGATTCCCAACGAAAATCAGTGGACTGTGATTTTCTCCAAGATGTCGACCGCGTGGGGAAGCTTCAGTTACAAGCAGGACGAAGATGCTCTTCGCGTAACTGTGAAGCCCGCGGCCGCCGATATGCAAAACGCCCTGGCCTATGATTTCGACGATCTGCAGCCGAATTCCACGGTGATCACAATGCGCTGGGACAAAGTCGCGGTTCCCTTCAAGGTTGCGGTAAACGTGCACGACATCGTGGAGGCGAGCCTCCACCGCCAAACCCGAGGCCTCAACCAATATTTCTGGGAAGGCTGGGACGACGCCGCCAACTATTTCCTGGCGGAGAAATTTGACCTTGAAGAGGCGTTGAAGGATGAAGATCAGTCGATCCAGACCGAAGAACGCTTCGACAACCTGATGACCAAGTCGAAAATTCTCGAGGCCATGGGCCGCTACGAAGAGGCCCTGTCTGCCCGCAAGCAGGCTATAGATAAAGGCAGCGCACGGCAGCTTTACTTCTACGGCCGCCAGTTGCAGGGAGAAAAGAAGCCGGACGAGGCTTTCGCCGTGTACCGCGAGAACTTCAAACGCTTCCCCGACTACTGGACCTCGCACGTAGGTATGGCGCGCGTGTATAGCAGTCAGGGCGATTTCGACCATGCCGTGAAAGAAATCCAGGCTGCGCTGACTACAGCTCCTGATTCAAACAAGTCCAACCTGGAAAAATACGAGAAGCGGTTGCAGTCGAAAGACGACATCAACCGGTAAGTGCTATTTCAGAGTCCATTAACCACCAAGGGCACAAAGGCTCGAAGGGTGCGAATCGCGCAGTCTCCTTCGTATTCCTTCGTGCCCTTGGTCATTTACGCAGTGCCAATCAAGTTACCCAAATTCCCAAAGCCCTTTACCACACTCTGCAAGCATTCGCCCGCACCATCTTCTGTCCCGCCTTGCAGTCGAAGGCGCGCGCGAACTCCGGCATATTCGAAACCACGTTATCTATGCGAAAGACCGGCAAAGAATGCGGATTTGTCGTGACGATCAAGCGCGCCACCTCGGGGCGAATGCTCGAGCACCAAGAATAGGCATTGCCCAGAAAAAACTGCTGCAAATAGGTCCAACCGTCCGGACCTTTATCGTCGAGCGATTTCCCTTGTCTCTTAAGATCTGCATCGAGTGCCATTAGCGCGAGATGGATTCCGCCGTTATCCGCCGTGTCCTCTCCCTGCGTCAGCAATCCATTCTGCTTCACGCCCGGCCCGGCTTCCGGTACCTCCTCGGTATATTCATTGGAGATGCACTTGCCGCGCTCGTCATATTGCTTCGCGTCCTCTGCAGTCCACCAGTCGCGGAGATTGCCCTTGGCATCGAATTTTCGCCCCTGATCGTCGAAGCCGTGCGTAAGCTCGTGGCCAATCACCATGCCGATCGCGCCATAATTCACAGCATCATCCATGTTCCTGTCGAAGTACGGAGGCTGCAAAATTCCCGCCGGAAAATTAATCGTGTTCAACTGCGGATCGTAGTAGGCGTTGATCGTTGGCGGCGTCATCGTCCATTCGCTGCGATCCACCGGCTTGCCGATTTTCCCAACCCAGCGCTCGAATTCAAATGTGGTCGCGTCCTCCACATTGTCCACATAACTGTCCCGTGTGATTTTCACGCTCGAGTAATCACGCCAATGCGAAGGATATCCGATCTTGTCTTCAATTCCCTTCAGCTTGATAATCGCCTGTTCCTTGGTGGCAGGCGTCATCCAACTCACCGTTTCAATGTCACTATGCATGGCATTCTCGATGGCATGAACCATTTCGAGCGTTCGCGCTTTACTCTCCGGCGGAAACGCCCGATCGACATACGCCTGGCCCAGCGCCTCGCCCAGATCGCGATCTGCCATGTGCACGCAACGCCGCCAACGCGACAGTTGCTCTTCCTGGCCAGCAAGAGTCTGGTAGAAGAAATTGAAATTCTCATCCTCGATGGCCTTGTTCAGGTACGGTGCGGCCAGATGCAGCAACTGCCATCGCATGTAAACCTTCCAGTGCTCAAGCGGGTGTTGCTCGAGCAGCTTTTCTTCCGCGCGCAAAAAATCCGGCGAGGTCACAATATAGTGATCGCTGCTGGGTGCGCTTACAGCCTTCAGGTAAGCGTCCCACTGAATCGATGGCGTTAGTTCCTGCAGTTGCGCCAGCGTCATTCTGTTGTTGATGTTCTTCGGGTCGCGGCGCTTGACGTTATCCATCTGCGCCTGCGCCATGCCGTTTTCCATTTTGATCACGGTGCTGGCATCCGCATCCGCTTGAGTTTCCGATTCTCCAGCCAGCACCAGCATCTTCCGTATATGCGAGTGGTATTTCTTCAGAGTCTCAACCGTTTTCGCATCGGTCTTGATGTAGTAATCGCGACTTGGAAGGCTCAACCCGCCCTGATCGATCTGCGCCACAACCATCGAGGCATCGTCATAGTCCTGCTGCCCTGTAAAACCAAAAAACGGAGCGTTGGTTTGATTGTCGCTTTGTTCCCAGGCTGCTGGAAACAGTCTGTGCAGCCGGGCGATTTCAAGCGTGATTTCCTGCTTCGATTGCAGGCCGGCAATTCGATCCAGTTCCGCCTGCAGCGGCTTCACCCCCGCCGCATCGATCGCGCTCTCATCCATGCACGCAGCCCAATAGTCGCCGATCTTCTGCTGCGCTGCGGTGCGCTTCGAATCGTTCTTGCTGCTGGCTTCCAAAGTCTCGCGCAGTATGTTGTCATTCCACAGTTCCAGACCGCTTCCCGTACTCCAATAGACCTGATCGGCCGGAATCGGATTGGCAGCGATCCATTTATTGCATGCATACTTGTAAAAATCGTCGCAGGGATTGATCGACTTATCCTCCATGTGGGGGTTGAAGTGATCGAGTTTGGCATCGTTGTTTTGGCCGAACGCGAAAAGCACCGGTAAGAACAAAAAAACGCACAGCGAAATTCTTGGAATTCGCATAGATCCCTTCATCGCAGGCAGAATGAACTTTTAGGAACAATTGCGGGAAACAAAACACATCCTACAGACGGCTCGCAACGAGCGCCGTTAGCGCACTCGCTCTAGCCAGTATTGTGAAGTCCGGCGGCAATGCCATTGATCGTCGCCCCCAGCGGATATTCCAGCTTCGAGGCATCCCCGCCTTGCTGCTTTCGCCGCAAAAGCTCCACCTGAACCAGGCTCATCGGATCCACATAAGGATTGCGAAGGCCAATGGACCGCGCCAGCACCCGATTTCCCGTCAACAACTCCCGCTGGTTCGTGACTCGCAAAATCATTCGCCGCGACAGCAGAAACTCTCTCTCCAGCAAGTCGAACACTCTCGTTCGCAATGCCGCATTCTTCACCAAACCGGAATAAAGTTTCGCAATGTGCAAATCCGCCTTGGCTATGCCCAATTCCACATTGCGCAGCAAATCCGAAAACAACGCAAAATGTTTCGCCATCTCGGTCAGCAGCCGCTCCGCATTCTTCCCCTTGTCGGCAAACTTCCGCAACCCGTGCCCCAGTCCATACCAGGCCGGAACCGCGTGGCGGCTCTGCATCCAGCCAAAAACCCAAGGGATAGCGCGCAGATCTTCGAGATTTCTGGTTCTCTGGCGCCGTGAAGGCCGCGAGCCAATCCGGGCTGCGTCCAGTTCTTGCGTTGGTGTCGCCTGCTCGAAATACTCTAGCACCTCAGCATTTTCTGCGATGTCGCGCCGATATACCTTATATGCCTGCTGCGACATTTCTTCCATCGCTTCTTCCCAAAGTGTTTCGCCTTTTTGCGCGCGAGTTCCGGGCCGGGTTAAAGCTTCCAGGCTGGCCGCAATCATTAATTCCAGATTCCATTCCGCCAACACAGCATCCGCATATTTCCAGTTCAATACTTCTCCTTGTTCGGTGATGCGAATCTCGCCAGTGAAACAATCCGGCGGCTGCGCCAGGATCGCCGAATGCGTAGGTCCGCCTCCGCGGCCGACCGTTCCACCGCGCCCATGGAAAATTCGCAACTTGACGTCGTGCTCCCGCGCAGCAGCATGCAATGCCCGGTGCGATTTGTAGAGTTCCCAGGTGCTGGTCAGCATCCCACCGTCTTTATTGGAATCCGAATAGCCCAGCATTACTTCCTGCCGGCGTCCCCAAGAATCGAGCAGCGCGGCGTAATCTCCGCTTCGCCACAAGCTCCGCATCACCTCCGGCGCCGCTTGAAGCGAATGAATCGATTCAAACAAAGGCACTGGCATTAGCCCGCGATCTCGTTCCGACCCGCCCAGCGTGACACCGCACAGTGCGGCCAATCGAATCACGTTCAGCACATCGGTGTCTTTCTCCGCTCCGCTGATGATGTACTGACGAATCGAACCGGCAGGATAATTTTGTTTGAGTTCGCGGACCGTCCTCAAAGTCTCGATCAGCCCGCGCGTTTCCGGCGAAACAAAATCTTCGCCCTGTCGCTGAGGCGCGCCGGGCGCCAGTGCTGGAGCGGTCGCTCTCATATCGCTCCTTCGCATTCTCGCGTCCGGCGGTTTTTGCTCCTGAGCAATCCTTCTGATGTCGATTCCTTTCGCGGCAATTTCCTCCAGCGCCGCCGCGTGCACTCGCGCGTGCTGCCGAATATCGAGAACGTGCAGGTGAAACCCGAAAGTGCGAACCTGCCGCAACAGTGGATCAACAAAGGCCTCCGCCAGCCGTTCGCCGCGATTCATGTTCAAACTCCTCCTGAGCATGACAAGATCGCGCTCGAACTCTGCGGCATCGGAATATCCTTGCGTATCGTCCAGGCGTTCGCGGTTCCTTTGCAGGCGGTACACAACGTAGGAGAGAAACCGCCGGTACTGCTCCGCCAGATTGTCTGGACCCCAGAGCATACGTACCCCGGGCATAGAGTGCGTGTAATAGGCCAGTCGCGCCACAAGTTCGTCCGAAACAGCGGCCTGTCGGGAAGATGCGCTCAGGCAGTCGCTTAAGAACTCGGCTCTCCGGATGTATTCCTGAAAGATTGTGTTTCTCGCTATTTGCAAGGCATCTCTCGCGTGCCCTGCCGTTACCAGGGGATGCCCGTCGCGGTCGCCTCCAATCCAGGATCCGAACGTCAGCACATTCGGCACTTCCGTAGCGGGCAGCGCAGTTCCATAGACATCGAGAATGGAGTCCGCAATCTCCGCGTAAATCCGTGGCACCGTTTCAAACAGCGACAAACGGAAATAGCGCACACCCATGCGAATTTCGTCTTCCACTGTCGGCTTAGCCTGCCGCACTTCGTCCGTCTGCCAAAGCGATGTAATTTCCGCGTGGATGAGTTGTTCGCATTCGAAAGCTTCGCCGACGCTGAGAGGCAACCGGTCCAGCCGTTCGAGTTGCGCAGCGATGCGTCGGCGCTTCAACAGCACCGTTTGTCGCGCCACCTCCGTGGGATGGGCCGTGAACACTGGAGTAACCGTGATCTGCCTCAGCGCTTCCAAAGCTTGCTGCAGGGTCATTCCTGCCGCTTTCATGCGGAGCAGCGTGCCGCGGAACGATCCCGGCACCGGAATCTCTTGCCGCTCGATCTGCCGCGCCCTACGCCGCCGCGTGCGATGGTTCGTCTCCGCAAGATTCGTCAACTCGAAGTAGATCGCGAACGCCTTGGTCACCTGGTAGGCGCGAGTCAGGTCCATCTCGGAAATCATCGCGCGCGCTTCTTCCATCAATCCGCCGGCGCTCGCGTTAGGAGTGCGCCGCGCATGCTCCCGATGCTTAATCAGTAAGCGCCGCAACTGCTCGACGGTGTCAAATAACTCCTGTCCACCCTGCTCCACCAGCACTCGACCCAGCAGCGCGCCCAAAGAACGCACGTCTCTCCGCAGCGGGCGATCTTTTGCGGCGTCGTCGGAATCGGCCGTCAGCTCTGACAAGCGGCCCTTCTGACTGTCTGCCTTCCACAAGGGTTTAAGCCGGCTCATGATAATTGCAATGGGATAAGTGACAGGATAAATCAGCGCAGGGCCAGCTTGAGGAAGGACGAAGAAACTAGCTGCTATCTGGGATTTTCGAATCGATAGCCGATGCCGCGCAGCGTCTTCAAATACTTCGGATGCCGGGGATCGGCCTCGATCTTTTCTCGCAGCCGCCGCACATAAACATCAATCGAACGTGGCGTCACAAAAGGAGTTTCTTTCCAAACCGCATCCAGCAGTTGGTCGCGAGTCAGAACGCGGCCGCAGTGGTTCGCCAGGTACTCTAACAGCCGGAACTCGCGCACCGTCGTTAAAACCGATTCACCTCTCACCTGGACGGTCATCGAAGAAGCATCGATCTGCAATTCGCCAACGCGCAGAATATCGGGCGCAGCCGCCGGTTGGCGCGACACTCGTAGCACATTACGCACCCGCGCCACCAGTTCGCGTGGGCTGAAAGGCTTGGTAATATAGTCGTCGCCCCCCAGATCCAACCCTTTGATCCGATCCGCCTCTGACGTCTTCGCCGTAAGAAAAATAATTGGAGTCGCCGAAAGCGCAGCGGTCTGGCGAATCTGCCGGCAAAGTTCAAAACCATCTATACCCGGCAACATCACATCCAGCAGAAACGCCGCTGGCATCTCGCGTAAGGCTTCAGAAACCAACGATGCGCCGCTGACAAAACTCTGCACGTCAAATCCGGCAGACTGCAAATTGTGCGAAATCAGCCGCGCGATATCTTCATCGTCTTCAACCACAAAGACGAGCGAGCGAGAGACAGAAGTCTCCGCGTCGCCCTGCGGCTGGTACGATTCCATGGGAAGTTGCATCGTTCGGTCGTGTCCGGGCCCGAACAGATGTCGCCCGCTCGAACGCATCCGTCGTTTCTAGAATGTAAGTCGGGAGTATTGCGGGAATGTTTCCAGCTTGTTAAGGATTGATGAATTTGTCCTGGAAACTCAGTTGCTACCTGCCACTGACTGAGCCCAGCAGGAGCCGCTTAGGATTTTCGTACGCACCCGGTTTTAAGTTGCTGCCCGCTTCTTCGGTGCGTGCCGCAGGCTGCGTCCTTCGATCAGGCTGTAGAGATCTTCCGCCAGATTCGTGGTATGGTCGCCCGCGCGCTCCAGCGCCTGCGCCATCAATAACACTTCAAAACTCGAAGGCCCGCTCTGTGAAGCGTGTTCATTAAGGTGCTTGTGAAAAAGAGCATGGCAAACACGGTCGATGTCTTTATCCATCTGCAGCACCTTGCGCGCACATTCCAGGTCCAAGCCAAGAAATCCGCGATAGACCAGATCGAGCATTTCGCGCAGAATCGTTGCCATCTCCACAAGTTGCCGCACATCGGAAACGGGCACCTTCGAACTCCGCGCCTGCACCCGCAGTGCCATGCTCATCACCAGATCGCCAATGCGCTCCAGATCTGTAGTGCATTTCAAACTGGTCAATAATTGCCGGGCGCGAGTTTCATTCACGCGCGTTATTGCGGCGGGAGTTCGTTCGTCGATGTAACGCTCGATCACGTCCAGCTCTTGCTCACACTCTTTGATGGCAAGAAACGCCATACGGGCCGAAGGAGTGAACAAATCGCTTATATTGGAAGCCGCATCCCGCGCAATCAGGAAAGCCTTCAGCGCAGTCTGCGCCAGCTCATCCAGAGATTCCGCCGTCTTTTTGCGATTTTTTTTCGACTCTGCCGCGTTTGGCTCGCCGGCAGATCGTCCCACAGTTTCTTCTATCGAGTCTTCCTGCGGATCTGGCGCAGAAGCAGGTTTGAGAGGCATACGTGAAATTTTCGAAGCCCGCGGCATCGCGATCCACTCCAACCCAGAGTATCTCATTCCGTCGCAGCGAGCAGTCTATTCGCTTTGTGTGAAAAGATCGTTAAAATCAATCCCATGGAGCGCCGCCGGCACGAGTATGGATCTGCTGAAATATTTCGACCGCCAGTTTCGTTATGACGCGTGGGCCAACGGCGAAGCGCTATCCGCACTCAAGGCCGCTCCCGCCCATCCAAATCTCGCCCGCGCCCTTAAGCTCCTCGCGCACGTCCTCTCTGCCGAACAACTCTGGCTGGAAAGGCTCCGTCAACAAAAGCAGACCATGCCTGTTTGGCCGGAGGCGGGCATGGCGCAATGCGAAGCACAGATCCCCGAACTTGCCCGCCTTTGGCGCGAGTTCTTAGCTGGCCTCTCAGATTCACAACTCCAGAATCCCGTGAACTATAAAAACAGCAAGGGCGAACCCTGGAGCAGCACCATACAGGACATTCTCACCCACGTCTTGTTGCATTCCGCCTATCATCGTGGTCAAATCGCCATCATGCTGCGCGAGGCTGGCGCAGCCCCAGCAAACACAGACTTCATACACGCGGTTCGTCAGGGATTCATCGAATAGGGTCGCAAACAAAATACAGATGGACAAGCGCACCCATTTCGCATTCTCTATCGCACAAATCCTGGCGGTTTGCGCACTCCTCTGGTTCCTGTTCGCTCTGCCCGAACCGTGGGATTTACAGCGGAAAGTTGGAACTGCGCTCGTCCTGGTGGGAGTGGTCGGCCTCGCGGTAGCCCGCTATCAACTGGGCCGGTCGTTTGCCATCCGGGCAGAGGCTCATCAACTCGTCACCCGAGGAATCTATTCGAGGATCCGCAACCCCATCTACGTGTCGGGCACGATTTTGATCGCCGGCTTTGTTCTGATTATTCACAGGCCTGTCGGATGGCTGCTCGTGGTCGTCATCGTTGTTATGCAGACGGTCCGCGCACGCCGCGAAGCACGCGTTCTCGAAACAGCCTTCGGCGACGCCTACCGTGAATACCGCCGCAAGACCTGGTTCTGAACGACTTTGTTCTGAACGACGTCGTTCCAGAGATTTGCTTCTGAAATCCAGTTGTACGGCCGCGCCCGCCGCCTAACAGGAAAAATGCAAGCTCGAATCTAGAGTAATATTTCTGCAATGAAGAAATTTTTCGCGATCTTTCTGCTTTCGTTTTACGGCACAATCTGCTGGAGTCAGGAAGAGGCAAAATTTCCACCCATGCCCGCGGCCGTTTCCGGCAACGCGGTCGCCAGCCTGAAAAGCGGCTTCGAGCTTTTCTCTCTGATGGGAGTCGGCCCGAAGAAAACCTGGGATGACGTTAGCAATCAGGTTTACATCCTCTCCATTGGGCACACTGGCAAATGGAGCAGTGGACGCCAGGTTCCGGGCCCCGTAGGCCGCCTAAATGCTGCAGCTGCGGGGGTAAGGGGGGTGGTCGTTCTGATGGGAGGTTTCGTAGTGGATAAGCAGGGCATCGAGCTCGCTATTCCCGATGTAAATGTCTACGAACCCGGCGCGCGTCGCTGGTCTCGCGGAAAAGATATCCCGGTCCCAGTCGACGGCGCGGTCGTCGGTGCCACTCGCGATCATCTCATCTATCTCATCGGAGGCCGATCCGCTAACGGGCCCGTGAATAATGTTCAGATTTACGATCTCGAGAAGGATACCTGGACCCAAGCTACGCCGTTCCCTGGCACGCCCGCGTTCGGCATGGCTGGCGGCCTGGCCGAAGATAATATCGTGATC
>Ga0070735_10004473_pt1 | contig 11784 bp, 7 predicted proteins | sample Coa_R1_FD_66443 | JGI IMG/M metagenome (GOLD analysis project Ga0070735, IMG submission 66443) | Surface soil microbial communities from Centralia Pennsylvania, which are recovering from an underground coalmine fire - Coalmine... | ecosystem: Environmental > Terrestrial > Soil > Unclassified ... | reverse complement strand
AATTCGCCAGAATTCGGGGGGGTGTTATGGCTGAACTCTCACGAGTTCAGCTACGGCGTCTGGGATTGTCTGAACTCTGGCGAGTTCAGCCACTGGCAGTTCAGCTATGGGCGGGTTCAGCTATGAGCAAGCGAGGACGCTTGCTCTACGGCGTTCACAAATCAGTGAGACGAATGACCTGGCCGGTGCGGGCCGATTGGAGGACGGCTTGCGTGAAATCCCAGACGGGGAGCGCTGCTTCAGCGGGGGCCAGATTCTCGGATGAGCCCATGAGAAGGTCGGCGAATGCCGCATCCGGATTCGTCTCCGGCTCAAAGTCAGTGATCGGTTCCACCTCTCGATTGCGCACAATGGCGATTTTTCCATCGCGATAAATGAGATCGGCTCGCTCGCAGTGAATATGATAATCTTCGCACAAGCCCTGCGAATTGCCGACGAAGCTCATCCCCAGTGGCACGTCGTTCTCGAGCCGTGCCGAGACCGTCGTCACGATATCGACGCGGCTGCCGCAAAAATCGCTATGGGCGAAGACTTCGCGCGGAGCCAGGCCGGTCAAATAGAACACCATGTCAATCTTGTGGCTGCCGGCATCGCTGATGAAGCCGCCGGGATTGAAATTGGGGTCGTCGCGCCACGTCCCGGCAATCGTCTGCTGCCAGGGTTCAGAAACCTGGACCGTCAGCGATCGAAGTGGGCCATGCCGCCCCGATTGCATCTCCCGGCGCAGCGTGCGAAACAAAGCCCCGTACCGCCGTTGATACGAGACCGAAAGCACAGTTCCCCCGCGGCGCTGCATTTCGACCAATTGAACGATTCGTTCGCGCGAATCGGCAAGCGGCTTTTCGCACAGCACGGGAATTCCCGAGTCGGCCAAAAGCCGCGTTTGCTCGAAATGTTGATGCGTCGGAGTGCAGACAATCGCCGCATCGAGCGGGCAATTCGCTGTCATTTCATGCACGTCGGCAAAAACGCGTGCATCGTGGGCGAATTCAGCCTGCAAGCGGACGGCATGGGCAGGCAGTGGGTCGCAAAGGGCGACGATGCGGGCGCGGCCGTCGTCTGCGATTCGGGCGGCGTGCAGTCGGCCGATCTGTCCGCAGCCGACAATCGCCAGCCGAATTCCCGCCGCAGGAGTCGTGCGCTCTTGAACCATGCTCTCAATCCCGCTATGAAGACCAGCGAAGAATGTATGCCGCGCGTGCAGAGCACGCAAGCTCTTCCCGAGATGAATGACTTGCTGGAAAAGAGACAATCGAACACGATTCTATGCACGTTTGCCTGTTCGACATTGACGGAACGCTGATCCACACACGCGGCGCCGGAATGGCCGCTTTGCGCGAAGGGCTCCGGTCGGCATTTGGCGTCGATGAACCGACCGATCAAGTCGCGGTTCACGGCCGGACCGACCGCGGAATCACCCGCGATTTGTTTCGCTTTCACGGGATCGACGATCGGCAGGAGCATTGGGAACGATTTCGCGCGGCTTACCTGCGAGCCCTTCCCGCATCGCTTGCCGCTCGCACGGGTTCGGTCTTGCCTGGCATCGTTGCGCTGCTCGAGGGTTTGCGTGCGCGCCACGACGTGGTGTTGGGCCTGCTGACCGGCAACACGCGTGAGGGAGCGCGCATTAAGCTGTCGCATTTTGCGCTCGATCAGTATTTCGAGTTTGGCGGTTTCGGCGATAACCATCTGGAGCGGGACGACGTGGCTCGCGAGGCGCTCGCCGCGGTCACCGGCCGCGTCAACGGAAGACTCGATTTAGATCGCGTTTGGGTTATCGGCGATACGCCGACCGACGTCAGTTGCGGGCGGGCGATCGGCGCCCGCACGATCGCCGTCGCGACGGGCAATCACACATTGGAAGAACTATCTGCCGCGGCCCCCGATCATCTGGCGCCCGATTTTTCCGACCCGGAGCCGATTTTGGCTTTGTGGCGTTAAGACTCCTGAAACCTCAAATCATGCCAGACATTCCGGATTACCCAAACGATCCCCAGCAGGAAGTGATTATCCAGGCCGAGCCTCTGCAAGAGCTGTTGGTCGCGCTCTATGTTCAGAAAGGCATGTTCCGCGCCGAAGCCGAGATCGCCGCCGCGCGCCAGATTGAAGCCGACTTGCGCGGCATTCAGTCGCACGGAAGCCGAGCGACGCCGCGGTACCTGGCCGCTATGGATCGCGGCGACATCGACCCGCGCGGCCAGACACTGGTGGTGAAGAAGACGCCGGCGATTGCCGTGCTCGACGGGGGTCGCAATCTGGGTCACGTCGCTTCGACCAAGGCCATGCACATGGCGATCGAGATGGCTCGCGCAGTAGGCACAGGCACTGTAGGAGTTTTTAATAGCCAGCACTTTGGCGCCGCCGCAGTCTATTCCCTAATGGCCGCCGAAGCCGGAATGATCGGGTATTGCACGACGAGCACAGGTCCGGCCACCGTGGCCGCTTACGGCAGCCGCCGGCCGGGCACGGCCAACAACGCCTTCGCATGGGCGGCGCCGCTGCGTGCGGGAAGCCCATTTTGCCTTGATATGGCCTGCGCGGTCTCATCGTGGGGCAAGGTGCACAGCTTGGGCCTTTATGGCCGCAACATCCCGCCCGACTGGGCCCTTGATGCCGAAGGAAATCCCACCGAAATTCCCGCTGATGCCAAGACGCTCTTGCCGGCGGCCGGGCCGCGCGGTTACGGGCTGGCGTTTTTGTGTTCGATACTCGCCGGCCCACTCGTCGGCGGCCGCATGCCGCTCCATAAGACGCGCACTCCCGAGGCCGAGGGATCGGAACATTTCTTCTACGCGATCGATATCAGCCAATTTGGCGATCCCGACTCGTACTATGACGAGATCGAGAAAACGGCGGCCGAACTGAGGAGCTTGGCGGCGCGGCCGGGGTTCGAGCGCGTGACCCTTCCCGGCGAGCTGGAATGCGAACGAGCGACACGCTGCCGCAGCGAGGGGATCCCATTGCACCGCGATCATCTTCGCGAGCTGGGCGAAACGGCCGGCAAGATGAAGGTTGCCTTCCCCTGGTAAACGCCGCGCCGGATGCCGGACCGATTGCGGTCAGGCGCGCTCGCACGCACTGCCACAAGCGGCTGGTTCTGCATTATGCCAGGCCAGAGCGAGTTTGAGGTTTGCGGAAACCACAGAAACCGAGGCAGCGGCTTCCAAACTGCTTGCATACGGGTTTTGCTCGACAAAATCGGGGATCGCCCGGAGAACGCTCTCCAGCAATTGCAATTCCCAGAGTTCGGAAGTGCGGACGTTCATCCCGGAATCGACGCAAAGCACGAGCGGGTAGGCTTCGGGACTCGCCAATTCCCAATGGTGTTGTTCGGCCGCCAGCAGGTCGTCGATCGGGATTTCGAAGCTCTCGCTGTAGATGACCGACAGCCCGGTCGATTCCGGCGGCGCGCGGTCAGACTTCGAGTAACATCCGCTGCAAACGCTTTCGATCGCGCTGAAGCGGTCGTAGAGCGCCAGTCCCAAGGCCAGGCCCCCTTGGCCGAGCGCGAGCGCATGCCAGCGGCCGGCGCCGAATTCCTTCAACTGCGGGCAATCGACTTCTATCGCGGCATAGGATGGAAGCCGCTGCCACGGCGCGCGCCGGAAATAGGCGGCGGCCGCTTCGTAAAACCTCGCGCCGATTGGCGAGCTGAATTTCGGCGCTGATGTCAGCCCCGGCGTCCCGCCTTCCGGCTGCATCAAATCTTGCATCTGGGTCAAAATGTAATCGGCCGCATCAAGCTCCGGCCGGAAGATGCAATCGACGCCGATTTCCTGCAAATGGGGGAGGAGGGTCTCCCAGATCGGCTCGTCGCGAACCTGAATCTCGCTCGGCCGGTGGCTTTTGCCGACGAGTGGTTTGCGCATCGCGCGAGCCAGGCAGTCGAACAGCATTTCGGCAGTCGGTTCCTGTGCCGCCAGCTCTTGCAAGAGAATCGAGTGCGCGGTTTGATCGACGACCAAGGTTGACCAGGGACGCACCAGCGACCGGCCGACGTGCAGCCACGTCGGCACGCGGGTGACGGTGGCCTGCCAGATCGAGCCGTAAACTTGGGGCAGGCGCACGAGTCGCTTTTTGGACTCGGCTGTCGGGCCCAGCGCCTGCTTGGCCGGTTTGGGATTCGCCGTTACAGCACGGCGCAACCAGGTGATGGCCCCCGAGGTCTGTTTCCAGCCGCCACTGAAATCAACAGCGTACAAGATGGCTTCATCGAGATGTCCCGGAGTGAATGAATTGGGAATCAACGCGCTGGGCGGGATGCCGTTGAGCAGGCAGGGAACGACATGCTTATTGCAGCGGCATGCCCGCGCGAGCGCGCTCAACGCCGCTTTCGAATCGCCGCTGCGGCGGAACTCACGCAGAACTTTCGAAAACATCACAAATGTCGATGCCTCGTCGTAATGTTCCATGAGTTGGTCGAACTCGTCGTCACGACCAAGCTGCAGAAAATGCGCCGCCAACAGGTAGCGAACGCCCTGGCTGTCGGTCGGGTTCAATCTCAGCATTTCCTTGAGGTGGTGCAGCGCCTCGTTCAGGCGGCCGATCGACCACAGGCATTCACACAGAGCCAGGCGGGCGCGCATGTAAGGGCGCGTTTCCGAGATCTGCCAGAAATGCCCTGCCGACTCGGCGAGCTTCTCCGGCCCCAGCACTCGTTCGGCCGCGGCCAATGCCTGCTCGAGCAAAACGTGCGCCTGGCGTGCGTCGCCGACGGAATGCGCCAAGACGACATAGGCGTCTGCACAGTCGGGAGAAAGCTCAAGCGCCTGGTGTGCCAGTTCGATTTTGCGCTCGACATTAGGCGAGAGAAACGCTTTCGATGCCAACTCTTGAGCCCGCTCGAAGCTCGAGCGTCTGCCGATCTTTGATCGGCCGGCCGGTCGCCGAGAGGAGGCTGTGGCGTTTTGCGAAGTCGTCGTGGAATTGACGCTTTTTCGACCGGATTTTTCATTCCGGCCGGAACGAGCCGGCGGTCTCCGCCGTTTTCCCATCTGGATTTCCCTTGAACGAGACGACTTGCTGCAAGCACGAACAGCCTGAATCAGCGGCACAACCGGCGTCTGAGAAGCGGCTGCTCGGACAAGCGAATTGTATGTCGCGCGGCCTGATGCGGCCAGTTCCTGGGCCGGCCAATCGAGCGTACGAACAGAGAATTCATTCGGACATAAACCACGTGTGAGCCAACTTTTTGCAATGCGCCGTTGAATTGCGTGTGAGAACGGTTAAGATGAAGGCAGGTCTTTTTGAGCTTCGTCAACGCGACGTTCGTTCGGTCATCTCTTTCCGGTCAGGCGATTTCTCAATGGCGCCGTGACCTGTTCGCGGCAATTCGAGCGCGGTCAGATGAGCGTCGGCCAAAATTTATCCCGATCGAGATTGCTTGCGGCAACGGCGTTCGCCGTCGCGGCCGTTGCCGGATTTTCTCCCTCGCGCGCCCAGGCGCGGTGCGGCGATTACGTTCTCGTAGGCGGCCAGGCGATGGGGCATGCTTCGAAAAATGGATCTGATTCGGCGCTGGAGCTCACCAGAACCGAACGCGGCGCCAGTACGATGTGGCACGCTCCAGACCCTTCTCGCGGAAGCGCCTGCACCGGGCCGCATTGTTCGAGCGATGTCCCGCAGCCATCGGGTGCCCCGACTGAGCCCTTCAAGATTGTGGTGAGGGATTCGGCGCTGCTCTCGGCGGCCGGCAGTCAGTCGTCAGTCGACGCGCGGCGGCTCTCTCTCGAAGATCATCCGGCTGTTTGCCCGCTATGGACGGGCGCCATTTATCGGCCGCCCAGATAGCCGTTGCCGGACCTGCCGGACTTCTCACGTCGCCACGACGAGCGGGAAATGCTTGCGCCCAGGGCGAAGCCTCATCAGGCGCCGCCCAGCGCGGCCGTTCATGCGGCGGTGTCAGTCGATCAGAATCCCCTCATCCCGGTTGGTGCTGCGCTGCATTCCCTCGCCGGGCTTATCCGGCAGCATGTCGCAACCCGACGCGCTGCCGCGATTTCGGACTGAACTAGCCGGACGTCGTACTTTACCGTTTGCCATTTTGCCGATGCATGTTTGCATAACGTCGTTTTTTGACTTCCTCCGATCATTCCAATCCATTCCCAGGGAGCCCTGGTATGAAACGCACTCGTTCGGGTTTCACTTTAATCGAATTGCTCGTCGTGATCGCGATTATTGCCATTCTCGTTGCGCTGCTTCTTCCTGCCGTTCAACAGGCGCGCGAGTCGGCCCGTCGCAGCCAGTGTAAAAACAACCTCCGGCAGATTGGCCTGGCGATCGCCAACTATGAAAGCACGCACATGGTCTTTCCGTTCGGTAAGGGCGCGGGATACGCGGCCCTGGGCGCACCGGTCTATGCCCGCTGGTCGGTGCACTCGATGTTGCTCCCGTACGTCGAGCAAGCACCATTGTTCGCGGCGATCAGCTTCACGAATCCTCCGGATACGCCTGGAATGGCCGGCGTCATCAATTTCATGCCCCCTTATCAAAGTCCGTCAAATATCAACACGGTTCCCTCGCAGGTCAAGATTCCCATGTTCCTTTGTCCTTCCGACCAGACCGTCATGAACGACTGGCAGGGGCAGAACAACTATGTCGGGAATCAGGGGAGTTGGCTCTGCGATCGCGGCACGGCGACGCCGGCCGCATCCGACATTTCGCCAAACGAGCGCAATGCCGGCATTTTCTTTTTCTTGAGCCGCGTGAGGCCTGCCGACGTCCTCGACGGCATGAGTCAAACCGCATTTTTCAGCGAAAAGATCCGCGGGAACGGTACGCCGAATTCGCGGAGCGACCTGTTTGTGATGCAGAACCAGACCACGCTCGATATGACCTTCCAAACATGCATGGCGACCAATCCGGCCACGGCCACGCCGCTCACCAGCAAATGGGGGGCGAGCTGGGTGATGGGGGAAAACTGCTGCACTCTGTACAACCACGTGGCCGTTCCCAATTCCATTTCGTGCGCCGGCATTCCATTTCCCGGAACGATGACGAACATGGCCATGCAGGTCTCTGCGTCGAGCCAGCATAGCGGAGGCGCTCACGTCATGATGGGAGACGGCAGCGTGAAATTTGCCAGCAGCAGCATCAATCTCACGGTTTGGCGTGCAATGGGGACTCGAAACGGGACAGAAGTCTACGACGATCCGTTTTAGTGAACGAAGTATCTCGAAATCTCCGCGAGAGACGATGCATTCATTCTCAACAACTCGCTTGGCGCGCCGCTGGTTGCACGCGGGCGCGGCACATCAATCGTTCGTCGATTTGCCGCGAGCCGCGACGCGGCCGTGGTGCCGCCTGGCGGTTGGCGCTGCGGCCGTCGTGGCGCTGGCCTGTAGCGGTTGCAGTCGTCAAAGCGACCCGCTGGAGAAGTTCGCGCCTCCTGCCGATCTGGCCCGTGCCGCCGTCGAAGCGCTGCTCGACGATTGGAAGGCCGGCTGCTTACCTCGGCCGATCGACCGGCTCGCCGTGAAAGTGCAGGTGATCGACAATCAGCGCAAGGAGGGCCAACGTCTCGACGATTTCGAGATTCTCGGCGAGGCGCCCGGCGAAGCGGCGCGATGCTTCGCCGTGCGGCTTAAGCTCAGCCGGCCCGAGTCCGATGAAAAAGTGCGGTACGCCGTGATCGGCATCGATCCGCTGTTGGTGTTTCGCCATGAGGACCTCGAATTGTTGAATCATTGGGACCACCTCATGCCCGCCGACGAACTGGCCGCGCCCGATCCCGAGAATCCCGATAATGACGAAAAGTGATGACTGAAGAAATTCCGAAGGCCAATGCGGATGGCAGATCGCAGCGGCGAGGCGTCGCGCGCGCCTTCAGGCGGCAGTTGCTGCTGGCGGCTCGCGTCGCGCAGGTGCGGCTGCGTTTCGTCATCGTGCTGGTCGCGGCCTTTCTGGTCGTGGGACTGTGGGGATCTCTGCGAAACTATTGGGATACGTGGACGCACAAATTCGGCGGGCCGCACTTCGGCCAGCATGCCGTGTCGCAAGACACCGAGTACTGGTGCCCCATGGATCCCGGAGTCGTCTCCGACTGGCCGGCCATTTGCCCGGTCTGCAATATGGACCTGGTGCGCAGAAAAAAAGGAGAGGCGATCATGCTTCCCGAAGGATTGGTGGCGCGCATGCAGTTTTCTCCTTATCGCATTCAACTGGCCGGCATTAAGACCAGCCTGGTTGCCCGGCGTCTCTTGACTCGCCAGGTTACGTTGGCTGGCCGCCTCGTCATGGCCCCGCCGGCCGACTCGTTCGAATCTGAGGCGGCGACGCAGGAGCGCGCCGTCGCGAATTTCATTTTGGAATGCGAAGTCGATCCCGGCGACTCTCGCCTTCTTGCGCCAGGCCAGCGGGCCAAGATTCTCTTCGAGGCTCTCCCCACGGTCGAGCCGTTCACCGGTCACGTGGAAGAAACGCCGCCGGCGGATGTTCAAGCAGCCAATCGCCGTTCGGCTGTGCGAATTCGCCTGGATGAGCGGCATGCGACGCTGAAGGCGGGTGAATTTGGCACGGCGCGCATCGAGACGCCGCTTGAGTTAGAACAATTCGCCCCGCGCACAGCCGCGGCCCACGAGAGCCCGGCCGCCGGCTTTGTGGCTGTACCCGAAACGGCCGTCATCGATACCGGCAGCCGCCGGATCGTGTACGTCGAGACGATGCCCGGCATGTTTGATGGCGTCGAAGTGACGCTCGGCCCGCGCTGCGGAGATTACTTTCCGGTGTTAGCGGGCCTGGAGGCAGGTCAAAACGTGGCGACCATCGGCGCGTTCTTGATCGATGCCGAGGCGCGACTGAGCCGCAACGTCGCTGCGAGTTATTTTGGCGCCGCACGCACCGGCGAAGAGTCATCCGGCAACAGCGCATCGCCAACCGCATCCATTGGCGAGTCGGCCGAAAAGAAGCGCGAGACGCCCAAAGAGCGGTCGAAGAAGAGCAAACTCTCACCGGCCGATCGCCGACGTGCCGACGAACAAAAAATCTGCCCGGTCACGGATTTGCCTCTGGATTCCATGGGAGGGCCGATCGCCGTCGAAGTCGAGGGGCAAAGAGTCTTCATCTGCTGTCAGGGCTGCGAATCGAAGCTCAAAAAGGATCCGCAGAAATACTTGGCGAAGGTCAAAGCAAGATGATCGATCGCGTGATCGAAGTTTCGATTCGGCATCGGGGCCTGGTCATCGTGGCCGGTCTCGCGCTGGCGGCCTGGGGCGCCTACGCGGTGCGCGAGACGCCTATGGATGCCGTCCCCGATCTCTCCGAAAACCAGGCGATCGTATTCGCCGAATGGCCCGGCCACAGCCCCCTCGAGATCGAAGATCAGGTGACGTATCCCCTGTCGCGATCGCTGCAAAGCCTGGCGGGCATTCGCGCGGTGCGCGGCTCCAGCGACGTGAACTACTCGATGATCCATCTGATCTTCGAAGATTCGGTCGATTTCGCCACGGCCCGCAGCCGCGTTCATGAGCGGCTGGCCGGTTTAGGGGATGCGCTTCCCGCCGGCGCGTCGGTGCGGCTGGCGCCCGATGCTATCCCGACCGGCCAGATTTTCTGGTACACGCTCGAGGGGCGCGGTTTCGACCTCGGGCAACTGCGCGGAATCCAGGATTGGTTCGTCAAGCACCAGCTCGAATCCGTAGCGGGCGTGGCGGAAGTCGCCAGCGTGGGAGGCCAGGTCGCCGAGTACCACGTCGATCTCGATCCGCTGAAACTGCGCGACCTGGGCGTCGATCTGGGGAACGTGCTTCGCGAGCTGGCGCGCTCGAACGCCGCCGTGGGGGGCGATGTGCTGCACAAGGCGAATGCCGAATACATCGTCCGCGGAGTGGGCTGGCTGGGGACGGGTCCCGACGCCGATGCAAAGCCGGCTCCGCAGCAATTGCTTCGCGATCTCGAAAAAGTCGTCATGGTCAATGCCCAGGGGCGCGCCGTGCGATTGGCTGATCTCGGGCGCGTGTCGCTCGGGGCGCGTCCCCGCCGCGGGATTCTTGAAAAGGATGGCAACGAGGCCGTGGGAGGAGTGGTGCTGCTGCGCCATGGCGAGAATCCGCTCGAAGTGACAGCGAGGCTGAAAGACAAGATTCGCGAGCTTCATGCCGGACTTCCCGCCGGAGTGCGGATCGTGACGTGCTACGAACGCACGCCGCTCATCGAGGGAGCGGTTCGCACCGTCACCACAACGCTCATTGAGGCCATGATCACGGCATCGGTTTGCGTGGTGCTGGTGCTTTTGCACGTGAGAACGTCGTTTGTCATCGCCGTCACGCTGCCGCTCTCTGCCTTGGCTTCGTTCGTCATCATGTGGCTGCTGCGTCGCCTGGGAATTGTGGAAATCGAGACCAACATCATGTCGCTGGCCGGCATCGCCATTTCGATCGGAGTGCTGGTCGATTCGTCGATCGTGATGGCCGAGAACGCGATGTTTCATTTGCGGGAGAAATTCGGCGATCAACCCGTGCGGGGAGACATTCGAGCGATTGTGCTCCCCGCCTGCCGCACCGTCGGCCGGCCGATTTTCTTCTCAGTGATGATCATGCTGGTTTCGTTTTTGCCGATATTCGCGCTGAGCGGCATCGACGGAAAAATGTACCGCCCGCTCGCCTTCACCAAGACCTTCGCTCTGTTATCGGTTGCGATTCTGGCCGTGACGCTCGTACCGGCGCTGTGCACGATTTTCATCAAAGGTCGATTGCGGCGCGAAACCGATAGCTGGATCGTGCGCAGCGTGATCGAGGTCTATCGGCCGGTGCTCAATTACCTGCTCGATCGACCGGGAGCCCTGGTGTGGCTTCTGGGGCTCACGCTCGTTTTGGGAGCGGCGCCGCTGGGAAGCCGCTGGATTTTGCTTCCCATCCTGGGCACGTCACTTATTCTGACAGGTTGGACATTGACCCGCGCGTTGACGCGCGCGATGGGGATGGCGAGCCTCGTTCTGGCGGCGCTGGTGGCCGAACAGAATATGCAGCCCTTGGCCGCGGACATGCGCATGCCGCTCGACGAAGGGATGGTGATGGACATGCCGATCACGATCCCGCGCGCATCGAGCGTTCAATCGGGGGACGACCTGAAGGCGCGGGACATGCTCTTGTGCCGTTTTCCCGAGGTCGAGATGGTTGTGGGCAAGGCCGGCCGCGCCGAGTCGCCGTTCGACCCTGCGCCGCTGGATATGATCGAAACGATGGTCATGCTTCGCCCACACGAATTCTGGCCCCGCCGCAAGCTCGATCCGCGCGATGCGCGCCTTCAGGCGCAAAACGTTTACGAGGCTTTCGTCAATTCCCGACTGATCGCAGAGTCCGAAAATCGAGAGCGGTCGGCCGAGCTGGTCGATGCGGCGCTCGCCGAGGCGTTAATGCGTTTCGACGCCGTCATCCGCGAATTCGCCTACCAGCGCAATCAGGAATTCGTGCGGCTCTTGCGCATCGAGCTGACGCATTTTCTCGTCGAGCGCACGACCGACCTTCTCACCCGGCAGGGCGGGCTCCTCAAACCCGTCGGCCCTGGGGACATGAGCCTTGTTGCCAGTTCGGCTTCGTCTCATGCCTCAGAACACCTGGCCATGGCGCTCGCCGGTGAAGACGTTGAAATCATCGCCCGGCACACGGCCGACCAGTTGCGCAAGCTGGGTTATTTGCCCGGGGAATCCGCGGGTCACGAGCACCAAGGAGCTTTCAGCGCGGCGGGGTCATCTCTCGGCAATTGGTTAGGGCTGGGGCCACGGTCATTGGTCACCCAGCTTGAAGCATCGGGCCGAAGGCGCCGAGATGATCTGTGGGCCGCTCACAC
>Ga0070735_10004471_pt1 | contig 11787 bp, 11 predicted proteins | sample Coa_R1_FD_66443 | JGI IMG/M metagenome (GOLD analysis project Ga0070735, IMG submission 66443) | Surface soil microbial communities from Centralia Pennsylvania, which are recovering from an underground coalmine fire - Coalmine... | ecosystem: Environmental > Terrestrial > Soil > Unclassified ... | reverse complement strand
CAGGGGGTTTTAACCCCTGAGGGTTTTTTGTTTTTTTGCTCCGGATGTTTTTTTTAGCGCGGTGCGCATTTACTTCAGCGCTCCGCGAGTTCGTTCACTCGGAGGATCCGGCGTCACGGCCAAGCCGCGATGCCGAAATCCTTCGCCACATCCACACGCTGACTCCGTGCCGGGAAGACGGTGCAAACCCGTCGCCGACGCGCGACTGTAAGGCGGAGAAATTCCGCGCGAGCCACTGTCCTGCATATCGGGACGGGAAGGCCGCGCGGCGCAGTGCCGCCGAGCCAGGAGACCGACGGAGCCCGCAGCCGCGAAAGCCGGAAACGATCCCGGACACGCGGACAACCTTGACCTCCCGCGCGAGACGGGAGAGGGGGATCCTCATGAAGACGTCTGTTCGTGTTTTGCTTTTTGTTTTTTCCGTTGTTTCCCTGATCGTAATTTCATTTGCCTCGCCAGCTTCTGCACAAACGCAAACTGCCAGCACGCTTATAGGTTCAGTGACCGATCCGCGCGGCGCGTCCATTGCAGGCGCGCAGATCAGCGTGGAACAAATTCCATCAACGGGCGAACCGGTACGCGCGGTTTCCGGAAGTGACGGCCGTTTTTCAGTCACCCTCCTGCCCGGACGCCATCGCGTGACGATTTCACGCGATTCCTTCGCACAAGTTGTTGAGGAAATCACTGTGGCTCCAGGCGAGACGCGTGAGTTGAACGTACGCATGACGCTCGAGCCGCTATCCTCGAAAGTGGTCGTAACTTCGCAGACGTTGCCGCTCGAAGCCGATGCATCGCCCGCACCTGTAACGATTCTCACACGACAGGATATCGAGCAACGGGTCGCTACGTCGCTGCCTGATTTGCTCGCCAATCAACCCGGCATCAGTAGAGGTCGAACAACGCCAGAAGGCGGCCAGGCTTCGTTATTCCTCGATGGAGGTAACTCGAATCATACGAAAGTGCTGGTGGATGGGACGCCGGTGAATCAGCCGGGAGGGCTGGTCGATTTCTCCAACTTTACGCTCGACAACATCGACAAGATTGAAATCGTTCATGGAGCCGAAAGTGCGCTCTACGGATCCGACGCGATGGACGGAGTCATTCAGATCTTCACGCATCGGGGAACAACGGACACGCCGGAATTCACGGCCTACGCGGAAGGTGGTAATTTTGCAACGGGCCGGGGCGGTGCGGAGCTTTCCGGCTTGCTGCGCCGCTTCGATTATTCCGCAGGATTTGCGGATCTCGAAACACAGGGAGAGGGTCCCAATGACAGCTTTCGCAATCGCACAATCTCAGGAAATTTCGGCTGGCGCGTCTCGGACACTGCGCGTGTTAGCCTTGCGCTTCGCGATAACGGCAGCTTCGCGGGAACTCCCGGACAAACGCTGTTCGAGCCGGCGAACCTGTGCGTGAGCCTGCCCACCGCGTGTGAAGACAACACCCGTCTTCATAACTTCAGTGCGAATCTTCACACCGAGTTCACAACCGGCTCCCGCTGGCGCCATCAGCTAGACGGGACTGAGTCATATATTCGCCAGTTTAATTTCGATCCGACTTTTCCCAGTTTCTTTCAGTACAACCGCTCCAGCTTTGTCGGGCAATCGACGTACCAGATCAAAGGACTCGCAGTCACGGCGGGTTACCAGTACGAAGTTGAAAACGGTTTTGTCGGCCTTCACGTGCGTCGTAACAATCAGGCCGGATTTATCGACGCGCGGTGGCAGCCCATTGCCAGGCTAACTCTGAATGCCGGGGCCCGCGCAGAAGATAATGCGAGCTTCGGCACGCGTGTGGTGCCCCGCGCGGGTGGCTCCTATGCCCTGCGCATTGCAAACGGTGCGTTCGGCGATACGCGGCTGCGCGCTTCGTATGGGTTAGGGATCGTCGAGCCGAGATTCGATCAATCGTTGAGCACCGATCCTTGCTTTACAGGCAATCCCCATTTGGCTCCAGAACAAAGCCGTACGGTCCACGCCGGAATCGAGCAAAAACTTGCTTCAGATCGGGTGCACGTAACGCTCGATTATTTTGATATTCGATTTCGCAACATGATCAGCTTTGGAATTCTCTCAGTGCCGCCGCCCGGCTGCCCTTTGTCGGAATTCAATAGCTTTGGCGCGGGAACATTTTTCAATACCGATCTTGCGGTCTCTCGTGGTGGGAATCTTTCTGCCGAAGCTCGACTTACCCACTGGCTCTCTGCCTCTGGAAATTACACGTATAACCCGACGCGCGTGCTGGCCGCTCCGAACGCCTTCGACCCCTCGCAGATTCCCGGGAATCGCCTGCTACGGCGACCGGTGAATTCGGGGAGTCTCGTGTTGAACGCGGCGTTCAAACGAATGAACTGGAATGTTGCAGGCTATTTCACCGGCCGGCGCACCGACAGTGATTTTATCGGACTCGGCCTCAACAGCAATCCAGGGTATGCCCGCTTCGATCTTGCCGGAACGTACTATTTCATGCATGGCGTCAGTTTCTACGGGCGCATTGCGAACCTCGCCGATAAAAAATATTCGGATGTTTTGGGTTATCCGGCGTTGGGACGCGAGTTCCGCATCGGCGTGAAATACACCACGCGTCATGAGTGAGGATCGCATGTCGGAAGACGTTCTGTTCTGCTGGAGCGGAGGAAAAGACAGTGCGATGGCGCTTCACGCGCTGCAATCGGCACAAAACCATCGCGTCACCGCGCTGCTGACCACTGTTACAGAGGGGTTCGACCGCATCAGCATGCACGGGGTGCGACGTGTGCTTCTTGAGCGGCAAGCTGAGTCCATCGGCCTGCCGCTCCACGCGGTCCTGATTCCCCCGCAATGTGTCAACGCCACTTATGAAGCGCGAATGAACGAAGCGTTGAACGAGCATCTCGCCCGCGGTGTGCGTCGAGTGGCATTCGGCGATATTTTTCTCGAAGATCTGCGCATTTATCGAGAGAAGAATCTCGCACAGATCGGGATGGAGGCACTGTTCCCCATCTGGAAGCGCGACTCGCGCGAACTTTCACGCTATTTTTTGCGTTTGGGTTTTCAGGCAATTACGGTTTGCGTCGATCCGCGCGTTCTCGATTCGTCCTTCGCGGGGCGCGTCCTCGATGAATCGTTTTTTAACGATTTGCCGCCGGGCGTTGATCCCTGCGGCGAGAACGGCGAATTTCACACCTTTGTGTTTGATGGTCCTGTGTTTCAGAAGCCAATTCGATTTGCCACCGGCGAAAAAGTCTTGCGCGATGGATTTTGTTTTTGCGATTTATTGCCGGAGTGAAAGGAGAAAATAATGCACGAGGATAATGAAGGCCGAAAATTTCTCAAACCACGCACGCTTGCGGTCACAGCTATTGTGCTTGCAGCAGCAGCGATTCGTCTCGCTCCGCATCCCTTGAATTTCGCGCCTATCGGGGCGCTGGCGCTTTTTGGAGGCGCCTATTTTTCCAGCAAGCGCCAGGCCCTGATCGTTCCGCTCTTGTCACTGATCATTGGTGATGCCATTACGGGCTTCCACAAGTTGATTCCGTTTGTTTATGCAAGTTTCCTCGTGAGCGTGGCGATCGGCTTTTGGCTGCGCCGAAGAAGATCCGCAACTCGCATCGGGGCAGCCACTTTGGTGGGCGCAATCCAGTTTTTTCTGGTGACTAACTTCGGGGTATGGGCGTCATCAATCGGCTCATACCCGAAAACTGCAGGCGGTCTGACCGCATGTTACATCTCGGGCATTCCATTATTCTGGAACACGCTGGCAGGAGATGCATTCTATGCCGCGCTACTTTTCGGCGGCATGGCTCTGGCCGAGCGAAAGTTCCCGGCACTTCGAGACCAGGTCACCGCCAGCGCGGTTTAACCTGCGCAAGGCATATACTGTGGCGCCGGCGTCTCGCTTGCCCTGACGCAGGAAGGGCGCCGGCGATTTCTTAGCCGCACTGGCGCAGCATCAAAGAGCCGGCGGGACGCCGGCGCCACCAAATCCCGCGCTCTGCGTGCCGCGCTGGCGGATGGTATAATCTTCAACTCTTATGGCCAAGCTGACACAAGATTCGATCAGCATCCCGCCCGAAGTCCTGGCGGCCTACGAGCCGGTCATCGGCCTGGAAGTGCACGTACAACTGAAGACCGCGACCAAGGCCTTCTGCGCGTGCTCCGCGCGCTTTGGCGATCCGCCGAACACAAATACGTGTCCCGTATGCCTCGGTCTGCCCGGAGCGCTCCCGGTATTGAATCGCCGCGCCGTGGAACTCGGCATCCGTGCGGCGCTCGCATTGCACTTGAACGTGCAGGAAACCTCGCGCTTCGCCCGGAAGAATTATTTCTATCCTGACTTGCCCAAGGGCTATCAAATTTCCATGTACGAATTGCCGCTGGCAACAGCCGGGTGGCTCGAAATCGAGCACGACGGCCAGACCAAACGAATCGGCATCACACGGCTGCACCTGGAAGATGACGCCGCGAAAAATCTGCACGAGGGATTTCCGGATTCCGACGAAAAGAGTTACGTGGATTACAACCGTGGCGGCACGCCGCTGGCTGAAATTGTTTCCGAACCCGATTTGCGCTCGCCGACCGAGGCACATGCCTACCTCACTGCGCTCAAGCAGGTTCTGCTTTATACGGAAGCGAGCGATTGCAACATGGAGGAAGGCTCGCTGCGCTGCGATGCTAACGTCAGCGTTCGGCGGCGCGGCGCGGAAAAGTTTGGCACCAAGGCCGAAGTAAAAAATCTGAATTCCTTCCGCTACTTGCAGCACGCGCTCGAATATGAAATCGAGCGGCAGATCGGCGTGCTTGAATCCGGCGGCAAGATCACGCAGGAAACGCGCCTTTGGAATGTTGCGGCGGGACGCACCGAGCCCATGCGCTCCAAGGAATTTGCGCACGATTACCGCTATTTCCCCGAGCCCGACTTGCTTCCGTTGCGTGTAAGCGCCGCGTGGCGCGATGAAATCGCAAGCACGATGCCCGAGCTGCCCGAAGCGAAACGCAAACGATTCGTTCGCGATTTCGGTATCACTCCATACGACGCCGAAGTGCTCGCATCAACGCGCGCTCTTTCGGATTATTTCGAAGAAGTGGTTCGCGCCGGGGCTCCCGCCAAGCCCGCCGCCAACTGGATTCAAGTGGAGCTGCTGCGCCAACTGAACGATGCTGGAAAAGAAATCGCGGAGAGTCCTGTGCCTCCAGCCGAGCTTAACGCTCTGGTCGCCAAGGTCGAGCGCGGCGAAATTAATGCCGCCACGGGAAAGAAAGTTTTCGCTCGCATGTTTGAAACCGGCAAACCCGCCGCTGAGATTATCGCGGCCGAGGGCTTCAGCCAGGTCAGCGACACGGGAGAAATCGAGCGCTGGGCCCGCGAAGTGATCGAGAAGAACCCCGACAACGCGGCGAAGTATCGCGCGGGCAACGAAGGGGTATTCAAATTCTTTGTCGGTCAGGTCATGCGCGCCTCACGCGGCCAGGCCAACCCACAGACGGTAAACGATATTCTGAAGCGTTTGCTCTCCTAACCGCATAGCCGAAGGAGATTTTTCATGCTGAAAACAGGTGATCCAGCGCCACCGTTCCGCCTCGCGGCCGATGATGGCCGCGAAGTTTCTCTCGACGGGCTGCGCGGCAAGCATGTCGCGCTCTATTTTTATCCCAAAGCCAGTACGCCGGGATGCACGACCGAAGCAATCGAATTTCGTGAAGTGAAATCGGAATTCGACAAACTCAACGCCATCATCCTCGGATGCAGCGCCGATTCGGTCGAAGCGCAGGCAAAATTCAAAGCCAGGCAAAAGCTCAATTTCCCGTTACTAAGCGATCCGGATTTTACGGTCATCGAAGCGTACGGCGCGCGCCGCATGAAAAGTTTTCTTGGAAAATCATTTCTCGGAATCGTGCGCAGCACCGTTCTGATCGGCCCCGACGGAAAAGTGGAAAAAGTCTGGGAATCCGCCAAATCCAAGGGCCACGCCGCGGAAGTGGTGGAAGCGCTGAAAACCCTGCAGTAACTTTTTCCTCATAATTGTCCGGCGCGGAAGGTTTTCCCGGGAACGCTAATCGGGAGATTGGCGTTCCGGGGTTAGAGCGTGGCGTGAAATCCCCCGTCGCGTTCTTCAATCAGCAGATTATCGATCAATCTCGTTGCGCCAAACCGCGCGGCCAGCAGCGCCAGGCAAGTGCGCCGCAATCGCGTCACAGGCTCCAGCGTCTCCGCATCCACTAGCTCCACGTAATCCACTTGTGCCAGTGGCTCGCTCCTAATGATTTCGCGCATTACGGCAATGAGCCTCGGTGCGTCCGGTTCACCGCGCTCGATTGCGAGTCGCGCAGCATCAAGTGCGCGATGAAGTACGGTTGCCGCCCGCCTCTCCTCCGGAGATAAATAGGCATTTCGCGAAGACATCGCCAGACTGTCGGCTTCACGCACGATGGGGCACACGATAATTTCGCTGTCGAGGTGCAGATCGCGCGCCATCTGCTGGATCAAACGCGCCTGTTGCGCGTCCTTGCGGCCGAAAAACGCTTTCCGCGGTTGAACGATTTCGAGCAGCTTCAACACAACCGTGGTGACGCCCCGAAAATGTCCGGGACGCACGCGCCCTTCGAGACGATCGGAAAGCCCCTCGACATTCACCCACGTGCGGAATCCTTGCGGATACATTTCTGCGGCTTCCGGCGCAAACAGATAGCTGACGCCTGCTTCTTCCAGGCGCCGGCGGTCCGCATCAAACGTGCGCGGATATTTCTGCAGATCTTCACCGGCAGCAAACTGCGTGGGATTCACAAAAATGGAGGCAATCACGGGCCGGCATTCGGCCAGCGCCGCGCGCACCAGCGACATGTGGCCTTCATGCAGCGCGCCCATGGTGGGCACAAATCCCACGGGACGTCCTTCGGCGAGCGCCTGGCGCGCCACCTGCTTCATCCAGTCTACGGTGTGAACGGTTTCCAAATCGTCTGAGTTTTCCGCGGGATTCAGGCGCGCGCGGCCGCCGCGCGCTCCCGATAAAACGCAATTAAATCGGTGGTGACCGGCTTTGCGCCCAGTTGCCGCAGCAGCGTGGTGAGTTGTCCGCGGTGATAGCTCGCGTGGTTGGTCAGTTGGTGCAAGGTCTGCCAGATCGGGTTGGAAAATTCCTCGCCCGTGAAACTTTTATAATGGATCACGCGCTCCAAATCCTGCGGCGTCAGACGCGACACGTACTCGATATAATAGTTGTCCATCTCTTCCAGCTTGCTGCGAACCGACGCCAGGTCCGGAAATCCAGTCCCGGTGACATGGCTCGTGGGCGAGCGGCCTTCGATTCGTTCATTCCACACCCACTCCGCGCCATAAAGATGCGCTAACGTGTCCCGCACGGACCGAAAACTTGAACCCAGATCGCGCGTAAATTGCTCGTTGGTAAGAGCCGAGCAAGCGTCGAGCATTCGCTGGTCAGCCCATTGATTGTATTGGAACAGAAGCCGCAGCAATTCAGGTGTGACCATCGAGTTCCTCCATTCAAAACTTCGCAGATCGCCAAATCAAAACTTTTTGTAAATTTCTGGCTTTATAGATTGGGAAACACGGCCCTAGCACCGTCATTCCAGCGAAGCGAGGAATCCCTCTTGAATTGGGTGCCAGCAAAAAGAGGGATTCCTCGCTCCGCTCGGAATGACCGACATTGTTTCTTGCAAGCTGCTTGCCGCAACCTTCGCATTGCTGGCGACAAAATTAACCGCGCTTTGCCACCGGTGCGTTGCGATGGTCCGCGGACAAGTGATAGGACTCCTCATCCGACGGAAAGCGTCCCTGTTGGACGTCGCGGCAATACTCGGCTGCCGCGCGGGAAATAATTTCTCCGACATCCGCGTAGCGCCGTGTGAATTTCGGCTTATGCCCAAAGCTCAGACCGAGTAAATCGTGAATCACCAGTACCTGTCCGTCGCAATCGGGACCGGCGCCAATGCCGATGGTGGGAATCCGCAACTCGGATGTGATTCGCGCGCCAAGTTCCCGCGGAATCGATTCCAGAACAATGGCGAACGCGCCCGCCGCCTCCACCGCCCGCGCATCGCGCAAAAGCTGTTCGCCCGCTTCTTCCGTCTTGCCCTGCACGCGGAATCCGCCAAACGCATTCACCGATTGCGGAGTCAGGCCGATGTGTCCCATCACGGGGATTTCCGCTTCCACCAGGCGCGAGATCATTTCCATGCGCCGCTCACCGCCTTCAACCTTTACAGCTTCCGCGCCAGCTTCCTTCACGAAGCGAATCGCGTTGCGCACGGCTGCCGCGGGGTCATCATGATAACTCCCATACGGCATGTCCGAAACGAGCAGCGCGCGGCGCGTGCCTCGCCGCACGGCGCGCGTGTGGTGCAGCAACTCTTCAATCGTGACCGGCAAAGTGCTCTCATAACCGAGGACAACCATTGCCAGCGAATCACCCACGAGCAGTACATCCACGCCTGCTTCATCCAGCAAACGTGCAGTAGGATAATCGTACGCCGTGAGACACGTAATCTTTCCGGGAGAATTTTTCTGGGAAGAAATACCTGATTTACGTTCGAGAATGCTCGGCACGGTAATTTTCCCGTTGCCGGCGGACGGAACTACGCTCATAACTGCCTCCGGTGCCGCTCCCTGAATTCGGGATACAGCCCTTCGGGAACTATTTTAACAAATAGCAATCCTGCAGGCCAGAACTCAATTTTGCGCAGGCCGCTGCACGAGTTCTTCCCGGGAACGCCAATCTCCCGATTGGCGTCTCTCAAATCGCCAATCGGAAGATCGGCGTTCCCGGGCTCTTCGCCGCAAGCAGTGCCTCTTAGTGCCCTGGTTGCATCCCATGCGCTTTGTAAATCCCAGCCGCTTCTGGCGACGATAGATAATCCAGCAGCGCCTTGGCGGCTGCCGGGTCTTTCGCGTGCGCGGACACAAATCCCACCAAAACCGTTGGCGGCGAAATTTCCGTCGGCAGCGGTCCCACGATATCGATCCCGGGCTCTCCCATTTCGCTCATGAAGGTCAATCCGATCTCGGCTTCGCCCTTGGCAGTCATTTCCATCGCAGCCGCTCCGCCTTGTGCGAGCTTGATTTTGGATTGCAATTGGTCAGCGATCCCCAGCTTCTTTAATGTCTCATCGAAGCTGACTCCAGCGGCCGCGCCGCCCGACGCGCTGGGATAGGTAATCGACTTTGCGCCGAGGAGCGTCCGCTTGACCGCTTCGGGTGTCGAAATGTCGGGCTTGGATGCGCCTTTGCGCACGGCGACTGCCACGGAAACTTTTGCGAGCGGCGTCTGCGTAGCGGCTACGACGTTGCCTGAAGCCAGCACTTCCTGCAAAGGCGGCTGCACGACGGGAACGTCAAACGCGTCGCCTTGTACAACTTGCTTCCGAGTCCCGCCGCCGGAGCCGAATGTAGCCTTCACCTTGTAGCCAGTCTTGGCCTCAAAGCCGGGGATAAGTGCCTCAATCGACGTTCTGATACCGCCGGGCGCGATGAGAGTTACCTCGGTCTGCGCGCGGATCCCCTGTGAAATACACAACACGAGAGCGACGAACAATGCTGATGAAAGTAGGCGCTTCATGGGCTCCTCCCCGATCCGCCCGAATTTCACACGTCTGGGCGCGACGACGATTTTCGTGCGATAGCGGCATGCATCGTCGCACGGATCGCCGGCTGCACACAATGTCAGTCTTCGGACTCTCGCTCGTAAGGACCGACGATCGAAGTATCTTACTTCACAATCGGACCCATGGTTCCGACAGCGCCGAAAGGAGCAGGTTCGCCTTCAGGTCCGCTCGAATGGAGTACCATCGGGGCCTGCACATTCCTAACGGTGTAACCGGAGGGAACCTCGAAAAGCGAATGATCCGGCTCGGCACGCTGAATTCCCGTGAGCTGATACCTAGTTTCGCCAAAACGGGGATCGTTGTGTTTACTCATGACAATTACCTGGAGGTCCGGAGAGGTCCACACTTCAGAAATAATTTCGATGGGCTGCGCATTACCGATTTGTCCGGCGGGAATTGTTCGCGTGACACGCTTACCTTCAACGGAAACACCCTCCATCGTCTGAGTGCCCAGCGACTCTGTCTTGATTTCTTCCGGCTGTTCTCCTCCAGGACCTTTATCGGGAAATTGCACTTTGAAGCCAGCTTCAGCGCCGGCCGGATTGCCGCCCATGTGCTTCATCACCATTGCAGTTTGCTTGTTGGAATCCAGAACGTAGTTCGTTTGCGAAGACGGATCATTGATGAAGACGAGCTTGGGACCATTCACTTGCCAGGGACCCACCATTCCCATGGCCTCTTCACGGCGCGTGCGACCTTGGCTATCCCTTGCCAATGAGGCCGTCGTTTTATTGTTGATGCGATTACCGTCGCTCAATACCTGAGTCATTTCCGTCGATACGGTCGCAGTGTAGGGAGCGCCCGTAACGACTTTTCCGATATCCGCCATTTCGGCTGAAAAAACTACGCCGGCGCTCGCCACACCTCCGCCTTGACCAACCGCAGCGGACTGATAAAACATCACATTCGGACCGACATCGCCCGGAGGCATGTTCTGCGCAATAGCGCCAGGACAAATGAAAAGAATTACCGCTATTAAATTGAAAAGCGTTTTCATGATTATTGCTCCTTGACCGCTGAATTTTGAACCAGTCTCAATGCGTATGGCGTGCCATCTTGTGCCACCAGGATATCTGCAACAACCCGACGATTCGCGATTTCTTCACTCACAGGAAAACCGACTAAACGTAGATCCCGTCCGGGGATATCCACGCGCACCATCTCCAAATGGTCGACGGGTACGGCAGAATCAAATGTTGGCAGCGCGATAAATCGTTCGGTCGCGATTTCCGGTCTTCTCCGGGTCTGTGTCGAAGCCGGCTTCCTGACGAACTTCCGCGGTGTCGCATTGGATTTCGGCGCGTCAACTGCAGAGCTCGCTTGCTGCGGCGGCGGTGTTTGGACAAGTTCGCGCATCGCAGCGGTGTTTGATGGGCGGGGCCTTAATCTCAGGAACGTCATTACGGATGCGACCAAACATGCCGCGACCAATAGTATTCGTGCGTTTCGCTCTCTCGGGCGGCGAATGTGGTGCTGGCGAAATTCATTTCTCAATTTCTCTACCAGAGCTGGCGGTGCACCTTGTGGCGCGTTTGCAGCCGCCCGCCGCAACATGGCTGACAATTGGCTGTTATGTTCGTTCATTTCACACATCCTTGGCATTCCAGTCGGGCTCGCAACATCAATCTCGCTCGATGTAGGCGCGAGGCTATTGTTCCCGGTGAACATTCCAGAAATTCCGCGGCCTCGGGATAACTCATCTCCTGGAGATCGCACAGCACGATCACTTCACGATATTGCCCCGGCAGGGCCAGCAGAGCTTTCTGTAACCATGCAAGCAGGTCCGCTCGAGTCAGGTCCGCCAGCAAGTCTGTCGCGCTGGCCAGCGCGGACTCGTTTCCTTCCGTGCAATCCTCGGCGAGTGGCTCGTCGTGCCGACTCCGATCCACTTTTCGGCGTGTGAGATTCCGCGCGATGCCAAACAAGTATCCGGCCACCGAACCTTTTGCAGGGTCGTAACCATTCGGATTGCGGATCAACTGCATGAACACATCCTGCGTTACGTCTTCCGCCGTTGCGTTGTTGCCGCTCATATGCCAAGCGAACCGGAAAATGGGCCCCTGATACTTCTCATAAAGAGTACAGAAGGCTCCCTCGTGGCCTTTCGTGAGCTGCCGGTACAAATCCTGATCACAACGATTCGGATCGTCCATTGCGCTGGCCGAGGAATTCAATTGAGCTCCTAACTGTT
>Ga0070735_10004470_pt1 | contig 11788 bp, 6 predicted proteins | sample Coa_R1_FD_66443 | JGI IMG/M metagenome (GOLD analysis project Ga0070735, IMG submission 66443) | Surface soil microbial communities from Centralia Pennsylvania, which are recovering from an underground coalmine fire - Coalmine... | ecosystem: Environmental > Terrestrial > Soil > Unclassified ... | reverse complement strand
AAGTGCTCTGTCTCTTTTCACGTCAGCTTTCGGATCGCGAGCTTGCGTTGTACGAACGCGTCGCGCAACTCGGCAAGCCGATGCTCTTTGCGCACACGCTTGCCGACAACGAATCGTCGTCCGAACGGCGGCACGTCGTCGAACTCGCGCAGCAATATCTGCAAGAGCGCATGATTCCCGTGCAGCGCATTTTCACGGTTTCGACCCTCGAATACTCGCAAGCGAAACGCGAACACCGCGCGCCGGCCGGATGGAACGAATTGGACGCTCTGGTATCGACGATAAACGCGCACGCGGAAGAACATATGGCTCGCTTGGAACGGTTGGCTCGCGCGCAGCGCGCCGAGGAAAAAGAAAAGCAAACCGTCCAGGCAAGCGAGCCTAGCCCCGAGCCGCCGCGGGGCTTCCTTGCACGCCTGTTCTCCCGGTCAATGGGGACCGGCGGAGGGAAGGGCGAATGACCCCCTCCGGCACAATGGCACCCCTGACAATCGACCGGTTTACGCTCGGACCGGCTACAATCGCGCACGGCGACGGGTCCTCGACCTACGGCCGTATCAGCGTCGAACGCGGACGGATCCGCGAAATACTCGCAGCCGACGGACCCACGGATTTTCGTCTTCCGCCTGGGACGCACGTCGCACCCGGACTCATCGACGTCCATACGAACGGCGCCGGCGATTTTCTTTTCAATCGCGACCAAGGTTACGCCGTGCCGGTTGCCGCCGTCGAGTACGCGCGGCAAGGCGCAACGGCATTCGTCGCCGGCATCATGACCGCACCTTGGGAATCGATGCTGCACGCAGCGGGTGAAGTCGTCGAAGCTGCGCATCAGCTCGAAGAAGACGTCCCGCGCGGCGCACGCTGCTTGGGCGTCCACTTCGAAGGCCCGTTCCTCAACCCGAAGTTTCGGCGCGTGCATCAGCAGCAATGGATCATTCCGGCGAGCGCGGATCACGCCCGGGCGCTCGTCGAAGCGTGCAAAGGCGCCTGCCTAATGGTAACGCTGGCACCGGAAATCGAAGGCGCCACCGATGCGGCACGCGTGTTCCTGGAACACGGCGTCGTGTGCTCCGCAGGCCACACATCTGCGCGCTATCGCGAAGGTATGCTGGCAATCGGCATGGGTTTCCGTTCGCTCACGCACGCATTCAACGCGATGCCGCCGCTCGATCATCGCGATCCGTCGATTCTTGCCGCGTTCATTCAAGACACACGCACGTTTGTCCAGTTGATCTGCGACGGCCATCACATTGCGCCGGTGATGGTGGACATTCTGCACCGTACGCTCGGCGATCGCGTGATCATCGCGACGGACAACATGCCTCCGGCGGGTCCCGGATACCACATCGAAGGGGGCGTGATGCGCGCCGAGGACGGCACCATCGCGGGCAGCGCATTGCGCATGGACGAAGGCGTGCGGAACTACATGGCCTACACCGAACTGCCTTTTGCAAAGGCGGTCGTTTCCGCGACACTCGCACCCGCCAAACTGCTCGGTCTTCATCGGGACCTGGGGCGCATCGCCCCCGGACTGCGCGCGGACCTCTCATTCTGGGACGAGGAGTTTACCGTCATCGGCACGATGGTCGGCGGCCACACCGTGTTCGGCGACGTGTGCACGCCGGCAGCAGCCTGAACAACTGAGCCCGTCCCCGCGACGATTTTGAGACGCTTGCGCGGCTATGCTCCGCTCATAAACGTCTCGTCGCTCGGAGGTACCACTCAGACACGCGACCGGGCAGGTCGACGATCTGAACCCAACGACCGCGCCGATCGTCTATATCGACGACGTCAACGGCGTGCTGTGGACGGTGAATCTTTCGACGCTCACGATCCATCGCGTCGGAAATCAGGGACAGCAGTTGACCGATATCGGGTTCGATCCGACCAACCACGTGCTCTGCGGCCTCAGCTTCGACGCATTCTTTCGTGTGAGCACCACAACGAACCGGCGATTTAGCCACGGCGAAAGAAGCAATCGTCACGCTCAATCACTCGACCGGCGCAAATCATCTATACGGATTCGCGAACACCCGCCTGTCCCAAATCTTTCGGAGCGCGCCCACAGTTGCACAGCGCACCAAACCGATCAAAAATTTCTCCGGCAGCGGGGTCGGGCAAATTCTCGGAGCAGCGTACAACGGGAACTTCCAAATCTAGCATGACGCTGCGGCCTCCGAGCCGCATAGCGGCCGCTTGCTTGCAGGGGGCCGCTCTCTTTTTGCGGGGGCCGTGCGCGTCGTTCGCAAAGAGTAGCGCTCCGGCAAACGCCCGGAGGTCTCATGCAACACCTCCGCCTGTATCTTTTTGGAACGCCTCGCGCCGAAGCGGACGGCACGGCGATTCCGCTGAACTTGCGCCCGCGAACGCTGCCGCTGCTCGCGTTTGTTTTACTCTCGCCGCAGCGCACGGCGGATGTGCGGCTCGCCGCATCACGGCTTTGGCCCGACGAACTCGACGAAGATGCGCTCGCGAACGTGCGGCGCCATTTGTACTACGCGCGACAGTGGATCGGCGCTGCGGGCGCGGACCCCGAAGGCATCCTGCGCCGAGGACGCAGCGTGACGATCGCTTCATCGGCGATCGAATGGATCGACGTGCTCGAGTTCGAGCGCATGGCGCGTGAGGGCGACGACGTCGCGGCAATGGACACGTACGCCGGCGACCTCATGGACGGGTTTTCGGATGAGTGGCTCGTCGCGCGGCGCGACGCGCTGCGCGAAGCATTTCTACGCGTTGCGGATAAAGCAATCGAAGCAAACCTGAACGTCCCGGCGCGCGCCGCAGCTCTTGCGCAGCGGGTACTTACCGTCGATCCGTATTGCGAGTCTGCCGTACGCGGACTCATGCGGGCGCTCGACTTGAGCGGAGATCGTGCCGGCGCGCTTCGCGAGTACCGGCGCTTTGCACACGCGCTGCGAGACGAGGTGGCGTCCGATCCGTCCGAGGCGACGGTACAACTCGCCGCGACGTTGTCCGGCTCAATGGCGCCGACGCGATACAGCATTCCGCGCGCGCTGAACAGTTTCGTCGGCCGCGAGCAGGCGCGGCGCGAACTGGCTCGCATGCGCACCGAATCCCGTTTGGTGACGATTACCGGCACCGCGGGCGTCGGCAAAACTCGGCTCGCCGCCGAAATCGCGCGCGACGCGGAAAGCGACTTTGCGGACGGCGCGCGATTCATCGATCTTTCCGCGTTGACTGACGCCCGCGCCCTTGCAAGCGCGATGCAGTCTGCACTCGTTCCGAGCGACGAATCGATAGTCGCGGGCGACGATCAAACCATGGAAGCGGCAATCCGCGAGCGCGCGTACTTCATCGTGCTCGACAATTGCGAGCATCTGGCGGAACCAGTGGCGCGTATCGCGCAACGCCTGCTGCAGGCTTCGCCGCGCTCGCACGTCTTGGCAACCAGCCGCGCTCCTTTACACGTACCGGGCGAAGTGACGTGGCGGCTCGATCCGCTCGCAGTCTCGACGGAAGCGGCGCAGCTGTTCGTGGACCGTGCGCGCGCAGCGAGGCCGTCGATAAATCCGAGCCGGTTTTCTGCCGCCGACGTTCAGCGCATTTGCGGTCACGTCGACGGGCTGCCGCTCGCAATCGAAATTGCGGCTGCCCGTCTTCGAACGATGACGCTGCGTGAAGTCGCGGATCAGCTTGCAAAGCGCATGGGCGCAATGGCGCAAGCCCTGCAGTGGTCCGTCGACTTGTTGAGTGAGAACGAACGGCGCGTCTTCTATCGACTCTCGGTCTTTCGCGACGGTTTTACCGCCGAAAGCGCAGCTGCAGTTTGTGAAACAGACGTCGGCGATGCCATCGCTTCGCTGGTAGAAAACTCGCTCGTCGTGCCCCCCGAGCCGGACGCTCCGGACCCGCGGTACCGCATGCTGGAAGCGATACGCGGGGCGGCGTTCAAAGCGCTCGGCGAATCCGGCGACGGCGCGGCGGCGCAAAATCTGCACGCATATCATTTCGCCGCGCGCTTCATCGATCTGGACGAAGATCTGCGGCACGCCCGTTCTAGGCGGTATTTCGACGAACTGGAGCGTGAGTATCAGAACGTCCGCGCCGCGCTGGACCGGTTGATCCGCGAACAGATCGACGTAGAATGCGGCATGAAACTCACGCTGGCATTGTCGCGGTATTGGTTCGATCGCGGCATGATCGCCGAAGCGCGTTCGTGGATGGAGCAGGCGCTTGCGCGCGAGGCCGACGCGCTGCTTGCGGCGCGTGTTTTTCAATGCTTGGCGACCGTATCTCGCAATTGCGGCGATTATGCCGAGAGTTTCGATCTCGTGCGCCGCAGCGTAGAGCGGCTCAAGGGCGGAGGCGCCGACTCGGTGACAGTAGGGAAAGCCGTGGCGGTACAATCGAATGCCGCACGGATCTTGGGCGATTTCGAGACAGCGAGAAAACTCGGCTATGAAGCGATGAAGCTGTTCGAACCTTCAGGTGATGCATATCTGTCGGCATTTGCGCGCACGTGCATCGCCGTGACGCTGTACGGCGAAGGCCGCTTGGATGAAGCGGAACGGGAATTTACGCGCATCCTCGATGAATTCGAGCGCTGCGGCGTCGAGAACGACAGTATTCTGACGATGACGAATCTGGGCATCTGCCGGTTGTACGCCGGAGATTACGCGCTCGCGCGTGCCCGGTTCAACGCCGCGTTGCCGCGCGCAGTAGCGCTTCACCACCGGTATTGCGAGGCGTGGACCCGCGTGGGCTTGACGATGACCTACGTCCTTACCGGCGATTCCGACCTCGCAGTGGAAGAGCTCGCGCGTTCCGCGCAGCTTGCGCGAGCCATCGACGACAAGGAAGTACAGGTTGGATGCATCGAGTCCGCGGCGTTCTGCCGCGCGCAGCACATGCCCGAGATTGCCGCGCAGCTGCTCGGATGCGCGGACCGCGCTCGCGAGCGTTATCATGTGCCGCGGCTTCCCGTCGAGGAGCCGCTGCACGAAATGTTGCTGCAGCGGCTCTCTGCGGCGCTCGGCACCCCTGCGCTCGCCATCGCCCTCGAGGAAGGACGCTTCACCAGCTTGGAAGCGTGGCTGAAACGGCTCGAAGCGAAGGGTAAAACCGCGGCGCTGGTGGACTACCCGGCATGAGCGTGCACGCAATCCTACTCATCCTCCTCGGCCTATTCGCGATCGTCTACATCGCCGTGTGGGGCGTGGAGATGAAACGACGCGGGTTTGCGCTTCCCAAGCCGCTGGAAATCGGTATCGGGTTCGTCACGAACTTTTTTGACACGCTGGGCATCGGCTCGTTCGCACCGACCACGACGATGTTCAAGTTCTGGAAACTCTCACCGGACGAGCGCATCCCCGGCACGCTCAATGTCGGCCATACGCTGCCTACCATCACCGAGGCGCTCATCTTCATCGCTATCGTCAGCGTCGCGCCGCTTACGCTCATTCTCCTCATCGTCGCTTCGATCGTGGGCGCGTGGCTCGGCGCCGGTGTCGTTGCGAAGTGGCCGCGCCGTTACGTGCAGATTGGCATGGGCCTCGCGCTGATAGCCGCCGGCATTCTCTTCATCATGAAGAACCTGAACATTCTGCAGGGCGGCGGAAATGCGCTGAGCTTGAGCGGAACGCTGCTTTGGGTCGGCGTCGCGGGCAACTTCATACTCGGGGCGCTGATGACGATCGGTATCGGCCTCTATGCGCCGGCGATGATCATGGTCGCGCTGCTCGGCATGAGTCCGATTGCCGCATTCCCGATCATGATGGGCTCGTGCGCGTTCCTCATGCCCATCGCGAGCTGGCGCTTTATCAAGTTCGATGCGTATACGCTCAAAGCTGCGCTTGGATTGACGATCGGCGGCGTTCCGGGCGTGCTCGCCGCGGCGTACATCGTCAAGTCGTTGAATGTCACCGCGCTGCGCTGGCTTGTCGCGGCGGTCGTTATTTACACTGCGATCATGATGCTGCGTTCGGCAATGGTGGAACGCACGCAACAAGAGCCCGTGCCGATGGGCACGGGGACGGCTACGCCCTAACGCAGCGAAGCCCCTGATTGAAGCCGCGAGAGCAACGCTTCGACGGTGAAGGGCTCCCCGGTACTCGGACGATTCCTCGGATTACGAACGTAATACGCGTGCACACGTTTCTGCGCGTCCGAAAGAAGTTCTTCGGTATTGTTCCAGAGGTGCGGGTCGTCCAGCACTCGGCGCTCTATGTCTATTACCGGGCCTAGCGCCGTGCAGAGAAGCACGATAGTGTGCCCGATGAGGTAGTAAATCGGGGGCCCCTCTACGAGTCCGAGTTCGATGTACGCGCCCGTTTCGTTCAGCAGGCGGAGAACGCTATGCCACGTTTTGTCGCCGTTTCGAGCGCTTTGCGCAACTTCCGATCGGAACTCGTCGTCGCGCATGCGTTCGGGCAGCTGGTACATCACAAATCTGCATGCGTGCAACATCCGTTCGTCGCTGTATCGTTGGAGCAATCGCATCATTGCGTCGAGTTGGGTTGCGCGAGAAGCAATCTTGACCTGTCTACCCGCGTAGATGGCCGTAGCGATGACGACGAGCGAGGCGAGCAACGTACTGAACGCAGTTATCGCTTCCCACTGCATGCGCGTTAGGCCGTCGAAAGCTCGCGAATCGCTGCGGCGTTGAAGTAGGCAGCCTTCGGATGATGCATCACGATCGCGGCCGTCGATTGCTCCGGAACGATTTGGAATCCTTCCGTGAGCGACACGCCGATTGCGTTCGTCGCGTCGAGCAGTTTGAACGCCGTTTCGTGCTGCGAAAGATCGGGGCACGCGCCGTAACCCCACGAGTAACGCTTGCCCTGTTCCTCTTCGAGCGCGAGCTCGCCGCGGATGAGGCGGTGCGAATATTCGGCCAGCGCCTCGGCGCTCTGCACCGAGAAGCCGTGCAGAAAGTACGACTCGCTGTATTCACCGGCGTGCTGCAGTTGTTCCGTGCGCTCCGAAGCGCGCGTGCCCATCGTCACGACTTGCAGCGCAATAACGTCGGAAGCGCGGCCGTTCTCCGGTTCGCGCACGTAATCGGCCAGCGAGAGATGCTCGCCCCCCGCTTGGCGCACGAACGTGAAGCGCGCAATCTCTTTCCCGTGATCTCCCGGGTCGTACACGATGACGTCGTTGCCCCTGCTCGCTGCCGGAAAATACCCGTACACGAAACGCGGCTGCAACAGTTCCTCGTCGACGGCTATTTGCTGATACCGGTGCAGGCGCGGCTCGAAATCTTCGCGGATCAGTTTTTCGAACGCGTCGCCCTTCGTGTTCGCTGCGCCCCACGAAAGCCGGTACAAACTGCGCAGATCGAAACACGACCACAGACGCGGAAGATCGATGTCGGTGACGACGCGGGTTCCCCAAAACGGCGGCTTCGGAACGGGCGCGCGCTCGTTCTTCACCGCTGAATAGACGATTTCGCCGTTTGACGAAGCCGTTGCCGCGCGCTGCTTATCACGCAGCGCCACGGCTTCGCGCTTCGCGCGTTCGACGAGCACTTCGCGGCTGCTCGGATCGGCGAGCGATTCCATGATCTGCAGCCCTTCGAACGCGTCCTTTGCATAGAACAGGCCCGGTTCGAAAAAGCGCTCACCGTCGTCGAGCAACGCAATCCGGCGGCCGAAGTCGCGATTTATCGCCGCGCCTCCTACCATCACCGGGAACCGCAACCCGCGCGCATCTTGCTCGTGCACGCACACGGGCATCTGCTTGCTGGTCGATACGAGCAGCGCCGAAAGCCCGATCGCATCGGCCTGAACTTCGACGGCTTTATCCAAAATGGTAGTCATCGGCACTTGTTTGCCGAGGTCGAAGACCGTGTAGCCGTTATTCGAAAGTATCGTGCCGACGAGATTCTTGCCGATGTCGTGCACGTCGCCGTACACGGTCGCGAGCACGACTTTGCCTTTACTCGCGCCTTCCTTCTTCTCGAGGAATTGTTCGAGGTGCGCAACCGCCTTCTTCATCACTTCGGCGGATTGCAGCACGAAGGGCAAAATCAATTCGCCGGCACCGAATTTGTCGCCCACTTCCTTCATCGCCGGCAGTAGGATGTCGTTGAGCACGGCGACGGCATCGCGCGTTTTGAGTGCCTCGTCGATCTTTTGCTCGATGCCGTCCTTGCGGCGGCGCAGAATCGCATTGTGAATGCGCAGCTCGGGCGGCGCATCTTGATCGTCGTCTTTGGCGGGGCCGGTGCTTTGCACGGCGCCGCCGGCCGCCTCGAAGTGCTCGATGAGCCGCTGCAGCGCGTCCTGGCGCCGGTTGAACACCAGATCGTCGCACAGCTCGCGCTCCGTCGCGTCGACTTCGGCGTACGGCGTGATCTCTTTCGGATTCACGAGCGCCAGGTCGAGGCCCGCCTGCACGCAGTGATGCAGAAACACCGAATTGAGCGCGGCACGCGCTTGCGGCTTGAGGCCGAACGACACGTTGCTCACGCCGAGCGACGTCAGTACGCCCGGCAGAGCCTCTTTTATCGCGCGAATACCGTCGATCGTCTCGATCGCCGATTCGATGTATTCCGCATCCCCCGTCGCCAGCGTGAAGGTGAGGTCGTCAAAGATCAGTGCGCCGGGCGGCAATCCATATTCGCCGACGACGATTTCGTAGATGCGTTGCGCGACGTCTCGCTTGCGCTGCGCAGTCTTGGCCATGCCGCTCTCGTCAATCGTAAGCGCAATGACGGCTGCGCCGTGCTCTTTGACCGACGGCAGAACGGAGTCGACCTTCGCGCGGCCGCTCTCCAGGTGCACCGAATTGATGATGGCGCGCCCCGGATAGTTTTCGAGCGCCGCTTTGATGACGCGCGGCTCGGTGGAGTCGATCATCAGCGGCGCTTCCACCGATTGTGCGATCTTGCGCACGAGCGTGCGCATCTGCTCGTCTTCGTCGGTGCGCTCGGTGAGCGCGCAGCAGACGTCGAGCACGTGCGCGCCGCCCTCGACCTGATCGCGCGCGAGCACCGCGATGTCGTCGTATCGGTCTTCGAGCAGCAACTTCTTGAGTTTGCGCGAACCTTGTGCGTTGATGCGCTCGCCGACGAGGAGCGGCCGCGGCTCTTGTTCGAGCGAAAGCGCGGTCATCGCCGACGCGACGTATTGCAGCGGCTTCGGCGCAGGTGCGCGTCCCTGCGCGCGCCCGACGGCATCGACGATCGCCTTGATATGGGCTGGCGTCGTACCGCAGCAGCCGCCGACGACGTTGACGCCGAATTCGCGCACGAAATCCCCGAGTTCGGCCGCAAGTTCTTCGGGCGTTTCCGGATAAATCGTTTCGCCCTTGGGACCCATGAGCGGCAATCCGGCATTTGGAATGACGCTGATGAACCGGTCGGACATCTCGCTCAAATAGCGCACCGGATCGCGCATTTGCGCAGGTCCCGTCGAGCAATTCAAGCCGATGACGTCAACCGGCAACGCACCGAGCGTCGCACAAATCGCACGGATATCCGTACCCAGCAGCATCCGCCCCTCGGTGATGAGCGTCGGCTGCGCTTGAATCGGCACGCGGCGCATGCCACGCTCGAATTCGCGAACGATGCCGGCGATCGCGGCTTTGAGTTCGAGCAGATCCTGCATCGTTTCCAGCAGCAGCAGGTCGACGCCGCCTTCGACCAAATGACGCGCTTGCTCGCCGTAGATGTTCGCAAGTTCTTCGAAGCTGATCTTCGAGAGCGAGGGATCCGACGAAGAAACGAGCATCCCGGTCGGGCCCATAGAGCCCGCGACGAAGCGCGGCCGCTGCGGTGTGCTGAACGCATCGCACGCTGCTCGCGCAATCTGCGCCGCGCCGTGATTGATATCGGCTACGCGATCGCCCAAGCCGTACTCGTCGAGTTTCAAGCGCGACGCCGTGAACGTATCGGTTTCGACGACGTCCGCGCCGGCTTCGAGGTACGACTCGTGAATACTGCGGATGATCTGCGGACGCGTGAGCACGAGCGCTTCGTTGCATCCGTGATATTTCGCGCCGCCGAAATCGTCGGCGGTCAACTCGAGCGCCATGACTTGCGTGCCCATGGCGCCGTCGAACACGAGCACCCGCTCGCGCAACAGCTGCAGATAGTTAGACAATTTAGATCGATGTACTCGCTTTTAAGATGGCGACGGTACTTGCGGCACGCACCTCACCGACGGCGCGCCCCGCTCGATTATATACTACCGGCCGTTCCAAATCCGCGAGATTGGTCAGAGCGGACTCCGGCAATAGGCCAAGCTGCCTGATAGCGGAAAGCACGGCAGGCGCGCGGCCGCGAGCCGCCCCATCCAAAACTTTACATACCAACCCGACGCCTGCTCCGATAAACGCTGTGCCGCTCACGCCTTCCGCGCCGCCCTTCGTGGCCACGGAACCGGCACCGGCGAGCATCAACCGCGTATCGAATTCGCCCGTTCCCGAGACGTACTCCGGATGGGCGATCATTGCGTCACGGACGATCTGCAGGGCGGCGGCGTCGCGCTCGTCGATCCCTTTCAGCGTAGCCAAATGCATGAACGAAAGCGCGGCATTGCGCAGCGGCGTCGCATACACCGGAATGCCGCAGCCGTCGACGCCGAGAACGAAGTCCGCGACCCGCTGCCCGGAAACGCGCGCGCACAGTTCCAAAATTTTTATCTGCGCGGGATTTTGCGGTTCCAAATACGTGCGCGGATCGGCACCGGTCAGCACGCAGAGCGCGAGAATTCCGGCGTGTTTACCGGAGCAATTGTTGTAAACGGGTCCTGGCGTGATACCGGCAGCGCGCAGCTGCTGCGCCGCCTCTTCATTGTACGGCGCGTGCGGCCCGCACAGGAGTGAGCTTTCGTGCATGCCGATCTTGCGCAATATCGAACGCACCGCGTCGATATGAAACGGCTGTCCGGTGTGTGAGGCCGCCATGACGGCGATCTCGTGCGGTTCGAGTGAAAAGCGCTCGCGCGCGCCCGCCTCGATGGCGGTGGCAGCGATGAACGGCTTGGCGGTCGAGCGTAAAAACACCGGCGCGTCGACGTCGCCGGCGGAAAAGATCACGTTGCCCCGCTCGTCGAGCGCGCAAGCGGCGACGTGGTGGAACGATTCCACCAAGCCGTCGCGAGTAACTTCGACGCCCCAACTGCTACACCAGGGCTGGTTCGACAATAGTTGCTTCCTGTTCAGAATAGACCGGGTTCGATAGATACCGCTCGCCGGTATCGCAGCCGATCGTGACGATGAGTTTGCCTTTCGCCTCGGGCCGCGCCGCCACTTGCAACGCCGCCCAAATATTCGCGCCCGAGGAAATGCCCAGGAGCATGCCTTCCTCGCGCGCCGCACGGCGTGCCGTGGCGATGGCATCAGCATCGGTCACGCGGATGATCTCTTGGTAGATGCCCGTGTTGAGCACGTGCGGCACGAAGCCCGTGCCGGTCCCTTGAATTTTGTGCGGGCCGGCCTGGCCGCCGGAGAGCACGGCCGACGCATCCGGTTCGACGGCGATGATCTCGACGCTGGGCTTGCGCTGCTTGAGCACTTCACCGACGCCGGTAATCGTGCCGCCGGTGCCGATAGCGACAACGACGATGTCGACAGTGCCGTCTGTGTCGCGCCAAATCTCTTCGGCTGTCGTGCGCCGGTGAATCTCCGGGTTCGCCGGATTTTCGAATTGCTGCGGCATGAAATATTTGGCCGGATCGCGCGCGATGATCTCGTTGGCTTTGGCAATCGCCCCCTTCATGCCGTCGGCGCCGGGTGTCAGGATCACTTGCGCGCCGTACGCCTTCAGCAAATTGCGCCGTTCGATAGTCATCGTATCGGGCATCACGAGAATTACCGG
>Ga0070735_10004469_pt1 | contig 11788 bp, 11 predicted proteins | sample Coa_R1_FD_66443 | JGI IMG/M metagenome (GOLD analysis project Ga0070735, IMG submission 66443) | Surface soil microbial communities from Centralia Pennsylvania, which are recovering from an underground coalmine fire - Coalmine... | ecosystem: Environmental > Terrestrial > Soil > Unclassified ... | reverse complement strand
CAGGTGGACCCGCAGGGATTCGATACGCTGGATCGCAAGTTCCTGCGGACCATTATCGAGCGTTTCGACGGCGGCCCCGCGGGGATCGAGAGCATCGCCGCGGCCATAGGCGAGGAACGCGGGACACTCGAGGACGTGATTGAGCCTTTCCTGATCCAACAGGGATTTCTGACGCGCACTGCGCGTGGGCGGGTCGTCACCCACGCCTCGTACCTGCACTTCAAGCTGACGCCGCCCGAGCGCATCGCGGCCAACCTCCAATTGTTCGAGGATGGCCGGTGAGCGTGCTGAACTGGCGAGCCCGTGTATATTGGGAGGATACGGATGGCGGCGGCATCGTCTACTATGCGAACTATCTGCGTTTCCTGGAGCGTGCGCGCACCGAATGGCTCAGATCGTTAGGGTATTCGCAGCGAGCGTTGGCTGAGGACCCCGGGATTGTCTTCACGGTGGTCAGTCTGGAGGTGGACTACAGGCGGCCTGCGAAGTTGGACGATGAGTTGGTGATCACGTGCGAGCCTGCAATCGAGGGCGCGGCCAGCTTGCGCTTCCATCAGAGCATCTATCGCGGCGAGCCGCGCAAGGAGACTCTCCTGGTGGAGGCAAACGTGCGCGTCGCATGCGTGGATGCGCGGACACTGCGGCCCAAGAGGCTGCCGGATTTTCTGTCGAGCGTCGGGGCGAACGACGGCGCTCGCTTCATCGAGGAGCCCTCCTGAATGAGTGAGCAGCTTTCCGTCATTCGGATCATCGCCGAGGCGAGCATTCCGGTGCAGATCGTCATCGGCATCCTCATGCTGGCCTCACTGTCGTCCTGGGCGATTATTTTCCGCAAGAAGCTCATCATCGGCCGCGCCCGCCGCGGCGCCGATCAATTCGAGAACAGTTTCTGGTCCGGGGGCGATCTGGCGCAGCTGTACCGCGCGATCGAGCAGCGCGGTGGCGCCGCCGGCATGGCCAGCATCTTCGAGTTCGGCTTTCGGGAATTCGCCCGCCAGCGTCAGCAGGGCACCATTACGGCGGATCAGCTGCTGGAGGGGGCGCGGCGCGCCATGCGGGTTGCGCAGCTGAAGGAGATTGACCGCCTGGAGGCGAGCCTCGCGACACTCGCCACGGTTGGATCGACGAGCCCGTATGTTGGCCTGTTCGGTACGGTGTGGGGGATCATGAGCGCGTTCTCCTCGCTCGGGAATGTGCAGCAGGCGACGCTTGCAATGGTGGCGCCGGGCATTTCCGAGGCGTTGATCGCTACCGCCATCGGCCTGTTTGCCGCGATACCGGCGGTAGTGGCCTACAACCGGTTCGCCGATCAGGTGGGCCGTTTGGAGATCCGGTACGACGCCTTCACGGAGGAGTTCTCGACCATCCTGCAGCGCCATGCCACGCGAGGCACGAGTGGGGGGGCGGCACCGGCGTCCACCGTCGCCGCGGTTTAGGAGTAGCAAATCATGGCAAACGTCACGCGGGGCCGGCGGCTGATGGGTGAGATCAACGTCGTGCCCTACATCGATGTCATGCTGGTGTTGCTCATCATCTTCATGATCACCGCGCCGCTGTTGACCCAGGGAGTGAAGGTCGAGCTGCCCAAGGCGGCCGCGGAACCTCTGGACCCGCAGATGCTCAAAAACTCCATCCCGCTGGTGTTGTCCGTGGACCGGGAGGGCAGGCTGTTTCTGAACATCGGGGGCAATCCGCAGGCAGTGCTGGATGCCGACACGGTCGCCGCGCGCGCGGCGGCGGCTTTGCGTCGCAATCCCGACCTGCCGGTTCTGGTGAAGGCGGATAACCGCGTCGAGTACGGCAGGGTGGTCCGGGCGATGGTGATCCTGCAGCACGCCGGGGCCAAGAAGGTGGGATTCATCACCGATCCACTTCCGGAGTCGTCCCATCGCGGTACCTGACAGTACACGCATGCCCGAGCGCGCCAGCGACCGCTGGGTCTCAATCATGCTGTCCGTGCTGCTGCACGGCACTTTGATCGCGGCCTTGGTCTATGGCTTCTGGACGTACCATAAGTCGCGGCCGCCGACCCCGACGCTCGCCATCGAGGCGACGGCGGTCGATCCGCGAACGCTGAATGCTGCGACCCGGCAGGCTATCGCGCAGCCGAAGCCGCAACCGGCTCCCGCTCCGGTGCCCCAGCCGCCGCCGGAGCCTCAGGAGCCCACGGGGCCGCCGCAGCCGACGCAGGAGGAGCTTGCGCAGCGCGAGGCCGCCAAGGAACAGGCTGCGAAGGAGCAGGCCGCCAAGGAGGAAGCTGAGCGGGAGGCTGTGGATAAACAGCGCCAGGCTGAAGCGCAGAAGCAACAGCAGGAGGCTGATCGGCAGGCCCAGGAGAAGCGTCAACTAGAGCAGAAGCGCGAGCAGGAGCGGCAGGCCGAGGCGCAGCGCAAAGCCAAGGAACAGAAGGCGACAGAGGAGAAGCTCGCGCAGCAGAAGCGCGCGGAGGCCCAGCAGCGCCAGGCCGACGAGAAGGCGCGAGCGGAGCGCGAGGCTGAGTTGAAGAGCAGCCTGGCGGCCGAGGAGCATGCGATGGCCGCGCGCTCGAGCGGTGCGCTGGCGAGCTGGGAGGCTCAGATCACGGCCCGCATCCAACGTGCGTGGTTGCGGCCACCGTCGGCGAGGCCCGGCATCGAGTGTGTGTTGTACGTGACTCAGGTCCCTGGAGGAGCGGTGGTAAACGTGAAGATCGGCACCTGTAACGGCGATGAGGCCGTGCGTGAGTCCATCGAGGCGGCGGCCTACCGCGCCTCGCCATTGCCGCCGCCGCCCGATCCGTCACTGTTCGAGCGCAACCTCGAGATCACCTTCAAGCCAGATTGAAGCCAGGCGAACGCCCATGAAATTCAACAAGCCATTTTTCATTCTCGCCGTCGCCCTGGCGGTGCTCGGATCAGTGAGCGCCGGGGTCGCGCGGGCACAGCTGAAGATCGAAGTGACCTCGGGTGTCACTGATCCCATCCCCATCGCCGTGGTGCCTTTCTCCCGCGCAGTGCCCGCTGATGGCGGCTTGGACGTGGCCCAGGTCATTCAACATGATCTGGAGGGTAGCGGCCGTTTTCGGGTCATGGGGCGCCAACAGATGCCAGCCACGCCCACTCAGCCGGCAGCCGTGGTGGCTGCGGATTGGAAGAACCTGGGGCAGGACTACATCGTGGTGGGACGACTGACCTCCCTCGATGGACCCAACCTCGCGGTGGACTTCGACCTGCTGAACACTTTGACGGGCCAACGCGTTGCCGGTCAGCGCTTCGTGGGCACGAGCGGCGCTCTGCGCAATGCCGCCCATCGGGTGAGTGATGTCATTTACGAGAAGATTCTGGGCATTCGCGGGGCGTTCGCGACCCGGATTGCCTACGTGGGCGTGGACGGTCAGCCGCCCTTGCAACGCTTCCAACTCATCGTCGCAGATGCCGACGGCGAGAATCAGCGGCTGATTCTCGAGTCACGGTACCCGCTGATGTCGCCGGCATGGTCGCCTGACGGCCAGTGGCTCGCCTACGTGTCATTCGAGAACAAGAAGTCGGCGGTCTATGTGCAATACGTGCGTACGGGCGAGCGGCGGCAGGTGTCGGCGCGCGCTGGCATCAACGGCGCGCCCGCCTGGTCGCCCGATGGGCGTAAACTTGCCCTTACGTTGGGCGGCAGCGGCGGCAATCCGGACATCTACGTCCTGGAGTTGCAGACACAGACTCTCACGCGCATCACTGATGATCCGGCAATAGACACCGAGGCAACCTGGGCTCCCGATGGGAAGTCGCTGTACTTCACCTCTGATCGCGCTGGCGGTCCGCAGATCTATCGCATCGGGCTGCAGCCGGGTGATCGCCCGAAGCGCATCACCTTCGGGGGCAATTACAATGCGCGGGCGCGAGTGTCGGCAGACGGCACACAGCTCGCCATGGTCACGCTCGATGGCGGGCACTACCGGATTGCCGTGCAGGACCTCGCGAACGGCAGCGTGCGCGTGCTCTCCAAGGGGCATCTCGACGAGTCGCCGAGTTTTGCGCCCAATGGCGCGACGTTGATATTTTCCGAGCGGGAGGGCAACCATGGGGTGCTGGCGACGGTCTCGGTGGATGGCCTCACGGGTTTGCGGCTGAAATCCGACCAGGGTGAGGTGCGCGAGCCTGCCTGGGGGCCGTTCGCTCAGTAATTCATTGCCGCGGTCGCGGCGGAAGGGTGGAGTAGGGTATGAAGAAAATCGTGATCGTTCTGATGTTGGCCGCCGCCTTGGGCAGCGCTGGCTGCGCGAGCAAGAAGCCTAAGGCGTCCACGCAAACGCAGGGCTCGGAGGTCAATAACCCAGCCGACTCCTCGGGCGCGGATGCCGCCAATGCAGGCTCCGTCGGCTCGGATGAGGAAGTGGCGGGACCGCAGGGCGGTCTGTTGGCCAAGCGCGTCATCTATTTCGATTTCGACAGCAGCGAGATCAAGGGCGAGGGCACGGATGTCGTGGCCGCGCACGCCAAATACCTGGCCAGTCATGCCAGCACCCGTGTCCGGCTGGAAGGCAACACTGACGATCGCGGCTCCCGTGAGTACAACATCGGACTAGGCGAGCGCCGTGCACAGGCGGTTCGCCGCGCTTTGTTGCTTCAGGGAGCCAGCGAGGCGCAGTTGGCCACAGTCAGCTATGGGGCTGAGCGGCCAGCAGTCGTTGGCAACGACGAGAGCGCGTGGGCGAAGAATCGCCGTGTCGAAATTGTGTATCTGAATCCAGGCGCTCAGCCGCAGAGGTAAGCCATGGCAGCGTACAGGCTCGCGGGGATGCACGTCGCGAACGACGGACCAACGGCCCACGACAGATTGTGGACGCGTGTTCTACCCAGCGCGGCTGCACTGGCAGTGGCGGCAGCCATGTCGGGCTGCGCCACGACTCCACCTGAGGAGGATCCCGTACAGATCAAGCTGAACGAGCTGGACCAGCGCGTGGCGCGGATCGAGCGGGTCGTGTCCAACCAGAGTCTGGTGGAGCTGGCACAGAATCTGGACGCCGTGCAGGCGGACGTCCGCAAGCTGCGCGGGCGGGTGGAGGAGTTGGAAAACGGCACGGAGGCCATCAAGAAGCAACAGCGCGACCTGTATAGCGACCTGGAAAAACGGGTAGGCGGCGGTCAGTCAGCGAGCTCAGCCGCCGGAGCTGGCGCGGGAGGCCCGGGGGCGGGCGGCTCCTCGGTGGAGCAAGCCGTCTATACGCAAGCCTTCGATGCATTGAAGGCCGGCAGCTACTCTGTCGCGATTACGGGGTTCAAGGACTTCCTGTCCTCCTATCCAACCAGTTCGCTGGCGGAGAATGCACAGTACTGGCTGGGCGAGGCCTATTACGTGACTCGCGACTATGACAGCGCTTCGACTGCCTTCCGGACCGTCCTGCAGAAGTGGCCGGAGTCGCGCAAGGCTCCGGACGCCACGCTGAAACTCGGATTCACGCAATTCGAGCTGAAGCGCTACACCGAAGCGCGCAAGACGCTGGAAGGTGTCACGCAGAAGTATCCGGACAGTGATGCCGCGCGTCTGGCGGCTGATCGCCTGAAGCGCATTCCAGCGAACACACCCAAGTCATGAGATGTGGGTCGGCTGGGGCTCGAACCCAGGACCAATACCTTAAAAGGGTACTGCTCTACCAACTGAGCTACCGACCCGAAAGGGTGCACCCGCATGATTGCGGGCGCGGACCGCGCGGGGCGCGAATCATATCGGATTGCCCCGCGGCCCGCGAGCACGGACCCGCCTGGCACAACGCATGTGCGTCGTAAGGCAGGTACGTGGTTGGCCAGTGTCGCTTGGAAACCACGGTGCGCACCAGGGTGGAGCCGCAATCGGATCAGGGGAAACCTCATGAAAGCGGTTGATGCGCTCGTTCGCGGGGTTCGGACGAGCGCCTGGCCGCGGACGCGCTACCTCAGTCCTGAAGTCCCGCCCCACACGCTTTCGGCGCACCAGATCAGCCCGTCGGTGTAGCTCGCCGCAGGCGAACGGTCCCGTTGCAACAGGACGGGACCGTCCAGATCGACCACCTGGCAAAGCTGCCCCACGAGGAAGCCGGGTGCCATCGCCAATGAGGTACCTGTCATGTTGCCCACCATGACACCTAAACCCAGCCGGCGGGCTTCACGTGCGATAGCCAGTCCCTCCGTGAGGCCGCCGCACTTGTCGAGCTTGATATTGACCACGTCGAAACGTCCCGGAAGGGTTGCCACATCCCGCAGGGTCTGGGCGCTTTCGTCCGCCGCAACAGGTATGGGTGACTCAAGGCCGTCCATCAGCGCCTCTTGACCAACTCTGAAGGGTTGCTCGATGAGACTCACTCGTGCCTCGAGCAACACCGGTATGAGGGCATGCAATGATTGTGGTGTGAACCCCTGGTTGGCGTCCACGACAAGATCAACATCCGGGCGAGCGGCACGCACTTCCCGTACCCGTGCGGCGTCCTCCGCCTCACCGGTCAGCTTCAACTTCACGAGCTTTGCGTGTTGGAATCCCCGCGCGCCGTCGGCCATGGCCTGCGGCGTGTCCGCGCCGACGGTATGGGCGGTCAGAAGCGGCTTGGGCGCCGGTAACCCGGCAAGCTGCCAGGCCGCTTTGCCCGCGATCTTCGCTTCGAGCTCCCACAATGCGCAGTCCAGGGCGTTGCGCGTGCCGCCTGCGGGCAACAGGGTCTGCAGCGTGCTGCGATCGATCCCTGCTTCAATGCGCGGCTTGATCTCTTCGAGCCGCTTCAGGATGCCCGGCACGTCATCCTTGAGGTAGTAGACCCCTTCGGCCTCGCCGCGACCCGTGACGCCCTCGCGATCGAGCGTGACCACCACGACCTCGGTCTCGGTCATCGTGTAGCCTGTGATGCGGAAGGGCCTCTTCAGAGGCCATTTCTCGGTCCCAAATCGCAGTTTCATGGTCCACTCACTCCATCATCGGGTTCAAGTCCGACGTCCGCGGCGGCAGCCTGCAGTCGCTCCGCCTCTATATTGATCGATCTGCAGGCCAGCAGATACACCAGCGCGGCTGCGGGCAGTCCTACCAGCATGGCGAGGTCCGCCCCTCCCAGCGCGCGCGCCGCCATTCCCTGATAGAGCCCTTCGACGCTGAAGAAGGGAATCATGGCGATGAATCCAACACCGTAGGCGAGCAGCCCGCGCCAGTTCCAGCGGCCGTACATGCCACGTGGATTGAAGATCTCGCGGATGGAGTAGTGGCCTTTGCGCACCAGGAAGAAATCCACCAGATTGATGGCCGTCCAGGGGGTGAACAGGTACAGGAGCACCGCCAGCAGCTTTTCGAAACCGCGCACGAAGTCTCCGGATGCATTCAGGGCCAGCGTGGTGGAGATCACGGCGGCGGCGAGGAGGCTTGCCACGCGTTTGCGCGCGGTGCACTGCAGTGGCTTGCAAGTGTCCGCGACACTGAGAATGGTCAGGGAGGCACCGTAGAAGTTGAGCGCGGAGATGGTCACGAGGCCGAGCAGGGCGCCAGTCAGCAGCACCGGCCCCAGCCCCGGAACGATCGAGTCCGCGGCCCGCTGCATGGCGGCGGCCACATCCAGTTTCGGAGCCGCTGCCGCGGCCACGGTGCCGACGAGCATCATCCACGTCCCTCCGATCACCGCGCCCAGGTAGGTCCACCAGAACGAGCCTCTGACACTGACATTGCGCGGCAGATAGCGCGAATAGTCCGAGACATAGATCGACCACGACAGCTGGTAGGAAGCCGCGGCAAACAGCGCCGCGATGAAGGGGATGGCCCGGAATCCCGCCGGATCCCATTGCTGCGCAGGAATCTTCAGCAGCACCACGGCACCCACAGAGAACACGGTTAGCAGCGCGATCATCAGGTAGGCGAACCAGCGCTGCGCCACATGGATCGTGTCGTAGCCGACGACGGCCAGGCACAGGGCCAATAGCGCGAAGCCAGTCATGACCGCCGGCGAGCCCGCCGGCACCGCGGGGCTCAACTGATGCAGGGTCTGTGCGGCCAGCACCTGGTTGAAGGCATTGAAGCCGATGTAGGCGATGAGGGCGACCGCCCAGACCAGTAAGGCGCCGATGTAGCCGAACTGGGGTCTGGACTGGATCATTTGCGGCAGGCCCAGCTGCGGTCCCTGCGTCGAATGAAACGCCATGAAGAAGGTGCCCAGGAGGTTGCCCAGGATGACCGCCAGGGCGGTCCAGAGCAGGTTGCCTCCCAGGCTCATGCCCAGTATCCCGACCGCGAGGGTGGCCAGGTGCGCGTCTCCGGAGAACCATACCGGCCATAGATGCCAGAGTTTTCCGTGCCGCTCGGACAGCGGCACATAGTCGATGGAGCGCGTCTCGATGGAGCTGGACATGCGGGCCTCGTGCGCTGGCGGACAAACGCGTATTTCCAGTGCCGGAGCCGCGTTTTTTGGTTATATTATGATGACGACATTATAAAAGCGAATCCGGGCGGCTATGCGGCAGGTCAAGACACTGGGTCTGTTGGGAACTGGCGTCATCGGCGGAGGATGGGCGGCGCGCGCGCTGCACTTCGGCATCGATGTGGTGGCAGCGGATGTGAAGCCGGAGATGGAGGGCTGGATTCGCGGTGCGGTCCGGAATGCGGAAAGTGCTCTGGCGCGGCTCACGTTCGCTCCCTTGCCAGCCAAGGGCAAGCTGTCCTTCACTACCGATCTGCTGGCCATGGCGCGCCAGGTGGATTTCATACAGGAAAACATCCCCGAGCAGCTCGAGCTGAAACAGCGAGTGCTGGCCGACGTCAGTCGGGTGGCGCCCGCGGATGTGATCATCGCATCGAGCACCTCTGGGTTGATGCCCACCGATCTGCAGCGCTCCATGTTGGCTCCTGAGCGGTTCCTGGTGGCGCATCCATTCAATCCTGTCTATCTGCTGCCGTTGGTCGAGCTCGTCGGAGGACAGCATACCGCTGCCTCCACGATCGAGGCCGCACGCAAGTTCTTCTCGTATATCGGCATGCATCCGCTGCACGTGCGCAAGGAGGTGCCGGGTCATTTGACTGATCGTCTGCAGGAGGCGCTCTGGCGCGAGATCCTGCACATGGTGAATGACGGCGTGGCCACCACGGGTGAGCTGGATGAATCCATCATCTATGGACCCGGTCTGCGCTGGGCCGCCATGGGCACCAACCTGATCTACCATCTGGCCGGCGGCGAGCCCGGCATGCGACACATGCTGCGCCAGTTCGGTCCGTGCCTGAAGTGGCCCTGGACTCATCTGGAGGCTCCCGAGCTCACCGAGGAGCTCATCGACCGGATGGTCCAGGGCACCCAGGCCCAGGCGGCCGGCCGCTCCATCCGCGAGCTGGAGCGGCTGCGTGATGACTATCTGGTGGATATTCAACAGGCGCTGCGCCGCTACAACATCGGTGCCGGTGCGACCCTGAAAGCTCTCGAGACCCGCCTCTATGACGAGGCAGCTGCCGCCGCGCGACCCAAACTAGGTGCCGCGGGCCCACTGCGGCTCGTGGAGACTCATGTGCGTCCGGAGTGGGTGGATTACAACAGCCACATGACCGATTCGCGCTATCTTCAGGTGTTTGGAGATGCGACAGACGCACTGTTCCGCAGTGTGGGCGTCAATGACGCTTACCGGAAATCGGGTCGCGCGATGTACACAGTGGAGTCTCACGTCACGTACGCCGCCGAAGCCAAGTCGCTGGAGGACCTGTACGTCACTACACAGTTGATTGACGTGGATGAGAAGCGCGTTCACCTGTTCCACGTGCTGTGCAGAGGCCGTGATGACGCCACTGTGGCCACGTGTGAGCAGATCTACATCCATGTCGACAGCGCGGCCGGCAAGGTGACACCGATGGACACCGAGGTACGTGCGATGTTGGAGCCGATCCGCGCGGCCCACGCAAAGCTGCCGCCACCGAGGCAAAAGGGGCGGTACGTAGGCATGCCTCGGAATGAGGCTGCCGGCTGAGTTCGCTTCGCGCCGCGAGCGGCGTGAGCTAAGGCGGAAGAAGGTGCGATGTCATGCCAAAAATAGTGGATCACGAGCAGCGCAGGGACCAGATTGCTCTGGTTGCCTGCCGTGTGGTGGCAGAACACGGCTTCGATCAGGCCACCATAGTGCGGATCGCGCGCGAAGCGGGCTATACCACGGGCATGGTGGCCCATTACTTCGACACCAAGCAGGACATCATCATCGCGGCTCTGCGCCTGATCCTGCGCCGCATCGAGGAGCGGCTCACGAAGCCCTCGGGAGATGCGCAGGCGGATCTTTTGACCGCACTCGCAGAGGCGCTTCCCGCCGACGAGCAGCGCTTCATCGAGTGCGCGTTCTGGACTGCATTCTGGGGCCAGGTCTGCGCTGACAAACGGCTCAAGCGCATCAATGCCTGGGTTCACAGGGAATACATGCGCCTGTTCGAGCGATGCCTGTCGGAGGGCTTTGCGCATTGGAGCCAGCTGAACGCCAGTGTGCGCGAGCAGGTACTGCGCTCGGTAGTGACATTCATCAACGGAGTGACCGCAAGCGCGGTGGCCAGTCCAGGTGATTGGCCGGCAGCCAGACAGACCGAGCAGTTGCGACTGCAATTGCAACTGCTGCAAGCGTGGGCGCTGGAAAGCCTATCCGCTCACGCCGACAGGCAGAGAAAGAGCAACAAGGCGCCGACATCCGGCACATCGGCGGCGTAGCCGGCAAAAGTCGCGTCTTTTGCCGGCGGGCTACGAAGTAATGTCCGCCGAAATTGCCGTAGGCGATTTCGGCCAATGAACGAGGGCGCTATGGACTTTTCATTGACCGACGAGCAGCAGCTGATCGTCAAGACCACGCGTGAGTTTGTCGAGGCCGAGCTGTATCCGCATGAGGCGCTCATCGAGCGCACCGGCGAGCTGCCGGAAGAGCTGCGCAAGCAGCTGCGCGCCAAGGCCATCGATGCGGGCCTGTTCGCTGCCAACATGCCGGTGGAGGTCGGTGGCGCGGGACTCGATACGGTCAGCTGGATTCTGTACGAGAAGGAGCTGGGCAGAGCCAACTACGTCCTGCACTTCGCTTGCGTGGCGCGGCCGTCAAACATCCTGCTGGCCTGTGTCGGTGAGCAGCGTGAGCGGTATCTGCTGCCGGCGGTGCGCGGCGAACGTACCGAATGCCTGGCGATGACCGAACCCAGTGCCGGATCGGACGTGCGCGGCATGAAAGCCACGGCGCTCAGGAAGGGCAATGACTTCGTCATCAACGGTACCAAGCACTTCATCAGCCACGCCGACCACTCGGACTTTGTCATCTTGTTCGCGGCCACGGGAGAGGAGGACTCCCCGCGCGGCAAGCGCAAACTGATCACCGCCTTCCTGGTGGACATGGGTACGCCCGGATTTGTCGTGCGGCCCGGCTACCGCAATGTCTCGCATCGGGGCTATACGAACAGCATCCTCGAATTCAACGACTGTCGCATTCCGCAATCCGCGGTGCTGGGAGAAGTACACAAGGGCTTCGAGGTAGCCAATACCTGGCTGGGTGCCACGAGGCTGCAGGTGGCTGCCAATTGTCTGGGACGCGCCGAGCGTGCTCTGGAGCTGGCCACTCGGTGGGCCGCGGAGCGGGTGCAGTTCGGTCAACCCATCGGCAAGTTCCAGGGCGTGAGTTTCAAGCTGGCCGACATGGTGGTCGAGTTACGCGCGGCCGATCTGCTGACGCTGCAGGCGGCCTGGAAGATGGATCAGAAAACCGCGACGGACATGGACATGGCGATCGCGAAGCTCAAGGCCACCGAGATGCTGGCCATGGTGGCGGATGAGGCTCTGCAGATCCACGGCGGCATGGGGTTGATGTCAGACCTGCCG
>Ga0070735_10004467_pt1 | contig 11793 bp, 18 predicted proteins | sample Coa_R1_FD_66443 | JGI IMG/M metagenome (GOLD analysis project Ga0070735, IMG submission 66443) | Surface soil microbial communities from Centralia Pennsylvania, which are recovering from an underground coalmine fire - Coalmine... | ecosystem: Environmental > Terrestrial > Soil > Unclassified ... | reverse complement strand
CTTTGTATGGGCGGTGGCCGGTCAGTAGAAGGTAAAGGACTACGCCGAGCGAGTAGACATCGCTGGCAGTGCTAATGGCTTCGCCCCGTACCTGCTCCGGGCTGGCGTACTCCGGAGTCAGCATGCGCAAGAAATCAATTGTCGGCTCTACTTCTCCTGCGAACGCGTTTGTGTCCAGGATCTTGGCAATTCCGAAATCAAGCAGCTTGGGAACACCTTCGGAAGTGACCAGGATATTTGCCGGTTTCAAATCGCGGTGGACCACAAGGCTCTGATGGGCATATTGAATTGCAGAACAGACTGTCCGAAACAGCCGCAGGCGCTCCGTGATAGAAAGCTTGTGAGCGTCGCAATATTGATGAATCGGTATGCCTTCAACCAACTCCATCACAAAGTAGGGTGACCCGTCGTCCGCGGTCCCGCCGTCCAGGAGTCGGGCGATGTTGGGGTGTTCAAGCGTCGCCAAAATCTGTCGCTCAGACCTGAAGCGTGCCTGTGCGAATCTGGTTTCGAACCCGGTTCTTATCAGTTTGATCGCAACTTGCTTTTGATACTGATCGTCCGCCCGGACCGCGCGATAAACTGCTCCCATCCCGCCTTGTCCGATCTCTTCTATCAGTTGGTAGGGCCCGAGGCGCCGTCCCAGCCACGAGTCCACAGACTGTGGCTCCAGCACGCTTGCGTGAGTAATCATGGCAGGCTCGCGCAGGAAATCGTCTGCTTGTTGGTAGGATCCCAACAAAGATTCCACATACTGGCGAAGTGAAGAGTCTTGGCAGACGCGATCGAGATATGCGGGCCGTTCCTCCTGCGAAATCTCGAGCGCCTTGTCAACGATTTCGAGTGCTTGTTTCGTGTCGAAGGACATCGCGTTATGTCTAAAGCCAGTCTCCGTGCAGCCTTCGTGCCTGCGGGGAAACAACAGAGACGCCGAACAAGGTTAACCCATAACGAGCAGTTCCGCAGACCCTAATAATGGTGTGTTGCTCGGTTTGGCTGCAATCTCCGGGGTAAAGCCGTTGAAACGTTCGGATTCCAGGGACCCTGAAGCCTCGCATTCCCTCTCATCTGGTAACGCGACATCGCAATGAAGAATTGATCAGTATGTGATCAGATTTCTGCTCCGCTGTCGCGTATTAGCAAGGAGGTTTGAATATGAGGCGATCAAAATCAGGCGCGAAAGCCATACTTGTTATCGCGATGCTATCGATTTGCGCAACAGCGGCGCGTGCCGGAGAAAGTTATTTCTATTCGGGAACCGGCGCCCGCAGCGCTTCCTTTTACCTCATTGGAGGTCAGTACACCCTGTACATGTATGCCAAGCGCCCGATCAAGGGTTATTACACACCCGAGTCGGAGAGGTGCATTTTCGGTGGAAACTTGCAGCGCGTGTGGCCGACGCAAGAGGTCATGTCGCTTGGATCTGGAGTCGCGCTTACGACCATCGTCCCGCATAAGATCGGCCCGGTCCCGGTCACTCTGCCCGCAGGCCTCTACTCTCTTTATATCGCGCCACTCACGGATTGTGATTGGCACTTCAGTCTCGAATCAACCAGCCAAAACACTGCCGGCCTGGCCCCTGTGGAGATGCTCAGGACAGACAAAGGACTGGATTCGTCGAATAGCAAAGGGGGTCTGGAATCGTCTTCAACCGCATCCGTGAAGGACCAGGTGCAATTCTATGCTCAATATCGTACTGACCACGACGCGAATGTTGCCGTCTCGGGGGACCTGCAGATCATCCACGACGGAAAAATTGTCCAAACATTCCCGCTGAAAATTGGCCATGATGTCGCCAGCGGAGCGAGCACACTCTTTCTGGATATCCATTGGGATCAAAGCGACAGCCAATACTTGGGTAAGAACACTGCGAAGTTCAATGTGAGGATCGGCTCGGCCGAGTTGACGAGTGTTGGGGAATTTGAGCTTTCGAGATGAAAGTACGCTTACCAAGCGGCTACCCCAAAAAAATTCGAATTCATGATCATTTCTTCCTCCAATTTGCGCGCTAGTCAGTGAGCAGCATTTATCCGACGGTCGAGATTCACTTACCGCATCCGAACTGTCTTGTAGCTGCGCTCAGATAGGAGATTCACCGTGAAAACTGCGATTTCTCATTCGACTCAATACGCTACGCTACCTGATGCTTCTGGCTGTACGAAAGAGTACAGCGCCAACCGGCCCAGCCCCGATCTTGTGCTTGAAAGAAGCTGGCGAGGCCCATTACGTCTCGTTTCTTCATTTTTACCGTTGCTCCTTTTGTCGATGCTGTTCGGAGCGTCCTCGTTTCAGTTGGCGGTCGATGCGCCGAACTGGACTGGCGTGCCGGCCTTGGAGCACTACCGCGCGTTCTACCCGGTGATAAACCCAGGAACATTTTTTCAAACGCTGTTGCCCGCCGCATTATTGGCGCTGCTGGCGGCGTTAGTTTGCAACTGGAGGCCAATCCCGGCTACGCGATGGAGGCTGGCGGCCGCACTGGCCGTTATGATTTTGGTCGGTGTGCTCACATTCACGTTTCACTTTCCCCGCAACAAGATCCTGTTTGGAGATCCGCTGACGCGTCCGGAGGCTTACTACCATCAGGTGATCACGGAGTGGGTGGCGGGAGACTACGTTCGCCTTGCGATGATTTTCATAGCGATTGCTTTGGTGGCAGTGTCGATGATCCGCATCGCTCGGGACACCGCGTCTAGAGAACTCTCAGATTCCAATACTTCCGGGGTCCGCTAATCGTACGGAGCACCCGGCCATGAAAGGACTTCTCCAGTGAACTTACGAATGATTTCTACAGCTATCGCGTTGGCTTTATCGGCGATGTTGCTTGGAGCGGGCGTCTATGAGTCCGTGGTGGTCGCACCGAATCTCCAAGGTGCTCCATCTTCCCTCGAGCATGCGCGCGGATATTATCACGCGACCAATCCGGGAATGTTCTTCAGGGTGCTCTCGCCCGGCACACAAATTTTCCTTCTGTTGGCGCTGGTATGCAATTGGGCACCAATTCCTCTTACGCGATGGAGATTGGCGGGAGCCCTGGCGCTTGCAATTTTAGGCGACGTTGTCACATTCAAGTTTCACTATCCCCGAAATACCATTCTGTTTAGCGGTCCACTCACGTTGCCCGCGGCAGATCTCAATCGGGTAGCGAGTGAATGGGCCGCGGGAAACTATGTGCGCATCGCCGTGATCTTGATAGCGATGGTTTTGGTGATGGTATCGATGATTCGCATCGCTCGTGATACGATCCCTGGAGAACACCGCTATTCAAGCAGTTCCAGTGCACGCTAATCCTTGCATCTCGCCCGACGTGGCTCCAACGATTGTTTCGACGCGCTCTGCCTCGATGCGGTGCATCTTCGGTTCGAGCCGCCAGCGTTCGTCTGCACCGCGGGCGCTTACAGCACTGGAGCGGCCCTGGTCGATACCGCTTTGGTGAGACAACATCTCACTGCTTTGTCCGAGCAGTCGCAGAATCAATAAAATCAAAGCTCCCAGCTTCCTCCCAATCACAAAAATATTTCTGGACCACTGATCATCCCCACTCGCAATTTGCGCGCTAGTCAGTGAGCAGCATTTATCCGAAGGCGTAAAGGCCGCCACATCTCTCCCCGTGGAATCCGGATATGTCTCGGAGCTGCATCCACGTTGAAGGAGACTAATTATGAAGCGCGTGATTTTTCGAAGTGCCCTTTTGGGCAGGCCTCTCTTTAGTTCTGATCGCAGCAGCTATGAGTGTTGGCCAGTCTGCCGGCACGATGCTCGGCGAGGTAGAAGCGCAAGCTCTCATCAAGAAGTTTCAAGGTACCAGTACCCCCCTGACGAGAATCGAGAGCCAACGTCTGCTGAAGTACTTGATTGCGAAGAATGCTAATCCAAGCGCCGCCACTGCGGTGCAGCCGCAAGCGCAACCGGACGGGACATCCACGCGCGTGATTGCACCCGCGACTGCGCCGGTACCGGTCCAGGCCGTCGCCGAGTTGAAGAAGCCCAAACTTACTCGCGTCGGGATTGCGCTTCCAAAGGCGGATCTCGGGCCAGGCTTTCAAGGATCGGCCGCAGGAGAATCGCTGCGGCTCTTGGAGTCCCGGTTTCTGGGAGGACCCAATATCGAAGTTGTGACGCTGGCAGCACTTTTAGGGTCGCAAATTGAAGCCGAAGCCAAGGAGAAAGGCTGCGATTATGTCATCTATTCTGCGATGACACAGAAAAAAAGCAGCGGGATGGGTTTTCTCAAAGCCGCCACGGCGCTATCCAGTATGACTCCGATTGGAGCGATGGCTGGAGCGGCTGGAGCGGCGACCGCAGCTGCTTCCGCCGCCGCTGCAGCCAGTGGGGCCGCCAGCATGTCGAGCCAGGTCAGAGCAAAAAACGAAGTGACTTTCGAATATCACATGTTTGCCCCGGGCAATACGACGCCCATATTGGAGAACAAGGTAACGGCGAAAGCTAAGACGGATGGGGAAGACGTGATTACTCCGCTGGTTGAGGCAGCCGCTACTTCCATCGTGGAGAAAGTCGTCGCGAAGAGCTGATGGCTTGGTGCAAGCCGCGAGTCAGAATCTGAATGTCGTAAGGTCTACACAATTCCGGGGGGCCGCCGGGACGATGTTGGTGTCGAGCGGTTAGGTTTTATCCGGTCTCTACTCTATAAATCAGGGTGGTTAGATGAATCCGCAGAGGCTTTGTGCATTGTTGCTTTGTTCTGTGTTTCTCGGGCTCCTGGCTCTGGCTGGACCTCTCAGAGTCTGGAGCCAATCCTCAGCGCCAGAGGCTCCTGGAGGTGAAGTCTGCGCCTTATCAGACAAGCAGCAGGCGGACGCTCCCAAAGCCTTCACCCAGATGGTGTCAACGTTCCAACATCCTCGCTGCATGAACTGTCACGGCGCAGTCGATCCGTATTCAGGTAAGAATCACATGGGCGGCAAGAAGTTGCGCGAAAACTGTGGTGGCTGTCATCGTCTCCCCGAAGGCGAAGGGGACACTCCCGAGGCTGGGTTGTTTTTTACTGGCAAGGATGCCGTTCAGTTGTGCAGACAAATGAAGCGAACGTTGCCCGACGAGAGCGCATTTATCGCTCATATTACCGAAGACCGAGGACGAACGCCATTCATTCAGACTGCCTTTGCGGGGACGCGAGCGCTTAACAACCTCGGACGGCAAATGTACGAAAGGAGGACAGGAAAAGAATACAGACCCGAGCCCGCCAATTACGCACGATGCGTTCATCGCGCAAGCCGAAGCATGGATAGACGCCATCGGCGGCAAGTTCCAGGGAGACCCGGAGTGCGGCTGCGTGCCCCATCACTATCCCCTCTCGATCGATATGGAGTCCGATCAAGGTTTCACTGCGGGTAGCCTGGCCAGCCACACGACCATGAGCAGCCACGCCGACATTCCTCTGAAATTCAAGGACGATGCTTCCTTTGAGGCCGATGTACGGGTGCCGGTCACGATAACGGGATACGAGCGCGGACAAAGGTCCCTCCACACAGGCAAACCTGAAGATTGCACGATCACCGGCACCATGGCGACGAAATATAAACTCAGCGGCACGGTGGATGAAGCGAGAGCCGTTCTCCACCTGGCGTCGAGCAACGTTAGCTTCGGCGGTTCGGCTACAGCCACTTGCAGTGATGGTACGGCCGTGATCAACCCGTCGCCCAGTATCACCACTCCCAGGATGACGTGGGACATTCCATCCCGCATTGATGTGGATTACGATTTTTCGATGCCGGGTCAGAATCCACCACAGTTCACGAGCAGCATGAAGTTCCGAATTATTCAAACGGATTAGCAAGGAAGTGAACCGTTACCGCCGAACGGAGCGGACTTCGATGCTCCGGTGGACCCTCAGCATCCTGGCGTTTTGAAGGCCATCTGGCCAAACCGACGGTCGGCGGAGGCACTACGACCGTCGATTGGGATCTCACACTCGTGGGCAGTCCACATTTGAATCGGGTTGCGTATACGCCGGCATAGCAAATCCGATTCTCATTCAGACAATCGCGCGTTCATTCTCTACGCTGTACATGAGCGTTCTCCATTTCCATCAACGCGGTGAGGGGAGATCTCCCGATTCCGTAACGACTACAATAGCGTTGATCATGGCTTCTTACGCAGCTTTAAGCCAGCTATGCCGGAAGCAGCGTCATGGAACCGGCAGTAAAGCAAGAAACATCAGCCGCGGTCTGCACGAGTTCTCCCGGCTGACTCCCGAGCCCCAAGGAAGATCTCGATTGAGTGCCAATCTTCCGGGGATTCCACTCTCCCCGCAGTCCGCCGTAAAACGCTTTCGTTCAAGTTGGCATCTCGGGAGTGCCCCCCTCAAAGTCCGGAATGATGGGGAAACCGGCAGTAATCAGCCCTGAACGAAGGGACGAAGATCGGCCGCCTGAGATTTTGCTGATCAAGCGGCGAAGTCACGCTGGCTGCGGATTCAAATCTGTCAACCATGTGTTTGCTCTGACGCTTACCTTCAACTCCAAGGCGCGCACTTAGCTGTCTGGCCGCACTACATTGCAATTCAGCCTTTCCGATGTCCTGCCTGAGTAATTCTTGGACCCATTCTGACGCCAACGTTTCGGAAGTTTGTTGGAGAATCGTCCTGTGACGATCAAATCGAGACACTCGCGTCAAACCTCCAAGGGCAATCGTGCTCGAACGCTTAGGGCACAAAGCCTACCAACCGCCATCGTTCGTGTTCCCATTTCTGACCTAAAGCTCGATCCTAAGAACCCTCGCGTGCACAGTGAGCGGCAGATCGAGCGGGTCGCGAAGAGTATCAAGAGCTTCGGATTTCTTTGGCCCGTCATGATCGACGGAGCGCATCGAGTCCTCGCAGGACATGGGCGGATTGGAGCCGCCAAACGCCTTGGGTTCGGGGAAGTCCCCACGATTAGCATCCAGCACTTGTCGGAATCCCAGCGGCGTGCATTCATGATTGCGGATACGACTCGCCGAGCAGGCTTCCTGGGACGAAAAGTTACTAGCCGAACAATTGAGGGAGCTTTGCGAGGTTGAACTGGATTTTGATCTCGAAGCCATCGGTTTCGAAGTAGGTGAGATTGATGTTCTGATCGAGGGTGCGATGCCCGAGACCAAAGGCGATTCGGACCCCGCTGATGAGTTGCCCGAAACAAAGCCGGTTAGTGTAGCACGGGCGGAAGATCTCTGGCTCGCGGGTCCCCACCGGATTTACTGCGAAAGCTCTCTCGATTCCGAGAGCTTCTCTACGATTGCTGAAGAGGTGAGGGTAGCCTTGCGACCTCATCTGCATCATTCCTGTCCCGGGTCTTTGAGTAGAGTGATAGCGGCCACCGGGTGTAGTTCGAGACAACCTTGCGGGCCGCAACGGGAGCTCGTTCGACTCGAGCGCTGGCTTTCGTGGGGGTCTACAACAAGGCTGCCTGTGACCTGGATATGCTTGCCATCGAGGCGTTGGCCTTTTTCTGTTAGATTCTCGATCAGCGGCGACCATCCCTTGGTATTTATCCGAATGGGCTGGCCATCAAAAAGCACTCTGTCCTGCTTTCCCGCTTTCCACCCAGGAAATATCGCATTGCCGCTGCCGTCGAGCGCGTACGGCACGATTTCCATGTGAATTTCTGTTGGAAGATCGCGCGCGCTGACGCCGAGCTCATGCTGGAGGTTCTGCTGCGACTGCTGGTCAAGTTTCAGGCAGAAGGTTATGTCTTCATCGTGCTCCTCGTGGACAGAGTTGAGCTGAACGGTTCCGGAGAGTGTGATGGAGCGGGAGATGGGCAGAAGTCGGTTGCCCATGGGGTCTGGTGTGTTGGTGGCTTCGCGCAATTTTTCTTTAAGTTCGGCGGCCGTTGATGTCTGTGGGGCGGGCTGGTTCATACCGCTGTCGCACCATGGCCGGTTTTGGGCTGAGGCAGCCGTGGCCAGAATCACGAGAACCAGCGGAAGAAGGCCTTGGAGTGCTGTGGCATTCACAGTGAACGTTTCCTTACGCCGGGGCCTCAGAGTCCGCAAACATATATACATTCTAAATCGGAGCCACTGATAGCCTTCGAAAAATCCTGATTACGCTCAAAACCACGTCGAATTGCCCAACCGACCTATGGATTTCGCAGAGACAGTGGCCCCGGTGTTGGCAACGGGGACGCGTGGGAAGTGAACTCACTTGGCGGGTGCTGGTTCCGATACGATTTAGGGCCGACAAAAAAGTACCACGCAGTTCCGTAGTGCGGATCGTCTGACTGAGCGGTAACTCCGCCAGCGTTGATACTGTGATCCACGAAATCGTCTCGGATGGGCCTCAACCCCGCCGGGCTGTCGTAGAAAATTCGTCCTTGGTCGGCACGCAGTAAACCATCAGAGATGTGGTCTGGCATCTCCCGTCTCTGCCGACCCGTAACGTAACATTTTGAGCGTCGAACGTTGGCGGAGTCTTCACCTCAAAATCGACACGCACCCATCCCACGTACTGGTCAGGAAGAATCATCCGATACGTTATTTCGCTATTGCGACGGCAGGCTGGTAACAGGAGCAGCGGACCAGCAAGCCCCGAACAGAGCCATCTATGCACGGCCTGAATTGTAAATGTTGCAAAATACCATAGCACTCATTGACTTTTTCGGAACAGTAGTATGAATGGAAGGATGATACCCTTTCCATCGCAACTCAAAGGAAGATTCTCATGCATACGATGAAGTGGCTATTGGCTGCATTTCTGGTGATCTGTTCCAGCTTCGCCTTTGCGCAAGCCAAGTCTGACGATCATCCTACAGTCCCCAAGGTGCTGGATTTCTTGGTGTCCGACGTCGAGGGCGAGTTTGTCCTTGCTGCGGAAGCGATGCCGGAAGACAAGTATGCCTACGCTCCAACCAATGGCGAATTCAAAGGTGTCAGGACATTCGCTCAGCAGGTGAAACACGTGGCTGCGATGAACTACATCATAGGGGCCTCCATCATCGGCGAAAACCCTCCGGTCGACGTCGGCAGCGGAAACGGTCCCGACTCCATGACCTCCAAGGCAGACATCATCAAGTTCCTGAAAGATTCCTTCGCTTATGCCCATAAAGCGGTCGGCAGCGTGAACGAGAAGAGCAAGCTGGAACCCATCAAGAATCCGTTTGGCGAAGGTCCAACCACACGACTGGGTATGTCCGGGATACTTGTCGGACACTGCTTCGATCACTATGGCCAGATGGTCGAGTATCTCCGCTCCAACGGCATCATGCCGCCAAAACCTTAAGGTTGAAGTCAGTTGTTGATAAATCTGATTTCGCCATCCGAGTAGTTGAGTGATTTGCGCTAAAAGGATCGGGTCGGGCATGTCTACATCATGATCTTCAAAAAGTGATATCTCAGCTTCAAACTCCGCGTCTCTTTTTGCGTCCATTAATGCTTGCAGACGCCCAACAGACACAGCTCCTGTTTCCACATTGGGAGATCGTTCGCTATCTCTCGAATGTTCCTTGGCCCTACCCGCCGGACGGAGCCTTTACGCACTATCGCGATGCTGCACTTCCGGCGATGGAGCGCGGAGATGCATGGCATTGGACCCTCAGGCTTAAGACTGACCCAGAGCGGCTCATCGGTAGCATAAATCTGAGAAAAGGAGAAGACACCAATCGTGGATTTTGGCTTGGATTGACTTGGCACAGGCAAGGCCTCATGACAGAAGCTTGCGAAGCTGTCACAGACTTTTGGTTCAACACTCTCAAGTTCCCAGTGTTACGGGTTACAAAAGCGGTTGCAAACGTTCGCATCCAGCAGAATCTCCGGAAAGAGCGGTATGCGTATTGTCGCCATGGAAGAGCGTGACTATGTTTCCGGGCGTCTACTGACCGAAATCTGGGAGATCACCGCCGAAGATTGGAACGCTCGGAGCAAACGCAAGATCGAATAACTGTCGATAAATCCCGATCTCACCGAAAACCCAGCCCGGTCGAAACGTGTAATGGCCTTCCATGAGAAGGCCGGTCGAAGTCAAGTCGATGCTTGTCGTACTTCAGGGAACAACGATTTGTTCTCCCGCCGAGTCGCCACTGTCGCCATGCTTCCATCCGCACTCTCGAGGAGCGATTCGTTTCGCTCGGTGCACATTGGGCGTTCTCGTCTCAGCCGGTGCCGCTATCTGATTGGCGCCCTGTGGTTCTGTTCTTGCAGAGTGGAACCTGGGCCAGGCCATAGACGCAGTCACCGAACTCGGCTTGGGCTATTGTCTTTTCTTTTCGTGGAGCGATCTTGGTTTTGTTTTGTCGTTTTATTTATGCGGCCGCGGCCATTGGCGTCCGGCTGCTGTTGTGCAGCGGTTCGTATACTTCTCCGCTCACCCACAGGTGATGCAGCAGCACCGCCAGCTTTCTTGCGGTGGCCACGATCGCTCGCTTCTTTCCGTTTCTTTCACTCCGGTCGAGCAGCTTCAGCCCCAACGTCTGAGATCACAGTCGATGCCGAACGGCCCGAGAATGTGCTGTGCTCCCTGCACCAGCAACGTTCGCAGATACGGATCGCCTTCCTTGCTGATGTGCAGTTGCGGCTCCCTCTGCCCGGAGTTCCTCCGTCCTGGCTGCAGCCCTAGGTAGCAGCCCACGTCGCGGCTCTTGCCGAAGCGATGCGGATCTTCCAGCGTCAGCAAGAACGTTAGCGCGATCAGTGTGCCCACTCCTTTGATCTGCTTCAGCAGCGCCACCTGCGGATAACTCTGCTGCCAGAGTCTCGATGCGCTCGCTCAGCGCCTCGATTGCGTTCAACAGCGGGTCCAGTGCGGCCTGCAGTTTCGGGCTCAGGCCTTCCACTTTCTCCGGATTCATATTCCGCACGTTGCATCCTCGCAGCCGCTCGCCGTAGCTCTTGGCCAGTCCACGAGCCGTGTTCACCAGCCCCGTCCGGACGCGCACCAAGCCTGCCCGCGCCCGAATCATCATGAGATCGGCTTGTGCCTGCGGGCTGCGGTGCTTCACCGGATACGGCAACTCGGGATCGATCCGGGCCAACCGCGCTACCGGGTCTGCGCATCCAGCCGATCGTCTTTCTTGCGACCCTTCCCGATCAGCCGTACCTTGCGCGCATTCGCCACGATCACTTCATGCCCCAACTCGCTGAGCAAGCGACTGATCCAGGGCGAATGCGTCCCGATTTCCAGTGCGATCCGACTGCGCGGCATCGAGCCGAAGACTTCCTGCAATGCTTTTGCACTCGTACGGACTCGCTGCTCTAACTATATCTGGCCCGCTTCATCCAGCACGCAATATCAGCTGTTGCGATCGCCCAGATCGAGTCCGATGGTCAGTTGCTGTTGCGAAATATTGCTGCGCTGCTTCGTCCCTGCGGTGCTAACCTTCTTCATTGCCGGTCTCCTTTTTATCTGTGCTTCGAGCACGTCGATAACTTGGGAGCGTACACCGCATCCCGTCCGGAGACCGGACTTCTCCCTCGAAAACAGTCTGCTCATGCAGTGCGGGGTTGAAGTATCACTGAGTGCCCTAGATTTTCCAACCGCTTGACGAGGTATCTTTTCAAGCCATCTGCGTGGAGCCGATCGAAATAACTACTGGCCAAGTCGGCATAGGTGCAGCGCTTTTGCTGAAGGTGATATCCAATCATCAAGATGCTGTGAGCGACGGCAATGATGGCGCACTTTCGACCGCGGCGGGCCGCGAGTCTCTTAAACTGGGCCGAAAGATATGTGTTCTTTGTGCGTGCGGCAGCCCATGCAGATTGGCAAGCCATGCGCCGTGTGACGTAAGGATGCACAAATCGCGAAAATCTCCCTCGCGTGCTCTCCTCCGAAGAGAAGGCGACAGTCTGTTGTTCTTTATG
>Ga0070735_10004466_pt1 | contig 11793 bp, 12 predicted proteins | sample Coa_R1_FD_66443 | JGI IMG/M metagenome (GOLD analysis project Ga0070735, IMG submission 66443) | Surface soil microbial communities from Centralia Pennsylvania, which are recovering from an underground coalmine fire - Coalmine... | ecosystem: Environmental > Terrestrial > Soil > Unclassified ... | reverse complement strand
AGGCAGACGCGGAACATACGCCAGCAGGATAGCCGCGATAATCGCCAGGCCAGCGCCGACCCACAGCATGCTGGAGTCAACGGTCAGATCAAGAGCGCGAATGGAGAACCGCGACGCGTAGCGAGCAAGGATGGCCACCATGGGCCGCGCAACGAGAACGCCCAGCAGAGCACCTGCGCCGCAGAGCAGCAGGCTCTCCGCCAGCAGCGTACGGCGCAACGTTGAATTGCTGGCGCCGAGGGCAGCGCGAATCGAAAGTTCGCCTTCGCGACGAACCGAACGCGCCAGGATCAGGTTCGCAACGTTGGAAACGGCGATGATGAACACCAGTGCGGAGGCCGCCAGCAAAACCAGCAGAACGGTGCGTGCCCCGGACGTGATTTGTTCGCGCAGAGGCGTGGCGCTGATTTGAAAATCCGCCTGTTTGGAGTAGGCCTCCGAATGCTGCTCTGTCATCGTTTTGTAAACGGTGCGCAGCTCCGCCCGGGCCTGTTCGAGAGTGGCCCCGGGCGCGAGCCGGCCGAAAAGCTCCGTCATGCGATGGACGCGGCCCTCCACCATGGTCGCAGACAGATGATGCGGGCTCGTCACCACGTTGGCGATAATCTCGGTGTCGGAAGGATACGGGATGGAAGGCTCGAGCACGCCGATGATCGTGCCGCTTCGTGTCCCCATGGAACCGCTGCCCAGGCGAACCGTTTTGCCAATAACGCTCGGATCGCTGTGAAAGGCCGAGGACCAGAAGCGATACGTGAGAACAACCACGCCGGCCGCTTTCGGACCGTCGTCTTGCGGACCGATGAGTCGCCCAAGCACGGGACGAAGCCCCATCACTTGAAAATACTTGCCGTCGACTACGCCCGCTTGCACGGAGCGCGGGTCACCCAAGCCAACCATCGTGAAGGGAATGGTCGAGAAATCCCCGTACTCACTAATGGTGTGCGTGCCCGATTCGACGTCCTTTAATTCCGGCACGGAAAAATTCGTGTTCGCGTTGCCGATGCCCGGCGCGCTTTGGCGAATATAAATGAGGCGATTTTCGTCGCGATTGACAAGCGGCCGCAGCAGCACACCGCGCACCAGTGTGAAGATGGCCGCGTTGGCGCCGATACCGAGCGCCAGCGTCAGCACCACCGTGATGGCCAGGCCTTTGGCGCGTGATAGCGAGCGGAGCGCAATTTTCAAATCACCAAGGAACAGCGCGGGTTTTAAATCCATGGATGCATCTCCTTAAATCAATCTCTCCAACACTCTCTCGCCGGCGCCCATTTAGCCGCGGACGGGAATTAGTGAACGCACGCGCGCATCGCGGAAGAAAAGCCCACCCCACACAAAGACGCCCAAGAGAACCGTCATGATGTAGGACGGATCGCCGACGCGGACATTGGTGGCCGTGGCGCCGCCAAGATAGCCGGTCATCAAAATGGCGCCAAGAACGGCAGTGCTCGGAATTACATAAATGATGCAAGAGAGCAGTTCAAGCACTCCGATGATGACAATCTGGCTCTCGGGATATCCGTATCGCGGCATTCCCTGGACGACAGGAGCTGCCTTGATTAGTTTCATTACAGCGCTGAAGACCATTAGCAGGACGGGTATGGCGCTGATGATGCGGCCGGCCCAGAGCATTTTCTTCGAAGTCGGACCGGCTGTCGCAGCCGACTGGCTGATTGCAGGACTTTGTGTCGCTGAACTCATGAACTTCCCCCCCCGTTGCGTAATCGAAGAAGATTTCAGTGGAGGACGCCCCGATTGCGGGCGTCCTCCACAAACCGAAACGTTAGGCCGACTGCTGAGCTGCCTGCTCGCAGTTCACTATCCACGGGATCCCGAATTGATCGACAAGCATCCCAAAGCGCGCCGACCAGAACGTTTGCTGGACTGGCATCTGCACTGTACCGTTTTGCTCCAGTTCATGGAAGATGCGCTCGGTTTCGGCTGGGTCCTTGATGGTAAGTGAGACGGAAAAGCCCTGGGGCTTTTGATAGTGGTCCGGTAGAGCGTCGGAGCCCATCAAAGCCACTCCGCCCACAGTCATGTGCGCGTGCATGATCTTGCTACGCCATTCCGCCGGCACTTTGTCGGACATGGGGGAGTCGCCGTGAGTCATCATCCCCTGGATCTTGCCGCCGAGGGCCTTCTCGTAGAACTTGAATGCGGCCTCGCACTGCCCGTTGAAAATAAGATACGGATTCATTTGCATAGGACTCTCCTTGGTTGCTTATAACGCTCTAGCTCAACTTCTGTTTCCACTTCTGCTTTTTCTTTTATTTCGACTTTCGTTTCCATTTGACTAACAACCTAACAACATTGTTTCGGTCACTTCAGCCGTTGATTGGAATCCACACTTCCATGCCGCCCATCCCAGAGTTCGGATTGAACTCTTCCGAATACCGCTCGATCGCACGCAACGTGAGTCAGTCTGCCAATCTCACTTGCAAAATGCAAGTGAAATGTGTTAGCGTAAAAACATGCCAAAAAAAATGCCCGCGCCAAAGCGCCGGTCGGGCTGCCCGCTCAACGCTTCCGTGGAGATGCTGGGAGACCGCTGGTCCCTGCTGATCCTGCGAGACATGATGCTGCGCGGGTACCAAACCTTTAACGAGTTTCTTCACTCCGATGAAAAAATCGCTACAAATATCCTGGCGGATCGCCTTCGCACGCTGGAATCCTACGGCATCATCGGAACAAGGCAAGATCCCACCGACGGCCGAAAAATGATTTACACCCTGACCGCCAAGGGCATCGATCTCGCGCCCGTGCTCACGGAGATGGTCCTGTGGGCCGCGCGCCATGAACAGACCGGCAACCAGCCCCTGGTCCGGCAAATGCGGACCGGCAAAGAACAACTCCTGGCTGACGTCCGACAAAGATGGGCACAAAAACATAGACTCCTCATTTCATCGCATCGAGTTCGCCCGAGCGTGCGGCGTCCCCAAGCTGCGGCGCCCCCCAAAGATCCGGGTTAGAAAGACTTCCTGTCTCGCTTGGCATGCGCCCGCACTATTGTTTGTTTCGGCCACGCTTTTTCTCCTTGGCTTTCAGGTCATTCAAATAGCTATGCAAGCGGTCGAGTTTCTTTTCCCAAGCGTCGCGATAATTCTCGATCCAGTCGGCTGCATCCTTAAGGGGAGCCGCTGTAATGCGGCAGGGACGCCATTGAGCGGCCTTGCCGCGGGTGATAAGTCCAGCATGTTCAAGGACTTTCAGATGCTTCGAGATAGCCGCCATGCTCATTTCAAAAGGCTCCGCAAGCTCCGTAACCGATGCCTCGCCAGACATCAAATGAGCCAGAATCGCCCGCCGCGTAGGATCCGCCAGAGCCGCGAACGTGTCGGTGAGGTGATCGGGAGGCATTTGTATTTAACCTTCCGGTTAAATACACCAGCCCTTCTTGACTGTCAAGCGCTTTGGGACGAGATTCCGCTCGGTGCCTTAGGACGATAGAAATCAGTGCCGAAATGGAACGCTGGGTGGAGGCGAACGGAAGGTCAAGGGTGGAATCACACCTCGAGTGAGGTAACGATCTGGCTGAACGGAACTTGGATTGAAAGAAGGACTTGGAGCTCGGGCAGAATTAGGGCAGAACCGCGACCGAGGTGGAACGGGACTAGGTCGATAAAAAAGAAGGCCAGCCGTTCTCTCAGGGCGGCTGGCCTTTTCTTTTTACGGCCACAGAAGGTGCCTCAGCCTGAAGGAGTCAAGATGGGCCGTTCTGTGTGTGCTCTGGCAAAAACCAGAAACTCAAAGGCGGCTTAGCGAGCCGCGGCGGAACCCGGGCGACGCAACGGGCGGCGCGCCAAGTCTTCTACGGCGTTAACACCGCGCCGCGCAATATCGACCACCGGATGCCGGCTATCCGCCAAACGCTGGACGCCGGTTTCCCAAACCTTTTGAAGCATGTACAGACTCATGATTACAAAGGCGATAGCGGCAAAGCCGAGCGCAAAGAGCGCAAAGGCTGCCAGGAGTTCGCGAACGAAGTAGAGTTGCAGTGCGATCACCACCCCTAGGAACCACCACATCCACTTCCGCTTACTGTCTTTGATCTTCATTGTTCCTCTGTTGTAGACCCCACTTGCCCGAAACGCTTGCGAGGTGACTGGGTTTTCCATACTTCGAAATTGGCCTGCACCTTTGATGCGCGAACCCTGTCATTCGGTCCAGCTCGCACCTGACCCATTTGACACCAAGGCGGTTGCCAAGGCGATAGTACAGAAGGCACATTTTGGGGTGCAAACCATAGGTCCGGTACTCTCATAACCCACTTTGGAACAGCATAAACCGCTTAGAATCAGCAGATTATACGCAGCTAATGTTTCGCCATTCTTTTCGCCTGTCTTTCCCTGTACTTGGCAAACGAGACCTGTCCCTACGGACAGGAGTACAGGTGCCGATTCTCACGTTAAGTTGTGATGAAAAAGACGGATTCATATCAAAACGGGAGATGAACGGAGCGCCTTTCGGATCGGAAACAGGGACGAGAAGGGGCAAATTCGTCAAGAAATGAAAATCGCGCCGACCTAGGCGTGTGCCCCCCGCGGCGCGATCTGTTTCTGCGAATGAGGGTTAGACTCTCTTTAAGAGCCTGGTGATTCCAACGAGAATGACGGCACCTACGAAAGCAACGATGATCGAGCCGAGCATGCCTCCGGCGGGCCAAATGCCCAAACGGCCAAAAAGCCAGCCGCCAAGCACGCCACCCAAGATACCCAGGATGATGTCCACGAGAATACCGTAGCCACCGCCTTTCATGACCAGTCCCGCCAGCCAGCCAGCAATAAGACCAACAATGATCCAATAGATCATGCGCTGTCTCCTTTGTTTAAATGCCAGAAGTGACAGGAAAGTGTGGGACTCATTTAGAACGCGCCCTTACCGAATGTCAAGCGGACACCGGTGGAAAGGAGGAGGTCGTTCTTCTTGAAGTCTGGGAGGGGGTTGCTGAGGTAGCGGTCGCTGAAGGTGACTTGCCAGCTCAGCCAGTTTTTCAGCTTGGTGGCGGCGGTGGTGTCGAATTGGAAGCGGTAGCTGCCGGTATTCGAGACATTGGGAAATAGGCTGAACTGTTCGGTTATGGTGGTGCGATTATTGAGCTTGGCGTTAAAAGTTTCGCCGAGGTCGATTTCACCGGACTTGCGCGTAACAGCCGGCGTGGCGGGAGTCGTGGGAGTGGCAGCGATGGCGCCGAAGAAGTCCTGATCGAAATCGCCACCCGCAAAAACATCGAAGGTGGTGGCCTTGGTGTTGATGACGTGATAGCCGAGGCCGCCGCCGAGGACGTTGCGCAGATCGAGATCCTGGAATTGGTCGTACTCGAAGTCGGTAAAGCCAAAGACGAAGAGCTTTTCGCTTACGTTGAGATCGCCGCGGATGCCGCCGCGGATGGCGTGGGCGGTGGTGGAGTTGATGCCGTTGACAGTGCTGTTGTTGTAGACCGCGGCGGTGTAAACGGAGATTTTGTCGCGTTCGGTAACGCGAGCGGCTTTGCCGGCGAGCGTATAAGAGAGCGACTCGGAATTGCCGCGGGTAAGGCTGAGGCCGGTGTCGAGAAGTCCGCTCCAGAAATCGGTGAGGTGGGGATGGCGGAGGCGGTCGATTTGGTCGTCGTAAGCTTTTTGCTCGGCATCGTCGCGCACGCCGGCGACGGCGTCTTTGTTAGCGACCACGGGGCCCGTTTCCTTGGTGGCGACTTCAAATCTGCCATCGTTGGTAGTGACCATGCCGACGATGGTTTGGCCATCCTTGAGCGTAAGATGAAGCGGCTGCGACGACATGATGGACGTGACGGCGTCCCACTGCAGAGTGACGTCGCCGGCAAAGTCGGTTTTGAGGAGAAGAGTCTTGGCATCGGACTTGACAATGGTACCCGTCAAGCGATCCCCGTTTTTCAGAGTAATTTGATCGGCTTGCGACGCCGTTGCGCAGAGACCTAGGAACACGAATATAACCACGATGTGACGCACAGTCTTTCTCCTTCTTGATGAGCTTAAATCCGCAATCTGGCTAGGCCTTCTTTTCGTGAGGGAGGCTGCTCGGTCTTGCGTAGCTTCGTTACGAAGCGGGGGTATATTATTAAAACTACAGAGGTAAGCCCATACAGTGATTATGGGGTGCGGCAAAGTTTTAGCCGATACGCGGAGACTCTCGTGCGGCTTGTATACTGCCTCCTGTTCGAGGGGATAGGCGGGTCGCGTTTTTGCTAATTTGACCGGGGAAGGGCGATGCGTCGGGTTTCTTGCGTTCCGATTCCGACCAAGCGAGAGCCGCGCGGCCCTCGCCGAACTACAAAAACTCATTGATTTTGGGAGACTCGATGTCTTTGCGCATTCGGCTTTTTGCGGTTTTTGTTCTAGCTGGGGCTATGTTTTGCGGAGCTTGCGGCAAGACGCCTGCTGGCAGGGAGTCCGGTAGACAAGGCGGGGCGGGTGCGCGGCCGACGATTGTGTTTATGACCGACTTTGGGACGGCCAACGACGCCGTGGCGGTGTGCAAGGCGGTGATTGTGGGGATCGCGCCGGACGCGCGGTTGATGGATATCACGCATCAAGTGACGCCCTTCCAGATCGATGAGGCGGCGCGGTTTTTGGCGGGAGTGACTCCCTACTATCCCGCGGGGACGATTTTTCTAGTGGTGGTCGATCCGGGAGTAGGGACGTCGCGGAAGGCCGTGATCGTGAAATCGAAGATTGGGCAGTATTTTGTGCTGCCTGACAATGGAGTCATAACGCCGGTGATCGAGCGGGACGGGTTAGACTCGGCGCGGGAAATTACGAACACGGCTTGGATGCTACAGCCGCAGGTTTCCTCGACTTTTCATGGGCGCGACATTTTTTCTCCGGCGGCGGCGCATCTTGCGGAGGGATGGGACTTCACGATGGCGGGAGCAGTGGTGCCGCAGTTAGTACGGCTCACGCCGAAAGTGTCGAGCACGTCGGAGAGTGGCATCGAAGGCGACATTATTGGTTTGGATGACCCGTACGGGTCGCTGATCAGCGATATACCGGGCGAGGAGTTCAAGAAGCTCGGCTATGGCCTTGGAGACAAGATCATTGTGCAGTTGAATAAGAAGCCTTTGAGCGTGCCCTATGTGAAGACATTCATGGACGTGCCGGTAGGAGAGGCGCTGCTTTATATCGACTCGCGGGGCCGCGTAGGATTGGCGTTGAATCAGAGAAATTTTTCGCAGGTGAACAAGATTACGCCGCCTGGGACACTGTTCATTCCACGGAAGGGGGCGGCCATTAGGAAGTGATCCGCTCAGTGCCCTCCTGAATTACTTCCCGGTGCCGACAAACCAGGCGTTATCGGACAATGGTCCGAACGAAAATGCCGAGTGCGGTCCCTTCCATGAAGTGCGCGCTTTACTGGGCTACACGGGCGGATTTACGCTGGTGGATATTCCCCGAACGGGAGCTGAGGTTTGTCGAGCTGTGCTGCATTCATGGGAAGCTCTCGATCCGATTAGTTTCAAGCCAGAAGGTGCAGTCACGGCTGCTTTCTTGCGCATCGGGGCGGAAGATCTTCGATCGGCCGCGAAATACGTCAGGTGTCTGCCTTATGCCCGCAATACGCGTCCGGACGATCCGCTGATCGTTCTGACTGAGAAGCGCGGGACATGTAGTACGAAACATGCGCTCCTTCGCCGGCTGGCCATTGAGCAAGACCTAGATGTTGCGCTGGTCCTCGGAATTTACGAGATGGCCGAGCAAAACACTCCCGGAGTCGGGGGACATTCTCCGTAAGTATGAGCTCGTCTTGCTGCCCGAAGCCCACTGCTACCTGCGAATGGCCGGAAGGCGAATCGACGTGACACGCGCGGTCGATCAGGTTCCCTTTGCAGCAATTTCCCGTTTTCTCCACGAAGAAGACATTGAACCGGCGCAGATCACTGATTACAAGATTGGCATACACAAGCAGTTTTTATTGAAGTGGATTGCTGACAACCGTGGACTTGGCGGGAGGTCACTGGCAGACCTTTGGAAAATACGTGAGGAGTGTATCGCTAGGTTGAGTGAACACGATTAACACGTCGGCCGGGTTATTCCTGGATGACGGGTGATGCGGAAGTTACCGAATTACTTCCGGTTAGCCGACAAACCCGGTGTTACCGAGTACGTTGGTGGCTTGAAATTATGATGGCGGCCAGTTCCGGGCAGGGGCTGATTCGCTCGGGAAATCCTGGCGTGGGCGGTAATTAGTGCAGCGCTCAGCTACCCTACTGCTCGACGCCCAAGTAGGACAGAAATGAGCGCAGGAGCTCGCGCTTAAGCGACTGGTCGTCTCTTGGAATCACGGCCTGCCAGTTCTTCATATCGTTATCCACCAGGATCAGCTCTATCAGAGTGCTGATCAGCATCACCAGGGCAAAAGACACCGCCGTTTGCGGGTCGGGATGCTTGACCTCCTTCCGATGTACCAAGAACAAGTCGACCAGGTACCGGTAGGTGCCCATTTCCAGCCTATTAACTTTTCTGTAAAACGACGTGTGATCGCGCCCCTGCACGAACTGACGCAGGGCACGCAATAATCTGGCGTTGGCGCGGTAGCTGACCAGCATGTTGTTGATGAGCTGCTCGGCAAACACGGCTAGCGGAATCTGGCGCGCCATGGCGGGCGTGAGCATCAGGCGCAGCCTCTCGTCCTGACGCTCGAAGATGCCGATGATCACCGTTTCGAGCAGCGCGTCCTTGTCAGGGAAACGGCGATAGATGGCCCCGGGGGTCAATCCGGCGTGCTGGGCGATGCGCGGAACGGTGGTGCCTTCTACTCCGTGTTGTCCCAGCACTTCCGCCGCTGCCTTCAACAACTTACGCATCGATTCCCGGCTGCGGGCTTGTTGGGGAGCGAGGGTCTTATCGGCCATGATTTTCCCTTATATCAGCTTGGCAAAAATAATGCTTGACACGAATGTAAATGTAAATATACATTTACATTAGGCGAGCAAACGCGCGGCGGCGGATACCTTTCGTGCGTTAACCCCACTGGTAAACGCATGGAGGAGATTCTGATGGCCACGGCAACCGTATCCGCTGCAACCGTACCGGTAACAACCGTCGAGCATCCGCTGCGCAACCCGAATTATCGCCTCTGGCTGGTCGGCGGCACGATTTCGCTGCTGGGCGACCAGTTCTATTTTGTCGCTTTGCCCTGGCTTGTCCTGCAGCAGACCGGCTCCGCTGTGGCCATGGGCGCGATCATGATGGCCGGCGCTGTTCCGCGCGCTCTGCTCATGCTTATGGGCGGCGCCGTCAGCGATCGCATGTCCGCGCGCAAGATCATGATGGTCACTGCTACGGCGCGCACCGTCTGCGTCACGGTGATTGGCGTTCTAGTCTGGCTTCGCATCTTGCGGATCTGGGAGCTATACGCTTTGGCGGTTGCCTTCGGCGTGGCCGACGCATTTGCCGTTCCTGCACAAAGGGCCTACATGCCCTCGCTGCTGGAGCGCGAGCAACTGGTCGCGGCATCGTCAGTCAGCCAAAGCACGGCGCAGATGACCACCATTGTTGGCCCCGTTCCAGCCGGGTTTGTGATCAAAACGCTGGGTGTGGCCTGGGCCTTCTTCGTGGATGCGATCAGTTTCCTGTTTATCATTGCCGCGCTGTGGAAGCTGCCGGATCCACCTAAGTCTCAGACTGCCCGGAAAGCGATGTTGCACTCGATCGTGGAGGGAATCGTCTACGTAGGAAAAGATGTGCCGCTGCGCTCGCTGATGCTGTTGGTCACGATCCTGAACTTCTGCATTGCCGGGCCGGTCTCGATTGGTCTGGCGTACTTGACAAAGACGAGATTCGGTTCGCCTGCCGTGTACGGCATTGTGATCTCGGCGGTTGCCGCGGGAAGTTTGCTAGGCGCGCTGCTGGCCGGTGTCTGGAAGATTCGCCAGCGCGGCGTGATGATTCTTCTGATCTCGTTGGCGTTGGGTGTTTGCTTGGGATCCATCGGCCTGCTGGGGAAAGTGTGGAGCATCGCCAGCGTGCTGCTGATCATGGGCGCAGCCGCGGGACTGGTCAACATCCATATCGGCGCCTGGATCATGCAGCGGATTGATGTCGCGGTGCGCGGGCGAGTTGCGAGCGTGCTCATGCTTGCCTCCTTCGGAATAACCCCCATCTCCCTCGCGGTTGCAGGATTTTTGGTTGCGTGGAGTTTGAAGCTCATGTTTTTGCTCGCAGGAGGACTCATGGTGCTGGCTGCCGCGGGAGCTTCGTTCCAGAAGCAAGTGCGGGAGATTGAGTAAACACGACAAGCTTGCCGCTGCGCGAAATTGCAGTCCTGTTGCGCGGCGCCGATTTCGGACCAATGCTGGGGCAAACCTGAAGTTAGCAGCCCGCCCAATCGGATTGAGTGGCCCAGCCAACTTCTGGGAGGTCGGCAATTTGGAAGTGATCCACGACTTGCCCGTAAACTGATCTACTACCTAGGGCTAAGGTGATTTGTCTTTGCTGCTAGTCGCATGCGAGCGGCGTCTAGACTCAGGGGTGCCACAACGGATTTCAGACAGGCGGGAATGCCTGTCCTGCTCACGGCCGATAGGTGGCCGTGCCGGCGCGCTCGGCGGTGATCTTACGGGCGTTCTCGTACAGTGCGCGCGCTTTCGGAACCGCGTCAATGGCCGCTAGCAGTTGCGGATCGGCCTCGAGTTGAACCTTGAAGCCTTCTTGCTGGCCGAAAGTGGATAGAAAAACTTCTTGCTTAATCTTCCGTTTCACCCAATCGAGGTTTTCGGCCAGTTCCGGCTCGGTGTAGCGAACGTTCTGGCTCGTCAGGTATTTGCGAAAGTCTGTCAGTAACGCGTCGTCCACTTCAAAGTCCTTCGTGATCGTGGGACGAGTCCCGAAATAGTGCCGCGTAAATCCGCCGACGCTGGTCTCAAACGGATAAAACACATCCGCGCGCAGCAGCGTCTTTTGAAAGTGAGTGTACGGTGGTTCGGGCACGGTTAGGTCGGGTACGATGCCGCCTCCGCCTGTCACCTGCCGGCCACTATCGGTGAGCCGGACTTCCGTCGGATGCTCCGGAACCTTGCGTTCATAATGGTACGAATACAGGGAAATCGATTTGTAATCGCGCTGAATTAGGCGGCCGCTCGGCGTGTAGTAGCGCGCGATGGTCAGTGCCAGTCCGGTGTTCTCGCTGAGCGGCTGAACCGTTTGCACCAAGCCCTTGCCAAACGTGGTCTCGCCGACAATGATGCCGCGATCGTGGTCTTGCACGGCGCCCGCGACGATCTCGGTGGCGGACGCCGAATTGTTATTGACGAGGATCACCAGCGGCATGTTCAAGCCGCGATTTCCGCGTATGGCGTAGTAACGGCGCTCCGTGGAAGTGCGTCCCCGATGCGACACGATCAGTTGGTTCTTGTCCAGCAGCATATCGCCCACGGCAATGGCCTCATTCAGCAGCCCGCCGGGATTGCCGCGCATGTCCAGGATCAAGCCGTCGAGGGCAGATGCGTTCAGCTGCTTCATCGCGTCGGCGAGCTCGCTGTCGGTGGTTTCGTTAAATCCAGAAAGTCTCAGGTAGCCGATGCCGGGCTTGATCTCGAACGCCAGATCCACGGCGTGATGCGGGATTTCATCGCGCGTTACGGTAAAGATCAGCGGATCAGCGTAGCCTTCGCGAGTGACCGCGATCTTGACCTCAGTGCCTCTGGCACCCCTCAAAAGGTCGGCAATTTCCGTCGAGGTCAGTCCCTCCGCCGACTTATTGTCGATTCTTATGATTACATCGCCGGGCCGGATTCCGGCTTTATATGCCGGAGTGCCAACATAGGGAGACATCACGACG
>Ga0070735_10004465_pt1 | contig 11794 bp, 9 predicted proteins | sample Coa_R1_FD_66443 | JGI IMG/M metagenome (GOLD analysis project Ga0070735, IMG submission 66443) | Surface soil microbial communities from Centralia Pennsylvania, which are recovering from an underground coalmine fire - Coalmine... | ecosystem: Environmental > Terrestrial > Soil > Unclassified ... | reverse complement strand
CCAACTCCGGCTGAACGGCGTGGTACACATCGCCCATGTGCGGCATCGCCGGGCTCGTCGCATGGAACGCCGCGCCGGAAGAGGGCCGCGTCCGTCGCATGAACGACGCCCTCGCGCACCGCGGCCCCGACGCCGACGGGATCTGGACTCGGGGTCCGGGGGTGCTCGGACACCGCCGGCTGTCCATCATCGACCTTAGCCCCGAGGCAAAGCAGCCGCTCCTCAACGAAGACGGCGAGGTCGGCGTCGTCGTCAACGGCGAAATCTACAACTTCGTTTCCCTCCGCCGGGAGCTCATCGCCCGCGGGCACCGGTTTCGCTCCGGCAGCGACAGCGAGGTCGTCGTTCACCTCTACGAGGAGTACGGGCCGGACTGCGTGGCGAAGCTCGACGGCATGTTCGCGCTCGCGATCTGGGACGCGCGCGCGGAGCGTCTCGTCCTCGCGCGCGACCGAGCCGGCAAGAAGCCGCTCTTCTACTGGCCGTTGCCGGGGGGAGGTGTGGCGTTCGCGTCCGAGGTCCACGCGCTCCTCGCCGCCTTTCCGGACTTGCCGATCGAGCCGGACATGGAGGCCATCGACGAATACCTGACGCTCCAGTACGTGCCGACCCCGCGGACGGCGTATCGCGGCGTCTTCAAGCTGCCGGCGGCGCACCTGGCGGTCCTGGTTCGCGGGCAGACGCTCGCGGCGCGGCGCTATTGGGCGAAGCCGAGTGGCCCCGAGCTCGCGGGCGACGACGAGACACTCGCCCGCGAGCTCCGCGGTCTGCTCGCGCAGGCGGTGAAGTCGCGCCTCGTCTCCGACGTCCCGCTCGGCGCCTTCTTGTCCGGGGGCGTGGACAGCTCCGCCATCGTCGGACTCATGGCGACGCAGTCGACGCGTCCGGTCGAGACGTTCTCCATCGGCTTCCCGGACGGTGCCGACAGCGAGCTGCCGTGGGCTCGCATGGTCGCGGAGCGTTACGGCACCCGCCATCACGAAGCCATCGTCGGCCCCGACGTGGCCGACGTCCTGCAGAAGTCGGTGCGCCACCACGGCGAGCCCTTCGCCGACAGCTCCGCCGTGGCCACCTACTGCCTGGCCGAGCTCACGCGCCGCCACGTGACCGTCGCCCTCTCGGGCGACGGCAGCGACGAGACGTTCGCCGGGTACACGCGGTACGCCACGGCACAGCTCGCGCACCTTCACGACGCGATGCCGGAGCCTCTGCGGCGCGTCTACCGGGCGGGCCTCGGCGCGGTGGTTCGTGTCGCCGCCCCCCACGTCGCCGGCTTCGTCGACCACATGGGCGAGGGGGAGGCCGTTCGCTACCCGTACATCATGTGCCAGTTCACCCCCGAGGAGAAGCGCGTGCTCTACGCGCCGCCGATGCTCGCGGCGATGAACGGACGGACGACCGACCGATTCCGGCGGGTGCTCGACGCGAGCGGCCGCGGTTCGAGGCTCGGGCGTCTCATCGAGCTCGACTGGCAGACATACCTGGTCGACGACATCAACGTGAAGGTGGACATCGCATCGATGGCGCATGCCCTGGAGGTGAGGTGTCCCTTCCTCGACACGGCGGTCGTCGAGTTCGCGGCGAAGTTGCCGCGCCGGATGCTGCGCGGGTGGCGAGGCAAGCGTTTGCTGCGCCTCGCCGTGAAGGACCTCGTGCCGGGCCCGATCCTTCGAAGAACGAAGCGCGGCTTCGGCCTCCCCCTGCGTCGCTGGATGAAAGAAGATCTGGCGAACCTGGTCGGAGACGTGCTCCTCGATCGCACCGCGCGCCAGAGGGGCCTCTTCGAGCCGGACGAGGTCCGTCGCCTCGTCGCCTCGGTCGATCGGCGGCGCGACGCCGCCGACCGGGTGTGGACCTTGCTCGTACTCGAGCTTTGGTTCCGCGAGTTCATCGATCGGCCGGCGGGTCGAGCGTGCAGACCGTAGAGTGCTCGCCATGATGAAGCTCCACCACCACCCCCTCTCGACCTTCTCGCGCCGGGTGCGCATCGCGCTCCTCGAGAAGGACATCGCCGTGGAACTCGTGGAAGTCGACATGCCCGGGCGGGCCCACAAGCGCGAGCCATACCTTTCGCTCAACCCGTACGGCCGTGTGCCGACCCTAGTGGACGACGATCTCGTCCTCTACGAATCGACCGCCATCCTCGAGTACCTCGAGGCCAAGGTTCCCGCCAAGCCCCTCCTGCCCCACGACGTGAGGCAGCGCGCGCTCGTGGCGATGCACATGAAGCTTTGCGACCTGCAGATGACGCGGCCCGCGGGGACCGTGATCTTCCCGAAGCGATTCATGCCGGAGGCGTCATGGCGCCGCGACGAGATGGCGAAGGCGTCGGCCGAGGTGGAGCGGCATTTTGCCATCCTCGATCACCAGCTGGCCGGGCGCCCGTACCTCGTGGGCGACCGATACACGCTGGCGGACCTCTGCTATGTGCCGTTCCTCGACTTCATGCATCTCTTCGACGTGACCGTTCCGCCTCAGGTCCGATCGTGGGCCGACGGCATCCTCGCGCGCCCGACGTCCGTGGCGACACGCCTCGCGCACTGACCGCACGCTCACCCGTCACTCGGGGTCCGGCGAGTCCTCTGCGGCGAGGTCCTCGGCCTTGCGATCCGCCGCATGCGCTTCCGCATCCCGGCCCTGTCGCCGGAGGACAATGGCGAGGTTGCGGTACGCGCGCGCAAAATCCGGGTTCTGCGCGATCTCTTCGCGGAGCTCGGCCTCGGCCTCGCGCCAGCGCGATTCGCCCATGTAGACGACCGCGATGTTGTTGTGGACTACCTCGGATGCGCCTAGCGTCAGCGCCGCTTCGTATTCGGCGATCGCGCGATCCGACGCTCCCTCCGTCTGGTAGCTTCGCCCGAGCGCGAGGTGCGCGAGGCCGCAGTGGGGCGAGGCCGCGACGGCGTCGCGCGCGAACGCCTTCTGGTTCACGAAGGAGGTCTCGCGCGCCAGCGTGAGGCCTCCCAGCACACAAAGGGTGACCCCAGCGAACGCGGCGAACACGCGCGGCTCCGTGGCGAGGCAACGGACAATCTCGGCCGCCGCCACGATCAAGCCCAGCGCGGGGAGGTAGAAGCGGTGGTCGAGGACCAGCGTCCCCGGCACCGCCAACGCCGGCGCCAGGAACAAGACGAACGCCGCGGCGCCGAGGGCCTGGACGCGGCGCCGCACGCCGGGCAGGGCGAGTCCGGCGCCCGCCATCGCCGCGATCGCCACCAGGCCGGGCCAATAGGGAAGGTCGGTGCGCGCCGCGATCGTCGACGGGTTGAAGGGCACGAGGACCTTGCCGACCCCCACGGCGAAGAGGCGTGCGTCGTCGAGCAGGCCCCCGCCCGCTGCGTCACCCGTGATCGGGCGGGCCATGCACCTCGCCGCGATCAAAGCCGCCCAGCTCAAGACGAAGCCGGCCACCCGGCCGCGCGCCTCGGGACGCAAGAGTGCCAGGTGCGCGAGACAAACGAAGGGGATGGCGAACGCGGTCTCCTTCGTCAGCAACGCGAGCGCGAAGCAGGACGCGTGAACGGCTTGCGGCAGGCGCGAGGGTGCGTCGAGCCATCGCGCGAACGAGAGCCAGGCTCCGATGGCGAAGACCGCGAGGAGCAAGTCGTTGCGTCCGGGGATCCAGGCGATCGCGCTCGCCAGGACGGGATGGGCCGCGAAGACCAGCGCCGCCGTGAGCGCCAGGGGCGGGCGGAAGAACCGCCGGAGCAGCGCGAAGGCAAGGGCGCTCGCGAGCGCGTGCACCGCGACGTTCGTCGCGTGGTAGCCAGCGGCCGCGATCCCGCTCCACCGGGAGTCCATCGCGTACGAGAGGGTGACGAGAGGGCGCCAGTAAGGATGCCGCGCGTCGACCGCGTGCATGTACGACCGCGAGATGGCCGAGAGGATGCTCGGGGATCCCCTGAGGTACGCTTGGTCGTCGACGATGAGATCCCGGTCGTCCAGTCCGGTGAAGCCGAAGAAGACGCATCGCGCGTAGAGCGCCGCGGCGACCAAGGCGACGATCGCAGTCGGGGCCCAGGCGGGCAGGCGGCGCGGAGCGGGGGGGGGTTGCCGGGGAGGCCAGAGCACGGCAGGGTTGCGGGGTTGGGAGGCGAGCCGTTACGGTACTCTGGAAGGGGGTAAGATGACCGACTCCAACGGTAACTTCGGCGGTCCGGGGCGTCCCGGCTGGCCGCCGCCGGGTCAGGCGCCTCCGCAGGGGCAACCCCCGGCTCAGCGGCAAGCCTCGCCTGCGCAGGCCCCGGCCTACGGACAGCCTCCGTATGGCCCGCCGCCGCAGGGATACCCTCCTCAAGCCCCCCCCGGGTATCCGCCGGGCTACGGGCAGCCGCCCTACGGCGTGCCTCCTCCCGGGTACGGTCAACCCCCGCCCGGGTATGGGCAGCAGCCTCCGCCCGGCTACGGGCCCCCCGGCGGGTACGGAGCCCCGCCCGGAGCGCCGCCGCAAGGATACGGTCCCCCGCCCCAGGGGTACCCGCCGCAGCAGGGCTATCCGCCGCAGGGGTACGGGCAACCGCAGGGCTACCCGCCCGGGCAGTACGGTCCGCCCGGCTACCACCCACCCCAGGGGCCGACCGTGCAGGATCCTCTGGCCCTCGGCGGCGCGGCGGGCAACGCGTGGTTCCCGGCCGCCGTCATCTCGTTCTTCTTCCCCGGCATCGGCCTTTTGCTCCTGGGTCGCGACGAGCTCAAGCCGCTCGGCGTCAAGATCTTCATCGCGTACCTCGTCGTGACGATCGCGATGCCGATCGCCTTCGGTCTCGGCGGGCTCTGGATGATCTGGCAGCTGACGTATCTCGTCCGGCTCCTCGTTCACCCGCTCGCGATGATTCACACGCACGACGCGACGGTGAAGGCGTTCCCTCACCTCGGCCAGCCGATTCTCTTCAAGGGTTGACGCGCGCGGCGGCGAAGAGGGCCTCGCCCTCGTAGATCTTCGTTCCGCCCGCCGGGGACTCGTCGAACGCCGCTGCATGCATGGCCCGCGCGACGTCGATCGCGTCGATCGCTCGGTAGCGCGTGAAACCCCCGACGAAGAGCGGACGCGTCGCCACCATGGCGATCATCGCGGCGCGCTCGGCGATTCGGCGCTCCGCCCGCTCGCCCACGATGAGCGAAGGATGAACGGCACGGAAGCCGTTGGGAAAACCTAAGGAGGAGATGGCTTGCTCGGTCTCGCCCTTCACCCGATTGTAGAAGATGCGGCTCTTCGCATCGGCGCCGACCGCCGTCACGATGATGAACTGGCGCGCCCCGGCCGCCCTGGCCGCGCGGGCGACGGCGACGGGCGCGTCGCGATCCACCTTGCAGAACGCTTCTTGCGACCCGGCTTTCTTGATCGTCGTCCCCAGGCAGCAATAGACGTCGTCGACTGCCACGTGGTCGCGAAACGTCTCGGGGCGGTCGAAGTCGACTGCGAGCTCGCGGACCTTGCCGCGCTCGAGTCCCAGGGGGCGTCGGGTGAGGAGCGTCACCGCGGTGTACGCCGGATCGTCTTCGAGCAAGCGCAGGAGTCGTCCGCCGACCAGACCGCTCGCGCCGAGGAGGATCGCCGTCCGGCTCGCCATGCGCCCTTGGTACCACCTTGCTTGTGACTCACCACACTAAAAGCCGTCGTTCACGCGTGGTCTCCGCGGCGGTTTGGCCACGGGCCGCTGGGGAGCCGGCGGCCGGTAGACCGGCGGTACGGTGACGGTGGGCGCGGGAGAGACGGGCGCCGAGACGGGGGCGGGCGTCGAGAGCGGGGCCTTCGCCGGGGCCACGGGCGTGGGTTCGCCTTCGCCCGTCGTGGCGGACGAAGCCGCCGCCGGGGGCAGGACGACCGACGCGGACGGCGCGCTCGATGCGGCCGGGTCGCCGGTCTTCGTCGATTCGGTAGACCCGGCCGAGGAGGGTCGCGTCGCCACGACGACGATGGTCGCCATCGTCAGCAACGCGCCCACGACCAGGCCCCACACGAGCGCCGAGCGGCGATCGCGGCGGGCGGGCTCCGGGGCCGCGCCGGCCGCAGCGGCCGACCGTATGGCGGCGGGCGACTCGGTGGCCGTGGCCCCCTGCGTGAGCGGGCGTGGGCCCGAGGCGCCGCTGGCGGAGCTCGCGTCCGACTTCGAGATGCGGGCGCGCATGGCCTCCGCGACCAGCTCTCGCTCGGCGGCTGCGCGGAGTCCGATGGCGATCGCGTCCTTGCGTGCGCGGGCGCGCTCCGCCGCGACCTCCTCGAGGAACTTCGCCACGGCGACGGTCGTCGTCTTGAGGTTCGCCTCGAGCATCGCCCCCTCGAGGGCCTCTTGCATCTCCGCCGCGGTGGAGAATCGATCGTCCGGCGCCGGCGACAGCGCGCGGCGAGTGACCGCCGCCACGGCGGGGTGCACCTCCGACGGCAGCGGCGGCGGCTCGGGCGCGCTTTTGAGGAGCAAGATGGTGTGCATCTCGTTCTCGCCCTCGAAGGGAGGCTTGCCCGAGAGCAGGTGGTGAAGCACCGCGCCGGCCGCCCAGATGTCGGTCCGACGATCCACCTTGTGGCCGAGGACGTGCTCGGGCGCCATGTAACGGACCTTCCCCTTGAGCTGTCCAGTGTTGGTGTCCGCGCCGTAGCGATCGCGCGCCACGGCGATTCCGAAATCGATGAGCTTCACGATCCCCGTACGACTCACGAGGACGTTCTGGGGCGACACGTCACGGTGCACGACCCCGAGGTGAACGCCGTGTTCGTCGCGCAGCTCGTGCGCGGCATGGAGGCCCCCGCAGACGTCCGCCATGATGCGAAGGAGAATCCCCGTCGGGATGAGCGCGCCTGTCCGCTCGAGGGCGCGATGCACCTTCGACAGGGCCTCCCCGTCGACGTATTCCATGACGAGGTAGGTCATCTCCTGCTGTTCGCCGACGTCGAGGATCTGCGCGACGTTGACGTGCTCGATGCGGGAGGCCAGCCGTGCCTCGGCGACGAACATCCTCTGAAAGCGGACGTCGGCCGCGTATTTTGGCAGGATCGTCTTGATGGCGACGAGCTTTTCGAACCCCGCCTTGCTGCCGGTGCGGCGGGCGATCCACACCGTCGCCATGCCGCCCTCGGCGATCGGGCAGAGCAGCTCGTAGCGGTCGAGCTTGAGGCCCGGCGAAAGCGACAAGGGCGCGTCGGGCGACGGCGGAATCACTCGGTCAATATCGCGCACCCGGGTCTCGTCGCAAAGGCCGGCCCCGGCGCGTCCTGGCGACCCGCACCCGCGGGAAAGTGCCGCGGTTTCGCGGGGACGCGGGCCCCTTCGCTCCACGCCTCGAACCCACGGCTGGGTCCGTGAGGGGCGCCCCCCCCCCCGGATACGGCGGGCACTCGGCTCCCACTATCAAACACCCTGCCATTGGCCTGGACTGATTGAAAATTGGCCGCGCGGGAGCCCACCTGCGGCCGCCTTCGGGTCGCGAGAAACGCGTTTGAGACACGTGGTCGTGGCCCCCGCGTCCCATAGTTGGTGACCCCAACGGACACAGATCTCGCGAGGCTCGGAATGAACTTGCAAGCGCGTCGATGGTGGGTGTCCGTCTGGGCACTCCCGTTCTTTCTGGGCTGTGGCAACGGACACTCGTCCGCGTTCGACAACACCCCGCCGCCCGGGACGCCGGGGGGGCCGGGCGACGACTCCGGCGCTTCCTCGACCGGCGACGATGGGGGCGATCTGACCCAGGGTCCCGGCGGAAACCTCGTCGGGCCGGGCGGCGGCCCGAGCGATGGCGGCGCGGAGGCCGCCACGCTTCCCCCGACGACGACGTTCGTGGATAACTGCACGAGCAACACCACCGTGCCGGCGGCCGCCGTGCAGGCGCTGTTGAAGGGCGGGAGCTCCGGGAGCGTCCAGGTCCTCTATCCCTATCCGTCGACGGTGTTCCCGCGCGGCCTGATCTCGCCCACCGTGATGTGGCAAGGGGTCACGGCCCAGTACGTCTACGTGCACCTAAAGTCGATGGCGTTCGAGTACAAGGGCTGCCTTGCTCCAACGGGGATGGGCCAGGTGCAAATCCCGCAGGACGTCTGGCAGGCCGCCGGCGCCCACACCTCCGGCGCGGCCGACCCGTTCACGCTTTCGCTCACCCTGATCTCGTCGTCGAACGCCGTCACCGGACCGGTGACCGAGCCGCTCATCGTCGCGCCGGCGACGCTCAAGGGTTCGATCTTTTACAACAGCTACACGACCAAGCTGGCGCAGAGCGCCGGCCCCATGGGCAGCGGCGCCGTGCTCCGGCTCACGCCCGGGCAAAACGTGCAGCTCTTTCTCGGCATGAACGGGTGCACGGGCTGCCACGCGGTGTCCGCGAACGGCAGCCGAATGGTGGCCGACCCATTCACCATGTCGATCCAGGGGAGCGGCGCGAGCTACGCGCTGACGCCAGGCATCGCGCCGAACCCTTCGCCGCTCGTGGCGAACGCGCCCAACGGGACGTTCGTAGGCGTCTACCCGGACGGATCGCTCTACGTCGGCAACGCCCACCCGAACGGCGGCTTCGGCGGTCCGCGGCCAGGCGGTCCCCTCGCGACCGGACCGGGAGACGCCGGTCTGTTCGAGACCGACACGGGCAACGCCGTCCCGAACTCCGGCATCCCCGGCGGCGCGATGATGTCCATGTTCTCGCCGGACGGCACGCTGCTCGCGTTCACGGACGTCGCCATCGGCGCCGGCAGCGCGGCGAACAACGTCGGCCAGGGCATGGCCACGATGAGCTTCAACGTCAAGACGCGCACGGCCACGAACTACAAGCAGGTCTACAAGGTCACCGACCCAAGCACGTACCCCGGCTGGCCCTTCTTCTTGCCCGACGACGGCGCGCTCATCTTCGCCGTGGGCAACCAGAACGACTACTCCGGAGGCGGCACGGGCCTCGGGCTCGCCGGCGGCCTCGCGTCGCCCGCGACGAGCGATCTGTACATCCTCGACCTGGCAAGCGGCACGGCGACGCTCTTGTCGCAGGCGCTGGGGTACGCCACGGTCATGGGCTCCAATTGGCCGTTCCCCGCGTCCGACGAGCTGCACCACAACTACGACCCCACCGTCTCGCCGGTCGCGGCCGGCGGCTATTTCTGGATCTTCTTCGACTCGTATCGCCACTACGGCAACCTCGGGCTGCAGCGGCAACTCTGGGGCGCGGCCATCGACGTGCAGGCGAGCGGAAAGTACGCGATGGATCCGAGCCATCCGCCATTTTATCTGACGGGGCAGGAGCTCGGCACCGGTAACCACCGCGCATTCACCGCGCTCGATCCGTGCCACAAAGATGGATCATCGTGCACGACCGGCGTCGACTGCTGCGGCGGCTTCTGCACGAACGGCATGTGTGGTCTGCCGAAGACGCCGCGATGCTCGAACATGGACGAGATGTGCAGCGCGACGCAAAAGTGCTGCGACCCGCGTGCCCTCTGCATCAATGGATTCTGCGAAAACCCCGTAAACTGACGCTGGGGCGTCCCTCCGCGCGGGCCCCGACTCGCGGCGCGTAGTAGGCTACGGGGGCCATGTCCCGGAAGGCGAGCGACCCGGTCCGCGAGTTCGAGCACTCCCATGGTCACCTGACGCGGCTCGCGCTCGAGATCGCGCAGATCGTCCGCGCCGATGCGCCCGTTCCGGCCGAGGCGCGCCGCCTCCTCGTGGGCCGTCTCGAGGTCCTCCGCGACGAGCTCCTCCGGCACTTCGCCGACGAGGAGGAAGGCCTGTTTCCCTTCGTGCGCGCCAATCTCCCCGAAAAGGCCGCCGTCGTCGATCGGCTGCAGGGCGGGCACGACACCATCTGCGGCGCCATCGTGCGGGTCGCGCACTTCGCGGCCGGAGAACGCGAAGCCCTGGGCAGCCGGCGCCCGGCGCTGTCTGCTCTCTACGGTCGCTTCGAAAGCGCGTACGCGCAGCACTCGCGCGACGAGGCTGGTCTCCTCGAAGAGCTCGGCCGCGTGCTGAACGAAGGACAGCGCGTGAAGCTGGGCGAGCTCTTGCACGGTTTGTAGGAGTGGCTCAACCCCACGGCAGCTGAGCCGTCGCGACGCGTCGCCCGAGTCCTCTCGCGCGCCAAACTCTTCGCTCTTGGTGCATGCAATGTTTCCGGCGCCCCGCGCATCTGAACCAAGACGACATGAAGAGCGCGTTCTGCGGCGCGCTGGTGCTCGCGGTCGTCGCCGCGTGCGCGCCGGCGCTTGCGTCGGTGCCGGCCCCGGCGGAAGGCCCCGCCGAAGGGCAGAGCGCGAGACTGCGCGGCGGCGCGCTCGTGGGCGTCGGTTTTCCGCGGCCGTTATCGATCGAGGCGCTCGTCGCGGTCGGCTCCTTCGTCGCCCTCGGAGCCGAATACGGGGTCCTTCCCGCGACGACGATCGACGGTGTTCGGACCGACCTCTGGTCCCTCTCCGGCGACGCGCGCTTCTTCCCCTTTCGCGGGCCGTTGTTCGTGGGGCTGCGCGCGGGACACCAGCACGTCGGCGCCAGCACGACGATAACGGTAGCTCCCTACGGTTCGGCTTCCGAGGCTCTCTCGCTCGACTCCTGGTTCATCAACCCACGCGTCGGGCTCCTCTGGACGTCGCACGAAGGCCTGGCGCTGGCCATCGAGGCGGGGCTCGAGCTGCCCGTCGGCGCCGCCGTTTCGAGTACGCTTCCCCTCTCGCTCGTTCCTGCGGCCCAGCATACAGTGGACACACTGGGCAATAGTGTCATCCCGACGGTCGATCTCTTTCGCATTGGGGTGTTGTTCTGACGAAGCGACGATAGGCGTGTCGGCTGCGCCTGCGCCGTCGATCGAAGCCGTCACTCGGGTGTGTCGTCCGAACGCTCGCTTCGCGGCCGAAGGTGAACGCGAGAGGGTCCAGCGCGAGTTTCCGACCAGCGGCGCTCGGGTGCGGACGAGCCGCGACCTTTCCTGCCGAAGCGCGTGCACGATCCTCCGACGGGTCGCACGCCGAGATGCTCGGGAGCCGTCCTGAAACTCGTGATCCAAATTCCCTGCCTCAACGAGAGAGAGCAGCTCGAAGCGACGCTCCGAGATCTGCCCCGCGTGCTCGACGGCGTCGACGAAATCGAGGTCCTCATCGTCGACGACGGCAGCACCGACGGGACGGTCGAAAAGGCTGTCGAGCTGGGGGTTCACCACGTGGTCCGGTTCGCCCGTACGCGCGGCCTGGCGGCGGCGTTCACGGCGGGCGTCGACGCGGCGCTGCGCGTCGGCGCCGACGTCATCGTCAACACCGACGCGGACAACCAGTACCGGGGGCGGGACATCGCGCGCCTCGTCGAGCCGATCCTCCAAGGGCGCGCGGACGTCGTCGTCGGGGACCGAGGTACCGACGGCCTACCGCACTTCTCGCCGTTCAAGCGCGCGATGCAGCGCTGGGGTTCCCGAGCCGTGCGCGCGGCGTCGGCGACCTCCGTGGCCGACGCCACGAGCGGGTTCCGGGCCATGGGACGACGCGCAGCTTATCGCATGTTCGTCCACAACGACTTCACGTACACGCTCGAGACGATCATCCACGGCGGCCGCTCCGGCCTGGTGTTCGCGAACGTCCCGGTGGAGACGAACGAGACGCAGCGCCCTTCGCGTCTCTTCTCTTCGATGGGGCAGTACCTGCGTCGAAACGGCCCCGTCATCGCCCGAGCGTACGGCATGTACCGCCCGGTCCAGACGTTCCTCGGCTTCGCGCTCGCGTTTCTCTTCGTGGGCGGCGCGCTCGTCGGGCGCTTCTTGCTCTATTTCTTTCGCGACCCCTCGCGGAGCGGCCATGCCCAGTCGCTCGTCGTGGGAGCCATGTGCGTCGTCCTGTCCTTCT
>Ga0070735_10004464_pt1 | contig 11794 bp, 9 predicted proteins | sample Coa_R1_FD_66443 | JGI IMG/M metagenome (GOLD analysis project Ga0070735, IMG submission 66443) | Surface soil microbial communities from Centralia Pennsylvania, which are recovering from an underground coalmine fire - Coalmine... | ecosystem: Environmental > Terrestrial > Soil > Unclassified ... | reverse complement strand
GGCCGGGACTGGTGAGCCGGCACTTGAGCTATCTGGAATCCATCGCGACGCAATGCGGAAACCGGCTGGATGCGCTGCATCGTGAAGAGGAGGCAGTGGAGCGGCAGAGCCGTGAAGCACTGCTACTCCAGCAGGTGACGGAGGCCGAGCTGCGCGCGCTGCGGGCCCAAATCAATCCGCATTTCCTGTTCAACTGCCTGAACACGATCGCCGATCTGGTGGTTCGAGATCCGGCGCGCGCGGAAACCATGACTGTGCGGCTCTCAGAGGTGTTCCGGCATGTGCTGGAGCACTCGAACCGTCCGCTGACTTCGATTCGCGACGAGATCGCGTTTTTGCGAACCTATCTGTACATCGAAGAGGCGCGGTTCGGCGCTCGCCTGCAGGTGGAGATCGAGGTTGCTCCGGAAGCGGAGGGGCTGAGTATTCCGTCGCTGATTTTGCAGCCGCTGGTGGAGAACGCGCTGAAGCACGGGCTGGGACCGAAGCCCGGTCCTGGGCACCTTCGCATATCGGTACGGTTGGAAGGCGATCAGCTTCTGTTGAGCGTGGAAGACGACGGCATGGGACCGAATGGAAAGCAGGGCAACGGGCTCGGGCTGGCGAACATCGCCGAGCGCCTGCGCACCATGTATCAGGACCGCGCGAGCGTCGCCCTGGAGCCGCGCGAAGGAGGCGGCAGCATCGCGACGATCCGGATTCCGCGAGAGGCGGCCGCATGAGAAGCATCATTGTCGACGATGAAGAGCCGGCGCGGTCGCGCCTGACGCGCTTGCTGGCGGCGCATCCCGATATCGAGATCGTGGGTGAGGCGTGCGACGGAATCGAGGCGGTGGAGAAGATCGAAGAACTGCGGCCCGATCTGCTGTTTCTCGACATCGAGCTGCCGGGTCTCACCGGGTTCGAGGTGCTGCAGGCGGTGAAACGAACCGTGAGGCCTCCACTCGTGATTTTCGTCACGGGCTACGATCAGCATGCGCTGGCCGCATTTGAAGCCGATGCACTCGCATACCTGTTGAAGCCGGTGTCGCCGGAGAGGCTCGCGCAGGTGATGGATCGCGCACGCCGGTTCGATGCGGTGGGCGAAGGCGAGCGCATTCTGCGAGTGGCCCGAGAGGCGCCAAAGAATCTAAGGCAGGTCGTCTGCCGCAAACGCGATCGGCTGCTGCTGCTGGCTCCCGAGAAGATCCTGTGGTTTCAGACTGAAGACGGAATCGTCAAAGCGCACACGGAATCGGAAGTGTTTTGGGTCAATTATCCACTCGCAGAGCTGGAGGCGGGTTTGCCTGAGGAGCTGTTCTTTCGCGCGCGCCGGGAGGTGCTGGTGAACGTCAGCAAGATCAAAGAAATCAGGCCGTATTTCAAGAGCGGCTTCCTGTTGATCATGGCCGATGCCGCGTCGTCGGAGATCGTGGTGAGCGCGCGCCAGGTGCATCGCTTTCGGGAGCGGATTCCGGGGCTGTAGGGGCGGGAGTCGGGAGTCGGGAGGCAGACGCTCGGCCGGGGAGAATCTTCGTTCGGCGGATTCGTTTTACGCTGAGCCGTTATTCGTTGAGCTGGGAGCGGGGACGGCTTAACGTGGACACATGGGAAAAATACTCTTTGCACTATTGGCCACGGCGTTGATCGTCTGGGCCAGCGACGCACCGGCACAAATCGCCGGCGATTGGACCATGTCGTTGGAGACTCCGCATGGAACGCTTTCAGGACCGCTCAAAATCGAGCAGGACGGAGCAAAACTCAGCGGAAGCTACGAAACTGAACACGCAGGGAAGCTCGCGTTGACCGGCAAGGTGGAAGGACAGAAGGTCACGTTCAGCATGGAAGCGCCGGGCGGGATGACGCTAACGTTTAACGGAACGGTGGAAGGCGGCAAGATGAGCGGGAAGGCGGACCCGTTCGATGGCGCGTGGTCGGCCTCGAAGAAGTGAGGATTGTCATGAGAATGCTTTTCAGCGCGCTTGCGCTCGTGGGTTCGCTCTCGGCGCAAGCGGCTCCGGCGAAATCGATACTCGGAACGGTGACCGGGTTCAAAATGTCGTCGCTTGAAATCGGTCTGAAGCTCGATGAGGGCGCGGCGATGTTCTTCAAGATCTCGCCGCAAACCGATGTCGTGCAAGTGGCGCCCGGCGAGCGTGATCTCGCGAAAGCGAAGAAGATCCGCGTCACGGATCTCGCGTTGAACGACCGCGTGCTGGTGTCCTTCGTCGACGGGATGAAGGAGGCGCGGCGGATCGTGATGATCTCGGCCGACGACATCGAGAAGCGCAATGAAGCGGAGCGGCTCGACTGGCAGAAGCGCGGGATCACGGGAATCGTGACGGCGAAGAACGGCGATGAGATCACGCTCCACATGCGAACGGTTAAGGGTCCACCGGAGATGACGATTGTTATTACGCCGAAGACCATGATCCGGCGCTACGCGGCCGATTCGGTGAAATTCGCGGACGCGGAGTGGAGCAATAGCGGCGAGATCGGGGTAGGTGACCAATTGCGCGCACGCGGCGATACGGCTGGAACAACTGTGACGGCGCAGGATATCGTGTTCGGGACGTTCCTGTCGCGGATCGGCAACATCACTGCGATTAACGCGGACGCGAGAACGATCACAATCGACGATCTGGTGACGAAAAAGCCGGTGACGATTCGGGTGACGAGCGATACGCAACTAAAGGCGATGCCGGACTTCCGCGCGCTTTTTTCCAAAGGCGGCAAGCAGCATGAGGGTCCGCAGCAGGCGCCGCCGGCGGGATTTGAGGGCGGGAAGATCGACGTCGCAAAGCTCATCGATTCGATGGGCACGACGACGTTCGAAAAGCTGAAAATCGGCGGAGCGGTGATGGTGTCGAGCACCCGCGGGTCGAAGCCCGATGTAGTGACGGCGACGCGGATCATAGCGAACGCAGATTTTCTGATCGAAACCGCGCAAGCGGCTGCCGCGGAGCACGAGGGCATGAGCGTGGTCGACGTGATCTCGCGGTTGCATGGCGGGGCTATGGGGGGACCGACCGGTCTCGCGTTGCCGGGGATCGTGCAGTAAGTACGTAGGGCAGGGTTGTATCCTGCGCCCGATTTTCAATCGGGCTTCTTCGATCGTTGAGAAGGTCCAACAGCGGCGTTACAAACGCCGCGCAGGTTGGAAACCTGCCGTACAAAAAAATGAAATCTCAGTATCGATTATTGATGATGCTCGTAGTGTCGCTGTGTGCGCGAGGCGAGAGTTTGCGCGGGACGGTCACCGATCCGTCCGGCGCGGCGGTGCCGGGGGCGGCGGTCGAGGTTCGCGGGCCGGGCGGCCAGCATCGCGCCAAGACCAGCGACGCGGGACAGTACGTCTTTTCGACGCTCGCACCAGGGCGTTATGAGATTCGCGTCGCGGCAAAAGGCTTCGATACGTTGAAGCAGGCACTCGACATCGATCGCGCTGTTGTCTTTGACGCGCGGATGGCGATCGCTACCGACAAACAGGTGGTCAATGTCGAAGACCGCAGCCGCGCAGTGAGCGCCGAGCCGGGATCGAACGGAAGCGCGGTCTTTCTCGGTCCGAAGGAACTCGCGGCGTTGTCGGACGATCCAGATGAGCTTGCGCTTCAACTACAGGCCCTCGCCGGACCGGCGCCAGGACCCGACGGCGGACAGATGTACGTCGACGGCTTCAGCGACGGCAATCTGCCGCCGAAATCGGCGATTCGCGAGGTGCGGATCAACTCGAATCCGTTCTCGCCCGAGTACGATAAGCCAGGCTTTTCGCGCATCGAGATCTTCACCAAGCCCGGCAGCGAATCGTTTCACGGCGAGGCCTTCACGCAGTTCAACGATGCGATTCTCGATTCGCGCAATCCGCTGCTCACGTCGTCTTCGCGGGCGCCGTATCGGACCCAAATGTACGGCTTCAATCTGGGCGGCCCGCTGAGGAAGAACAAGGCGTCGTTCACGTTCGATTCCGATTACCGTCGAATCGGCGAGAATGCGTTCGTGTTGGCCACGACCCCTGATAGCGTCTTCAACGAAGCGATCGAGACGCCGGAGACGCGAATGTCGCTGACGCCGCGTCTCGATTATGCGATCAACGCGCGAAACACACTGGTGGCGCGCTATCAGGAACTGCGGCTCAGTTTCGACAATCTCGGAATCGGCGATTTCAACCTACCGTCGCGCGGGTTCAACGAAACTCAGCGCAAGCATATCGTTCAGCTTACGGAGACGGCTGTGCTTAGCCCGCGCGCCATCAACGAGACGCGGTTCGAAGCGTCGCGTTTCGCAGTTCGGGATACGCCGCAGAGCACGGCGCCCGCGATTGTCGTGCTGGGCGCGTTTTCGAGCGGCGGCGCGACGGGTGGCAACTCCGGCTCAACCACTACCAGTTGGGAGCTGTCCAACATTACGACACTCACGAAGGGGAAACACATCGTCAAGTGGGGTGGGCGCGTGCGACAATCGCTGCTGACCGATACATCGCGGAGCAATTACGCGGGAACATTCACGTTTCTGACTCTCGGTCAGTATCGTGCGATGACACCATGGCAATTCACGATGAATGCAGGCGCGCCGACGACTCGTGTGAGCCAGGCCGATGCCGGGGTGTTCGTAAACGACGACTGGCGCCTGCGTCCGAATCTCACACTGAGCGCGGGCCTGCGCTACGAAGCGCAGGGCAATCGCGGAGATCTTTCCGATTGGGCTCCGCGGGTCGGAGTCGCATGGGGGATCGACGGCAAGGGGTCGAAAGCGGCGAAGACGGTGCTGCGCGCGGGCGCCGGGATCTTTTACGATCGCATTCCGGTTTCGGTGACTCTGAACAGCGAGCGATTTAACGGCACCACTCAGCAATCGTTCCTGATTTCAGATCCGACGTTCTTTCCTGCGATACCGCCGCTCGAAGGCGGCCAGCCGCAGTTGTTGCGGCCCGTATTCGACGCAATTCGCGCACCGCGCATGGTTCAAACGAGCGCCGGCGTCGAGAGGCAGTTGTCGAAGTCGGCCAGGGTGTCGGCAACGTGGATCGACACGCGCGGTGTTCATCTGATCAACGTCCGCAACATCAACACGCCGATCGGCGGGGTCGATCCATACGGCGATGCTTCGATCCGGCTGCTGACGGAATCGGCGGGCCTGAGCCGGCAGAACCAACTCGTCGTCAATACGAACGTGAATTATCGGAAAATATTTCTGTTCGGATACTATGCATACTCGCGAAGTATGGACAACAACGAGGGCATTCCCGCCGATCCGTATAATCTGCGAGCCGAGTGGGGTCCTGCCACGGTGGGCGATGTCCGGCACAGGGTTGCGCTGGGAGCCAGTATTCCGTTGCGGTGGCGTTTCATGGTGAATCCGTTTATCGTTGCGAACAGCGGGCAGCCGTACAACATTACGACAGGGCTGGACCCGGAGAACACCGGCTATCCCGAAGCGCGACCTGCGCTGCTCGGCGGCGTAAGTGGAGCGTCGTGCACAGGTGTTTACGCGGCTGGATTAGGGTGCTTCGACCTGACGCCAGCGGCGGGCACGCCTACAATCACTCGCAATTTCGGGCGAGGACCGGCGGCTGTCAACCTCGTACTGCGCGTTGCACGAACATGGGCGTTTGGCGGCGAAGGACGTAGCGGCGTGACGGCGTCGCAGAGCGGCGGTTCGCACGGGGAAGGGCCGCCCGCCGGCATGTTCAACACGAACACAGGGCAGCGATACAACCTCACGCTGAGCGCCTCGACGTTGAACGCTCTCAATCATGCGAACTATGCGCCGCCGGACGGCGATCTGACGTCGCCGTATTTCGGGCAGTACCGCAACCTCGGCGGGATGATCGTAATGCTACACGGCGGCGGTGCGAGCACGTACAATCGCAAAATCGATTTGCAGTTACGGTTTACGTTTTAGACAGCCGCGAGCACGGCGGTGACTCGCTGCTTGAAGAGGTTCGCGTAGGCGACGCCTCCGCTGATTCGAAGACCCATGTTGTAGATGGAGCCGGGGCCGGTGCCGTTCAAAACCGCGGGGTCGGCGGAGAGCGCGAGGTAGTTACCAGACCGGACGTTGTGAACGCGAACCGCTTCGGCGGCGATGATCAGGTCTGTCTGTTGGAACAAGCGGTCCCAATCGTCGTTGGTGCTGGAGAAAGCGACTTGATCGGGCGTTTGGCCCGCCCACTTCGCCTTGATGGCGTCTATTGTGGCGTTCCCTGCGGGGTAAGACTGAGTGAACGAGATCAACGGCAGGTAATTCGCTCGTCCCGTGGTCTGAATAAATCCACGGCCGCGGAATTTCATGAAGTCGGCTTCGATAATGAAGCCGGTCACGGCGGGATCGGGATTGGTGTCGATGCCGGCCGGCCATGCAGCACCGGACCATCGAGCGTCGGTGGTCTTGGCGAGCGACCCAAGCGCAGCGGATCCGTGCGCGGCGATGTAGCCTGCGTCGTTGAAACATTCGAAGGCGGTTTTGTTTCCGGGCAATGTGTTGTAGGAACGCTTGAGTCCTTCGATTGCGTCGAAGAGATAGGCCATGCCGGGGTGGCCCGTACGGCCCATCCGCTCGCTCTGCGGAGTAAAATTTCCGCGGACCTCGTTTGAGAGAATACTCATCAAGGAAATGAACTGGACGATGCTGGCGTCGGCGCCGCCGAAAAGCAGAGGGATCTGATCCCAGAACTCGTGGAAACCCGTATCGTTGGACGGCGTATCGACGAGACTCACCTGCGCCCACGGCCCCTTGCCCGCGATCGAACTGTTAAACCACTTCACATAGTGCTGGTTTTTGCGATTCTGGAAGAAATCGTCGATAGCGGCGGCATTTGCGACCCTTATCGAGGACAAATCGGGGGAAGCGGCGGGATTCGTAGCCATAGCGTATTATAGCCTCGCATATATTGTGGCGCGACGGCTACAGGCGTTTCTCGATATCGGTTTAAGATCAAATAAATGGGGCAAACAGCGCGTGGCGAAGAGCGTCCGACGGCGTTTGACTTTAGGCCGCCGAGCCCGGGAGCCGCATATTTTGACACGGGCGAGAAAGCATGGGTGCTGAGCCGGTACACCGACGTGCTGGCGGCCTTTCGTGAGAACCGGCTGATTCCGATCGGCAGCGGAAGAGCCGTCGCCGCCAAGGACAAGCTTCGTGAGGAGACGATCACGGCGCTCGGCCCTGAGAAGCTCGCGGTGTGGCGGGAGCGACTCGCCGCATTGGCCGAACGACTGGCGGCGGGGTTGCCATCGACGCGGACTGTCGATCTGGTTTCGGAATTTTTGCGTCCGTACTGTACGGCGGTTGCGGTCAGCGTGACAGGGGCCGACCCATCGGACGGAGAGCGGCTCGCAGATCTTGCGGCGCACATCTCAGCGGTGACCGCCGAGAACGCCGCACCGGAGTTGGAAGCGCGCGCGAAGGCGGCACGAGTCGAACTGGAACGGTGTCTGCCGGCGCCACCGATGGGTGAGCCGGTGTTCGTGGCGTTGTCGCAAACGCTCAAGAGTCTTCTTAGCAATTCGTGGCTTGCATTGATGCAGAATCCATCGCAGTTGCAGAGGCTCCAATCGGACCGCAGCATGATGACGAGCGCGATCGAAGAGTTGATCCGGTACGCGGGCGTAACTCGGAAGCTGTATCGGCGGGCCTTCGAGAACGTGACGCTCGGAGGGATTACCATTGCGAAAGGTGAGGATGCGATCCTCATGGTCGTCGGCGAATTGGGATGCGGACCAGTTTGCAGAGCCGGACGTGTTCGATATCGGGCGGCGCGCGACGAGCCAGCTCGGATTCGGGAGCGGGGATCATTCGTGCGTCGGTGCGGCGTTGATTCGGATGGGAGCAACGGTGGCGACGTCGGCGATGGTAGGGCGAATGGGGACGCTGGTGCGGTGGCGTGGAGATCGGTTTGTGACGGGCATTGAGGTGCGAATGTAAGATCGGAAGACAGGCCACGAAAGACGATGGCCTGTCACGCCGGTTGAAAACCTGCCCTACACCCGGAACAGAGAGCAGACGCAGCGACGGCAGGTGGGGTCGCGCGCTACGTCGAGCCGCTGGCGGAACGCAATGGCCTCGGGTCCGTTCAACACCTCGATCAGCGATTGGCCGTTGAGGCGACCGATGGGGCGATGGAAGAAGCAAGGGCGCACGGTTCCGTCGGTCTCGACCACCGCCGAAACCCAGGGCGCGTTACAGCGCGGTGCGACCGGCTCACTCGGACCAAAATGCGCGGCGATGCGGCGCAGCTTCTCGGGCGGTTCGACGATGAAGCCGCCGGCGGACCATTCCTCGATCAGACATTCGATTTCGCGTTCGAGTTGCGGCAGCTCTTCCGATGTCAAAGCGACCGGCGCGACGCGGCCATCCGTCCAGCCCTCCGGACGATTGAACGCGGTCGAGGTGACGTCGGCGGCGAGATAGGAAATCGACCGCAGGCCGATCGACTGCGCCGAGGCCGCGGTCTCCCGCAGAAGCGAATGGTTCGCTTTTTGAACGGTGCAACGCGCAGCGATCGGAAAATCAGGTTTGAGTGCGTGCACAGCGCGTACGCCGGCGGCGAGGTGCTCGAATGCGCGCGGTACGCGGCGGATCTGGTCATGCACTTTGGGGGGGCCGTCGAGCGAAACGATCACGTCGTCGATGTGCTCGACGATTCTCGAAGCGAAGCGCTCGATCAGGAGGCCCGTCGAGAGCATCGTGGTGCGAATTCCACGAACGCGCAACATCGCACTGAGGCGGAACAGGTCGGAATGCATCAGCGGCTCGCCGCCTGAGAACACGACCCATTCAACCCTCAGCTTCTCGATGTCGGCGAGGTGTCGTTCCAACTCGGCGGCGCTGATTTCCTCGCGTGTGTCAAGCTTCCAGATATCGCACATCACGCAGCGGCAGTTGCAACGGTTGTGCGGAAACAGGATCAGAACCGGAAGCGTGTCGATGCGCGGGTTCACGTGCGCACGCTCCTTCCGGCCAATCGAATATCGTTGCCAAGTACTTGCGACGTGGCGTCGAAGGCGGCGCGGATGTTGAGATCGGTGAGCCATGCGCCGCGGCCGTCCACTTCGATGCGCTGCATCGGCGCGTTCAGTTGTTGGGCAAGCACCGGCGAGGCGAGACGGACCTTGCCGGCGACGATCACCATTTCGGGGAGAGCGTTTAAGAGCGTTTCGGCAGGCGTGAGGCCGAGATCCCGGACAACGAGCAAGTCGGCGCCGCCGCATGCCGCAATCGTGCCCTCGCCTTGCGTCAGGCGGAGAATTGAAGCGGCGTCGCTCGTAACCATTCGATAGAGCCGCTCGGGGTTGAGCTCAGACGCGGCGCGAGCGGCACGTAACTCGTCGAGAAGATCGCCTTGGCCGGTCATCGCCGAATCGCTGCCGAGTGCGACTCGCGTGGAGCCGCGCAGAATCGCCGGGTCGATGGTCTTGCCGAGCGTAAACAGATTCGACGACGGGCACCAGATTACCGCCGCGTTGCGCACCGCCACGGCGTCGGCCGCAACTGCGTGGACCAGGACGGTGCGCGGGCCGAGCATACGTAGCTTTTGGAGGCGGCAGAGCTCATCGCGGCTGCGCTGATCCGTCCCTTCACCGGCATGAATTATGAACGGCCAACGCCGCGGTGTGACGCGGAATCGCTCGCGAACATCGGGGCTGAAATCGAGTGAGTGCGCCCATCCGAACCGTTGGACGACGCGCACGGGAAACGACGGAGTGAAAACGTCAGGCTCGTAGGGATTATGATGCGCGACCGTTGTAACGCCGCTCAGGAGATTTTTGAAGCCGCCCCAAAAGAGTCGAGTCGCTTTGGGAATGCGGAGGTGGTCGCGAATGGGTGGCTCGGTGGGATGGTAGATGTCGGCCGCCCAGGCGGAGGCATTCGGATAGGGGCCGCGGCCGAGTCGCGGGAAGAGGTTGAACTCGAGATGATCGTGAGCGTTAATTAGGCCTGGAAGGATCAGATGACCGCTCAGGTCGATGGGTGCCCTGACATTTGTGTCATTGCCGAGAGCCGCGATTCGGCCGTTCCGAATCGTGATGTTGATCCGCTCGGCGCGAGTGGCGCCCAAGGCGACTCGCGCGCCGGCGAGCGTCACGGCTTGCTCCAGACGCCGAGCCAGACGGCGGGGATGCGGCAGGCATCGGCGAATGCGCTCGCTTTGCCGGCGCGAAGGAAGGTTTCGTAATGAGATTCGTCGAAGCAGGCTTCCGTGCTGCGTTCGAGTGTGAGACCGGCGCCAGCGAAGGCGGCGAGGATTTGCTGCTCGGTGTAGTTCGTGTGAGCCAGTTCGTACGATCGATCGGCGTGGCGGAAAGTGCGTTTCCAGCCGGCTGCTGCGGCCGTAGGGTGAAGGTCGGTGATCAGGATTCGGGCGTGGGGTCGGGCGATGCGAGCGGTCTCGTCGGCGAAGGCTTGGAGGGGCGGAGCGTCGGCATGAGTGCCGACGCTGCACGCACGAGTGCGTGCGCCACGATCCTGCCGTACATAGGAAATGGTGAAGGAACTGAGGACAATGTCTGCCGAGCCGTTCGGCAATGGGAGAGATGTGGCGGCGGCCTCGATCAGCGTGGCGCGCAGGTGCGGTTTTCCGGCGGCTTGGAGGAGCATCTCGTGCGAGACGTCGATGGCTAGCACGCGGGCGCCGCGGTCGACTGCATATTCGGCCCAGCGGCCTGTTCCGCATCCGATGTCCGCGAGCAGTTTTCCGGGGAGCGAGCAAAAGTGGCGTGCGACGAGCTCGGCCTCGAGATCGAGCAGGGGATTCGGCGATTCGTCATACGTGCTCGCCCAAAGACGATACCCTTCGGCGGCCGCGACCTGCATCAAATGCTCTCCATGCGAGGCTTTCGCAAGGCAAGCAGCTTCTGTGCCCATTCGAGCTCGACCGGATGATCGTAGAGGCCGAATGCGTAGCGCCAACTGCTAAGCGTCTTGAGAACCGCGCGGCCCCACGTTGGCAGATGGATGTCCTGAATGGTCGGCCAGCGGGAGTTGACGACGAGCTCGAATCCGTCGATGCGGCGCTTGATGTGGCGCGGAAGCCATGCAACGTGCGGATCCGTGCGCGTGCTGAAGTTGAACCACTCGGGGGTTGTCCATTCGTCGGGCGTTTTCGGAAATTCGATTTTGGCCTCGACGTCCCCGTACATGCCGTCGGGATGCGGCGTGGGGATGTAGTGCTGCACGATGATCTCGGAGGTGGGATTCAGCTTCTTGATCTTGCGGATGAAGCCGATGGTCTCGCGAGTGTCGCGCTCCGGGTCGCTGGGATTGCCGACGACGAAAGAGAATTCGGGCACGATGCCGATGGGCCGCAGACGGGCGGCGAGTTCGAGAGTCTGGTCCGTCGTAATTCGCTTGTTCATCTGTTCCAGCGCCCAGTCGGAGCCGGATTCGGCGCCGAAGAAAATCATCGTGGCGCCGGCGCGCTTAAGGGCTCGCAGAGTGTCGTCGCTATAGCGCAGCACCGTGTCGATGCGGCCTTCGGACCACCAGCGCAGCTTTAGCGGCTCCAGCGCCTTCGCGACTTCGACGGCGTGGCTCTCACTAAGAAAGAAGTTGTTGTCGTAGAACTGAACCGCGTCGATTGCATATTCTTTCTTGAGATGCGTGAGGATGGCCGCTGTGCGCACGGGCGTCTCGGTCTTTTGGCGCCCGTCATAAAGGGGAACGACGCCACAGAAGTTGCAGCGAAACGGGCAGCCGATGCTCGCCTGATGCACGGCGGTGCGTTTGCCGAGGAACGTCGGTCGAATGTATTTTTCGGCCGAAGGCAGACGGTGATACGGCAGCCACGGAAAATCGCCGGGGCTGCGCAGATGACGCT